>WNFX01001490.1_pt1 | contig 24028 bp, 19 predicted proteins | sample 5400111 | NCBI WGS metagenome assembly WNFX01 (sample SAMN13153363, study PRJNA577476) | soil metagenome | isolation source: 40 cm soil or saprolite under grassland replicate 1 | place: USA:California | collected 2016-06-15
CTCGCCGACGAGATGGGCCTGTACTCCGACGCGGTGGCCAGGCTGGGCATGCTCAACATGGACTCGATGCGGGCGGCGCGACTGGTGGTGGACACCGGTCTGCACTCCGAAGGCTGGCGCCGGCAGCAGGCGGTGGACTACATGCGGACCAACACCGCGTTGACGCCGGCGCAGGTCGATTCCGAAGTGGACCGTTACATCGCCGATCCGGCGCAGGCGCTGGCCTACATGGTGGGCAGGCTGGAGCAGGCATCTGGGCGGCCCCATCCGCCCGACAGGTGGAGGCGGATGGGGCCGGCGGGCTCAGAGGGCGGAGACGGACTGCGTGTATACGTCCTGGTTGGGCTTGGTCGTGCCCGGACGGCCCCGGAAGTCGACCCAGCACGGGTGGATGCGGAAGTCCATGCCCATCGCCATGGCGGTGTAGTCGCCGATGAACGTGCCCTGGATCTCCTCACCGGCGGGTCCGGCGGCGACGAACTGGATCCGCGGATCCGAGGTCTGCGTGGTGAGACGGCGCACCGCGGCCCCGCCGATCCCGCTGCCCCAGGCCGTCGAGTACGCGTAGTCCAGCCCGACGCCGTACGGGTCGTAGGAGCGCGTGTAGTAGGAGACCGCGACCCGGCCGGCAACCACGGCGACCGCCGGGAAGAACTCGTCGCTGCCGGTGCCGATCTTCGCCGGCTTGCTCCAGCGTCGCTTGCCGCCCTGCGACTCCACCACGAAGACGTCGCCGTTGGTCCTGACCGAGTTGCCGCTGGCGTCATACGTACCGTTGCGGTCATCGGCCCAGGTGATCCACAACTTGTCGGTGACGCGGTCGTAGGCGGTCTGCGGGTAGGTGTTGAGCCGGAAGTTCTGGCCGGTCAGCTTCGACGGGAAGCCGTACGAGAGGGAGACCTCCTCGTTGCGGAAGGTCCTTCCACCATCCCGGGAGGTCGCCACCACGATCGCGTCGTGGTCCTCTGCCCCGGTGCAGGCCTCCGTCGCGCAGACCGACGCCGCGTACGCGACGTACAGCGTGCCGTCCCGGCCGATCTGGGGGTTGGAGCCCTGAGCGTACGGCGCGATGCCGCCCTTGAAGCCGTCCAGCGCCGGGGACACCCGGGTCGCCGCGGACCACGTACGCCCGAAGTCCGTCGACTTCTTGACGATGATCGGCGACTCCACGTACTGGCCCTTGGTGTTGTACGTGAACTTGGTCCACGACAGGTAGACCGTGCCGCTGTGCGGGTCGGCGGTGACCCACTCCTTGTCGTGGAAGACGTAGGTCGGCGTCGGTGTGCCGTCCGGCTTGACCCCGTCCAGCTCGACGATTGACGGCGCGCCCCAGGTCAGGCCGCCGTCGTGGGACACCGACATGGTGAGGCCGCTGGCCACCTGCTGGCCGGCGGGTGCGGCGACGCGGCTGAACACCAGGTTGGCGTAGTAGACGGTGTTTCCCGGGCCGAACGCCACGACCGGGTCACCCACGGCGTCCATATGGGACAGTGCGCCGGCGCCGCCGCTCTCCAAGGCCAGCCCCGGCAGTTGGACGTTCTTCCACGTCTTGCCACCGTCGAAACTGGTGAGCGCCCATCCCGAGGAGTCGTTGCGCTGGGTGCGCGTGTTGAACGACCGGTAGTCGTTGGAGCCGGCGACCAGGTTGCGCGGGTTGGTGCGGTTGACCGCGATGGTCGTCTCGTTCTGCGCGCTGCTGCAACCGGCCTGGGTGCCGGTCTGCACGATCGCGTCCTGGTTGACGGCGTCGACGTTGGGCGCCGGGTCGCCGTAAGGGTTCGGCTTGTCGATGAACTGCTGGCACAGCGCGGACAGGTTGGGCTCCGGCTTCGGCCCGCCGTGCACCTGCGGCGTGAGCTTCTCCTTCAGCAGCGGGTTCGGGTACTTGTGCCGCGGCCGCTCGGTCAGCGTGTCGACTCCCCCGCGCGCCGCCGCCGAGGCGCCCGGGTCGACCGGTGGCGGGGCCTCCTGTACGGAGCGTGCGGTGGCACCCGCCGGCTGCGTCGTGAACACCAGCGCGGCGACCGTCAGTCCCGCAACCGTCGTAACCCGCCATAACCTTGCCACTCAGGGCCCCCCATCGTCGGTGACGCACGTCGCGCAGGAGCGAACCACGATCAACAGGAAAATGCCAGTCCCAAATGCGTCGATGGGGCGCAAAACCACCCGCGCCTTCACCCGCGCGTTCCGCTGCAAACGCTCTCCCCGACCCGGTGCGTGGATACGCGCGCTCGCCAGGCAGTTGGGCTGAGGTTGACGGCGGGGAAGCAGGGCGTGAGCCCGCCGTAACCGAGAATTTACGTCTTCGGGTGATCTCGACAGGTCAGGTCTTCCAGGATGCCGGGATGGGCAACCGTCCTGTTCCCGGACGTATCGGGTGCGACATGACTATCGAGCGAGGACATCTGCGGCTATCAACGCGTCACCAGTTCTGCCAGACTGTCGTCGCGGTCCGCGACCGCACGAGCCCAAAGCCACTGAGGGAGGTCACAGCACCATGACTCAGAGCACGGCCTTCATCGAACCGGCGTTCCTCGACGAGATCGACGCCGAGAGCAAGGAACTGCATGGCGAAAGCGCGTTCGTAGCAATTGGCGGTGCCTACGCGGTCGCCGCGGTCGTCGACGAGTTCTACCGCAGGCTGCTCGCCGACGCGAAGACGGCACCGTACTTTGATTCGATGCTGGCTACGGACGGCCTTTCCGCGCTCAAGCGCCACCAGGTTCTCATGCTGGTCAAGGTGCTCGGCGGCCCGGACCGCTACGGCGGCCGTGACCTCAAGAGCGCGCACGCCGGCCTGACCATCACCGACGACGTGTACCGACGGGTGTGCCTGCACCTCCTGATCGTGATGCACGAGTTCAACGTGCCGATGGACATCCTGGTGGCGGCCGACGAGATCCTGCGCAGCGTCCACGACCTGGTGGTCACCGAAGCCGCACCCGCGGAGGGGACGCAGGAGTAGTGAACGTCGCGGCGCTGAAGGAGAGCTGGGCGCAGGTCGCCACTCTGGGAGACCGCGCGGCCGAGTTCTTCTACGCAACCCTCTTCACGCTCGACCCGAACCTGCGAGGCATGTTCCCCGCAGCGATGGGCGGCCAGCGCGGTAAGCTGCTGGCCGCCCTCGGGCACATCGTCAGCAATGTCGACGACGGCGAGCGGTTGGTCGAGTTCGTCAAACAGCTCGGCGTCGACCACCGCCGGTTCGAGGTGCGACCCGAGCACTATCCGGTCGTCGGGCAGGCGCTGTTGCACACACTCGCAAAGGGCCTGGGCACGGCCTGGACCGAGGAGTTGGCCAACGATTGGGCAGAAGCGTACGGCCTCGTGTCATCGGTCATGCTCCAGACCGCGAGCGAGCACGAGCAGCACGCGCCGCCCTGGTGGAACGCCGAAATCATTACCCATGAGCGTCGCACCGGCGACATCGCCGTCGTCACCGTCCGGCCCGAGCACCCCCTTCCCTACCGGCCCGGCCAGTCGGTTGCCGTCGAGTCGCATCTGCGCCCGCGTGTGTGGCGCTACCTGTCGCCGGCGAACGTGCCCCGCCGCGACAACACGATCGACTTCCATGTCCGCGCCATCCCGGGCGGTCAGTTCAGCCCGGCGCTGGTCTATCAGGCGCAGGTGGGAGACACGCTGCGCCTTGGGTCGCCGATCGGCAGCCGGCTGACGGTGCCGGCGGGACCCGGCCCGGACCTGCTGCTACTCGCCGGCGGGACCGGCCTCTCCCCGCTGAAGGCGATCATCCAGCAGGTGTCCTATGACCTGGGGGAACGGAGAGTCACCCTCGTCATGGGCGCCGCATACCAGTACCAGCTCTACGACCTGTCGGCGATGACCCGGCTCGCCAGCGAGCTCCGCTGGCTGACGATCATCCCGGCGCTGACCGACGACCCGCGCGCCGAGGATCCGGCCACGGTCGTCGAGGCCGCGTTACGCGGGGGAAGCTGGTACGACCGCAAGATCTACGTGTGCGGCTCCCCCGCAATGGTGGCCGGAACATGCCAGGCGCTGCTCGACAAGGGTTACGCCCCTGACGACCTGCACGTGGAGCAATACGACGGGACGACGTACGCCCCGCTTCAAGCCGAACAGTTTCCGGCGGGAGTGTTTGCGCAGGTGACCGACGATGAGTGAGCCCAGACGACGGCGCGCGGTGCTGAGTCCGCACGAGATCCGCAACGCTCGTATCCGCCAGATCGGCATCCGGCGCGGATACGACAAGACCGAGGTCGACATGTTGCTGTGGCGCCTCGCCGAGGAGATCGCCGCACGCGAGGGCGTGATCACCGACCTGGCGGCCCGGCTCGACCGGGCCGAGCGCGAGGTGTACGCCCGCAAGCACGGGCATCTGCCCGACGCCGGCCCGCGCGACCTCGACGACCTGTTGATCGAGGAGCGGATCATCGCGCAGCGCTACGCCGATGAGCTGATCGCCTCCGCGCAGTACAGCGCCGCACAGCTGGTCAACGACAGCCGCGTCCAGGCCGACCACATCATCCGCCAGGCGCACGAGGTGGCCGAGCAGGCCGCTCGCGACTACCGGGCCCGGGCCGGCGATTCCTACAGCGCGGACCGCGAGGAGTTGGCGCGGCTGGCCACGTTGGCCGACTGGGCGATGCGGCAATTCGCCGGGCTGCGGAAGCAGGTCGACGCGACCGACGACGCCGCGCAGGCGGAGCTGGCCACGATCCTCGACCGGCTGCGCCCGATCGTCGCGCCGGGCGTAGCCGAGCAGGTGCCCTCGCATCCGCACGCCAACCTCGACGTCCGCGCCGACGTCCGCGCCGACGGCAGCGCCGTGCCGGGAGCGTGAAGCATCCTGGCCCGGGCGTCCGGCAGGAGCTGAGCGAGGACAGGACCGGCGAGGGGGCGGCGCCGTGCGGGCGTCCGCCCTTCGCCGGCCTCACCCGCCGGTGGCGGTCCGCGTCGTCGGGTCGGTGAGAAACAGGTTCATGTCGGTTGCCGGCAACGGCGGAGCGAAGTGGAACCCCTGCGCCTGCCGGTACCCGAGTTCGTACAGCCGCCGCGCCTGCGCGGCGTTCTCCACGCCTTCGACGATCGCGATGAGACCGAGGCGGTCGGCCAGCTCCGCCATCGCGCGCGCGATGTCCGCCTGGCGGCTGGGACCGTTGATCCGGTCGACGAACAGCTTGTCGACCTTGAGGATGTCGACCGGGCAGGTCGCCAGCACGGCCAGCGACGACTGGCCGGTGCCGAAGTCGTCGAAGGCGACGCGGACGCCGAGGTCGCGGATCGGGCGCAGCGCCTCGCAGACCGCCTCGTCGGTCACCGACGTCTCGGTCACCTCGAGTACCAGGCGGGCCGGAAGCAGGCCGGTGTCGTCGAGTACCGCCTGGATCTCGGGCAGGAACTGCGGCTCCCGGAGCTGATGGGTGGACACGTTCACGTGGACCGCCAGGGGCGCGTCAAGGCCCTCGCGATCGGGCCAGATGCTGGCCTGGCGGCACGCCTCGTGCAGCACCCACCGGCCGAGGGGCACCATGAGGCCGCCCCGCTCAGCGGTCGGGATGAACTCCTCCGGCGGCACCAGACCGCGGTCAGGATGGCGCCAGCGGACCAGCGCCTCGAACGCGACGAGGTGGCCGTCGGGGAGCCGGACGACCGGCTGGAACTCCAGGAACAGCTCCCGCCGGGCCAGGCTCCGCCGCAGCCCGTCGAGCAGTGCGGCCCGCTCCAGCGCCCGGGTACGCATGCCGGGACGGTAGTAGGCGCAGCGGCCCTTGCCGTGCTCCTTCGCGGCGTACATGGCCACATCGGCGTTGTGCAGCAGATCCGTGCCGCGCTCCCCGAACTGCGCGTACGCGACGCCGATGCTGGCACCGATCGCCAGCGGATGTCCGTCGACGACCAGTGGCTCGCCGAGGCGGCCCAGGATCCGCTTGACCAGCGCGTCGACGTCGGATTCCGGCACGCCTTCCAGGAGCACCGCGAACTCGTCGCCGCCGAGCCGCGCGACCGTGTCGGTGGTGCGTACGCACTGCCGGAGCAGCCGGGTCACCACGACCAGCAGCTTGTCACCCACGTCGTGGCCGAGGGTGTCGTTGACGAGCTTGAAATCGTCGAGGTCGACGAGCAGCACGGCCACCCGCCGGTCGCCTCGGTTGCCGGTCGCCGCCTCGTGGAGCTGGCGGGAGAACAGCGCCCGGTTGGCGACTCCGGTGAGCGGGTCGGTGTCGGCCAGCCGCTGGAGCTGGGCCTCGAGGGCCCGACGCTCGGTGATGTCGAGGATCGCGCCGGACAGCCCTTCCGTGTCGCCGTGATCGTCGATGAACACGCCTTTGTAGAAGGTGACGTCGTGCACCGACCCGTCGGCGTACTTGACCTGCGCGTCGTAGATCTGGCAACCACCGGCCTCGAACAGGGCCCGGTCGGCCTCGGCGTATATGGCGGCCAGCTCCGGCGGCCACAGGTCGTGCACGGTACGCCCGATGATCTCCTCCCGGGCCACACCCACGAAGTCCTCGAACGCCTTGTTACACGCGCCGTACACGCCGTCGGCGTCCTTGCAGAAGATCGGTGCGGGGATGTTGTCGATCGCCTTCTGCAACTGCCGCAGAGTCTGGACGGTCTGCAGGACCGCGGCACGCGACAGCACGACGCACGTCACCGCGTCACCGAGGCCGGCCACCCGTAGCTGGGCCAGCAGGGTTCCGGCCCCCTCCAGGTCGTCGGCGGCGAGCACCACCGGCTCCGGACGCGGGCCCTCGCCGGTCAGCAGCGACACCGCTTCGCGCGGCGACACCCATTGCCGCGGACCAAGATCGCCGCAATGGCCGGGCGGCGTCCCGCCGTCGCTCACGCCGAGGGCGCCGGGCAGCTGTCTGTCCCCTGTGTCGTCCTCGTGCCCCATCGCGGTCACCTCCGAGGCCGGTGGCGAAGGAGACGCTGAGTTGAGTAACCGCTACTCACGCCCGCACAGGTAGACCACCGGTTCACTCGACATACCCGGATACGGGCCGAGGCACACCGGTAGTGCGCTGACCATGAACGTTCACCGGGTTGGCAACGGCCCGCCCATCCCGCGATCTTGGTGGCTAATTGCGGCTATGGCAGCAACTTGTCTCCAAGATCGCGGCAATGTCGAGCCGGCGAACGTTGTTGGCCACCGCAGTAGGGACGTGAAGTGCAGATGATCGAGGTTATTGGTGCCGGAATGCCACGCACCGGCACGGCATCGCTGAAAGCGGCGCTCGACGAGCTCGGCGTGGGACCGTGCTATCACATGTTCGAGCTGATCCGCGATCCGCGCCGGGCGCCGCTCTGGCTGGAGGCGGCGCAGGGGCGCCCGGTCGACTGGGACCGGGTGCTGTCGGGATACCGCTCCACGGTGGACTGGCCGGGCGCGTTCTTCTGGCGCGAGCTGGTGGCGGCCTACCCGGACGCGAAGGTGATCCTGACCCTTCGCGATCCTGACCGGTGGTTCGACAGCATCGTGCACATGGCCAAGGGCGGCCGGTCGATGAAGGTGATGACCTCGCGCCCGGTACGGTTTCTGGTGCCGGTCCTGCGACCGCTGGTCGAGCTGATGGAGCGGATGGCCGTCGCCACGCACGGCCTCGACCGGGACGCGTTCATGGCCGGCCGATTCGATCGCGATCAGATGATCGAGATGTACGAGCGCCACGTCGCCGACGTGTCGGCCACCGTCGCCGAGCAGCGGTTACTGGTGTTCCGGGTGAGCGATGGCTGGGCACCCCTGTGCGAGTTCCTGGGGGTGCCGATACCGTCGACGCCGTTTCCGCATCGCAACGAGAGCGCCGCGTTCCACCGCGACATGTGGCGGCGCAATGCCCCGACGTACGCCCGGGGCGCCGGCCGCGTCGCGCTGGCGCTCGGCGCGGTGGCGGTGCTGGGGCTCGGCCTGCGGACCTGGCTCGGGTAGCGGACCGCCTGCGACACCGCGGACCGCCTGCGACGTCGCAGAGCCGCCTCTGACATGCTGACGCAGGCTGATTCCCTCGCGTTGGTGGAAGGCGGGCATGCAGGTCGACGTGATCGAGGTGGCGCCCGGGGTCTTCCACGCGCGGGCCAAGCACGTGTCGTGGGTCCTCGTGACCGACGGCGCCGAGGTGACGCTGGTTGACTCCGGCTACCCGGGCGACCGGGCCCGGGTCATCGCCTCCCTGGAGAAGATCGGCCGGTCGCCCGCCGATCTCGGCGCCATCCTGCTCACGCACGGGCATCCCGACCACATCGGCAGCGCCGAATACCTGCGTCGCACACATCACCTGCCGGTGCGGATACACGAGCGGGAGGTGGCCAACGCCCGGCGCGAACGGATCGAGCAGGTCAGTGAAGCCAGGCTGATGCGCATGCTGTGGCGGCCCGACGTCGCGGTCTGGCTGTTCGACGTGATCCGCCTGAAAGGCGCCCGCCCCGAGCGGCTGCGTGACCTGGACCCGTTCAGAGAGGGCCCGCTCGACGTTCCCGGCGCGCCGGTCGCCGTACCGACACCTGGGCACACCAGCGGGCATACCAGCTTCCACCTGCCCGACCGCGGCGCGCTGGTCGCCGGCGACGCGTTGATGACCGGGCACGCCCTCGTCCGGCAACCCGGCCCCCAACTGCTACCCGGGTTCTTCAATACCGATTCGGCCCAGGCGCGCGAGTCCCTGGAGCGGCTGCGCGGCCTGGCCGCGGACGTGGTCATCCCTGGACACGGGCCGGCCTTCCACGGCAGCCCGGAGCTTGCGGTGCGGCAGGCGCTCCACCGGCCGCCGCACTAGCGCCTACGGCGTCGCGATCCCAGGTAATGCTCTGCCCCGGTCTCATCTCGATCGTCTCGATGTGGTTGAGCCCGAGCGAGTCGAGAGCGTCGCGGAAATGCGCCGGCGCGGCCTGCGATCCGGGCGTGACGCCGTAATGCATGGGGATGACCCGCTCGACGTGAAGCATGCGGGTGGCGGCCGCCGCCTCCAGCGGCCCCATGGTGTGGTGGTCCCCGATCGGCAACATGGCCAGGTCCGGCTTGTAGATCTCGTGAATCAGCTCCATTCCGGAGAATGCCGCGGTGTCACCGGCGTGGTAGACCCGGCTGCCGTTGGAGAACTCCAGCACGAAGCCCACCGCCAGACCGACGTACGCGAACGGCTCCTCGTCAACGCTCGAACTGTGCGCGGCCGGCGTCATCGTTACCGTGACGTCTTCGAGGCGCACGATGCCGCCGACGTTCATGGTCTGGATGTTCTTCAGGCCCTTCGAGCCCAGCCACTTCCCCAGCTCCACGATCGTCACGATCTTCGGCGACAGTTCCCGGGCGATCGTGAACACGTCACCGAGGTGATCGTGGTGGCCATGTGTGATCAGGATCAGGTCCACCTCGCGGACGCGCTCTTCTTCCGGCGGGCAGAGCGGGTTGCCGACGGTCCACGGGTCGATCAACACGGTTCTCGACTCCGGCGTGGTGAACCTGAACGTGGACTGCCCGAGGCAGGTGATGCCGACCGTGCTGCCGTTCATCGCCTGGCGCTCCCTTCCGCGCGTACCGCCCGGCGCGAGTCGAAGCCCTCCTCGTCATCATCTGCCCGGGCATGCGGGTGCGCCGCGCGGAGCGCCGTGCCGGGTGCCATAGACTCCCGCTGCATGACCGCTGTTCCCCGCTCCCGCCGGCTCGCCCTGGCCGCCGCCAGCTCCGCGCTCGCCGCGGTCCTGCTCGCCGGGTGCGGCGGCGAAGACTCCAACGTGTCCTGCTCGCTCAACGACTGCACCGTGTCGTTCGACCGGGGCGTCGACGCGAATGCCTCGATTCTCGGTGTGGACGTGGAGCTTGTCGGGGTCCGCGACGACCAGGTGACGGTGAAGGTGGCCGACCAGCAGATCAACGTCCCGGCCGGCGACGCGCAGGGCCAGGCCGAGGCCGGCGGGCTGCGCTTCCAGGTGCAGGAGGTCACCGATAGCAAGGTGATTATGAAGGTCAACCGGAGCTGAGCCGCGTCTCATAATCGGAGCGCCGTGAGGGGCGCGCTTCCGGACGCAACGTCCGCTCAACATCATCGCGTACGATGAAGGACATGAGCGCGGAGGCTGTCGGCATGCACATGCCTGCCGTTGTCACGCTCGACGATCTCTCTGCGATGAACGCGGCTGACCCGTACGGGCACCGGTACGAGACCAGCCCAGAGGGGGTTTTGTCGGTCATGCCGCCGCCCGACTCCGAGCATGCCACGATCGCGAGCCGTCTCTTTGCGTGGCTGATCATGGCAGGCTGGCCCGCTGATCAGGTGCTGCAAGTAGCCGGCATCCGTGTTCCTGGGCCGGCTGGCGACGGCGGCCGGATCCCTGATTTGAGCATCTGGAGGAAGCCGCCGCCCGCGGGGGTTTGGTTGGCGGTGGATCATCTACTACTCGTGATCGAGATCGTGTCCCCGGGGTCCGAGGCGCTGGACGAGGTTACAAAGCGCCGTGAATACGCGGCGGCGGGCATCCCTCAGTACTGGGTGGTCAACAGGGACGCCGCTCAGACCACGACCCTGTACCGCCTCACGTCGGACGGCGCCTACCAGGAGCGAGCGAAAATGCCCTTGGCATGGCTGCTTCAGACGACGCCCGCCGACCACATCGGTTAACAAGCGCGGGCTCCGAGCGCCCCGTCGCCCACCACGCAGTCTTACAGAGTGCCGCTCGACTCAGACCCCCAGGTAGGCGGCGCGTACCGCGGGATCCGCCAGCAGTTCGGCGCTGGTGCCCCGCAGTGAGATGGTGCCGGTCTCGACGACGTACCCGCGGTCGGCGACGTCGAGCGCCTTCTTCAGGTTCTGCTCGACCAGCAGGATGGTGAGGCCCTCCTCGTGCAGCCGCCGGATCGTGGCGAACACCTGGCTCACCACGACGGGAGCCAACCCGAGACTGGGCTCATCCATCATGAGCAGCCGAGGCCGCCCCATTACCGCACGGCCGATGGCGACCATCTGCTGCTGACCGCCGGACATGCTGCCCGCCAACTGCCTGGCTCGCTCCTCGAGCACGGGAAACATCTCGAACACCCAGGCGAGCGTCTCCCCTCGCTTGGCGCGCGCCGGCCGGGAGAAGGCGCCGAGTTCGAGGTTTTCCAGCACGGTCAGCTGCGGCCACAGTTCCCGGCCCTCGGGCACGAGGGCGATGCCGCGCTCCGCCCGCTTGTGCGCCGGCACCTTCAACAGCGACGCGTCCTCGAAGAGGATGTCGCCGCGCGCCGGCGGCCGGGTGCCGGCGATCGCCCGCAGCGTCGTCGTCTTGCCGGCGCCATTCGAGCCGACCAGCGTGACGACCTCCCCCTCGTCGATCGACAGGCTGAGGCCGTACACCGCCTGCGAGTCGCCGTAGTAGACGTCGATGTCGCGTACCTCAAGCACGCTGCCCCTCCTCGGGCTCGACCGGTTGGCCTTCGTCGTCGCGGCCCAGATATGCCTCGATGACACGCGGGTCGTTGCCGACCTCCGCCGGCGTCCCTTCGGCGATCTTGCGGCCGTGGTCAAGGACGATGATGCGGTCGGACACGGTCATCACCGCCTGCATGACGTGTTCGATCATGATTATCGAGACGCCCCGACCGCGAATCTCGCGGATCAACTCGACGAACCGGGCGGCTTCCACCGGGTTGAGCCCGGCGACGACCTCGTCGAGTAGCAACACCCGCGGCCCGGTGGCCAGCGCCCGCGCGACTTCGAGTCGCTTGCGGCCGGCCAGCGTGAGCTCGCCGGGCAGCCGGCGGGCACCGTCGGCCAGCCCGATGAAGTCCAGGATCTCCATGGTGACGGCGAGCGCGTCCCGGCCGCCGACGTTCGGCGGCCGGCCATAGTGGTGCCCGACCAGGACGTTCTCGGCCACGGTCAGCCGGGCGAACGGCCGCACGATCTGGTGGGTGCGGCAGATGCCCAGATGCACCGACCTGTGGGCGGACTTCCCGCTGACCTCCTTGCCGTCGAGCAGGACCCGCCCATGGGTCGGCGGGGTGGAGCCCGCGGCCACCGAGAACAAGGTGGTCTTGCCGGCCCCGTTCGGCCCGATGAGACCGAGGATCTCTCCGTCGTCGAGATGGAAGTCGACGTCGTCGACCGCCTTGAGGCCGCCGTAGTGCTTGCTGACCGACTCGCCGACCAGGATCGCGGTCACCTCGCCCCCCTTTCGACCGGCTCGGACCCGTCACCGGCCGACACGCCGGGGGCCGCGGTGCCTTCGGGCGCCTGGACGTCGACGGCTGCCGATTTCAGGCCACCCGCGGCGATATCGGCGCGTGGCCGGTACCCGAACAGCCTGCCCACCCGGATCACCAGGCCGGTCAGTCCAAGCGGCTCGAAGAGGATGATCAGGATCAGCAGCGTGCCGTACAGGCCGAGGTAGAGCTGGGAGTAGTTGGCGAGCAGGAACTCCTGGATGATGACGAACACGACCGCACCGCCGATGGGGCCGAGGATCGTGCCGATGCCGCCGATGACCCCCATGAGGATGAACGAGATCGACCGGTCGAAGCTGAACATGTCCTGCGGGTCGATGAACGCCTGGTAGGAGGCGTAGAAGCCGCCGCAGACGCCGACCATGGTGCCGGACAGGAACAGGACCAGGTCCTGGTAACGGGTCGGGTTGACACCGGAGTCGGCGGCGGCCTCGACGTCCTCCTTGATGGCGAACAGCGCCAGGCCGATCCGCGACTTGCGCAGCCAGTACGAGACCGCGACGGCCGCGGCCAGCAGGTACAGCCCGTACCAGTAGAGCTGGTACTTCGTGGGGCCACCACCCAACGGCAGCGACAGCCCCGACGATCCGCCCGTGAAGTCCGACCAGTAGGTGGCGACGAGCCGGGTGGCCTCGCCGACGCCGATGGTCGCGATCGAGAAGTACGGGCCCCGCAGCCGCAGCGTCGGATGCCCCCACAGCAGCGCGTAGCACCCGGCGACGAGCCCACCGACGAGCCAGGTGACCCAGAACGGCAGCCCGAAGGCCAACATCAGCCGGGCGGCGACGAACCCGCCGACGCCGAACATCGCCGAGTGCCCGAAGCTGATCTGTCCGACGTAGCCACCGAGCCAGTTCCACGCCAGCGCCGCGGCCATGAACATGAAGGTGAGCCCGACGATGTTGTGGGTGTAGGCGCCGAGGGGCAGCACCAGCGGCGCCACCCAGAGCAGCGCCAGCCCGGCGACGAACGCGACCAGGATGCGGCCGGGCAGCCAGCGGGGCCGGCGCGGCCGCCAGCCGGTGCTCCTGATTGACGGCTTACTCCTGGTCGCCGTCTCAGGCGGGCTCACCCCAGCACCCGCTGACCGAACAGGCCACCAGGGCGCAGCACGAGCACGACGACGAGCAGGACGAAGCCGACCGCCGACGTGAGATAGGACGGTACGCCATAGATCGCGAACACCTCCGCAAACGCGAGGACGCACGCGCCGAGCGCGATCCCGACGACGCTGCCCATGCCGCCAAGAACGATGATCACGAAGCTCTTGAGCAGCTCACCGGCTCCGAACGAAGGGTTGAAGGCGAACAGGGTCGACGCCAGCACGCCGGCGAGCCCGGCCAGCGCCGTCCCCAGCCCGAACGTCAGGACGTAGACCCGCTCCACGTTGATTCCGACCAGCGTGCAACTGTCCGCGTTCTCCGCCACCGCACGGATCGCCTTGCCCCAGTAGGTCCGGGTGAGGAACAGGTGCAGGACGACCAGCGCCACCACGGCGATCACGAACACGAGGATCCGGCTCACCGAGTAGTGCGCTCCGAGGATGCTGGCCGACGAGGTGGCGTACCGAGTCCGGATGGCCTGGTCGTTTCCGCTGAACAGCAGGTAGGCGATGTTGCGGATGACCAGCCAGACCCCGAACAGCAGCAGCAGCGACTGCACCGCTCCGGCCGACCCCCGTGGCAGGAACCGCACCAGGCCGCTGTAGATCGCCACGCCGACCGCGAAGAACACCACGAGCGCGATCGGGATCGACAGGTACGGGTCGATGTGCAGCTTGGTGAACAGCTGCCAGGTCAGGTACGCCGCGGCCATGATGATGCCGCCGTGCGCCAGGTTGACGATGCGCAGCACACCGTAGATCAACCCGAGCCCGTACGCCATGGCCGCGTAGAACCCGGCCAGCAGCACGGCTGACACTGCGAGGGTGAGGACGTCTCCCATGCCGGCCTCATGCCTTGCAGTTGGGGTTGGGCGCGACACCCTTGCCGGTCGCCACGTCGGCCGGGTAGATGATCGGCGAGCTGCCGTCCGGCTGGTTCTGCTGTACGACGAACGGGTAGGTGGCCTGACCGCCCTTTTCCGCCGGGAAGCTCAGCTTGCCGCCCGGCAGGATCGAGTCGATCTGCAGCTTCGACAGCGTGTCGCGGACCTTCTGCTTGTCCACCGAGCCGGCCTTGGCGATCGCGGTCAGCAGCGCCCGCGCGGCCTCGTACCCGGTGGCCTGGTACCACTCCGGTTCAGCAGCGTACTTGGCCTTGAACGCGTCGACGAACTCCTTGTTGAGGCCCTTGTTGCCGAGCTGGCCGTTCCACCACACCGCCGACAGGATGTAGCTGACACCGTCCTGGCCCAGTGCGGCGCGCGCGTCGGCCTCCGAGCCCCGGGCGCCATAGGTCACCAGCTGGTTGCACATCTTGGCGCTGAGGTACTGCCGGTGCATGGTGAGGAAGTCCGGCAGGTGGGCGTCGACCATGAACAGGTCGGCCCGGGCCCCGCGGACCTTGTTCAGCACCGCCGAGAAGTCCTTGCCTTCGAGGGCGAACGACTCGTCGACGACGACCTGGTAGTCAGCACTGTGCTTGCCGACGAAGTCCCGGACCCCCTTCTGGAAGTCCTTGCCGTGCGAGGTGTTCTCCCAGACGAGGGCGATCTTCGCGGGCTTCGCCAGCTTCCCGGAACCCTGCTGCTGGTTGATCCACTCCATCTCGGTGCTGGCGAGGTTCTCCACCGGAGCGAGCGTGCCGAAGATCCACTTGAAGCCCTTGTTGTAGATCGATGTGGCGGCGCCGCCCCCGTTGACGTACGGGATCTTGTTCTGCTCGGCGACCGTGCTCTGGGCCTCCACCAGAGCGGTGGAATAGGTGCCCAGGAAGAAGTTCACCTGGTCCTGGGTGATCAGCCGTTGCGCCAGGTTGACGGCCTTCGCCTGATCGGTGGTGTCGTCGAGCAGCCTGAGCTCGACCGGCACCTTCTTCCCGCCGATGGTGACGCCGCCGTCCTTGTTCTCCTGGTCGACGGCGAGCTCGTAGCCCTGCTTGTAGCGGCCGCCGGCCTTCGACTCCGCTCCGGTCAACGGCAGCGTGGAGCCGATGACGATCTTGTCCGGGACCTGCGCGGCGCCGCCGCCTTCCTTGGCCTTCTCGCCGGGCGCGCATGCGACGGCGCCGAGCACGGTGAGCGCGACGAGCGCCGAGAGGCTGCCGGTACGCGCACGAGATGCGATGTTGATCACGGTCCTTCCTTTCCGGCATAGCCGTGTGGCGAAGCCGTGGCGAGAATCTTCAGGGGAATCGATCGGCGGCGATCACCGCTGAGCCGGCGATGCCGCGTACCAGACCGTCGTGGACGAGGTCCTGCGGGCGCAGCCGCAGCTGCGCCGCGAGCGCCGGCACCTCGGTCTCGTCGCGCTTGAGGATCGCGGCGGCCGCGTGTGGCGCGATCACCGAGAAGTAGCCGTCCGGGGTGATCCACAGGCGATCCGGCGAGGCGAGCGCGAGCGCCCCGCCGGACCCGCCCTCCCCGATCACCAGGGTCGTCACCGGTACGGTGGCGGCCGCGATCGCGGCGAAGAGGCCGGCGATCGCCGGGCCGGTCCCGGCGCGCTCGGCCGACCCGTCGTTCGCGGCTCCGGGTGTGTCGACGAGGGTGAGCACCGCAATACCGAGGCGGTCGGCGAGGTGGACGAGCCGGGTCGCGGTGCGGAACCCGGCAGGGGTGTTGGCGGTCCCGGTCTGCGCCGCGTACGCCACGGTGCGACCGTCGTGGCGACCGATGCCGCAGAGCATGCCGGGGTCCACGCCGCCGGCCCGGTCACCACTGATCGGCACCCGTACCTCGAAGTAGTCGTCGAGGTATGCGCGCGCCCGCGGCCGTTCCGGAGCACGCGCCCGCCGCACCGCCGACCACCCGTCGGGCGGCAGGTCGGTGCGGCCCAGCGCCCGCGGCACCGGGGCCGCGACGGGGTCGCCGGCGCGCCGGCCGTCCGCCGCCGCCCCGAGCAGGTCGACGAGCCCGGTCACGGCGCGCGGCAGGTCGGGCGTGTCCACCAGCAGGTCGATCTGGCCGGTGCGGTACTTGCCCTCGGCGCGGAAATCTTCGCTGTCGTCCGGGTCGCCGCGAACCCGCCGGCCGGCGAAGGCCACCGTCGCTCCGCGGAGCCCGATGATGACGTCGGCGCCCGCGCCGAGCGAGGCCCAGACTCCGCCGGTGGTGGGGTGGCGCAGGACGGCGACGTGCGCGACGCCGGCCGCCCGGTTCCGCGCGCACTCCCCCGCTATCCGCTGCAGTTGGCGCAGCGACCGCATGCCCTCCTGCATCCGGCTGCCGCCGGTGGCGATCAGCGACACGACCGGGCAGCGGCGGCGGCGCGCCTCTTCCAGCGCCCGGCAGATCAGGTCGCCGGTCCGCTCGCCGATCGACCCGCCGATGTATCGGAAGTCGAACGAGACGACCACGACCGTATGGCCGGCGATCCGGGCCGTCCCGCAGACGACGGATTCGTCCTCGCCGCTGTTGGCCCGGGCCCGGGCACGGTCCTCGGCGTAGCCCGGCCAGTCCAGCGGGCCGTCCCCGTCGGTCTCGGCGCCGGCCTGCGGCAAGGGCTCGAAGCCCTCGGCGAGCAGTGCAATCGCCGCGCGGGCACCCTCGGTCTGGATCGCCGCCCTATCCACGGCGCACCTCGTCGCCCGGCTCGGGTCGGGTCAGCGCCCGCTTGAGCACCTTGCCCATCTCGTTGCGGGGCAGCCGGTCCAGGAAGTGGAATTCGCGGGGGCGCTTGTGCGGCGCGAGGTGGACCGCGACCCGGTCGGCCAGCTCGTCCGGCTCGGGCCGGCGTCCCGTGGCCGGCACGATCCAGGCCACGATCCGCTCACCGAGGTCGGGATCGGGGGCGCCGGTCACCGCTGCCTCAGCCACGCCGGGATCCTCGAGCAGGACGTTCTCGATCTCACCGGCCCCGATCTTGAAACCGCCACTCTTGATGAGGTCGGTGGCGCGCCGGCCGACGATACGCAGGTAACCGTCGGGAGCCCGGGTCGCGAGGTCGCCGGTGTGGAACCAGCCGTCGTGCATCACCTCCGCGGTCGCGTCCGGTCGGTTGAGGTATCCCAGGAAGAGGTTCGGTCCGCGCACGGCGATCTCACCGATGGTCTCGTCGTTGCTCGCCGTGATCGTCCGCCCGTCGTCGTCGACCAGCCTGATCCGCACCCCGTCCAGCGGTGGCCCAACCGTCCCGGCCCGGCGCTCACCATCGGCGCGTACCGCACAGTTCATCAGCGTCTCGGTCATGCCGTACCGCTCGACCACGCGCTGGCCGGTGGCCCTCGCGATGCGCTCGTGGTCGGCCTCTGCCAGCGCGGCCGAGCCGGACACCAGCAACCGGGCGCCGGCGAGCGCGTCCGCGACCGCCGGGTCGGCCTCGGCCTCGTCGGCCAGCCGGTGGTACATGGTGGGCACGCCGAACAGGACGGTCGCCGGCCCGCGCAGGGCCTCGGCGACCGCGGACGCCGAGAACCGGCCGAGGTGGTGCACCGCGCCACCGCGCCGCAGCGGACCGAGGACGCCGAGGATCAACCCATGTACGTGGAAGAGCGGCAGCGCGTGCGTCACCACGTCGTCCGCCGTCCACTGCCACGCCCGCGCCAGCGCGTCGAGGTTGCTCGCGATGGCCCGCCTGGGTAGCACGACGCCCTTGGGCGGTCCGGTGGTGCCCGAGGTGTAGACGATGACCGCGGCACTTTCGGCCGGTGGCTCGGCCAGCGGTGCCGCGACCCCGGGAGCGTCGGACGCCGACGCCTCGGCCACCAGGCCGGCGCGGTCACGCGCGGCCGCCGGCAGGTCGGCGCCGGGCGCCCGCAGCACCAGGTCCGGGTCGGCGTCAGTCAGGATGTGCGCCAGCTCCCGCTCGCCCGCCCTGGGGTTCAGCGGAACGACCGGGACACCGGCGAGGAGTGCAGCCACGACGGCGACGACCGTCTCCACCGTCGGGGTCGCCCAGACCGCGACCCCGCTGGTCGACGAGAGCGGGACCGACAGTGCCTGCGCCGCCGCGGTCAGCTCCCGGTAGGTCAGCGTGCGATCCCCGACGCGCACAGCGGGCCGGTCGTTCGGCTCCGCCAGGGGCGGCAGAAGGTGCGAGACGGTTCCGGTCACCGGCGTCACCCCCAAAAGGAGTACGGCGGCCGCGACGATGTGATCTGCGGAACAGTGGTCTACTGGTCAGGCCACTCTCGCTCTGGTATTGACGCGTGTCAAGGGTCGCCAAAGATTGGCTAGTCCAATCTCGGTACGCTGAGACACCGTCGAAGCGGAGGTTCACCGTGTCCGAGGTGCTGCGACCGGTCAACCGGCAGAGGCTGTACGAGCAGGTCGTGGAGCAGCTGCGGCAATACGTGACCGAACAGGGACTCCGCGCGGGTGACCGCCTGCCGCCCGAGCGGGAGTTGGCCGGGCGGCTCGGCGTCAGCCGCGTCTCGGTCAAGCAGGCGATCGTCGTCCTCGAGGTGCAGGGCCTCGTGGACGTCCGCCACGGCGGAGGAACCTACCTGCGGCGGGACAGCCTCCACGTCGAGCCGGTGGAAACGTTGGTCGACCGCAAGCGCCGACTGCCCGACGTCCTGGAGGCCAGGGAGGCGCTGGAGACCAAGCTCGCCGAGCTGGCCGCGCGGCGGCGCACCGCGGACGACCTGACGGAGATCGACGCCGCGCTGTCCGACATGCGCCGCCAGATCGAGGCCGGGGACCTCGGCGCCGACGGCGACCGGCGGTTTCACGCCGCGGTGACGGCCGCCGCGCGCAGTTCCCTGCTCGCGCAGTTCATGCGGTCCATCGCCGACCAGATCGCAGAGAGCCGGCAGGAATCCCTGCGCCAGCCCGGTCGCCCGCTTCGCTCGCTCGGCCAGCATCAGCGCATCGCCGACGCCATCCGCGCCGGCGACCCGCGCGCCGCTGCCACCGCGATGCGCCGGCACGTACGCACCGTCAGCCGGGTCCGTCTCCTCGGCTGGGAACCCTGACGGCGAGGCGGTCGGGCGGTCGCGCGCTCCAGTGTGACCCTGCCGGCAGGAGGAACACGAGCGTTGCTCCCGCCGCATGCGCAGGGCAGAATGCCATGCCGAACGGATCCGGGCTCTGACTGACACCGGACGTGGGTGGGGGCACCCCGACGGGCAGGGCGTGTTTCGGCGGCCGAAAGCGGATGGAAGGGCATTTGTGACCGAGATCTTCGAGGCGACGCCGGGCACGTTTTCAGATCTTGAAGTTATCTCGGAGCTCGGGCGCGGTGCCGAGACGGTGGTCTACCGTGTCCGGCGGCGGGGCCAGGACTACACGCTCAAGCTGCTGACCAACGTGGGTGCCGACGAATGGGCGTTGACTGCCGTCCAGCGAGAGGCCGCGCTCCTGGGCTGTGTCGACCATCCATCTCTGCCACGGATCTTCGAAGTCGGTCAGGTGGCCGCGGGGCCTTACCTGGTCCTGGAGTTCATCGACGGCTACCCGTTGTCGGAGGCGCTTCGCGCCGCGCCCATCGGCGAAGCGGCCGCGCTGCGGCTGGCCGCCGACGTGGTCGGCCCGCTCGCGGCGGCCCACCGGGCTGGCCTGGTGCACCGCGACGTCAAGCCCGACAACATCATCGTCGGCCCCGACGGTAGCTCCCGCCTCATCGACTTCAGCCTGGTCTTCCGGCAGGGAACGCGGGACAACCGGCTCGCCGGCACGCTGCTCTACAGCGCTCCCGAGCAGACCGGCAGGCTCAAGCGGCCGGTTGACGGCCGGTCCGACCTGTACGCCCTTGGCGTGGTGCTGTTCGAATGCGTGACGGGATGGGCGCCCTACCAGTCGCTCGACGCCGATGAGCTGACCCGCATGCACGCCACGGCTCCCGTGCCCGACCCGCGCTCGATCCGCCCCGACCTGTCGCCGACCTTCGCCGCCATCATCAAGAAGCTGATGGCCAAAGACCCCGACGACCGGTACCAGAGCGGGGAGAGCCTGGCCAGCGACGTGCAGCGGCTACTTGCCCAGCCGCGGGCGGTCTTCGAGCTCGGCGGGCCCTCCGGTGCGGCCCGGCTGGCCGGCCCCGACGTGCTGGTCGGCCGCGACCAGGAGGTGGTGCACCTCGCCAACCGGTGGTTGCAGGTCCGGGAAGGTCGCGGCGGTGCCGCCATCGTCGAGGGTCCGGCAGGTGCCGGCAAGAGCCGGCTGGTGCAGGAGGTCACGACCGCCGTGGCCACCGACGGAGACCTCGTCCTCTACGGCAAGTGCAATCCCGACGACCCGATCCCGCTGGCTCCACTGCGCTCGGCCGTGGAGCGGTACCTGCGAACGGTCGAGCGGCTGCCGTCGGCCGAGCGGGACCAGGCGGTCCAACGGCTGCGCCGAGCTGCCGGCCGCGGCGGACCGCTGCTGCGGGCGCTGTCGCCGCTGCTGGCCGACCTCGTGCGGGCGCCCGACATCGGAGAGATGGACCGCCACGAGCAGTTCATCAACGCCGTCGCGGCGTTCCTCGTCGGCCTTGCCGATGAGTTCCAGGGGGCGGTACTGCACATCGACGACGTGCACTGGCTCGACGGCCCGACCCGCCGGGTACTCCAGCAGGTGACCAACCGGCTGACCGGCACGCCGCTGCTGGTCCTCGCCACCAGCCGCGACGACGCCGACAACGCGCCCGCGCTGGCGCGGTTCGAGGCCGACATGGACGCGACGCTCGACACCCGGATACAACTGCGCCCGCTGGACCGCGACGCGGTGACCGGTCTGGTCACGTGGCACCTGGGCGGCGTGCAGCTGCCCGGGGAAGCGATCGACGAGCTCGCCGCTCGGGCCGGCGGCAACCCGTTCACGATCGTCGAGTACATCCGGGCGGTCATCGACGCCGGCCTGATCACGCCGTCGTGGGCCGGCTGGCGGCTCGATCTGGCCGGCCTCGACCGGCTGGACCTGTCCGACGACGCCGTCGACCTGGTGCTCCAGCGCATCGACGGGCTCGGCGCGGAGACCCGCCACCTGTTGGCCGCAGGTGCGGCGACCGGCCGCCGGTTCCACGCGGACCTCGTGGCGACGGTTTGCAACATCGACCCGCAACGCGGTCGGGCCGCGCTCGCCGAAGCCGAGAGCCGGCGGCTGGTGACGGCGTCGGGCGCGGACGCGTACCGGTTCCTGCACGACCGCATCCGGGAGGCGTTGCTCGCCGGGCTGGCGCCCGCCACGATGCGTTGGCTGCACCAGCGCATCGCCGAGATCCTGGAAGCGACCGGGACGGCCGACCCGCGGTCGGTCTACCTGACGGCCCGGCACTACGCGTTGGGTGAGAAGGAACGAGCGCCGCGGAAGGTCTACGACACCAACCTGGCCGCCGGCCGGCTCGCGTTGTCCGACCATGCGCCGGCGGAAGCCAGAGAGTTTCTCCTGGTGGCCGCTGCCGCGGCGGATGCCGCAGGCCTGCGGCCGTCGCCCGATTTTCACGAAGCACTGGGCATCAGCTGCACCCGCACCGGCCGCTTCGGAGAGGCTCTGGCACACCTCGATCGGGCCCTGCGAGCCGAGCCGGACCGACTGAGACGGGCCGAAGTGCTCGTCCAGATCGCATGGGTGCACACGAGCGCATGGAGCCCCGAGCGCGCGTTCGAGGCGGTGCGCCGCGGGTTGGCCGAGCTGGGCCGGCCGCTGCCAAGCGGACGCCTCGCCCTCGTGGTGACCACGCTGGTGTCGTTCGCCGCCGGCCTGCTCGTCGGCACGACCAAGATCGGCTTTGGCGGTGTCCGTGGCAAGCGCCGCGAGCGTTCCCGGGTGGAAGCCATCCTGTACGACGCCGGTGCGTTCGCCTCGTCGATGCGGATGCGCCGGCGAATGCGCGCGATCCTGGGACTTCGGGCGGTGTTGCCGATCAACCGGCTCGGCCCCGGCGCCGAGTACACCCGGCACATGGCCGGCTTCGGTGTGATGGCGGACGTCGTCGGTCGTCCCCGCCTGGCCGCCCGGCTCTACGACCGCGCGGCCGCCGTCGCCGCCGACATCGGGGACCCCGCGCTCGTCGGCCACGTCGAATGGAAACGCGGCGCAGGCAGCCACCTGGGGGGACACGACGACGGCGAGACCTGGATGCGCGCGCTCGTCGAGCACGAGCGGTGGCTGGAACTGGGCGAATATCTCACCGGCGTCTCCAGCGTCTGCGTGCAGCTGATCAAGCGGGGTCGCACCCACGACGCCCAGGCCTGGTACGAGCGGGGCAAGGCGCGGCTCGGTCCCGGGGCGCAGGCCGAGGGCGCGGCGTTCGGCGTGGCGGCGGCCGCGCTCGCGGCCCAGCGGGGACGCCCGGAGGAGGCGAGCGGCTGGATCGAGGCGCAACGCCGGTTCCTCAGCACCAATCCGGACAACCCATCCCAGGTGATCAACCTCTTCGCCGCACACATCATCGTCCTCGTCGAACTGGGCGAGCTCGGCGAGCCGTTCGAGCGGGTCACCGCCGAGTTCGCGCGGCTGGGCGTGCAGCCCGCGACCATGGTGCCCGAGCAGCGGGTGTTCTTCGTCTACGAGGTGTTGGGCCGACTCGCGCAGTACCACCAGGCCGGTATGGAGCGGCGACCCGCCTACCGCGCCGCCGCCGAACGCGCGGTCACCCAGCTCGAGAAGGCGGCGGACACCCGCCCGCTACGCGCGTTCCACCGCGTGGCCCGCGCCGACCTGGAGGTGCTCGCGGGTCGGCCGCGGGAAGCGGTGCGCGAGCTGGCCGCCGCCGAACTCGACCTGCTGCCGCTGGACGCGCCGCTGATCGCATACGAGGCGGCGCGGGTGCGGGCCCGTGCGCTGCGCGCCCTCGACGAGCCGGCACAGGCGCGGACGTATGCGCGACTCGCGCTGATGCTTGCCGTCGATCAGCACTGGGCGCAGCGGATCCGGTGGATCCGCAGCGAGTTCGGGATCCGCGAGACCACCTCGGTGAACACCACGGGTTCCAACCGGACCACGGTTCTTTAGCGACTGATCCGAGCGGCCGGTGGCCGGGGAGCCATAAAGCCTCCCCGGCCGCCCGGCCGGTGGGATCGCCCTACCCGAGACCGTTCTTCATTGCGCCGATGAGTTCGCCGCCGCTGGTGTCGCCGGACAGCTCCCAGAAGAAGCCGCCGCCGAGGCCCTGGGTCTTGGCGTAGTTCATCTTGCCGCCGATGGTGCTGGGCGTGTCGTAGCTCCACCAGTCGCTGCCGCAGTATGCATAGGCCGTGCCGGCCACGCTGCCGTTGGCCGGGCACTTGCCCTTGAGCACCTTGTAGTCCTCGACGCCCTGCTCGTAGGTGCCGGCCGCCGGCCCGGTGGCGGTGCCGCCCGGCGCGCTCTGGGTGACGCCGGTCCAGCCGCGGCCGTAGAAGCCGATGCCCAGCAGCAGCTTGCTGGCGGGAATGCCCTTGCCCTTGAGCTTCTGGATGGCGGCGTCGGAGTTGAAGCCCTGCTGCGGGATCCCGGCGTAGGAGTACAGCGGGGAGTGCGGAGCCGTCGGGCCCTGCGCCGCCCAGGCGCCGAAGAAGTCGTAGGTCATCGGGTTGAGCCAGTCGACGTACTGCGCCGCACCGGCGTAGTCCGCAGCGTCGATCTTGCCGCCGCTGCTGGCATCGGCGGTGATCGCCGCGGTGACCAGGTTGCCGGTGCCGAAGCGCGACCGCAGCGCCGACATCAGGTTCTTGAACGCGTTCGGACCGCTGGTGTCACAGCTCAGGCCGCAGGCGTTCGGGTACTCCCAGTCGATGTCGATGCCGTCGAACACGTCCGCCCAGCGCGGGTCCTCGATGAGGTTGTAGCAGGAGTTGGCGAAGGCGCTCGGGTTGGCGGCGGCCTGCCCGAAGCCACCCGACCAGG
>WNFX01006694.1_pt1 | contig 24015 bp, 24 predicted proteins | sample 5400111 | NCBI WGS metagenome assembly WNFX01 (sample SAMN13153363, study PRJNA577476) | soil metagenome | isolation source: 40 cm soil or saprolite under grassland replicate 1 | place: USA:California | collected 2016-06-15
GCTTCGCGAAGGATCTCTGCGTTCGTCGAGCCAGATCCTTCCCCTTCGCTACGCTCAGGGCTGCGGCTCCTGCGCTCAGGATGACAGGGAGGATAGCACGCAAGTCCGCTCACGGGAAGTCTTATCTCCAAATGTCTGGCGCGAGGTTGCTTTATATTGTAAACAAAGGTTTAGACAGGAACAAACGTAGCCTTAATGGGAATAGGTGCCTCCTTCCCGGCTGTCAAAGCGGTTGCGTCTTGAGCTTAGAGCTCTTGTGATGGAGCGGTTCAATCATCCTCAGTACATCGTCCGACCTCTCGCGGGCAATGTCCAGTTCATAGCGTTTTTGCAGATTCATCCAGAAAGCAGCACTCACCCCCAGCCATCTCTCAAGGCGTAAGGTGGTATCAGCGGTCATCGCTCTTTTCCCTGCAACAAGCTGTGAAATCTGGTTAGCCGGTACATGCAACTCACGCGCCAACTCGGCCGGGCTTGTGTTCAATTCCATCAATTCATCAGCTAATATCTCACCCGGATGGATGGGATAGAGCGGACGTTTTCGCATGGTTTTTTCTCCTAACAGTAGTCTGCGACTTCGATGTTGAAGGCCTTTGTTCTGTTCGCTCATGGTTGCTCGTCCTTTGGAGCATCTTCCAGCGCTGGAAGATGCTTTTGATACTACTCTACCATGGACAGAGGAGGCAGGCAACGATAGACCCCCATGAAACGAGCGGAAGTGCAGATATTTGGAGATAATGCCTGTCACTCTGAGCGCATGAGCCGCAGCCCTGAGCGCAGCGAAGGGGAAGGGTCTGGCTCGACGGACGCAGAGATTCTTCGCTGCGCTCAGAATGACAGCCAGGACATCTCTCAAGTCATGTCACCCCTGGCTTCGCGAAGGGCCGCTCACGGGAAGTCTTATCTCCAAACGTCTGGCGGAAGTAGAGATCAGTTGACCTTGATACACTCAAGCGTTATACTGCTCGTGTGATGAGTTCTGGTGACCATGGCCGCTCAGTTCCACAAGCACCACCACCGAGTTGATAGGGAAAGGCTTCAATGGCGATCAAGAAAAGTGAGCTCTATAGTTCGCTTTGGAAAAGCTGCGACGAACTCCGGGGAGGCATGGACGCTTCACAGTACAAGGATTATGTCCTCGTCCTACTCTTCGTCAAATACGTCTCCGACAAATACGCCGGCCAGCCCAACGCGCTGATCGAAGTCCCCGCTGGCGGCAGCTTTGCTGACATGATCACGCTCAAAGGGAATAAAGAAATCGGCGACAAAATCAACAAGATCATCGCCAGGCTCGCCGAGGCCAACGACCTCAAAGGCGTGATCGACGTGGCCGACTTCAACGATGCCGACAAGTTGGGCAGGGGCAAGGAGATGCAGGATCGCCTCTCCAACCTGGTCGCGATTTTCGAGAACCCTGCTCTCAACTTCCGCAAGAACCGCGCAGAAGGCGACGACATTCTCGGAGACGCCTACGAATATCTGATGCGCCACTTCGCCACCGAATCGGGCAAGAGCAAGGGTCAGTTCTACACCCCGGCGGAAGTCTCCCGTATTATGGCCAAGGTCATTGGCATCAGCAAAGCCAGGAGCCAGAGTCAGACCATCTACGATCCGACCTGCGGTTCCGGCTCGCTGCTGCTGAAGGCTGCCGACGAATCACAGACCGGAGTGACCATCTACGGGCAGGAAATGGACAATGCTACCGCCGCTTTGGCTAAGATGAACATGATCCTGCACGACAACCCGACCGCCGAAATCTGGCGGGACAATTCGCTCTCCAATCCATACTTTAAGCAAGGCAGCGGCAATAAGCCAGAGGATAAAAATCTCAAGACCTTCGACTTCGTCGTAGCCAATCCGCCTTTCTCCAATAAGGCGTGGAGCAACGGCTTTGACCCTGTTCACGACCTGTATCAACGCTTTGAAGATGGCGTGCCACCCAGGAAAAATGGCGACTACGCTTTTCTGCTGCACATTATCCGCTCGCTGAAAAGTACGGGGAAAGGCGCGGTGATTCTGCCGCACGGCGTACTCTTTCGAGGGAATGCCGAGGCCGACATCCGCAGGAAGATCATCCGCAAGGGGTACATCAAGGGCATCATCGGCCTGCCGCCCAACCTGTTTTATGGCACCGGCATCCCTGCCTGTATCATCGTCCTCGATAAGGAAAACGCCGCGAGCCGCACCGGTATCTTCATGATCGACGCCAGCAAGGGCTTTGTGAAGGATGGCAACAAGAACCGCCTGCGCCACCAGGACATTCACAAGATCGTCGATGTTTTCAACAAGCAAATCGAACTCCCAAAATATTCGCGCATGGTGAGTGTGGCCGAAATTGCGGCCAACGACTACAACCTCAATATTCCGCGCTACATCGACAGCTCAGAAGCCGAAGATCTGCACAACATTGAAGCGCATTTGCTGGGCGGCATCCCCAACCCTGACATCGATGCGTTGGACATCTACTGGCAGGTTTTTCCCACGCTCAAGCAGCCCCTGCCTCAAAGCCCTCGGCGTGGGAAGCCACCCCAAGCAGTTGATCGAAGCACTTTCCGAAGATCTGCTGCGAGTTTTTGCCGAAGCCAGGCTCATCGATACATATGACGTATACCAGCACCTGATGAGCTATTGGACCGACACCATGCAGGATGACGTGTACATGATCGCCTTGGATGGTTGGAAGGCCAATAGTGACCTCATCCCGCCGCAGCTTATCATCAAGCGCTACTTCACTGCCGATCAGCAAAACATTGAGCAACTGGAAGCTGCCAGGGAAGCCATCACCCGCAAGATGGAAGAGCTGGACGAAGAACATGGCGGCGAAGGAGGGTTGCTCGAAGAGGCGAAAAACGAGAAGGGCAAGATCACCAGAGCCAGTATACATGCACGGCTAAAAGACATTCTAACCGATTCGGATGTGATAGACGAGCGAGCAATGTTGTATGAATATCTCAACCTGCTTGAGCAGGAGATGGAAGCCGGCAGGAAGGTCAGAAATGCGCAAAAAGCCCTCGATGCTAAGGTAGCTTCCAGATACAAGACGCTTAGCGAGAATGAAGTAAAGACGCTGGTGGTGGAAGATAAATGGCTAGCTATCCTTGCGTCTGACGTGGAGGCCGAGCTGAACCGCATCTCACAAGCCCTGGCCAGACGTATCAAAGAGCTTGCGGAGCGCTATGCAATGCCACTACCTAGGCTCTCTGAGGAAGTTGAGGTTTTGAGCGGTAAGATGGACGCGCACCTGCAAAAGATGGGGTTTGTATGGTAATAACAGCACAAGATACAATACAAAAACCAGGGTACAAGCAAACTGGGGTTGGGGAGATACCCAAAGATTGGGAAGTATGCTCACTGGATGACGTAGTGACAAAAGTGGGAAGCGGCATAACTCCAACTGGTGGCGAAAAGGTGTATAAGAAAGAAGGACGTCCTTTTCTGAGAAGTCAGAATGTCGGCTGGGGACATTTATTGTTTGACGACATCGCATTTATCGATGAAGAAACGCACCGTTCATTTTTGGCCACGGAAATCAAGCTAGATGATGTGCTCCTGAATATCACCGGCGCTTCTATTGGTAGAAGTGCTGTAGCAGATAATAGGCTGCTAGGGGGCAATGTTAACCAGCATGTGTGCATTATTAGGACAGATGCAAGCAAACTCAATCCTTATTACCTTAATTTTTTCTTGCTCTCGGGAAGCGGACAAAAGCAGATTGAAAGCTTCCAAGCCGGGGGAAATCGACAAGGTCTGAATTTTGGGCAGATCAGGTCTTTTCAAATTCCTCTTCCTCCTCTCTCCGAACAACAAGTCATCGCGACCGCACTGAGCGAAGTGGATGCCCTGATTGCGTCGCTAGACCGACTCATCGCCAAGAAGCGTGATATCAAGCAGGCAACGATGCAGCAGCTTCTCACTGGCAAGGTGCGGTTGCCAGAGTTCAGTCGAGAGTTAAAGTCGGCCTACAAGCAAACTGAGGTGGGGATGATCCCAAGTGATTGGGAGCCCACACCGCTGGGACTCATTTCTGCCTTTATCACGAAAGGTGCTACGCCAACGACATACGGTTTTAACTGGGTAAATGACGGTGTTCTTTTTCTAAGAAGTGAGTGTGTTTCTGAGCAAGGACTTGATCTTACCCAGTCAATGTTTATAACACCCGAAGCACATAATACTCTAAAGCGAGGTGAGGTTCGTGCTGGAGACATTTTAATCACCATTACGGGAAATGTCGGCAGGGTTATTTATTTAAGCAATGACTTTGGAATCGCGAATATCAATCAGCATATTGCCAGAATCAGAATAATTGATAATAATGTAGCGGCTGATTATGTTTTTCATTTCCTTTCACAGCCTATGATAAGAAAATACTACAGCTCAATAATAACTGGCCAAGCCTATCCACAAATCAGTTTAATACAAGTTAGAGATACAAGAATTCCCATCCCTCCCACCAAAGCCGAACAACAAGCCATTGCCACTATCCTCTCCGATATGGACACCGAAATCGCCGCCTTAGAGCAAAAGCGCGACAAGACTCGCGCCTTGAAGCAAGGGATGATGCAGGAACTACTCACCGGGAGAACGAGGTTGCTATGAACACAGTTGGCCAGATAGAACGCGCTACTCAGAACCGCGTGGTCAGGCTATTGCGAGAACAACTGGGATACCGCTATCTGGGCAACTGGGAAGAGCGCCCCAACAACAGTAATATCGAAGAGGTTGATCTGCGCCGCTTCCTGAAGCGGCAGGGGTACAGTGACCCAGACCGTCTGGCTGATCGACTGGAAGAACCCGCTCAATAACGACTTCGCTGTCGCCGAAGAGGTCACCGTTCAGGGCGTACACACCAAACGGCCCGATGTGGTGCTGTATGTGAACGGCATCGCGCTCGGCGTGCTGGAACTGAAACGCTCGGTCGTTTCGGTGGGCGAGGGCATTCGCCAGAACCTGGACAACCAGAAGAAAATCTTTATCCAATCCTTCTTCACAACCATGCAATTGATCATGGCGGGCAATGATACCGAGGGGCTGCGCTATGGGGTCATCGAAACACGTGAGAAGTATTATCTGACCTGGAAAGAAGAGAGCGCCATCGAAAATCCGCTGGACCGCTCTCTGACACAGCTCTGCGAGAAACAGCGTTTGCTGGAGATCATCCACGATTTTGTGGTCTTCGATGCCGGGGTGAAGAAGATCTGCCGCCCCAACCAGTACTTTGGGGTGCGCAAGGCGCAGGAGCGGGTGCACAGGCGCGAGGGCGGCATTATCTGGCACACCCAGGGCAGCGGCAAGAGTCTGACCATGGTCTGGCTCGCCCGGTGGATTCGCGAGCATGTGCGGGATGCTCGTGTCCTGATCATCACCGACCGCACCGAGCTGGACGAGCAGATTGAGAAGGTGTTTAAGGGCGTCAACGAAGACATCTACCGCACGAAAAGCGGGCGAGACCTCATCGACAAGCTCAACGCCACCACTCCCTGGCTGTTCTGCTCGCTCATCCACAAGTTTGCCGGCAAGGAAGAGGGCGACATCGCAGGTTTTCTTGAGGAAGTGAAAAGCAATGTGCCGCCCGGCTTCAAGGCCAAAGGCGACCTCTACGTCTTCGTCGACGAGTGTCACCGCACGCAGTCGGGCGAACTACACGACGCCATGAAGGAGATCTTGCCCAACGCCATGTTTATCGGCTTCACCGGCACGCCGTTGTTGAAAGCCGACAAGCAAAAAAGCATCGAGGTCTTTGGCACATACATACACACCTACAAGTTTGACGAGGCGGTGAAGGATAAGGTGGTATTGGATTTACGTTACGAAGCTCGCGACATTGACCAATATATCACAGCGCAGACGAGAATCGACCAGTGGTTCGAGGCGAAGACAAAGGGATTGAATGATGTGGCGCTGGCCCAACTCAAGCAGAAGTGGGGCACGATGCAAAAGGTGCTCAGTTCACAGTCGCGGCTGGCAATGATCGTGGATGACATTCTGCTGGACATGGAGACCAAAGACCGCCTGCAAAGCGGGCGGGGCAACGCCATGCTGGTTTCGGGCAGCATCTACCAGGCGTGTAAATTCTATGAACTATTCACCGTGCAGGGGTTTGACAGGTGCGCCATCGTTACGTCGTACAAGCCGTCGCCTGCTGATATCAAGGGCGAGGAAACCGGCGAAGGACTGACCGAGAAGCTGAGGCAGTACGGCATCTACAACAAGATGCTCGGCGGCAAAGACCCCGAAAAGTTTGAGGAAGAGGTCAAGCAGAAGTTCGTCGAAGAGCCAGGACAAATGAAGCTCTTGATCGTCGTAGACAAGCTCTTGACCGGCTTCGACGCTCCATCGGCCACCTATCTCTACATCGACAAGCAGATGCGCGATCATGGGCTGTTTCAGGCCATCTGCCGCGTGAATCGCCTGGATGGGGAAGACAAGGAATACGGCTATATCGTCGACTACAAAGACCTCTTTAAGAGCCTTGAGCGCTCGATCCATGACTACACCTCGGAAGCGCTGGATGGCTACGACAGGGAAGATGTGGCCGGGCTGTTGAGCGACCGCATAGAAAAAGCCAGAGAACGGCTCGAAGAGGCCCGCGAGGCAATCAAAGCACTCTGTGAGCTGGTCGATCCGCCTAAAGATACGGTGGCCTATATACGCTACTTCTGTGCCAAAGACACGACAGACAAGGATGCGCTTAAAGAGAACGAGCCGAAACGGGTTGCGCTCTACAAGCTCACGGCGTCCCTGATCCGCGCCTTTGCGAACCTTGCCAATGAGCTGCCGGAGGCAGGTTACGCCCCGCAGGAGATTGAGCATATCAAGCAAGAGGTAGATCATTACGAAAAGGTACGCGCCGAGGTCAAGCTGGCCAGTGGCGACTACATTGACCTGAAGATGTATGAGCCGGCGATGCGTCACCTGATCGACACCTATATTCGCGCCGAAGAGAGTAAAAAGCTCTCGGCCTTTGACGACACCACCCTGATTCAGCTGATTGTGGAACGAGGAGAGAATGGGCTGAAGGACCTGCCCCAGGGAATTGCCGGCAGCAAAGCAGTGATGGCCGAAACTATCGAAAATAACCTGCGCAGGGTCATCACTGAAGAGATGCCTATCAACCCAAATTACTACGAAAAGATGTCAGAACTGCTTGATACCCTGATCCAGGAGCGCCAGCATCAAGCACGTGAGTACGAGCAATACCTGGCTAGAATCATTGATCTTGCCAGGCAAGTGCAAAACCCGACCAGCGGGACAGTCTATCCTAAATTGCTGAATACCCGCGCCAGGCGGGCGCTGTACGACAACCTCGGGAAAGATGAGCAACTTGCTATCTCTGTAGATGCTGCAATCCAACAAACGAAAAAGGATGGTTGGCGCGGCAACAGGATCAAGGAGCGGGAACTCAGATATGCAATCCAGAAGGTCCTGCAAGAAGAGACCCTGGTGAATCAGATTTTTGAACTGGTGAAGCATCAAGATGAGTACTGAGAAACATCAGATCATCGTCAATGATCTTGTCGTGGATGTGGTTCGCAAGAACATCAAGAACCTGCATCTTGGTGTCTATCCACCGGCTGGCCGGGTACGGGTGGCGGCGCCATTGCGAGTAAATGACGAGGCGGTGCGGCTGGCATGGATCAAGCGCCAGCAGGCGAAGTTTGAGGCTCAGGAACGCCAGTCGGCACGCGAGTTCGTGAGCGGCGAGAGCCACTATTATCAAGGGAACCGTTACTTACTCAATGTGTTGTATCACCAGGGCTCGCCAACAGTGAGCCTTCGCAACAACAAGACCATGGATCTCTACGCGCGGACCGGTAGCGATACCTCTGTGCGCGAGCGCATCCTGACTACCTGGTATCGCCGGCGGCTCAAGGAGGAGATTGCTCCTCTGATCGCTAAATGGGAAGGAATTATCGGCGTGAAGGTGGCCGAGTGGGGCGTGAAACAGATGAAAACCAGGTGGGGCACGTGCAACATTGAGGCGCGTCGCATCTGGTTGAATCTCGAGCTGATCAAGAAACCTGTTCATTGTTTAGAGTACATCATCGTCCATGAAATGATGCATCTGCTTGAGCGTCATCACAACGATCGTTTCATCGCCTATATGAACCGTTTCATGCCGCTGTGGCAATATTACCGCGAGGAACTCAATCGGGAGCCCCTGGGCCACGTATCCTGGGAATACTAATTTGTAACCCTTTTTGAGAAAGCTGGTCTCACACCAATCATGAGGATGCCATCTCGAATGTTATGTAACGACGAGTTGTGAAAAACGGCCATCAAAATGATGAGTTTTTAGTTTTTGCTAAACCTCGTTGTTCTAACCAGTGGTAAAGGTTTGCTTCTGTGGTTTGGTATCGGGTTTTCGTGGAACTTTTCATCCATTTGTTGGATTCCACCCTATTGACGCAAGTACATGCTTTAACTACAATATATTGGGAGAAGTTGGATCATCACCGGAAATTCTTGCTCACTGGGCGAACGAAGGGGTATTATTAAGCTATGACTCAACCGAAACACAATAGCCCATCACAACTGAACCCCGCGCTTAGTCAACTTCAGATCTTGATAGGCGAGTGGAACGTCGAAGTATCTCATGCGTCATTTCTGCCTGGCCCTCAAGCCACACAAACAGGGCGAGCTTCCTTTGAGTGGCTAGATGGTGCATTTATAGTGTTTCGTGATCATTCCTCCCCAAACTCTACCTCAGTCATAGGCCGTAATGAATCGCTTGATACATATAGTATGCTCTACTACGATTCTCGAGGGGTTTCGAGAATCTATGAAATGAGTTTCAGTGAAGGGGTGTGGAAACTCTGGCGTGAAGACCCAGATTTTTTTCAACGCTTCGAAGGTAAAATCAGCGACGACGGAAACTCCATAACAGGTTATTGGGAAATAGCAGCTGATGGTACTGAATGGAAGCACGACTTCGATATAACATACACGCGCTCCAGGCCTTGAGTAATTCAGCATAAAATCCGAATGCAGCGCTGTTCCTTCAGCTCAAGAATAGCATCTCTCTATTGGAAACAGGTTGTCCTTTCTGCCAGAAATGTCCTGTCCTTTTGGATAGGGTTTTTAGATCGCAAGAACGTTTCAAGTCACTGTTCTCTTCACTCTGTTTGCCACTCACCCATTAAGCTGGCGATTCTTTTGTCATTACTCTGGCTAAGCAGTTACCGACTTTCAGAGTGAGAATGAGAATAAGAGTTGAGCACGCGCATCTGTGATGAAGCCTTGGATGTCACGTGGTGTATTTTGGGTGTATCAACAGGAGATACTTGATATATGGGTTCACTTGTCTGAACATGACGGTTTTTTACAAGTATTGAAGGGGCTGCCAGTATACTACAACGAGAGAGAGATAGAAACGAGGAGGGAACTGCACATGAGCAAAGTCGTGGTCTTCACGAATCTGACGCTCGACGGGGTCATGCAGGCACCGGGGAGGCCCGACGAGGACCGCCGCGGCGGCTTCGAGCACGGCGGCTGGGCGACGCCCTACGCTGCAATGGCGCAGGCCGGGGAAAGCATCAATATGGGTGCCCTGCTGCTAGGCCGGCGGACCTACGAGGACTTCTACGCCGTCTGGCCCAAGCGGAAGGACGACCCCATCTCGGCAATGCTCGACAACATGCAGAAGTACGTTGCGTCAACGACGCTCTCTGAGCCGCTCGCGTGGAGCAACTCCACGCTGCTTAAGGGCGACGCCGCGGAGGCCGTGGCCAGGCTCAAGGAGGAGCCGGGCAAGGATCTGGTGGTCATGGGCAGCGGAGAGCTGGTCCAGTCGCTGAGGCGGGGCAACCTCGTAGACGACTACGTGCTGCTGATCCACCCGCTGGTGCTGGGATCGGGGCGCCGCCTCTTCCCCGACGGCGGAGCATTCGCCGCTCTCCGGCTCGTCGGCACCAGGACGACGACCAACGGCGTCGTGATCGTGACCTACCAGCCTGCCTCACCATAGGCTCGGAAGACTACCGAGGTAGCCACGCCTTGAGAACTCCACTCGATAAGGATGATAAGCGTCGGGGCAAACCTCTGTTTTTCCTTTCCATTGAGCATATGGCAGTGGCATCACATCGGACGACACTCGACGGCAAAGCGACCAGACGGGAGCCGCCCGGCGGCCTGAACCTGGAGCAAAGCCTCTTTCGCCAGCGCTCCAAACTCCGTGAGCGTGCGGTCTTTGCTTCCCAGCAAGACCATCATCAGCAACTGGGGGTCAGCTCTGTCGTCTGGGGACACTCCGCCCAGGATCACAATGCGACCGCTGGGACGCGCTGCCTCGGCGCAGCGGCTCAAGATCAGCTGTGCTTCCCGGTCGGGCCAGTCGGTGAGAATGGACTTGAGGAGATAGAGATCCGCCCCGGCTGGCAACGGGTCGAAGAAGCTCTGCCCGACTGTTCTGAACCCGTTCATCCACGCCAGCCGCCTGCAAGATCGAGCTTGCATGGGCCACCGTCCTGGGGAGATCGACCAGCGTGCCTTGGATCTCGGGTCGGGCACGCAGGATCTCTGCGAGCAACGCTCCCGTCCCGCCACCGACATCTACCACTGTCTTGACCTCCTCCCAGCCTCCCGTGACGAGCACCTCCGGGTCAGGCGTACCGTGACCTGGCGGCCCCATCAGCGCATCAAAGCTCGCCGCGATGTCGGGATGCTCTTCCAGGTCCTTCCAGAAGGGCAGGCCGAAAATCTCATGGTAGGCAGAAGTGCCTGTTCGGACGGCGGTGAGGAGACTACCCCACGCATAGGCCATGCGACCGCCGATGCCAGAGAGGTCTAGGCCGAGTTGCTGCGCTGGGTCGAGCAATCCTAGAGCGGCTTCATTGAGCGCGAACCGACCAGGCGTCGGCTCCTCAAAGACGCCTGTGCCCACCAGATGCCTGAGCACCCGCTGCAGGGAGTTGGCGTCGCACCCTGCCTCCTGGGCAAGTGTGGTGATGTCCATGGTGCCGGCGGCGATGTGGTCGGCGATCCGCAAGGTTGCTACCACGCGGATGCACCAGGGCGTGCAGAGATCGCTCAGCGTGCTGAGCTTGGCGCTGGCTCCTGGTGTCTTTTCACGTGTCATCTCATTTTCCTCCTCATCGGTTTTCTGATGGCTCCCCAACGCATGCCGCGACCCGATCTGAGCCTGCTGGGAGCTCGTCTTGATCTCCACAGCCAGGCGCGAGAAGCATCGGACCAGTGGTATGGCTCATATGGTAGCGCAGAGCAAAGCGATCTGTCTTGTAAAAATTTGTCCTCGACCAGGAAGGGGAACATGATTGTGCTGCTCACCGCGCTGCGCCAGGTTAGGCGCTGGGAGTCAGTCCAGCAAAAGCCTGAAAGTCGTGAATGAAATGGGACTGGTTGAAATATCCGTAGTCCAACAAATAGCCAAGACAGGGCTTTTTACCAAACGGATGCCTCAAGTAGCCAGTACACTGGCTCCCCCACTCTGTTTCAGGCCTCGCTGTACTGACCTCTCCTTGACAGATGCGAAAGGAGACCTTACAATGTTACTATACGGTTTAGTAAGATATTGCAGAGAGGCTCAGGATGGAAGCTACCGACCTCACCTCCCGCGCTCAGATCAAGCGGGAACGTATTCACCGCGCGGCTCAGACCTTGTTCATGCAGCACGGCTTTGAGGCGACGAGCATGGATGCGCTTGCGCTTGCCGCAGGCGTCTCCAAACCGACCTTGTATCGTTATTACCAGAACAAGGAAGCTCTGTTTATCGCCGTCTTAGAGCAGCTCGCCGTTGGCCATCTATCCGAACATGCGCTGCTGGCCTTGCGCGACAGGCCGATGGAAAATCTTTCCAGACTAGAAGAGGCGCTCACGCTCTGGGCACAGGAGACGATCAAGCACATCTTGCATCCCACCTATATCGGGCTGATGCGTCTGCTGATTGCTGAACTGCCACGTTTTCCGCAGCTGGGTTCCCAATTCGCCGAGGCTGTCCCCCAACAAGGGGGAGCTTTTCTCAGGGCGCTTCTGGAGAGTGCGCGCCAGCACGGTGTGATCGTGGGAGACGATCCTGACTTAGGCGGGCGCCTGCTGGTCGGTTCCTTGCTGACCTATGTTCTGAGTGGGCTGTTGACTTCTGACGGGGTCTCGCATGCGCCTCCGCCAGAGCACATCACTGCACTCGTTCGGCTGGTCCTTCAGGCTCTTGCCTCTCATCAGTAGGAAGAGAGCAGCCGTGGACCTGGTGAGAGATCATTTGTTAACCGAACGCAAAAGGATCCTAACGATCTGTACTGCACCTAGAAATACGGAAGTCCTGTAGACAGGACAAAGAGAGGAGCTACATGTTTATGAGTCTACTGTTGTGGTTGATCGTGATTGCGACCACCCTCAATGGGATGCTGGCGGGCGGCAGCCTGGAGGGCTCCCTGGTCAAGTTACCCGCCCGCCGGCGCATCGGCGTGGTCGCCTACGCCACCTTTGCGCGTGGCAATGACCTGGGCAATGGGCTGGTGGTCTACCCGGTCTGGGCGGTCAGCGCGGCACTGCTCACCCTCATCGCTACGATTGTCGCTTACCTCGAACAGCAATCAATGGGGCTTGTGGTGCCACTCACCATCGCCTCGCTGACCAGCATCGGCCACTTTCTGGCCACGTCTCAGGCGGCTCCCGTGATGCTGAGTCTGCGCCGTACTCCTGATGAGGAGGCCATCCTCACAGCCAAGCTGGACAAGTTTGAACAGTGGTCAGCGGTCCGAACAACCCTGCAGGTGCTGACGTTTTTCGTCCTGATGTGGGCACTGCTCGTCGCTCGCTACTGCTGATGCGCGAGAAACGTGCTGCTTTGAAGGGAAGCGCGAACAGCCGTTCAAATAGAGCAAGATTGAAGAAGAACATGTGCCATCGGTATGCTACACTTGCTTTTGAGATTGATCTAGCTATATAGGTGAGATAGAACGGAGGGAACAGGCAATGAGCACTGGAGGATTGTCCAGGATGCGGCTCGCACGCATGCACGATGTCATGGTCGGCTATGTGGAGCGCGGCGAATTGCCCGGCCTCGTCACGCTGGTCAGCCGGCGGGGCGCGGTGCATGTCGATGCGATTGGCGCGAGGACGATAGGCGAGAGCGCCCCGATGCGGCGCGACACGATCTTCCGCATCAGCTCGATGACCAAGCCAATCACAGCCGCGGCGACGATGATCCTGGTAGAGGAATGCAAGCTGAGGCTGGACGATCCGGTGGATCGGTGGCTCCCCGAACTGGCTGATCGTAAGGTGTTGAAGCGACTCGACGGGCCGCTTGACGACACCGTGCCCGCGAACCGGCCGATCACCGTGCGCGACCTGCTGACCTTCCGTATGGGCTTCGGCCAGATGCTGGCGCCGCCGGACGCCTATCCGATTCTCTTGGCCGCCAATGAGCAGCGGATTGGCATGGGGCCGCCAACCCCCTCGACGATGCCTGCGCCTGATGAATGGATGCGCCGCCTGGGGAACCTTCCGCTCATGTACCAGCCGGGCGAGAGGTGGATGTACAACACGGGGTCCGACGTGCTGGGCGTGCTGCTTGCGCGCGTCTCGGGTCAGCCACTTGAGACGTTCTTGCGCGAACGCCTCTTCGAGCCGCTCGGCATGAAGGATACCAGTTTCAGCGTGCCGGCGGCCTCGCTCGACCGGCTGGCGACCAGCTACTGGCCCGATCCTACAAGCGGGCAACTCGTTGTTTATGACGAGGCCAGGGGCGGCCAATGGAGCCGCCCGCCGGCGTTCCCGTCGGGAGCGGGGGGACTGGTTTCGACCATCGACGACTATCTGGCCTTTGGTCAGATGATGCTTTCGCAGGGCAAGCATCAAAGCCTGCGCATCCTGTCGAGGCTTGCGGTCGAGCTCATGACGACCGACCAGTTGACGCCCGAGCAGAAAGCGGTGTCCGGCCTTTTCCCTGGCTTCTTTGACAGCTACGGCTGGGATTCGGTGTCTCCGTGATCACCAGGCGCGATGATATCGCGGCGGTGCCTGGCCGTTACGGCTGGGATGGTGGCATGGGCACCTCCTGGTATTCAGACCCAAGGGAGGAGATGGTCATCATCCTGATGACCCAGTGCGCCTGGACGTCCCCCAGCCCACCGAACGTCTATTTCTGGACTCTGGCCTACCAGGCAATCGACGACTGAGACGTCTCCATCGTCTACAAGGAGCAATTCCAATGGACATTGTTTTCTCCAGCACAACGCAGTTAGCAGCCGCCATCCGGGCAGGCCACGTTTCAGCCATAGAAGTGCTACAAGCGCATCTGGCGCAGATTGATACACACAATCCTACTTTGAACGCCGTCATTACCCTTGATGCCGAGCGGGCATACGAACGAGCGCGGGAAGCGGATGCAGCTCTCGCCCGCGGTGAGCATTGGGGACCGCTGCATGGCGTGCCCTTCACGCTGAAAGATGCCCATGCGACGGCGGGCATGCGCACCACTACCGGGTTCCCGCCGTTGGCCAACTACGTGCCGAAAGTCGATAGCACCGTGACCGCACGCCTCAAGGCAGCGGGCGGCATTCTCATGGGCAAGACGAACGTGCATGTGATGCTGGCCGATCCTGCACAAACCGACAATCCCATCTTTGGCCGCACCAACAACCCCTGGAATATCGAGCGCACGCCGGGTGGTTCCAGCGGCGGGGCGGCTGCGGCGCTTGCTGCCGGGATGACCCCGTTTGAGATTGGCACCGATCTGTCTGCTTCGATCCGCATCCCGGCGCATTTTTGCGGCGTATGTGGTCTGAAGCCAACCGAACAGCGCGTCCCGCTCACCGGGCTGATCCCTGGTCTCCCGACGCCCAGATCCGTCCGCATCATGTCCTGTATTGGGCCAATGGCGCGCACCGTGGACGACCTGGCACTGCTTTACTCCATCATCGCAGGACCGGATGGACGCGATACCGAAGTCCAGCCTGTGCCTGTTGACAAGATGCCACAACTCGCACTCAAGCACCTGCGGGTCGCCTTTACTCCAACCTTTCCAGGCCTTTCAGTCGCAGCGGAAATTCGCGGTGCCGTAGAAGAGTTGGCGAAGCAGCTCAGACCATTGTGCGCAGCCGTGGAAGAAGCGACGCTGCCACAGGTGGATTTCAACCAGGAACTTCCACGCGCCGGTGCATTAATTGGCATGATAACTGGAGCATTCCAGCCGGAAGAGCAGGAACAACCGACCACCCTTGCTCAGTACCTGGAAGCGCTTGACCAGCGCGACCAGTCCATTCTCGCCTGGGAGCAGTTCTTCGAGCAGTGGGATGTCCTGCTGTGCCCACCATCGATGGTCACGGCATTTCCACATTGCGAACCAGGGTCTGCGCTGCACGTTGACGATCAGGAAGTCATCTATTGGGCGGTCAGTGGCCATGGCACACTCTTCAATTACACCGGCCACCCCGCGGTCGTGCTACCTTATAAGCTGGACCGCGATGGCTTACCCCTTGGGATACAACTGGTGGGGAAACGCTGGAATGAAGCGCATCTGCTGGCGATGGCAAAGGCCTTATCGGAAGTGACTGGCCCATTCCAACGACCACCCGGCTACTAACAGAAGAACGAGGAGGTTTGATTGGTGAATACCTGGGATGAACGAAACAAAGCGGTTATAGAGGAATTCCGCGCCCATGGAGGCCAGGTGAAAGGGTGGGCACCGTTAATTCTGCTGACAACTATAGGAGCCAAAACAGGTCGTCCTCGCATCGCTCCCTTGATGCTTGTGACTGATGGTGATCGCATCCTTGCAGTCGCCTCCAAAGGCGGCCATCCGAAACATCCTGAGTGGTATTTCAACCTGCTGGCTCACCCGGAAGTGACGGTTGAGGTTGGCAGTGAGAAATTTGCGACCACAGCCCGGATTCTCACCGGCGATGAGCGAGAACAGGCGTTTAAGAGAGCCGTAGAAGTATTTCCTCCTTATGCCGCATTTCAAAAGAAGACGACCCGCGAAATTCCTGTCATCGCGCTCGAACGGCCAGCCACATAACTCACCGGCTTCATGCTGTTGCCTTTTTCTACGCCAGGTAGCTGGCCTTTTCGGAGCATGCTCATCGTTTCAAGATGATTTGCCGGCAGTAGTAGTAACATTCTGGCCGCGGCTCACGTGAACAGGTATAGTGGCTAAGGAAGTCGGTTCCACCGAAAAGCAGGCAAATGAGCAGGCGACAAGGATACCAAATGATGTTTGATTCCATAAGCGATCGCGTAGAACAGCGACTGGGCAACTACCGCTTACTCCGCCTCCTGGTGCGGCTTAGCTTCGCCGACGTTTATCTAGGCGAGCATGTCTCCCTCAACAATCCTGTTGTGCTGCGGGTCTTCCGTATCGCCCTGCTGGATAAGGATAGTGAAGACTTTCTGAGAGAGGCGCAGATTCTGGCAAGCCTGGATCATCCCCACATAGTGCGCATCCTCGACGTTGCCGTAGAAAAAAACGCAGGTCCATATAGATCACGTCGGAGAAGGGAGAAGAGATACTCGTTTGATCCAGACAAAGTCTGTACTGGCTTATGCTAGCTACTTAGCATATCCGTTCCAAACTGGACTTTCTCACACTTTTGGCTGCACTTTCACACGAAGAATAAAGTTGTGGACTCAGACGCGGAACCTAAGATATGTGACATCAGAAGACTTTATCACCCTCGTTCTTTTCTGGTCTTCCCGTCGGCGAACGACAGGCCTTTCGCACCGAGGGCGTGACGGAGCTGTTTGATAGCATTTGGCCCGATACCATGGAGCTGCTTGAGTTCTGTTTCGCTGACTTTGGTTAACTGCTCGAGTCGTAGATAGCCAGCCCCAACAAGCGCCCGTCGAGCAGGCGCGGCTAGCTCACTCGGGAGGTCACTTTCCTGTGGTGTCATGTTATTTTCCCTCCACATTGTGAGCTACGGCAGCACGAATGAGCTCTTTCAAAGCAGACTCATCAACTGCGTCGCCCTCACGGAAATCTATTGCTCGCGTTTTTTTCGCATCAAGGCCGGCATTGAAGAGTTTCTGCGGATCTTCCAACACAGCGCCTTGAAAAAAGTTCATTTTTACTGTTTGCTTGAAAGCGCCGGCAGAACAAACCAGTCCCTGGTGAGACCACACCGCGGTTTCCCACTTCCATTCCTCAGTGATGTCGGGGTCAGCATCGTGGATAAGTTTGCGCAGTCGGGCGATCATTTGGCCGCGCCAGTCGGCAAGTTCTGCGATTTGTGTGTCGATACGTTCAGATGGCTTCATTGACGTGCTCCTTTTTCCGATGACCTGCGGCTTTTCTCACCGTCTCTGGCCCATTTCTCACACGGGTGGAAGGTGATCAGCAGTGATCTGATCACCAACGCTTTCGTCAGTATCTTACTACATTTTCGCGTTTCTCCCCAACTCATTGAATGATGCCCTTTGGCTCATCTCCCCTTGGATGGCTTGCCCGGCCATCCCGATGAATCCGGTCTCATATTTTTGCTTGCATGTTGTACAAGTTCGCATAGACGCCATTCAATACGATTAACTCCGCGTGCGTGCCCTGTTCACCGATCCCGGTGTCAGATAACACCGCTATTCTTTGGGCATTGCGGATGGTTGACAAACGATGGGCGATGACAAGCGTTGTGCGGTTGTCGGCTAACTTCTCCAATGAGTCCTGCACAGCCTTTTCACTTTCATTATCCAGCGCGCTCGTCGCTTCATCAAAAATGATTACAGGGGGATTTTTGAGGAAGACGCGCGCGATACTCAACCGCTGCTTTTGCCCGCCTGAGAGTCTTACGCCGCGTTGACCGATATCCGTGTCATAGCCATCCGGTAACGCCATGATAAAATCATGCGCGTGCGCCTGTTTGGCCGCGTTAATGATTTCTTGCTTACTGGCGTCAAGTTTCCCGTAGCGGATATTGTCCGTGACGGTCCCGGCAAACAAATAGACATCTTGCTGGACAATACCGATATTCCTTCGCAATGAGCGCAAGGTAACCTCTCGGATATCCTGCCCATCCAGCAGGATATTTCCCGCAGTTACTTCGTAGAAACGCGGAATTAACGAGCAGAGCGTTGTTTTGCCAACGCCGGAAGACCCGACTAAGGCAACGTATTCGCCGGCTTTTATCTCCAGCGAGAGGTTCTTCACGACATAATTATGATCTTCTTTATACCTGAAGCTGACATCTTTAAACTCCACCTTCCCTCGAACCTGTGTCAAATCAATCGCATCTGCCGCGTCTTGCAGATCGGGCGCCACCTCCATCATATCCATGAACCGGTGAAATCCGGTAATTCCTTCCTGATAGAGCCTGCCAAAATTGACTAATTTCTGAATTGGATCGATGAGGATACCGACACATAATAAGTAGGTGAGCAAATCAGCTACATCCAGGGATGCATGAACAATAGCGACGCCACCAAAGATGATCACAGCGATGGTAATCGCATTGATATCACCGATTCTATCCTTGCTGCTGCGTAACGCCCTATTCATCTTTTTATTGAAATACAGCGCGTGCACAGCCATAATTGGCACAAAGAGAAAGACGAGCAAGGTAAGCGCAACATTGACCTTCAGCAAGATAATGAAGGCGCCAGTGACCGTCAAACTGGTAACAACGATATCCTCAGGACCATGATGATATAACTCGCTCATTGCGAATGTATCATTGGTAAGCCGGGTCATTAATTGACCGGTGCGTTGTTCATCATAAAAGCGAAACGAGAGCTTTTGATACTGCTCGAATAATTCACTGCGCATGTCGCTTTCCATCCTGGCGCCCATCATATGCCCCTGGAAGTCGATGAACATGGTACACAGTGTATGGACACCAACCAACGCCACCATGAGCGCGCCCATCAGATAGATCTGGTTGAGATCTTGAGGCATATTGCCCTCTAAGATGTTTTTGGTGATGTAGCGCGCACACAACGGAAGGAGCAGTGTAGTCGTCGATACGATAAGCGCGCAGGCCATGTCCGCGAAAAACAAGCCCAGGTATGGTTTGTAGTACGATAAGAACTTCTTGCCGCGCGAACGCGCAGGCGCGCTGGATGAATAGCCAGCTTTTGCCACGGGAAGATCATTCGCCGAGGGCTGCGCCGGCGGTTCTTTCGTGGTCGAATCGGGTGAAAGCAAAGGGATGCTCCTCATGGTAGTGTTCAAACAATCGCAGATCGCACATGACACAAACGTCTCACCCCGCATCGAAAACAAACGAGCGGAGTCAATGGGTGAGGATGCGCGCGACAGGGAGCACCAGCGCGAGAGGAAGTTAAGTAGAAGGCCAGACCATCCTGGCGGAGACGTGGCTTATGGAGATTGAAAGGAGGATGCGTTTTTCAGTGATCGAGAACAGTATGGCGCGAAAAGACATCTCAGCGTCTACGTTTCCCGGGCATCCTCGATGCAACTCCATACCTTCATGCTGGGTATCGATGTTGCGCGGCGTGCGCTTCTGGGCATCCCTACACCTCCTTTCCGAACTGGCAGCGTGGGGAAGCACGCGCCAAAGATAAGAACCTGTATCCTGTATGGGGTGATGATACCATATGGAAAATGCTTGGTCAACTCTGCTCAAGGAAGGGCAGGGCATTTTCAAAGCCTGAGCAGCGAGCCAACCATCCTCTCGGCGTTGCAGCGGTATGAAGCGCGCCGGATCACACGAGCGAACGCTATCGTCCAGCGATCCCTGCAGTCAGAAATATAAACTGATTCAGGCAGATAATCGTGATAATTATGCGGTGGATGCGATTATCGAGGGTGCTTTAAGAGATTTGAGAAAAATGATTGCCCCCTCGTTTTTAATCATCCCAATGTACAATAAAGTCGGGAACTCAATAGATGAACCAGGTATGTAAGAAATCATATTGTCCCTGTCTGATCCACAGATGGCGAAGGAATGGAACGGATATCCTAAGTAGCCAACGCAGGCGCTCTCTGACCTGAACGCATCAACAGAATGAGGAGCAGCAGGAGATGACAGAACACGCTATGAACCTATGAGTGAGAGTTTCAGCATATCCTGTGGAGAGGAAGTCGATGGACCAGCAAGAGGAGAAGTGCATGTGTGAGGCAGCAGGCTGTTCTTCTCCTGGCACCATTTGTCCAGCTTGTGAGCAGTGCTTCTGCTTTCAACACCTGCAACGTTCTTCCTGCGAGGCCTGCCGCAAGATTGTATCTTATCGGTCCTTCGAACACCAACTTGGTCGACTCGTAAGTATTGGTTTGAGCATATTGCTCTGTGGTCTCCTCTTTCTCCTCTTGCCCCGTGATACGGATGGGATCATCATTCAACTGGCCATCTTGCTTTTAGTGGTTGGTGCGATACTCCTCTGGATCGGCTTGCTCGCACGTCTTTGATGCCTTGCGCGACATCGAACGCACGGGTGAGAATGGTGTCTGTTTCCAGAGCCTGTACGATCCGTACCCGGGCCTGCTCTGCGGCATGTTCTTTTACCAGAAGGCGATTCTGATCATGAAAGATCACACCTCGACCATGCGCAAAACCATCGGATGGGCTTCACTGGCTTATGGAGCCTTTACCATCATGTCGGTCGTTGGCCCGATTTTGCTTGAACGGTTCTGGTCCCGGCGTCGATAAGTTCTCCACAGAAGGAACATTCGTGTATGCCTCCCATCGATTTTGGCCTGATGCTTCAGCCCTTTCCCCTCCACTTTCCAGGGAGCAAGCTCTTCGACTATAATCGCCGCTTGATTCGAACCTTGTCGCCTGGCTTTACCACACTGTGGGTCGAGGATCACCTGCACTTGGGCGAAACCGCAACGCATGAGTGCCTGACCACCTTGAGTTACTTTGCTGGCGAATTTCCTCAGTTCCGCGTGGGGGCGCTCGTGTTGTGCCAATCGTACCGCAATCCGGCGCTGACGGCAAAAATGGCCGCCAATCTCCAGTTGCTCTCCGGGGGAAGGTTCATCCTGGGATTGGGGGCTGGCTGGAAGGAAGACGAATATCGTGCCTACGGGTATCCCTTTCCAGACACCAAGACGCGCCTGGAACAATTAGAAGAAGCTGCGATCATCGTGAAGGCCATGTGGACCACGCGCCCGGCCACCTTCGTAGGGAAACACTACAGTATTCATGACGCCTCCTGTGAGCCGCGCCCCCATCCCCCCATTCCGCTGCTCATCGGTGGCGGAGGTGAAGAGAAGACGCTAGCGATAGTCGCTCGCCGGGCGGATTGGTGGAATTTCAATTCTTGCACAATTGAAGAGTACACGCACAAGCTCGCCATGCTGAAAAGCCACTGTGCTCGGGTGGGCAGAGACCCGGCGGAGATCAAACTGACCTACTTGGGTACGGCCAGTGTCTCAGAGAACCCCGCTGAGGTGGTACGCAGCCCGCGGAAGCACTTCGTGGCCGGAAGCAGTGCCGAAGTGATCCGCGAGCTGGAGCGCTTTCATGCCGTGGGGGTAACCCATTTCATGTTCAGGTTTCTGGACCCCGAGTCCCTGGAGCGATTCGTACAGACCGTTGTCCCGCATCTCACCTGACACCGAAGTTGCAAAGAACGTTGGCGGTTCTATCTGTCGAGTTGGAGCACCCCGGAGAGCAGCAGTTTCCCCAGTTGGGCTGAGAACCCTCCAATCAAGAGCAATCCCATCCACTTTTTGAACGGATGTGCGAAGTAGCCACTACTCCTCTCAACATCGCTTGCTCTCACGCCGCTTATATCAGGAGGCAGCTGCGGCGAGATAAGGTCATTTATCTTGAGGGTTACTACTGTATCTCCAATACGGACTTCAGTACGTCCCGTGCGGCGTAAAGCACTAATTGTTTCAGTATCAAGCTGTAGAGATATTCTTCGTCCATCAACGCCGAGGACTTCAGGTTATATTCTGAATCCTCAACAAGTGCCAGACGACTGACTAAACTGAAGCGCCACTAATAAACCTTTCAAGGAAGGTATATTTGGTGACAGGGGATGACGATATTTGTTCACACAGGTAAAATGTAGAAGAAGAGGAGCACATTATCTCTTGATGTCGAGGATTCCTGCAAGGGAATGGATCCTTACAACCATATTTTTATCGTCATAGAATAGGCCGGTTTCGGCTTTCCTTGTATTTAACATGATTAAGCGGGTGTAGTATGGTACAGAGCTAAAACGGCACAGGCATACTTGTGACATAGTACAGAGGCGCCTGCTGGAGCATGCTCTGCTTGAGTTGGTTGAAAGCGGTAGAGGGAGGATACCCGTAGCCGTTGAAGATCGAGCCGCACGTGACTCTTGGGTCGCTCGGCACGCGCGCCTGCCCGGAGGCGCAGGCTTCCGTCATGATGCCGAGGAAGCGCATGGTGTGGTCGTTCTGCTGAAGCCGTATCCAATCCCAGAGGTCGTTGCCGTCATAGATTTCAGGCAATGAGACATCATAAGCGGCTTTCCACGCCACATAGTACCTGTCCTCGTCGGTCCATCTTTGCTCTGGTTGACCCGTCTCTGGATCGACGAGAGGGTCTCCCTGCCGCATATCGCCAAAGTCCACGAGCGGAACTTGGAAGGCGTCATGAGCGGTAAAGCCGTCCACAAACTGCCGCGTCCGGTCCGCTCCATCCCAGGTGGTTTCGGCATCGTAAGCGGCCCACACTTGCAGTTGCTGGTGGTACCCCTGTTCGCGTATCCAGGTGTTCAGCTTGTTCACCATCTCCGCCCATCGGATTCCCACTTCTGTAATACGACAAGCAGGGCCATCGGACGCGCATTGATGATGGTTACTCAGTCCAATTGCCAGCTTGAGGCGGCAGTTCGAGGAGACGCTGCGCCACACGAGCAGGTAACGCTGGGCGGCGGCGGCGATATTGCTATCAGACCAGAAATAGTTGGTGTTTACCGAGAAGGTACCATAGACACCTCTCAATGTATGAGGCTCGCCAAAATCGAGCAGGACGAAACTGGCGTAATGGTTTGTGTCGCATTGATGACTGTTCAATGTCCAGGCGGAATCCCGCCAGGCCAGCGCCTGCATGTCGCTCATGGCGGTACTGGGAGGAGTTTCAACGTACCAGGAACGGGAAAAGGTCGGCCCCGAAGCCTGCACTTCCGTGAAGCTGATGGGCTTGGAGGAATCGGTGTGGGCTTGAATGGCAAGCGACTGCGCGGCATTCCACAGCCTCACATCCCATGTTCGCGCGTAGACAAAGAGCAGGAGCGCGAGCGGCACGAAGACGATGATCCGCGCGAGTGGTGAGAGGCGTCTGCCCTGGGGACGCGGTTTGCTGCGCCGAGTGGCTTGATGCTCTCGCATCACTACCTGATATCCTCCCTGGAAGACCAGTTGAACTACTGTAACATCTCATGACACATCTTGAAAGATGAGTCTGTTGCAATACTAGCACGGTCTTCTCCGTTGCACGGGGAAATCCCTGAGGGACTAGCTGAAAAGTACCGTCTGCTATAAGAGGCTGTGTGGAAAGGCCTCAGAAGGTAGATGAGAGAGGACAAGGCCGATAGATGGGCCTGGTAAGGTGTTCGGCAAGGAATGGTGTCAGATGGTAGAATAAAGGAGGAGTTACAGAAGGAAAGAGAATCCCAAGAAGGGAACGAGGGAAGAGGTGGGGAGATGAAACGAAGAAGCTACCCAAGCGATCTGAGTGAGCAGGAAGGGGCGATTCTCGAGCCACTTATTCCGCCTGCCAAGCCCGGTGGGCATCCACGCACGACCGATATGCGCGAAGTGATCAATGCCATCTTGTACCTGGATCGCACCGGCTGCCAATGGCGAGCCTTGCCGCATGAGTTTCCCCCCTGATCGACGGTGTGGAGCTACTTCCGCACCTGGCGCAACGATGGCACCTGGAAGCGCATGCATACGGCACTGCGCGAAGCCGTGCGCGTGAAACAAGGGCGAGAGGCGACGCCCAGCGCTACCATCATCGACAGCCAATCAGTGAAAATCAGCCAAAAAGGGGGCGGCGCGGCTACGATGGCGGCAAGCGCGTGAAAGGGCGCAAGAGGCATTTGCTCGTCGATACCATTGGGCTGATCGTGGGCGTGTTGGTCCATGAAGCCAACATTCAGGATCATGACGGCGGCAAAGAGCTG
>WNFX01001491.1_pt1 | contig 24012 bp, 21 predicted proteins | sample 5400111 | NCBI WGS metagenome assembly WNFX01 (sample SAMN13153363, study PRJNA577476) | soil metagenome | isolation source: 40 cm soil or saprolite under grassland replicate 1 | place: USA:California | collected 2016-06-15
TAGCAGCAAACCGAATCAAATTTTCTGTGCCCGTAATATTTCCTGAGCACCACCATAAAGAGGTACGATAAAGAATTTCACAAAAACCAATACGAGATTCGACAGATAAGTAGATTGATCGTCTCGTCTATGAGTCATATGGGTTGACGGAGGATGATGTCAAGATTGTGGAAGGAGCATAATATCATGGCCAACAAAAAGAAAAATAAATCAACGGTCAAGAAACCGTCCGCGAAAAAGCCGAAGCCTGCCGAACCGAACGAGGAAAAGGCATCGTCGGGGGGACGTAATGTTGGGAACGGGACTACAGGCGGCGGGTTCACTCGGTCATTAGCAGGGGATAAAAGCCTCCAAGCCTACAAGAATTGGATAAAAGGGATGACCTTAAGTATCAACCCGAATGCGAAAGATACAATGACAGAAGAGCAGTGGGTTGAAAGTTGGAAGGAGTTTTGGTCGAAGGCGGATAGTGCTTCTAAGACAAAGAAAGCGAATGAAAAAAGTGTGGATGGTGCTTCTCAGACAAAGAAAACGAATGGATTAAGTTGGGAAGATCGTTATCCTGGTATTACGGAACAGCTGCATAGCTTTGAGGAAGCCGAACTGCCGTCCTGTCCACATTGCGGTTCCGGCAATACAGCTAGTGTGCAGGTCGGCATTATTGGTCGAACGATAAACCTTGCCGCCTCAACAAAAAAGTTTAAGCTCGTCCCAAATGTAGTGGACAGGTTGGGTAAATACTTCTGCAACGATTGCAAAAAGTTCTTCGATTAGAAACTAATATCGGTGATAGGGAAATTGTTGGATTGTTGAAGAAGGATGAAGTCAAGATTGTGGAAAATATAAATTGAGTTGCCACTAATTCCCTAGCCGCAACTCAAGAGTAAATGGAATCTGACGCATTGATTCCAGCGCGTTTTTGCCATTCGCTTTTTTGTCACTCAATCGCCTCATGCAACCTCCTCGCCAACTTTCCAAAATGGGGTGTATAGCGAATATCATCCTGGCGCGGACGAGGCAAATCTACTTTTAAATCCAGTTTCACTTTGCCGGGGCGCTGAGTCAACACTAATACACGATCTGCTAGAAACAACGACTCATTGATCGAGTGTGTCACCATAATGACCGTCTTCTGCCGCATTTGCCAGATGTGCGATAATTCATTCCACATGCGTTCGCGGGTCAAAGCGTCTAGTGAGCCAAACGGCTCATCGAGCAGGAGCAGGTCAGGGTCATGAATGAGCGCACGCGCAATCGCCACGCGTTGTGCCATCCCACCCGAGAGGTCACGCGGCAATGAATCCTCGAATCCCTGCAAACCAACCAGTTCAATCATCTCCTGTGTTTTTTTGCGCGCGTCAGCTTCATCCATTTGCTTCACTTCAAGCGGAAGTTTGATATTCTCCAGCACAGTGCGCCATGGCATGAGGTTCGCTTGTTGAAAGACCATACCTGTACTTGGTTGTTCGCCGTGACCGAACATAAACGAACCTGAGGTTGGAGCGATTAGCCCAGCTAAGATTCGCAAGAGAGTCGTCTTGCCGGAACCTGATGGCCCCAACACACACACGAATTCGCGCGGGTAAACATCGAAAGAAATATTATCCAGCGCATGTAATCCACCGTTGTTATCGGGGAACACAGCGCTTAAGGTGTGAATGGTGAGGATGGGAGGCTGAGGCATAACTTCTTTTTCGTCATTGCGAGCCACAAAGTGGCGAAGCAATCCCCAACTCGATGAGGAGATTGCTTCGGGCTACACCTGCACTTCGATTTGTTTGGCAAATCGTGCTGGTGCAAATGTCGCCCTCGCAATGACATTATGGAATAAATTCGTTTGTAAATGCTTTGTTCAAATCCATCTTCTCGGTGATCAAACCCATTTCGAGCAAAACATCCTGCATATTCTCCCAAGCCTTTGGATCAGAATAACCGAGTCGCTCCGCTTTCCATTGTTCAATGGAAGTTTCAAGGATCTGCTTTTGTACCTTAGCATCCAAATCAGCAAAGTTTGGAATATACGATTCACTGATCTTAAATGCTTCATCAGGATTTGCAATCGTATCTGCAAGGCCTTTCAAAAACGCGCTTACGAACGAGCGTACGAGTTCTGGATTCTCCGAAATCACTTTTTCGCTTGCCAGAATCCCATTCGATGCGAGTTGAACATAATCTGCTACGCGGATTTCAGTGACCGGAATGCCACGCGCCCGCAATTGGATTGGTTCATTCTCCGTGTAGCCAACCACAATATCCTGCTGCCCGGCTGCCATTAAATCCACTTGATTGAAGCCAATCGAATCCAGGGTCACATCGCTTTCGCTCATGTGAGCCTTGAACAACAAAGCGCGCAAACCGACATAGGTCGCGCCGAACAAACCAGGCAAGCCAATTTTCTTTCCCTTCAAATCTTGTGGAATCAAAACGCCAAGATCGCTTTTTGCGACGACCGAAACGGGATACTGCTGATACCATGCAGTGACATACTCGACGGGCAATCCCTTTGCCCGCGCCAGTAAGACTTGTTCCCCAGATACAACCGCAAATGGCAACTCGCCCGATCCTACAAGTGCGACTCCATCCGTCTCAAATTTGTAATCGAATTCGATCTCGATGCCCGCGTCGTGGAAGTATCCTTTTTGGAGGGCGACATAGAACGGCGCGAATTGGATGTTTGGGATGTACCCCATTGGCAGACGGATATGAGTCAACGTACCCGTTTCATTCGCGGACTTGACGTTGCTACAAGCCGAAAGAGCGAGTGTCATCCCGAGCATGATCAAAATTAATTTGCGAAACATAGGGTCTCCTTATTTATTCGCGCTGAGCGGAGCCGCAGGCAAAGTCGAAGCGCAGTAATTTCTACTAACCTGTGCTTCGTCTTCGGGTCTCAATATGCTTTGCTACTCGACCCTCCGCTCAGGACGAAATTTATTTTTCTTGCCATTTCAAAAATCTTTTTTCGAGCAGTGTCACAATGCCATACAACATTAGCGCCAGTGTGATCAACATAAATACTGCGACGAAGACCATCGGCGTATCATACTGAAAATCTCCCAATTGCAATAAGAAGCCCAGTCCCTTTTCTGCACTGACAAGCTCACCAACGATCGCGCCGATCACGGATAGTGTCGCACCAACACGCAAACCTCCGAGAAAGACAGGAAGAGATGCCGGCACTTCTACCTTCCATAAAATTTGGGAACGTGAGGCATGTAGGGAATTCATCAAATCATATAACGCGGTTGGTACTGCCCGGACTCCCACAATTGTATTTACAAGAATCGGGAAGAATACGATTAATGCACAAATGACAACTTTGGAAAGAATCCCATCTCCAAGCCAAATGACAAGTAAAGGCGCAATAGCAACAACGGGAATCGCCTGACTTGCAACGAGATATGGAGATAACACTTTCTCCAATGAACGCGATTTGGCAAGGACATATCCCACAATGGTCGCGAAGATGGCTCCAACCAGAAGCCCTAACACAATTTCAACCAGCGTGATGCTTGTGTGATAGATCAAACTTCCATCACGGAGAGCTTTGAGGAAGCGCGTCCATACACTGAGAGGGGATGGCAAGATAAAGTTTGGTATTCCGCTATAGCGCGCAATGAGATACCAAGCCAGGATACCAACAGTGCCGGAAATCAATCCAAGCCAGTTACGCGAACTATTTCGTGAAAGAATACGAATAAAGTTTGAATTCATCATATGCTCAAGCCGCCGTCCGCGGCGGCAGTAGCTTAGAGGGCAACAAAAGCGCCTCGCAGACAAAATCTGTGGGGCGCGGACGCGAAGCGGTCATCGGCCGAGAAGAATTCGACACTGCACAAAAATCCCCGAAAACAAATTGCGTTTTCGAGGACTTGGTCTTAAGTCGAATCAGACTCGCATGAGCCTACATCCTTCTTCTATCCAGACTATAACTGTCGGCCCTGGAATTACACCAGATCATGCTCGTCGTAGGTCCCGTTTTAAACGTGAACTACAGAATTGCTCGTGGGCTATACCACCGATCGGGAATTGCACCCTGCCCCGAAGGTTTTTATTTGATTGTTGAGATTATATCTCAGTTTGCTTTGACAATGCAATCGACAGGACACACGCTGACGCACTTGGGTGAATCGTAATGGCCTTCGCATTCAACGCAGGTTGCCTGATTGACGACATAGGTGATTCCGTCACCTTCGCTGATCGATTCGGTTGGGCATTCAGGTACGCACGCGCCACAGGCGATGCAATCTTCAGTAATTTTCATGGTCATGGTAGTTACTCCTTCAATAATTTATTGCTGCGGATACAAAATTAACCCATGCCGTGGGCTGCGTCAAATGACGATTATCTTTTATTTGGTGAATTTTGTCACAATTCTTCTGAAATCTTCAGAACATCACAGCGAACTGGCTTCACCAGTCATTCCCCTTCTCATATCCTAATTTCACTAATAAATTTCCTGCGACATCCTTGAATAAGGTTTTATGTTCCTCTGTAAAATATTCGCGCCAGCCACCTGTTTTTCCCGAACGGAAGGTGTGACTCTTCTTCGGCTGGATGGCTTCCGCCAAAACAGACAATGCCTTCTCGCGCGGCATCGGAATTTTATAACCCGTACTCGCCACTTCATCGAGCATAGCATCCAACGTGGCGTCGCGGTTATTGATCAAATCTTCAAAACGGATGCACATCACATTCTCTTGTGCGAGCCATTGGAACACACTTTCATATCTCTGCTTCACACTGACCATGTACAGCCCGTCGCGGTCGATGCCTGTGATAGCAACTTTGAGTCTCTCTTCAAAATCAGGCAGGGACTTGTAATACTCATGCATTCCATGTTCTTCATACATATCAGTTGCAAAGAAAACTTGTGAGACAAGCATATCGCGCGGGTCACGATAGATAAAATAATTCACGCGATCAGACTGACACAAATACGAGATATTTTCAGGCGAAGCCTCCACATATCCCCATCCGATCACGCCTTGTGGAATCCGCTTCAATTCGTCCAGTATTTCTTGTGCTGTCTTTCTCCCTCCCTCTTTTTCAATTGTTCGAATCGGATCAGCCTCCACATACTTATACGGCATGATCTGCGTAAAGCCATTCAAGATTTGCAACAGCAAATGTGATCCACTCTTCGGCTTGGAGTTGCCAAAGATGGGTGGCGCGTCGTTGAAGGATAATCGCTTCCAACGCAGAATTGCTTGTATTGTTTTACCAGCGGGGCGCAGAAGCTTTCGCGGATTCATAAAATCTCACAAGTCAAACAAGCCTATCAAGTCCGACCAGTTGGACCAGTGAGACTTGTTAGATTGACTTAGTCCTCTCCATTCACACGGCGGAGTCTCTTCAATGATGACTGCTCGCTCGCGTATACTTTCTTTACACCATCGCCTAATGCAGCCTCAGAAACACGAATGTATTTGACCAAACGTTCAAAACCACCCGGTTCTACAGATGCAGCTTGGTCACTGCCCCACATGGCGCGATCGAGCGTTAAATGTCTTTCAACCATGCAGGCGCCCAAGGCAACCGCGACAGATGAAGGGACAAGCCCAACTTCATGGCCCGAATAACCAATCGGAATATTTGGGAACTCATGGCGGAGAGTCTCGATCATCTTGAGATTCAATTCTTCAGGCTCACATGGATAAGTACTGGTGCAGTGCATCAAAACCAAATCCTTTTCACCGGCAATTTTTACACTCTGATGGATCTGCTGCATTGTTGACATGCCTGTCGATAAAATGATTGGCTTGCCAGTTGCTCGGGCTTTCCGAATCAGATCAACGTCCGTGAGTGAAGCAGATGGGATTTTATACGCCGGCGTATCAAATTTTTCCATGAAGTCCACCGAAGGTTCATCCCATACAGAGACCAACCACATGATACTCTTTTGCTTGCTGTATTTTTCGATTTCACAGTATTGGTCTTCGTTGAATTCAACTTTGTAGCGATAGTCCAGATAGGTAATGTAGCCCCACGGTGTTTCACGCATTTGAGTTTGCTGATCAGGCGGCGTGCAGATCTCAGGCGTGCGTTTCTGGAACTTGACCGCGTCTACTCCCGCGTGCGCGGCCGCATCAATCATTTGCTTTGCAATACCAAGATCGCCGTTGTGATTGATCCCGATCTCTGCGATAATGTAGGCAGGCTGACCATCACCAACCATGCGATTCCCAATTTTTATTTCACGAGTCATTTGTTCTCCTTTGAAAACCCTAAAGATTTTTAAAACCTTTAGGGTTTGTCTGTTTCAATATCAAATCGCATAACTCTCTCAACGCGCCGTGGCCGCCAGCTTTGCTCAAAACAAAATCCGCGGCACGGATGACTTCTGGATATGCATCCGCTACCGCGACAGACCAGCCTGCAATTTCAAAGCATGGAAGATCATTGAGGTCATTGCCAATATAAATGACATTCTCCGCTTTGACATTTTTCTGCTCCAAGATTTCACGCATCACGCGCCCCTTCTCATTGATCCCGACGCCATGAATTGCTTCCACACCCATCTTTTTCGCGCGCGCCTCAACAACACGATTCAGTTCAGAGGAGAGGATCACCACATCAATCCCCAGTTCGAGCAATTCTTTCATACGGATACTATCACTGCGATAGGCAGCAACCGATTCTGTGCCATCCTGATCGACCCACACACGATTATCTGTTATCACACCATCGAAATCAGAGATGATCAAATCAACTTTCTCGGGCATAGGTCGCTTCACGCCGAAAAGCGTGCCAGGAACGGCCATCTCAAGTCCGCTATAAACCAGCGCTTCATATTTCGCCCAATCAGAAAGGTTATCAATATCAACGGTATAACGTGGATCAATTACCAGCGGATAAATCACATCACCGGTTAGTGATTTTTTCTGCATGATCGTTGAAATACGGATCGCGTCAATGTGTCCAGTTTGCCAATACACCGGTGGCAGGAGCTGGCGGGGCACGTTATAGGGTTCAACGATCCCTTCTACTTGAAGCAAAGGCTTCATCGGTCTATTATGTCCATCAAAGCGCCACATCTTATGTGGGTTTTGGCCTGCAGGAACAACGCCGCGCACACAATCTGCATCCGCATGCTCCATCAGGATTTTGACCGCGCTATCTACGCAATCTTTTGGGCGGATGGGCGAAGTCGGTCGCAGTTGGATAACAATCTTGGGTTGATAGCCTTCCTTTTCTGCAAGCCAGGCGAGGGCATGTTCAAAAACTGGCAAATCGGTTGTATTATCCTCTGCCAATTCAGACGGACGCAGAAAAGGAGTTTCGGCACCATATTCGCGGGCAACTGCTGCGATCTCGGGATCATCCGTCGAGACGATGAAGCGCGTCACACAGGAGGCTTGTTTCGCCGCGGCAACACTCCAAGCAATGAGGGGATATCCTGCAAAATTGCGGATATTTTTGCGTGGGATTCCTTTCGAGCCACCGCGAGCAGGGATGAGGGCGAGAATTTCGGTCATATTTTTGTAAGTAGACAGGTAAACAGGTACACAAGTAAATAAGGAGCCGCATTTATAAGTGTGTACATGTCTACTTGTTTACATGCGTACTTCCTCACCATGCTGTCCAACCACCATCTACAACAACGTTATTGCCCGTCATGTAGGAAGATGCATCCGAAGCAAGGAACAACAGCGCACCATTCATTTCATCTTTCTTTGCCATGCGTCCAAGGATGGTTTTAGCCGAATAATTCTTCACAAAATAATCTTCGTGATTGTTGAATACACCACCGGGGGTTAGTGCATTGACACGGATTTCCGTCCCAGCGTAATACGCGGCGAGATATTTAGTGAAGCCCATGACGCCGGCTTTGGTCACTGTGTAATAGATAGGCTTGAACGCCACGCGCTTGCCTTCTTTGACGTAAATGCGCTGATCGGGACCATTCAATCCATAGGTTGAACAGATATTGATAATGCTGCCTTTCTTCCCTTGTTTGAGCATTGGTTTGACACAGGCTTGTGTCATCAGGAACATACCTGTAAGATTTACATCCAATGCGGAATTCCATAAGTCAAGTGGATAATCCTCGAATGCGCCGGGTGTAATTCCCTTGTTCACCGCCTCGGGGTCGAATTTTGGGTCGAGCGCTGCGCTATTCACAAGAACATCCAGCCTCCCAAAAGCAGACAATATTTTTTCAACCATCAGGTTAACAGAATCGGGCCGGGTGATGTCAGTTGGAATCGCCAAGGCTTTGTATCCACTGTTCGTGAGCGTATCTGCTACGGCTTGCGAAGCTGAGGCGTTCAAATCTACTACCGCAACTGCTGCGCCGGCTTCAGCAAGAGTCCGACAAAATTCGGTGCCAAGCAGTCCCACTCCACCTGTTATAACAGCGACACTTCCGCTGAGATCGAATTTTTCTTGAACGGTCATAAGTTCCTTGTGGCGCAAGATGCCACCTTGCGTTACGGTTTTGCAGTGTAAATTAAGTCGCCCGCAGATTTGTGCGCGAGATATAGACCTGCCGTCAATGCAGACACATCGCTTGCTACATTATCGCCATGATCGAATAGGGCAAGCACAGCTTTGCCACTATTAATATTCGCTTGCATGGAAGTTATCCCTTCCTCAAAATTTGTACGTACCAATGCCGTGGCAGAGTCAAATCGATCGGGCAGGACATAGCAACCGCGTCCCGTGTAAAGATAAACCGCACCCGGTTCATTGGTATAGATCATCATATCGTCAGGCAGTTCACGCAGAAATGCCATCGCCTTTGAATCGTACCATTGGAAGGAAGCGTATCCGAGTCCATTCTTTTCCCAGGCATTTATCGTGGCGGATTGTTTATAAACCGAAAAAGCGAGAAGCAAGATGGTCACCACAACCACGAACGAGCGATATTTTCTCCTCAGCCAGATTCCGTAGGCAACAAGCAAAATAAGCAACGAGATCAGGACAGGCGCAAGAATACGGAGTTTGAATTTCGTTGCGGCATCGAACATCAACATGGATGCAACGATGGAGGCGAGATATGCAAAAATATATAAGCCGGAGGTAAATGAGATGACTTCCTTCGCTTCTTTCCCACCTTCAACTTGACGAGGCTTCGATAAGTATTTCCAGGCTGTAATGATGACCCATACGAAAACTGCCCCCAGAACAAAGATAATCAGCCCTTCGATGATACTGATTTGTTTGAATATTTCTTGCCGCCAAGATTCGATAGGGATAAAGAATTCTGAAAATACGCGCAGGCCTGGCTGTATATTTTCGGATGTCAGAGGATGCCACGCGAATGTGCGATTCGTTGTATTCCCTGCAACAAGCCGGTTGCGGATCGTCCAAGTAAGAAACCACGGTAGAACACTTTCGAGGAAAATCCCTGTGCTGACAAGTCTTTTTCTCCAGCTCTTATGCAATATAAAGAGGGCAACGACAAATGTTGCCACCAGCGCGAGGCCCGCATAGCGTGTTAGATATGCCATTCCAACAAATGTTCCGCAGGCAATGAGCCAGAACCAACCCTCGCTTCCTTTCCATTTTTCAGCGGAAGAAGGGAGTCTTTCGAAGTATAGATCGAACATCCAGAACGACATCAGTGAAAGGAAAATAAACAGTGGCTCACTCATTGCCACTGCATGGACCTGGAACATCTCTCCATTAGAGACAAATAAAGCAGCAAGGATAAGTCCTGCTGAGAGTGAGGGTGTCATTCGCCAGCCAAGAATACCAAGCAACACGGCGTTCAAACCAAAGAGCAGAGCATTAACCCAGCGCGCACCATGTAACGGGTCAATATGGAATAATCCAAAGAATGCAAGAACAGATGAAAAAGCAGGGGGAAAATGTGTAACTGGTCCATTGGATGCCAGCCAGGCTTCGCGGTATCCATTCCCGTCCAACATGCTACGTGCGCCCGAAATATATGCAATGGAATCGTCAGAGAGACCAAGCCCGTTAGGAGTTGCTCTAATAACTAGAACCATCCCAATCAAGCCGATTAGTGCGAGAACAATGAATGAAGCAAGACGCGGTCGAATAGGGAACATAAATTTAATTCTTGACCCTCATCATTGATGAGGGTCAAGGAAATATAACACTATTAATGATTGAGCAAATATCCTTGGCCTTCGAGATATTTGACGATAATACGGGCATTCTCCTCGGGGGTCGCTCCATAACCCTTGAGTGTAATTTCCGGGTCAACCGGCGGCTCATAGGGGTCGTCCACGCCTGTGAAGCCCATTGGTTTGCCTGCATCCATTGCCTGGCGCGCCTTCGCGTACAAACCTTTTACATCGCGCGCTTCACAAACTTCAACAGGTGTGTCCATATAAACAGTGATGAAATTATCACCGACCATCTTGCGAGCCTCGTTGCGCGTGGAACGATATGGACTGATCGCGGCACAAATCACCGCGCCACCTACACCGACAATTTCACCGGCCACAAAACCAATGCGAAGAATATTTGTATCGCGGTCTTCCTTACTGAAGCCTAATCCCTTCGAAAGATGTGTGCGGACCACATCACCATCGAGAATGTTGATCTCACGTCCGCGTTCGAGTAGAAGAGAAGTTAGCACCTGTGTGGTCGCGCTCTTGCCCGAACCACTTAAGCCGGTAAACCAAATACAGAATCCCTGCTTGTGGCGTGGTGGATACATCTCGCGTAGGATCTCAGCCGTCTCAGGACGAGTGAACCATTCAGGCAAAAGTTTGCCCTTGGCAAGATAATCATCGCGCACCTGTGTGCCAGAGATGTTGAGAGTGCTTGCGCCTGGAGGAACGTCTTTGCCTTCCACATACCGATCTTCATCAGGTAAATAGACGAGTTCTTCAAACGGGATCATCTTAACGCATAATTCCGATTCGTATTGCTTCATCATTTCCTGTGCATCATATGGACCGTAGAACGGCTTGCCCGTGGAATCCTTGCCTGGTCCCGCGTGGTCGCGCCCAACAATAAAATGATTCGCGCCATGGTTGCGACGAATGATGGCATGAAGCAGCACTTCTTTTGGTCCAGCCATGCGCATGGCAAGCGGAAGAAGGCTGAGCAGCGTTCCGTGCTTGTCGTAATAATTCTCGACCAAGGCTTTATAAATACGAACGCGCGTGTAGTGATCTACATCACCGGGCTTAGTCATGCCAACCACAGGATGAATAATAAGCGAGCCTTTCACTTGAGCAGCTGCGCGTTTGGTGAGTTCTTCATGGATGCGGTGTAATGGATTGCGTGTCTGGAATGCAACGACATTTTCATTCCCCATATTTTCAAGCGTTTCACGAACTTGTGCAGGAGTACGGCGTAATTCGACAAAGTCATAATACTTTGGCAGGTTCACAACTTTAATTGGACCAGAAATGCATACCTTTCCCCAACGTTCCATTTCAGAAATCATCGGGTGACGTGGATCTGTAGAGCCATAAGCCAGCGCGGCTTCGGTATCGGCGTCCCAGTGATAAATTTCATCAAGGGTCATAATGGCAATTACATCATTGTTCGTATTACGCAGAACAACATCTTCGCCAACGGTCGGAAGTTCTTTTGGATCAGCCGTCAGAGTGATAGGAAGTGGCCAGAGAGTTCCATCTGCTAGACGCATTTCATGCAACACATGCTCATAATCTGCTTTACCCATAAAGGTCGTCAGAGGTGAAAAGCCACCCGTAGCAAGCAGTTCAAGGTCGCAAAGATTGCGCATCGTGATCTTGATGGAGGATAGCTTCGGCGCGCGGGCAAGTAATTCTTCACGCTCTTTTGCATCTACAACCAGATTCACCAGTTTCTCCCCATAGGGGGTGATGAGGTTTGCTTTCGTCATTGTTTCTCCTTATCGGAATAAATTTTTATATAAATTCTTAGGCACGAGGCGCAATTATATCCTAAATTCAGTCAATGAATTTTGGATTTCATCTTGATAGCCTATTCAAGACAATAGAGAGAATCTATCGTTTCAATAACTTGATCAGTAAGCCCGGGCATAGAGCCAATGATCTGACAAGCTTGTTGAGCCGTATAGTGATCTGAAGTAATCAAAGGTGCCAAATCTTTAAGACGGTCGACATTGGCAGCCCGGGCATAAGCTTGTAGAAAAGGCATCCATTCGATGTTGTCGGCGGGAGCAAAACCTTTTTCGAAAGCCTCATTCCCAAATTTCAAAACTTCATCCCAATTGCCGCGTTGACGGGCAAGATCAGCTTTTTCGTAGTAGTAACACCAGCCATGAGTCGGTTCGGACCCAAAAACAATTGTCGGTGGCGCGTGAGGCGTTTCATCCACAAGCACATGTTCGATTTCGGAATAGGAACCAATCACCCGAATGGAATCTGATTCCCTTTGGGAAAACTCAGGCTGAAGACCATTGATGATATGAACACAGGAACTTGAGGTGGGTTGGGTCAATATCAGGATGTTCCGATAATTGGGATACGTCACAATATTTTTGCGATTGTCATATTTCTGTCGTTCTCTTGTTAAAACTTTTGTAATGGTACTCTTATTCAATACTGAGGCAAATAAAGCAGGTTGAATATTTTCAGTGCTCTCCTTCTTAGGATAATAGATCAGGTTGGCTGGACCCCAGATAAAGTAGTCCTCCTCAGTTGCTACCGAAGGATAATTTCCGATGAGGGTAGTATGTGATTCAAATTGTGGTACACGCCATGAGACCTGCCACCAAAACATTCGTGCTACAGTAGCTTCCTGTGCATAGTTAACCGAATTGGCGTGATGGGTCAATGTAGCTATGAGGATGAGCCCAGCAACTAAGAGGCTGCGCAGGATACGTCCATTTACATTCATTAACAGGGCAACGATGAATATGGATACACCCACGGAACTAACCAACGAATAACGAGAGAAGGATGGGAATGCGACATCCCGATTCGCCATCGCGATGGGGAGCAAGCCGGCTGCCGCGCTCAAGAATCCCAATAGCAATGCTTCCTGAGAAAAATAAAATACCGGGGACTCTTCCTGTTCACCCCAGTTATTCAGTTTAATGAGTACAAATAAGACCAACGCAACGGTCACAATGGCAATGACACCTCCCCAGCGTTGAATATAACCCATCAATTGCGAGAGAGGAGTAACCCAAGCTGACAATATCACATCAAACAAATCTTGAAAGACCTGAACTGCCCAATGGAATAGGGTTTGTATTGGATAAAGCCTTATTAGTTCGAATTGAATGCCAGTATCTGTTGCACCCCGTTCGCTGTGGAAAAAGAAAAGACGCCACACTAAAAAGAAAATGGGTATTGCAAGAGATGGATAAGCCCATTGAATTGCTTTTCTTGCTTTTTGAAGAAGAGTTCCTCCTAATCGGGAAGAAAGCAAAAATACGCAAGCCCATCTAAAAAATTCAAAGCCAATGTACCATTCCATTTGGCTGAGATATAACCATCCAAGCAAAATGGATAAGATATGTAATGCCAGTTTGATGGCGCGGCTCTCAACCGCAATTGCTTTAAACGTCAATGCAATTGAGAGCAACGCAGCGGCAAGCCCTATGATGTGGCTTTGATAATCGATCGCATTCGGTTGAGACAGAAAACCAGGATAGATCAAAAACAACAACGACATCAATGTCGTTGACGTCCGTTTGCCAGGCCAAAGCATATTCAGTGACCAAAGCAGCGCCAACGCGCCAACCACCCGGAAAAAATATGCGCTCAAATTGTAATAAAGTGGATTTCTACCGAACAAAATATAAGCTGGAATCATTATCAGTGCGCGCCCAGGGCGATCAACGCTGAAGATATCGATAAATGTACTAGGTCCATACGCCGAGGCAGAATACATCAAATACCAATCATCATTGTAATAACCGAATTGCCCCAAAAGCGGCAGGTAAGCGATTGCAGAAACAATCAACAGTAAGAGAATGCTAAAGAGATCATTTTGCTTTCTCACTTTAGCCCTCATCTCAATAAGACTCTCCAACGTGAAATTCTACCTTTTTATAATCAATTCGCTTACAGGGAATGACTTTCTTCATCGAGTCCGAGCGATTTACCTCGCGGCTTGCTTTAAATCGTTGCGGATAAACAACCGGAAATACTCCTCAGATAAAACGAGGGTGTAGTTTTCTTTCAGGTATGCTTCGAGGACAGGGATTTCAAAACGTGCCATGAGCACCTGCTCCGGGCGGTATTCGCGCATCGCTGCGAGGATATCTTCTTCTGTAAGACTACCGGTAGCTAATCGTTTGCTGGAGAATGTCGCTAGGATGGGAGGGACGGGCCGATGAACGCGAAAAGCATACATCGGCATATCAGTTACAATCCAATTCGTCTGGTCAACGTATTCATTCATGGTTCGAATGACTTTTAATTTGCCGGGAGTAGCCCGTAGGGAAAAGTCACTGATACGAGGGCTATTCAGTAACTCTTTATCAAGTGCTGGTATATAGTGCACAGATACTAATACAAAACCAATCAAAGCACCTACTCCTAATAGGGTTTGAAAGTGAATAAGATCAGAGAATTTCCTCAGGTGCACAAGAGAGAGAATCCCCTCTCCAACGGCCGCGGCAGCTATTATTACGACAGGGACTGTTATCAACAATTGGTGATGGTAAAAAACTGGTGAATAAAAACTGAACAGCGTATAAGCCAGAACTGCCCAAGCCAGCGGATATAGGGTAAGCCAATTTCTTCTATAGATGACAACCAGCACGCCAAAAATGCCCAGAATCAGCAATGGAACAGCAGCCTGGAGTTGAGCATTAATGGTGTAACTTGCTCCTTGAAGATCTTCTGTAGAAGGCGCTGCAAGATGTGGAGAGATGATCAGCAACATATTTTGAGGACCAATCAGCGCTAATCCAAGCAGTATCGCCAGGCTTGCGAAACAAATGCTCCAGAGTAGCGCGGGCCAAAGCGTCTTCCATGAAAGACCTTTTTCCTTATTCTCGAAATAGATTGAAGCAGTAATGCCTATCAAAAAGATAGGCGCTAAGAAACCAGTGAAAAGTTTGATCAGTACTGATAGAGCCAGCGCGAAACCAGAAAGAACCAACCACAAGTTGTTCTTCTTTTGATGCCAGAGAGTCACAAAAAGCATCGATACCGCAGCCAGCGCAATGGAAGGTACACCGATCATCACTGATGTACTCAGCCGTAAATACTGCGGCAGCATGATAGTTAGTGGTAAAAATAAGATTGCTGCAAGTTTCCCCGACGTGAGTTGTAAAAATTGAGCGCCAGACCAGACCACTAGGGCAGAAAACAATAAAACAAAGTAGCGGGCGGGATTCACCTCAAACCCTACAACACGAAGCAGGAGCCCCAGGAGCTGAGTAAACAACGGCGGTTGGTCACTGGATACTTCACGATACAAAGGATGGCCAAGCACAACCAGCATTGAACGCATCAAATTTAAGCCTTCATCCGTATCAAACTGAAGTTTTTCCCGAAAAGGATAATAAGAAAATGTAAAGGCAAGGAAGATCAAGGCAATCACAATGGGCAAAAGAAGGTCACCCAATGTACTCCACCAAGTCTTATTCATTGATTGAGTTTTCATGCTGAAGAAAGTCTAAGACCGGATTTCATTATATCAGCAAGAACTCGTCATGCTATTGTACACATCCAAGGAGGTAACTAAACAAGAGTGGACAAGAATTCCAAAAGTCGTCTCATGTTACAATTTATTGACGGAGATCAAGAATGAAGTCAACAATACAGAGTTTATTCAAAAACGAGACCTTCATTTCTACTTTATTAATTCTCCTTACAACTGTAATTACATACGGGGTCAGTATTCCCAAACTTGGCTATTATCATGATGATTGGTTTGTGCTGTGGTCTGGTCAGGCGCGGGGAGCAGCCAGCATCATTTCATTATTTTCTTCTGATCGACCTTTCATGGGCGTTGTTTATTCCTTCGCCTATCGTCTTTTGGGCGATACGATCATCAACTGGCATTGGTATGCCCTGCTGTGGCGTTTTATAGGTGGGCTGGCATTTTTTTGGATTCTGCGCTTGATCTGGCCGAATCATAAATACATTACAACCTTGATGGCGGTGCTTTTTATCGTTTATCCAGGTTTTCTATCAGAGCCGAATGCAAATACAAAACAGAGTCATCTTTATGGGTTTGGTACAGCTCTTCTTTCGATTGCCTTGATGCTCCAAGCTATGAAAACAAACAATCGGGGATGGAAGGTCTTGTGTGGTCTTTTATCAATTATCCTGACCGCGAATTATTTGTTCATCTATGAATATATGATTGGCTTTGAGGGTACGCGCCTACTATTACTAGGATACACTTTATATCAGGAGGGATTCAAGGAAATCCGCTCTTTGGTAAGAGAGATCCTTAAGAGAATATGGCCGTACTGGGTCGTTACGGCTGGATTTTTATATTGGCGCATATTTATATTCGAAGGTGCCAGAAACGCGACCGATGTATCCGCATTAGCTGGAAATTACCTCAGCAATTTGCGTTATATGTTCACCCGAGTAATTATAGAAACAGCAAAAGATTTTCTAGACACCTCAATTTTTGCCTGGTTCGTGCAGCCTTACCAATTGTTTTCGGCGGCTCCCTATTCAAATTTAGGATACGCGTTGCTGATCGCTGGGATTGTAACTTCATTAATTTTGCTCTATACATTTCTATTCAAAAAATGGTGGGGAGTACATTACAACGAGGCAGAGACACCGCGATTGATGAAAGATTTTATTTGGATTGGTGCTCTTGTCATTATCTGCGCGGTTGCGCCGGTCATATTGTCTGACAGACAAGTGGAACTATACGATGCCTACAAGAGTTATGGACTGCATCCAATTCCTGGAGTAGTCCTATTCATCGTTGGAATTTTGCTCATGCTTCAGCCTGGTTTTCGCAGGCTGTTCCTAATCGCTTTAGTTGTAATCTCGGTCTCAACCCAGATTTTGAATGCTGATAACTGGGGACAGTATTGGGAATATCAGCGCCAAATGTGGTGGCAACTCACTTGGCGCGCACCCGACATCAAGGAGGATACCCTAGTTATGACATATAGCGCGGCAGGTTACAATCCAGAACAGGATTACGAGATTTGGGGACCGCTAAATTTGATTTACAACCCTGGGCCCGCGAAAGCGCCCGCAATTCAGGCTGAAGTGCTTAATCCTGACACAGCATTTAGCATCGTGAAGAAAGATGTTTTTGATAATCATGTTCGTGACATTAAACTTCACAGAGATTTCAACAATTTGCTCTTGATAAACATGTCGCCCTCCTCAGCTTGTCTCCACGTAGTGGATGGTCATCTGCCCGTTTATCCAGCAAGGGAATCATTATTAGTTCAGCAGGTCGGAGAATATTCTCATGTTGATCGCATCATTCCAACTGGAAAATCTCCTGTTCCCCCAGCCTCGATATTTGGCTCTGAGCCTGCCCATGGTTGGTGCTACTACTATGAAAAGGCCTCACTCGCGCGCCAAAGGGGTGATTGGAAAGAGATCGGCAGCCTATTTGATCAGATACTTGATTTAAACCTCGAAACAAATGATAAATCTGAAATGATCCCCTTTTTAGAAGGACTTGTTAATCTGGGCCGAATTGATGATGCCAAATCTCTTTATAGCAAAGAAATCAAAGGGCAAGCAGAAATGCGCTTCCCGTTATGCGTTTCTCTTACCAAGGATCCGGGCTATCCATCTGAATTTGGTTATGATTATGAAACGATTTATGAGATTCTGTGTAAATCATAAGACGAACTTTTATATTGTCTCCATCATCTTGATCATGCGACCGTTTTTTTGTGACTCGCGTGCTGCCAGCGCGAGACGTAAAGCCTGGACACCATCGTTTAGACTGCAGATCGGTTCAGACTCCCCACGAACGATGTTTATGAAGTGACGCGTTTGCGCGACGAAGAGTTGGTTCCGTTCGAAGCCTTCGGGTGGGGAAAACGTTTCCATAACGGGAGTAGGTGGGTTATCTGAGTAGGAACCAAAAGAAGCAGAGAATTTGTAAAAATGCAAAATACCATCCGCATTATCCCAGCGAAGTGTTCCATCTGTTCCGACAATTTCTAAATGGTGAACCGGCGGACGTTGAAAATAATTGACATGCACTCCACCTACTGCGCCGTTTGCAAAATTCAATCCGATTTCAGCGACATCTTCCACGTCAATTTCAAGCGGGGAAATATGTCCATTGAAGGACCATAGAGATTCAATCTCATCTATTAAATAACGTAGATAATCTAATGGATGAGTTAACGTAACGATCACTCCACCACCTAGATCGGCGCGCGCTGCGTAGCTCCGACGATAATCCTCCCATGGATGCCATTGCGGAAGATACTCACCCCAATGTGCATGGACAGTTAATATTTTGCCAAGCGTATTTGACTGAATTAATTCGCGCGCTTTATTTAAAGTTGGATGATAGCGGAATTGAAAACCGACGAGGATTCTGCTTCCGCTTTTTTGCGCGGCTTTTTGCAAAATATCAAATCGTTCAAGCGAGTGTGAGACTGGTTTTTCAAGCAAGATATGACATCCCGTTTGCGCGGCAGGAATAGCGACGTCGAGATGCCTAGATGTTGGATTCGCCACAATGATTGCATCAGGCTTGTGCTTTTTGAGCGCTTCTTGTAAATCTGTTTCAATAGGATAGCCTGTTAATTCATCATCAGGCAATGTTGCTTTACGCGTGCGCAACAGGATAATCTCTTTTTCCCCCAATGCGATTAAATTGCTGAAATGTCTTCGACCAATAGAGCCAAGACCTGCGATGAGAAATTTCATTCCAATTCCTTGTGATAGGCAATATATCGATTGACCATCTCAAAGCCAAGTGAGTGGTAAATGTTCAGGGCATTTTCATTATCACCCCAAAACTCAAGCGTAATAGGACGCAGCCCTTTTTTGCGCAAATGCTGAATCCCTGCCAGGACGAGTTGACGTTGGTAACCTTGTTCGCGAAATTCCTGGATAATGCCAGGTCCATCGAGCAGATCGCTCAATTCTCCATTTCCTTCCCGTTTTCCCTGAGACTTTAATGAGCAAATTCCAAAGATCGAATCCTTTTCGTCGAAAAGCAAGAGAATATCATCTCCATCATAATAATGGAGGAAACGCGGAGACTTGCGCTCTTCTTCCGTTCGATTGTCATTGTGTTGATGCCCCCACATTCCCAGATAACAATCATCCAAAGCCTTCAATAAGATGAGTGGATCATTTACTTGTGAGTACCTTTTGAGTGTAAAACCTTTTGGAAATTCCGCCGTAGGATTTTCCACCTCAGCATTTAGTTTCAGCGCTCCTGAAGAGCCGACCTGCTGAAATTTATGATGTTTCAGAAACAGGCTTGACCCGTTGTTATGCTCATTCGCATAAACAAGAATATTCTTTGAGCGAAGTTCGCGCGCACGGTTCACGGTCAACTCGAGCAATTGACTTCCCAATCCCTTTCGTCGCTGGGACGGATGAACAATCACGTAAATCGTGCAGCTTTGCGAAGGTTGCTCGAGCGCTACACTATAACCAACCAGCTTTCCATCAGACTCTGCAACCCATACATCTTGATCTGGGCGATAATTCGGCCATGCCAAGGAGGCACGCAAATATTCTTCCGATGTATCCTCTCCATCGCGGTCAATCGATTCGATCTCGGTCATGAGGCGCGAAAGCTCCGATAAATCTTTTTCAGGAACATAGTGACGAATCAAAAAATTTGACATAATCATACCTTTTCTACCAGTTTAGATCTTTCTCATATATCCATGTGACCAACGTCTCACCTGCGACTTCCTTGAAAATGAATTTGTCGCGTGCGGTGAAGAGACGTTCCCAATTCCCCGCGTGACCTTTCGGCAGGAAGGATGCGATTCCTTCATTCCTTTTCGCCTGCCATTCTTCATCGGGGTTGGATTCCATTTCGGTTTTGATCTTCTCCTTCAAAGACTCGTCTATGCTTTTCACACCAAGAAATTCCCACAAGTGTGTGAGTTCTTCAAGAGGATGTTCAAGGACATCTTCATAGCGCAGGCTGCAATAACGATCCCCAAATAATCGTTGCCCTTCCTCTTCCGTTTCCTGTACATTTGTTACCCAGCCCTTCGCCACGCGGCGAATAACTGTTTCAGTAAAAATGGAACGCGTACCATTCGTAAATTGATTTTGGTCTTTGCGCAGTTCTTCAATGATGTGTTTATCTTCCGTTTTGAGAAATTTAGATTCCTCCACCAAATTGCGAAATCTTTCTGAGATCAGTACATCCCGTCCATCGCGGACGATATAGATGAGTTTCGCATCAGGATAAATCGAATGCATGTCGCGCACGGCTTGTCCGTGAATGGTGGATGAAGGGCTCTTATCCCCAACGATATGCTTGCCTTCTTTTGCCGCATCGCGTTCCATGATGAAATCCGCGGCAGCGCGCAGGACGAGTGGCGAGAGGTCGCGTCCCTGATTCCAGCGGTTGGACTTGCGCGTCAGCCACTCCTCCGCCTCGGGCGTGTTGACCAACGACTTCAGCAACGGCTGGCGCGTAAAGAAATGCGCCTGATAATTGCAGTGGACCTCGGGGTGCAAGCGAACGAGGCGCATGAGGAGTGTCGTCCCTGAGCGGGCGTGGCCAAAGATAAAGAACTTCTCGCGCGGGAAGAATTGTTTGATCTCTGCCACTTCCTCAGGCGTGATCGCAGGAATGAGATTGCGTTTTTTCTTTTTAGGGTCGCCTTTGAGCAGGATGCGGGCGGACTTTTTGATGCGGTCGAGGATTTCCATTGAGGCTCCAGGCGGATTATACGAATGATCTCATTTTTTTCTTGCCCAAAAGATCGCGCGCAGGGATGAGCCGGTATACGGTACGCCGACATAGTTGCTATATATGCCTTCAATAATAAAGCCGTTCTTTTCAAGCCAGTTTTGCACTTCACCTTTGCTAACTGGATGCTTTTGCTGGATATACTCCTGTTCGATGACGTTTCCATCCGGAAGCGTTACTCTTGTGTTGCGGCGGAAGCGGGCGAGCCTGCTCGGCACATCGAACCAAATCGTTTTCCTTGTGCTTTCAACGACTGTTCCATCTGAACATTTTCCACTCAGAGAAGGCTCAAGCACACCAATATCCTGCCATGATGCAGCAAGGTCACCTTCCATGTGGTCATTATCAATAAACAAGTGACTGCTAGGCTTAAGGGATTGAAAGGCAGACATAACGCATTTTTCCTGTTCATCCGACGTTGCCAATTCGTAAAAGCAATTACATCCCAATATCACAAGATCGAAACCGCGAGGCCACTCATCACAAAGCACATCGACCTGAGAGAAATTGATTCTCTGCTGTGTCTCGAGCGGCAGTTTTTTAGTTTTCTGGCGGGCGAGCCTCAACATCCCTGCAGATTGATCCATGCCAACAATGGCATGACCATGCATAGCAAGCGGGATGAGGATGCGCCCCGTTCCACAAAATGGCTCAAAGATTCTTATGGAACCAAAATTTCCAATCAATTTCCGAATGAAATCCACATCATCCAGTTCAATTTCGCGTTGATCGTATATTTCCGCCACATGGAAATCTGCATCGTAAGCGTTGATGTGATTATGATTAATAACATTCATCCAATCATCCCTTCCAATTCGGCATCACCAACCCAGCCAGCCGGACGAAAAATATATTATTCCCACAAATCTTCGAGATGTTGGCGCCCTGCTTCTACTGCTTTTGCCTCCAGAAATTTTTTCATTTTCGACCAAGGGGTTTTGTCTATCATCTGTGGCATGGGCAATGACTCGGCATCATCAAAATAAGACAAAGCGCGTACAGCGCTGACTGGAAACGAACGCACTTTTGAATATTTGATAGCAGCAACCTGAAAAATAGAATCCAAGGAAACCTGTTGAAGGATGAAATACAAATCCACCATATCTTTACGTGTGCCTCGATTGATGATGGCGGCGAGTTTCATGGCACCGATTTCCTCCACGCTGGCAAGACGAACTTTGTTCACTAAAAAAGTTGGTTTTACAAGTGGGTATAAATTCAGACGAAAAAAACTGATGCCAACCCCCCGCCAGACGACTACAAATGTAGAGTCTTGATCATATGTGATTTCAAGGCTTGGGTCATCCAAAACAGTTCGCAGTGCGGAACGTTGATTGGGTCCTACTGCATTTGTATCATCCGAGAAAAAATCCAAATCCACAGAAAAGCGATGCCCGAAGTGCAAAGCCAACCCTGTTCCACCTGCCAAATAGAAGTCTTTAATGAGTTCAAGTTCATTGACTAGGTGAAAAGCATCCTGTGTTGCAAGTGTGAGAGATTTCCAATGAGGTTTCTTGAGAACTAATGATCCCATAATTCCCCTTTGGTGCTGGGAAACGGCGATTTCTTCCACCTGCGGATACCGAGTAGCTTGCGCCAATAATTAAAAGTAACAGGCTTCAACATGCGCTCACCACGCTCGCGCAAAAACGAACGAATTCGCTTACTGCGATAGGTTTCAAACAACCAACGGATCTCATCCCATGTGCCGAACTCAAGTACACGTTGGATAATCAAGTTTGCGTCGCGGGTCATATCAAGCCGCTTAAGATCATATTCTTGAAAGTAAGGTTTCAATCCATCTGGGATTTGAGGCGAAGTTGAAGTTCTTTGCATGAAAGTATTATAACCTTTTAGAGATTTTATCTCTTCCAATTCAACATGACCAACCCGGCGAGACAAACCAAAATCCCAAAAATATTTATCCATGAAATCTTATCCTTGAAAACCAATATCGCTACAGGGACCAAAATCAGCGATGCGGCAACATTGACCAGCACCGCGGCGATTCCCAGATTCCAACCAGAACGATAAGTAAGCAGGAAGCCGAATTCGATGCCGACGATAGCGATGGCAAGTCCGATGCTTGCCCAGTTGAGTTGCTTCAGTTCAAAGGCGAGTCCGTTTTTGATGGGAAAGAAAATAAAAGTCAGTAATACAACCACAAACGCAACGGCGTAAGTCACCAGCAAGGAAACCGTGAAATTGACATTCGACGGTGTGCTCTTGGCTGTAAAATGATAGAGCGCGCTGGAACAGATGGCGAGGGTAATAGAGAAGTAGAAGAGAAACACGGATTTTTTCATTAGTCTTCTAGTTTGCTAGTCTTGCAATCATTCATTGTACATTACAAAAATCAGGAACAAACAAAATTAAGATTTCATGTCGTTGCGAGCCGCTCGTTGGCGAAGCAATCCCCCGTTTAATGGATCAACCTTATCGTTGGACTCCTCCCGTTTAAGTGGAGATTGCTTCGGGCTTCGCCCTCGCAACGACATTACTTGTTCAATACTTTCAAAATATACTCTGCCGTTCGTTTGCCAGAGGTTCCATCGGTAAATGTAATTTCATCCTCGATGAATTTTCTGCGTTCGGCTGCATCGAGCGAGGGATTCTTGAGATATAAATTAATCACCTCACACAGTTCTTTCTCATTAGTTGCGACGCGTCCCGCCTTTGCCTCGCGGAAGCGTTTGTGCGTGGGCCAGTTGCCAATTTTCTTTAATGAGAGTGAATATTTCTTCGGTTTGTTCCACCCGCCAGGGACATCAATCACCGCGGTGACGATGGGCGTGTCGTGGACAGCAGTCTCGACGACCATTGTCGAATACACAGTCACCAATACATCCGAGTGCGCCATCATAGATGATTTTTCGTCCATGTCTTCGCCGCTGTAGTAGCCAAGCAAGCCACCTAACGGCACAGGCTTGACCACATGTACGTGTGGATATTTTTTCTCAAGTTCGAAAATCCGTTCACATTCTTGGGCGAAGATTTTGGGCTTATCTTGAAAGTGACTTGGATGCAGACGAATCAACAATTGCGAAGGTTCAGCCAGCGAACCGGCTGAAACCAATTTTGCCAGCGCTTCCACGTTTGGATAGTTCGGCGCGAAATGGACAAACGAGCACGCGTATGAAATTAATTTGCGGTTGGGGTCGAGGTTATGCAGTTTGAAATAATCATCCTTAGATAACTGCCATTCCTTTCTGAAATATCCATCGTACGATGGAATGCCGCCGATATGCACACGTTCAGGATCCC
>WNFX01005177.1_pt1 | contig 24008 bp, 31 predicted proteins | sample 5400111 | NCBI WGS metagenome assembly WNFX01 (sample SAMN13153363, study PRJNA577476) | soil metagenome | isolation source: 40 cm soil or saprolite under grassland replicate 1 | place: USA:California | collected 2016-06-15
TCCATGTTCTTCGTGTAGATCACGATCGTGGGGCCTTCGAAGTCGACTTGCGTGATTTCCACGTGGTCGGGGACCACTTTCTTCACGACGCTTCGCGCGTCGTTCAGAATGTCCTCAATGGTCATCGGACGTCTCGTTGACCTGACGTCGCTTGCGGACTCAGGTCAGTTTCATGCTTAACTTGCGCTTCTCGACTTCTTTGTCGTCGAGCATCTTGAATCCGTCTTTCGTGATGATCGCGACGTCGATCCCTTCGCCCGAGACCGCGTCCCGCTTCATCGCCGCGGTGACGGCCCGGATCGCGAGGTTCGCCCCGTCCTCCGTCAACATGTCATCCTTGAAGTGGTCCTCGAGGACTCCATAGACGTAGGGGCTGCCGGACCCGCTCGAAACGAACTTGTCCGGGAGGGACCCGCCGGCCGCGTCGAGCGAGTACACATGGCCGCCCGCGCGGTCCCAGCCGCCGATCACGAGCTGCACCCAATATGGGTAGAAGCGGCTGCCGCTGAGGATGTTCGCGGTCAGCGTCGCGCACGCCTCGACGGGCATCGTGACGCCACGCTTGAGCTTGTACAGTTCGACTTCCGCGGTGATGTACCGCGCGAGGACCTGCAGATCGCCGACGAGGCCCGCGGTCGTCAGGCCGAGGTTCTCGTCGAGCTTGTACACCTTCTTCGTGTGCTTGTGCGCAATCAGCGTCCCAGCCGTCGCACGGCGGTCCGCTGCGAGGACGACCCCATCCTTGCAAACGAGCCCGAGCGTCGTCGTGCCGGTCTCGACTTCTTTGGAAACCGTTGACATCTGAACACTCCCGTTCAAAAGGGTGTCACAAGGTGACGGCCGAAGCATACGGGCCGCAGTATTTAAGAATAGCGAATCAAGGCCGATAGGCGGTAACGACTCCGCTCAATTGTCTTATCCTTTCGGGTCCGGAGGAGGTCGCGCGCCTTCCTGCCTCCGGGATCGCGGGGCTGGACGCCTCAGGGATGTATCCCCATCCCTCTCTTCGCCGACGCACGATGGCAACCGCCCTCCTCGGCTCCGACGTCCCACACCACCAAAAGAAGGCGACTCCGGTCGGGCGGAGGGAAAGACTATGGGGGGCCATCGAATATTCGCGGCGGGAGGAGTGGGCATGAACTCCGCAACGAAGAGACGCTTATGGCTCATGTTCGCCGGGCTTCTGATTTCCCCGCTGTCTCTCTTCTGGCGGCCGGCGTACATTATTTCGGTGGCTTTGTTCATCTTAGGATTCATCGCGATGCTTCGGGGCCGGGGCATGCGAGCCATGGGAGAAGAATGAAGCCCGATGACCTCACCCGGAAGAGTTCTCCCTTGAGCGGATGGAACGGGAGGACCTTCAAGCATTCCCGGGGAGGCCTACATGTAGAAGGCCCACCAAACCGCAACGAGGACGATGACGACGACCGCGACCCCGACGTACGCGTACGTCTTCCGTTTGCCCTTCTTTTCGCCGCCGAGACCCAGACCTGCGACATCGTAGGACATGTCGGACCCCGGCGGGCGAAGCTGCGCGGTCGTATTAAGGATTTCGTCGCTTAGGAGGGGTTTGTCCCTCGCCCTGCGCCAGCACGAGATCCTCCAGGAGTGGTCCGATGCGAGACGCCGGTTCGAAGTGGACCGTGTATGCGATCTTCTCCTTCGGCAGGGCGACGTTCGCCGCGCTCACGAAGACCGTGAGCCCGCCCCCCTCCGCCGCAACCCGGAGGACCTCATCGCGCGGGACCGAGACGAGTTCCCGACCTTCTTGATCCTCGAAGAAGAACGCGACCGCGCTCGGCATCGCGCGGAGCTTGACCAAGAAGTATCCGGGATCCTCGGGATCCCGCGTCGCCGGAGACGCCAAGAACAAGAGGCCCGCCTCGTGCCGGTACAGATGCCCGTCGACCTCGCGCAACAGCGGGATGCGCTTGCCATCGTGGTCCATCGACACCTCCGCGCGCCCGTCCGCCTCCCCGAGCACGCGGTACGATGCCGCCCCGCTCCCCGCGACCTGGGAGAACGTCACCCTGGAGACGCTTCCTTCCCCGGCCTCGAGGCGGACGCGAAGACGCATCGTCGCGAAGCCGAGGTCGTAGATGCGATCCTCCCTGTCGACGTAGCCGAGGATCATACGGATGCCTCAGGCACCGAACCCTTTCCGGAACTGCTCCGCGATCTCACCGAGCTCGACCTGGGAGAAGCTCTCGAAGTCCGACACGGCGCCGTACTCCGTGAGGTGCTCTTCCCGGTAGATGTTCGGGATCACGGACGCCACGGTCTCCTCGGACAGGATGAACTTCACCGCGGCCTGGGAGAGGCTCATCCCCTTCCCCTCGTAGATCCAGCTCAGGTTCGCCGCCTGGTCCCTCGCCCGCTCAACCCACGCCGCTTCCTTCACCTGGAGATCCCCGTCCGCGGGGAAGCGGACCGCGTCGGGGCTCGATTCGAGCACGCCGCCGGCGTGCGGCGCGCGGATCACCATCCCTTGGTTGATCTCCAGGGCGACCGGGAAGAACTTCCGACCCGGCTCCTCTTCGAGGAGGTTGTAGTACGTCTGCACGCAACCGAGGTCGCGCTTCCGCATCGCGGCTCGCCCTTCCTCGAGGCCACCGGGGCCCGGGCCGAGCGCGATCCCGACGTAGCGGGCTTTCCCTTCCGACTTCAGGTCCTCGAGGGTCTGCCACACGCCGGCGTTCGCGACGGTTGCCGCATCGGGGTAGTGCAGCTGCACGACGTCGACGTAGGACGAAGCCAGCCGATCCAGGGTCGCGTCGAGCGCCTTGCGGATGCCGGCCGGCGAGAAATCGACCCCGCCATCGGTGCGGCCCACCTTGGTCGAGATGATGACGAGCTCCCGCCGGTCCTGAAAGGCCCGTCCGAGCAAGCGTTCCCCGCGCCCCGCCCCGTCCGTGGGGGCGACGTCGAAGTAGTTGATGCCCGCGTCGTACGCCTTGTGGAGCAAGTCGACGGCCTGGTCGTCGGTGAATTCGCCCCACCGGCCGGTGGCGAGGGTCCACAGGCCGAACCCGACCTCCGAGACCTCGAGCTCCGTCTTCCCCATCGGACGATAGTTCACCACGGGGACGCCTCGGGACCGCAAAGGGTGCGGGCGTATTTGACCGCGACGCTCCCCGAGGGCTTACCGCCACGACACGTAGAACAGGGTCGCGAACCCGACGAGTTCCGCGGCGTTCAGCGCGAGCATCGGGACCGCGACGCCCGCCCCGAAGTCCTGGCTCATGACGACGTAGAAGTAGACCGCGGCGAGGTTCTCGACCACGAAGAGGGCCGCGAACACCACGAGGCCGAAGGAGAAGGGGGACCTCAGGTGGCGATAATTCCCGACGTAGACATAGAGGAGTCCCGCCAGAACCGCCACGCTCGCGAGGGCGAGCCCGACGTCGATCATCCAAAAGGTCCCGAGCGCCACGTTACCACGTGCCGAGTCGGATGTGCACCATATTTACTTTTCCCCAACGCGGCCCTCGATGAGCCGCCAGATTTCGAGGAAGTCGTCGAAGTGCACCTGGAGCCGAGGCGAGAGGGAATACAAGATGCCGTAGCCTTCGTGTCCGAGCGTCATGACGCAATCGTTCTCCCGGAGCACATCCAAGTGATGGCGAACCGTTTTGTAGTCGAGACCGAGTTGGCCTGCGAGGTCGTTCGCGTTGTACGGCCGGTCGTGGAGCGTCCGCAAGATCCGCGCGCGGTTGATGCCCCCGCGGGTTGCCGCGATGAGATACCACAACCGCTTGTCCATGAAGCCGCGCACCCAACCGTTCTTCGACAACGTACCCGGTGGCTCGGCCATCCAACACCGCATCCGCGAACGTTCTAATATTACTATCGAAATAGTCAAAATGGTGGCGTCCGTCCCGGTCGAGCAGTCGTGGAGACGCAAGGCGCTCGGTTGGTTCCTGGAGTTCCGGCTGATCCCGGTCCTGCTCTGGTCGTACACGGCGGTCGTGCTGGGGACCGCGGTGGCCTTCGCCGTCGCCGGGAGGTTCGAGCCGCTCTGGCTTGTGGTGGCCCTCGCCCTCGGCGGCCTCGTCCAAGGATGGGAGACGCACGCCATCAACGAGATCTACGATTGGCGGAGCGGCACGGACCAGATCGGGCTCCGCGCCCTGTCCGGCGGGAGCAAGGTCCGGAACATGGGCTTGCTCGAGGAGCGGGATCTGTGGCGGATCTTTGCCTGCGCGACCTTCGGCGTCGCCGCGTTGACCGCCTGGGTCGTCGTGGCGCGCGCACCGTGGCTCGCCCTGATCATCCTCGCCGGGTACCTCATCGGCCTGGCGTACACCGCCCCGCCGATCGCGATGTCGTACCGGCCCTTCACCGGGGAGTGGCTGGGCGGATTCCCCGGCGTCTTGCTGTCGGGCCTCGGCGCGTACGCGATCCAGGCACTCTCCGTCTCGCTCGTGGCGGTGATCGCCCTGGCGGCCCACGCCCTCGCGTGCACCGGCATGCTGGTCGTCCATCACTATGCCGATGCGCCGATGGACGCGGCGGCGGTGCCGCCGAAGCGCACGACCGTCGTCGCCCTTGGGTTCCGGAACGCGAAGCGGTACGCCGCGGGGATGGCCGTCGCGGCGGTCATCCTCGACCTCTGGCTGAGCGTCACCTTCCACACCGCGTTCTTCTTCGCCGCCGTCCTCACGCTCCCGGCGATCTGGTTCCATCTGCGGATCGACGCGGCGGACCTCGAGTCAACGACCCGCAACGAACTGAGGGTCATCCAGCTCGGCATCGCCGCGGGCCTGACGACATCGGTCTTGCTCGCGCCGCCGCTGTGGCCTCTCCTCCCTCTCGCCGCGCTCGGTTACTTCGCGCACCTCATGGTAGCCGCGCCGCCTCCCGCCCTCGCCCGCGCATGGCGCCGCGCACCGGCACCGGATTCGCGGAACCGCTAAGGGCCTCGGAAGAAGGAAATACGGCGGGGCGAGTGCGGACGTCGTGCGGCGCATCGGATTCGTCGTCAACCCCATCGCGGGGATGGGCGGACGAGTCGGCCTCAAGGGGACGGACGGCGTCGTCGAGCAGGCGAGAGCCGCGGGGGCCGAACCGGTTGCACCGGAGCGGGCCCGCCAGTTCGCGAACGCGTTCCTATCCGCCGCGCGCGCGAGTCCCTTGCCCGATGTCCGATGGCTCACCTGCGAAGGACCGATGGGCGGTGAGCCGCTTCGAGATGCCGGGGTCGTCGATGCGCAAGTGGATGTCGTCTACCGGCCGGGCAACACGACCACGGCGGAAGACACAAGGCGGACCGTCGACGCGTGCATCTCCGGCGGGGTGGAGCTCCTCCTCTTCTGCGGCGGAGACGGCACGGCGCGCGATGTCGCGGAATCGGCGAAGGACCGCGTCCCGATTCTCGGAATCCCGGCGGGCGTCAAGATGCATTCGGGCGTGTTCGCGGTCTCCCCGCGGGCGGCCGCCGAATTGACCGTCGCTCACCTCCAGGGCAGCCTGCGTGTCGGATCCGCCGAGATCCTCGACCTCGACGAGGACGCATACCGCCGAGGCGAGTGGCGCGTCGCACTCGTCGGGACGGCGAAGACGCTCGTGGAACCGACGCTCGTCCAGGCCGGCAAGCTTCAGGTCGCGGAGGTGAGCGAAGAGTCGACCCGCGAGGAACTCGCGGATCACTTCCGCGAGCTGTTCGCGGGAGAGCCGGGCACCCTCTTCTTCCTCGGCCCTGGCTCGACGATCGCGTCGATCGCGACCGCCCTCGGTCTCGAGAAGACCATCCTAGGGATCGACGCGATCCTCGGCGGCCGGACGGTCGCCAAGGACCTGAACGAGCGGGGCATCTTGTCTTTGCTCGATGCGCACCCGAAGGCGAAGCTGGTCCTCAGTCCGATCGGCTCGCAGGGCTTCCTCCTCGGACGCGGGAATCTCGAGGCGAGCCCGGAGGTCCTCCGGCGGATCGGGACGCGGAACCTGATCGCCGTCGCGACGCCGGGCAAACTCGCGATGACGCCGGTGCTGCGGGTCGACACGGGCGATGCGGGGCTGGACGAGGAATTCCGGAGTCGCGAATACCTCTTCGTGCTCATCGGATATCGCACATCGAAGCTCCACCCGATCCAGCGATGAGCCCGCGAGGGCCAGGAACCAAGTTGAAATACCCCAGCCCTATGCGAGGCACGACCGGGGAAATGCGGGCATGGCCGGCACAATGAAAGCCGCAGTGAAATTGAAGCCGTCGTCGCGGAGCACGGAAGTCCGATCGGTCCCGATCCCCGAGCCCGGCCCGTCGGAGGTCTTGATTCGCGTGCAGGTCGCATCGATCTGTGGGACGGACGTGCACATCTTCGATTGGGACGCGTGGGCTCAGGCCCGCATCAAGGTGCCGCTCATCCAGGGACACGAGTTCGCGGGGCGGATCGAACGGCTCGGTTCGGAGGTGACGGGCCTCGAGAAGGGGGCGTACGTGAGCGCGGAGGGCCACGTCGCGTGCGGCCGCTGCTACATGTGCCGCACGGGTAACGCGCACGTTTGCAAGACCGTGTCGATCCTCGGGATCGACCGCGACGGCTCGTTCGCAGAGTACCTCAAGATCCCCGCGACGAACGTGATTGTGAACGATCCGGACCTTCCGCCGGAACTCGCGACGATGCAAGATCCGCTCGGCAACGCCGTCTATACCGTGACGAACGCGAATGTGCCCAGCAAGACCGTCGCGATCTTCGGCCTCGGTCCGATCGGCCTCATGGCCGTCGCCCTGTGCCGCGCGATGGCGGCCGCGCGGGTCATCGCGATCGGCCACACGAACCGGTACCGGATGGACCTCGCGAAGGAGGTCGGGGCGCATCACGTGCTCGCGTCGAAGGCCGCCCTCGTCGACGAGATCAAAAACCTGACATCGGGCGAAGGCGTCGACGAGGTCCTCGAGATGTCGGGGAGCGAACAGGCGTTGCGGCAGGCCCTGCAAATCGTGCGCCCCGCCGGGGGCATTCATATTCTCGGGTTCTACACGGAGGACGTGACGATCCCGATGTCGGAGCTCGTGACGAAAGGCGCGTCGATCCACGGGATCCACGGCCGGCTGATGTTCAAGACGTGGGCTCAGATGGGCGGACTCCTGAAGAGCGGCAACGTGAATCTGCGGCCGCTCCTCACGCACAAGTTTCCTCTCGACCGGTACGACGAGGCGATGGACGTGATGCGAAGCGGCAACTGCGGCAAGGTCGCGTTCCCGATGGAGGGATGACGCTGGCGAACCGAGATCCGACCTCTTGGATGCGCGCGGAGTACGAGAACCTCGTCGCGCAGAGCCTCGACTGGAAGCTCCGGGTCCTCCAAGGGCCGTCGGCTCCGCGCAGCGTCGTCGACGGGAAGACCGTCATCATGCTTTGCTCGAACAACTACCTGAACCTGTCGAATCATCCGAAGGTGAAGCGGGCGGCACGCGAGGCGATCAAGACGCACGGCGCGGGCAGCGGCAGCGTGCGGCCGATCGCCGGGAACATGGACCTCCACGAGGAGCTCGAGCGCCGGATCGCCCGCTTCAAGCGGCGCGAGGCGGCCCTGTTCTACATGAGCGGCTTCGCCGGGAATGCGGGGCTGATTTCGCAGCTCGCGGGCGACGGCGACGCGATCCTGACGGACGAGCTGAACCACGGGAGCATCATCGACGGCGTGCGACTGACGAAGGCGCAGCGGATCATCTATCGGCACTGCGACGTCGGCGACCTCGAACGCGCGCTGAAGGAGGCCGACGCCACGGCCAAGAAGATCCTCGTTGTGAGTGACGGCGTGTTCTCGATGGACGGCGACATCGCGCCGGTCGGCGACATCGCGAAGGTCAGCGAGGAATTCGGGGCGATGGTGTACATCGACGACGCGCACGGGGAGGGAGTCCTTGGGGACGGCGGCCGTGGCGTCGCCTCGCACTTCCACGTCGAGGAGAAGATCCAGGTCGAGCTGGGCACGTTCTCGAAAGCCCTCGGCGTGGTCGGCGGCTACATCGCCGGGTCGAACGACCTCCGGAACTACGCGCTGAACAAGTCGAGGACCTGGCTCCTCAGCGGATCCCACCCTCCCGCGGTCACGGCCGCCTGCACCGCGGCAATCGACGTCCTCGAGACGGAGCCGAGGCACGTCAAGAAGCTGTGGTCGAACACGAAGTACTTCAAGAAGCGGCTCGTCTCGCTCGGCTTTGACATCGGGCGGAGCCAGACGCCCATCACGCCCGTCATGCTGGGCGATTCCGCGACCGCGAAGCGGTTCAGCGAGCGGCTGTTCGAGGAAGGGGTGTTCGCCTTGCCGATCGTATTCCCGATGGTCGCGAAGGACAAGGCGCGCATCCGGAACATCGTGAACGCCGGGCTGAAGCGCCAGGACCTCGACGACGCTCTCGTCGCCTACGAGAAGATCGGAAAGGAACTGAACGTGATCCCCTAGATGTCGTCGCGGAGCTTGCGGCGGGCATAGAGGATGTCGACGACCTCGTAGCCGAGCGAGCGGAAGACGGCCTCGGAGGCCGCGTTGTCCGTTTCGATGAGTGCACAGAACATCTCGATGCGCCCGGCCCGCAACGCGCGCTCGCACGCCCGCACGAGTCGGCGCGCCAGCCCCCGCCTCCGGTATGCGGGGTGTACCGCGAGCCGATTGATCCAGCCTTTGCGGGTGTCGTGCGTCCCGAGGACCGCGCCCACGAGCCGACTTCCGTCAAACGCGCCGATGTAGAGACCGGGGTGGGCTCGCAGTTGCCGTGCGATGGCGGGACGGGAATCCCTTCCCCGCGCCTTCGGCTCCATCCCGCACGCTCGGAAGAGCGCGATCATGTCGTCGTAGTCGCGGAGCCGCAGCGGGCGGATTCGAACGGCCATCGTCAGTCCCGGGAGACGAGGTGCCTGGCTGGACCGGCGAAATGCGCACGCGCGTCCGCAGGGAGACGTTCTCGAAGAAACGGCGGCATCATCGCGAACGCGCGGAGTTCCGAAAGCGGCAGCAATCGCATGCGGATGTGGGACTCGCGGCTCGGGACATATCCGTCGGAATCCGCCGACGGGAACTCGGAGTTCAGATCGACCAGGAAGTAGAATCCGATTTCGTGGGTCACGATCTCCCGGAGGGTGTAGAAGTTCTCGTGGACGTACAGGAGTTTCTCGGCCTCGACGTTGAGGCCGCTCTCCTCGTAGAACTCGCGCGACATGCACATCGCGAGGGTCTCCCCGAACTCCAGGTGGCCGCCCGGGAGCGCGTAGCTCCGGCTGCCCCGTCCGTCGTCTCCCTCTTGGGCGAGGACGGCGTCGTCGTGTACCAGGACGCCGCACGCGCGGACGAGGAACTCGCGGCCACCCTCAAGCGATCCGAGCCCCAAGCTCTCCCTCCGAATCCGGGCGGAGCATGACGACCCGCCCGTCGGGCTGAACCGCGCCGAGGCAGAGGACCTCGGACAGGAACGGACCGACCTGCCGGGGCGGGAAGTTCGTCACGGCAACGACCTGACGGCCCGCAAGGTCCTCCTTCGCGTACCATCGGCGGATCGCCGCCGAACTCTTCTTCACACCGAACGGTCCAAAGTCGATCCAGAGCTTGTACGAGGGGTTGCGTGCCTCCGGGAAGTCCTGCACGTCGACGACCTTGCCGACGCGCATCTCGACCTTCGCGAACTCCTCCAAGGTGATCGGCGCCATCTGCCTCGCCTGCGCGGAACAGGCCCCGTCGATTTGAGGCCTTGCCCTCAGACGGCGCGCGATTCGGGGCTGCGGACGCCGAGGTGCTTGCAAAGCCGCTCGTGCTCCTCGCGGCTCGTCCACTCCACGCGGAGATAGTCGGCGATCTCCCGGTCCGTCATCCCGAGACGACGCGCCTCGTCGACCGCGATTCGATACGCCTCGATCTCCGTCGGGCGGTCGACGTAGTTGTACCGACGGTCCCAGAGCTCGCGGCCCGCATGCCACTGGCGGATGTGCGTGAGTTCATGCAACACGTCGAGATACAGAATGCGCGACTCCCCCGTCCGCAGGTAGCCGAGGCCTGCCACGACGTTGCCGGCGTCGTCGTCGATGTACATGTACACTTTGCCCTTGATCGGGTGATTCCCCCATCAGCCCCGTCAGACAATCATAGGCAGTCAGTGAGCGCGGGAGTCGGTCTGCCGCACCCCGAGGCGGCGGCACAGCCGCTCGTGCTCTTCGCGGCTGGTCCATTCCACCCGGAGATAATCGGCGATTTCCCGGTCGGTCATCCCGATCTTCCGGGCGACTTCAACCGCGACCCGGTAGGCCTCCACCTCGGTAGGCCGGTCTACGTAGTCGTACTTCCGATCCCATAGTTCCTTCCCCTCGTGCCACTGGCGGATGTGGGTCAATTCGTGCAGGATGTCGAGGTAGAGGATTCGGGCCTCGCCGGTCTTCAGGTATCCATGCCCGAGGTTCACCCACCCCCGCTCGTCGTCGATGTAGGCGTAGGAGTCTTCGGGGACCAGATTCACGCGCGTCTCGGCCAAGACCTTCTCCCGCAGCCCGTCGTTGAAAAGCGCGATGAAGTTCGGGTCCCGATCCAGGCCGGGGAACACGGTCGTGAGCGGCTTAGGGCCTACCCCCAGCCTGCGGTTGATCCGGACGCTTCTCACGCTTGACCGCAAGTCAGCCCGAGAGAATGAATGTTTTGGGACCGACTCCGCAATACCAGATATTGGGGTCTGGGCCGCTCCCACAACATTGCGGGGACGTGGTTAGGAGGCCGCCAGACGCATTACGGAGGCCGCGGCTGTGTTTGCCCCCGTGGATCAAAGGCCTCCGCCAAAGTGCGGCTAATGGTTTGGCCCCGCTGGTGCTGAGCCTTTAAGGTAGTACTTCGTGCCCCTCCTTTCCCCGCGCACCTCAAGCTCGGTGCCGACCATCTGGCCGAGCACCAAGCTAGCCAGTTCCGGCCTAATCCCGAGCGCCGCTGCGACGGTGCTCCTTGAAACCCCCGGCGTTCTTGCAAGGAGGTCCTTAATCTGGACTTGTAAGTCTCCGAGTGGGTCGGCTTTCTTCTCAGGCGGGAACTCCTGGGCGATGAGGAACGTGAGGGCACGCTCAAGTTCTGCATAGGACCGGTGCTCAAGCCGGTCAAACCCCCTGACATCCGCGGGCACTTCACTAAATTCTGTCTTGCCTGGATCGAACAGCAGGAACTTCTTCTCGCCAAATCCGAGAGCCAGTCCATACTCCAAGGTAACGTTTGGATTCCACCCTGAGATGTCGAAAATGGAGAACTCTGCTTCTTTGATCATGAGGGCGATCTTTTCCAAGATGTGGACATCAAGTATCTTCTGGTCGGCAAACGTGAATTTCACGCCGAGCGCCTTTCCCACGCGATCAAACACAGCCCGATAGTCTTCTCCAGCGAATAGTTTGTATGGATACGCCACGAAGACTGTCCTCGGCTTCTTCCCAATAGAGCGCGCACTCACCTTGACCTCAACGGCCTCCGACTGTGATGCCGCCAACCAGGTCCCTCGGGGGTTCGGTAAGACTCTTCCGCTCAATATTCGTTCCTCTCCCGCTACCTGCCGAGATAGGGATCAACTCGCCTACGGCACGAGGAGGCTTCGGACTGGCCGCTTCACTCGCGAGCTGTCGAAGGCTCGTGCCCTCGGAACCAGGCCGCAAGAGCCTTGTCGTTGCGCCGGAGCCACGCGGCGTTCACGCGGATCTTCTCCATTACCTGTTTCACGGTCCGCCGGACGCCGGCTCCCGACGCTCGGTCGGCTCGTCGCCACGCCCCGGATCACGATCGGCGCATCCTGGAACCGGACTGCGTCCGACAGGGCCCGAGCGAGGGTTTCCCGGAGGAGGGATTCCCCTCGGGGCCGCGTCAGGGCGAGGAGGAGGCGGACCTGCTCCTCTTGGAGCGCCGACTTCTGCTCGAGCCCCCACAAGGTCTCGTACGTCGCCTCGTCCGCCTCCTGGGCGACGAGCCCGTACACGACGGAACGCAGGTCGGGAGGCAGGGACGCGGGATCCTTCAGGGAGTCCGCGAAGCGCCTCGACGCCTCGTCCAAGACCGGTCGGTCCAAGTAGTGGCCGAGACGGGAGAGCACCGTCATCCGGCGCAGGGCGTCGAGGTGGCCTTCTCCTTTCTTAGGGGCCCATCCGGTGCGGGCCACGACCGGTCGAAACAGGTCCCTCGCGTACTCGTAGAAGGAATCCAGGTACGGCCGGTCGGCGATCAGGCTCTCGAATCCCATCAAGGAATCCGCGATCCCTTGCCACACGGTGGTGTTGTCTTCGTCTCGGTACGCGGACGTCAGCTCGAGGAACGACATCGCCGGCAGGTATCCGGCGACCGTGAGGGCGTACGCGTCGTTCTGGAGGCCGAGTCGATCTTCCGCCTCGAGCTCGCCCGCCACGACGGCCCGCCGTAGCCGGTCCCATTCTTCCGGAGGGTAGTTGACCCGGTAGAAGCCGGACTGCCCCGCATTCACCTTGATCCAATCCCGGTCCGGAGGCCTCTTCCCCTTGGCGACCTTCCGGGTCTCCGTCCGCTTCTCCATCAGGGACCGTTCCACCTCGGGCGCACCCGCCCGCGCGATCCGGACGGGGACCTTCCAGAGCGCCTTCCCCGCCGGGGCTCCCGCGAGGTGCTCGTACAAGAACCGGGACTGGGTGAGCCTCACCGTGGCCTCCTTCGCCTTCCTGGAGATTTGGACGTCGACGAGGGGGAAGCCGGTCTGCTTCGTCCATGTGCCCATCAAGGCCCGCACGGGCTTTCGGGACACGTCCTCGAGCGCCGTCCAGAGGTCTTCCGTGCGGGCGTTCCCGTATCGATGCGCGTTCAGGTAGCGCCGCAGCCCGCGGCGGAACGCGTCTTCGCCGAGGAACTGCTCGAGCATCCAGAGGATCGACGCGCCCTTGCTGTAGCTGATTTCGTCGAAGATCTCGCGGATCTCGGCGGGGTCCTCGACCCGGACCTCGATCGGATGCGAGTTACGGAGGCCATCGAGGCCGAGGCCGCGAATCGTGTCGAAGAGGAGGAACTGCGTCCACATGCGCCACTCGGGATGGAGCGCGTCGACGGCCTTGTTCCCCATCCAGGACGCGAAGCTCTCGTTGAGCCAGAGGTCGTCCCACCACGCCATCGTGACGAGGTCGCCGAACCACATGTGGGCGGTCTCGTGCGCGATAACGTCCACGATGTTCTGGCTCGTCTGCGCCGACGACGTGGACGGGTCGAAGAGGAGGATCCGTTCCCGGTACGTGATCGCGCCCCAGTTCTCCATCGCGCCCGCCGCGAAATCCTGGAGGGCCACGTGGTCGAGCTTCTCGAGCGGATACGGGATTCCGTAGTACTCGTTCAGGTAGGAGAGGATGCGGGACGCGCTCTCGAGGGCCCAACGACCGTGGCCGACCCGATCGGGCAGCGCCCACACGCCGAGCTCCGTCTTGCCTGCCATCGAGCCTTTGAGGGCTTCCAGCGGGCCGATCACGAACGCCAGGAGGTACGTCGACATCGTCGGCGTCTTCGCGAATCGCACGCGGTGCGTCCCATCGACGAGGCGCTCGTCTTGGAGGACCGGAGTGTTCGAGACCGCCGCCATTCCGTCGGGTACGATGAGCGTCACCTCGAAACTCGCCTTCGCCGCCGGCTCGTCCCAGCAGGGGAACGCGCGGCGGGCGTCCGTCGCCTCGAACTGAGTGGCGGCCATGTAGCCCTCCTTGCCCGCCGTCGTGGTGTACTTGCTCCGGTAGAATCCCGCGAGCTGATCGTTCAGTGTCCCCGTGAAGCCGAGGGCGAGCGTGGCCGCGCCTTTCGGGATCGGGTCCGCGAAGGTCAGGCGCACCCGCTCGGTGGTCGGCTCCGTGTCGATCCGGGCGGCGGGCACCGGGCGGCCCCGGGACGACCGCACGGTCGCCTCGTGGACCTGGAGCTCCTTGGCGTTCAGGATGATCGTCTTCACGGGCCGCGCGACGCGAATCCGAATGGACTCGCTCCCTCGGAAGGTAAAGTCCCCGAGATCCGGCCGCAACTCGATCGAATACGTCTCCGGTCGGACGGTGTCGGGTAAGCGGTTCGACGTCGCCATGCGAGGCCCTGGGGTCTCCGGTCGCCGGCAGCGTCTTGGCGAATATGTAGTTAACGTCACGGAATCGGGCGTCGGCGGCCGACCGGATGTGGCGGCTACCTCGGCTTCTGGCGGCCCGCGAGGGCACGTTCCCGCCACAGGCTGAACCCGCCCTCCCAGACGAGAAACAGGCCGAGAACGAACGCGAGCAGTCCGAAGCCTTCCGCGAGGTCGTGGTCCCCGAGGTCGACGAGGAACGTCGCGACCGTGACGACGCACGCCGCGAGCCCGGCGACGAGCGTGAGCGCGGCCGATCGGCGCTCCATCGGCCCGCGGAGCGGCGGTTCGGTACAAGAAGGCCTCGGACGACCGAGGGATTATGGCCTTCCACGGACTCCACTGGACCGATGGCGACGGATCGGCGGGACGAGATCGCCGCGACGTTCGAGCGGATCCGGCGCCCGCTGCAATGGCCGATGGAGAACTTCCGCCGCACGCGGATCGCGAACCACGGGTTCGTGGGCTACCGCTTCTCCCGCGTCCGCCGAACCGCGCAAGCGGGCTTCTCGTTCGGCTTCGCGCTGCGAGTCGGCGTCTTCCCCGGAGTCGCGGATCCGCCCGAGGTCGTGGCGTACGCGTTCGTCCGCCCGCCGAACGGGACGCTCCACGAATCGATCGTGCGCCGGCCGAGCAGCCCGGTGCGACGGCTCGTGGCCTCGAGCCGCAAGATGGGGTTCCCGTTCGAATTCCACCCGGAGGGCGAGGTCGCCGCGGTTCGGCACCGGTCGATGCGGCGCGTCCCGCGGGAGATCTTCGTCCTCGTCGCGTCGGACTTCTTCATGCTCTGCTACCAGCCGCTCCGCTCGTCCGGATTCCTCGAGCGGGTCCGCAAGGCCACCGTCCGTGCCGGGCGGTGAGCGCTCACCCGGCCATCTCGAGGGCGAACGCCGCAGGGACGTGGGGGCGGTCGACGACCTCGTAGACCTTCGTCCAGTTGTCCGACAGATCCCGCGTGCAGCGGAGCACCCCGAGGTCGACGAGGCCTTGCAACCGCTTGCGGGTCCGCGACGCGGGCCATCGGAACCGGATTGCCATGAACTCGGTGACGGCCCGCTCCCGCGTGACCCCGTTCGCGAAGTGCACCTGGATCGCCGTTGCGACGAGCGCCAAGTCCTCTCTCGCGTCCGCGTCTTCGACCTCGAACAGGACGGCCCACAGCCCCTTGATGCGTGCCATGGGAAGCGCATGGAGGACGGGTCCCTCTCCCTTCCGCGTGCACGTAACGTACGTCCACGCGTCCGAGAACAATACTTTAATCGGCCGGGGTCGATACATCGGCGATGGCGGTGGACACGGAGATCGTCCCCATCGAGAACCCGGACGGGCTGAACGTCATCCTCGGTCAGACCCACTTCATCAAGACGGCGGAGGACGTCCACGAGGCGCTCGTCGGGTCCGTCCCCGGGATCCGATTCGGCGTCGCGTTCTGCGAGGCGTCCGGGCCGTGCCTGGTCCGCGCGGAAGGGAACGATCTCCGACTGAAGGGCCTCGCGGCGAAGAACGCCCTGGCGGTCGGGGCCGGTCACTTCTTCGTCGTCTTCTTGGAGGACGCGTACCCGATCAACGTCCTCCGGGCGCTTCGAGACGTGCCCGAGATCGTGACGATCTTCGCCGCGACGGCGAACCCCGTGGACGTAATCGTGGCGACGACGCACCGCGGACGCGGCGTCCTCGGCGTGGTCGACGGAGATCGGGCGAAAGGCGTGGAGACGGAGGGAGACCGCGCGGAGCGAATCGCGTTCCTGCGCAAGATCGGCTACAAGCTGGGCTGACGATGTGCCGGATGCTCGCGGTCGTGAGCCGGAAGCCCGTGCCGGCGGACACGCTCCTCGCGTTCCGGCAGCTCGCCGACACGGGCCGGAACTTCCGGGATTTCGGATGTCCGCAGCCCAACCCGAAGTCCGGCCACCCGGACGGCTGGGGGATCGCTTGCGTAGCCCAGGAGGGCGAATTCTACGCGCGGAGCGCTGCGAAGGCGACGGCGGATCCGAAGTACGAGGACGCGATCCGCCAGATGATCCGGACGTGCAGCCCGCCGCTCGTCCTCGTGGCCCACCTCAGGTACGCGTCGAAGCGGGACACGATCCAGGAGCGCTACTGCCACCCGTTCCGCCGCGAGGTCGACGGCCGGACCGTGTTCTTCGCGCACAACGGCGAGATTGCGGAGTTCGGGGTGCAGGACGGGCAGATCGACTCGCAGTTCATCTTCGACCGGTTCGTCGAATCGCTGGGCCCAGAGAGCCGTCCGCTCCCGGAGGTGAAGCAGGCGATCGCGAAGGCGAAGGCGAGCATCGACGAGCGCTTCCCCCGGAAGGTCGAGTCGTACACGTTCCTCCTCCTCGATGGCGAGAGGCTGATCGCCCACCGCGACGCCCGGACGTGCGTACCGTACTACACGCTGCACGAGACCGGCACGGAGGAGATGCGGGTGGTGTGTTCGGAGGTCCTCCCGACGTTGCCCGGCCGGTGGCGCATGTTGCGCAACGGCGAATCAATCGAATTCCGGCCGTAGATCCCCGCGAGGCCCGGGCCCGCCTGCGTGACTCATCCCGAGAGAATTTTCCAGTTCTCCAACCGTCGAAGCCGAGCCTCCCCGTGGGCAAGGGTTATATAATTCCTGTCTCGTAGGGTTTGTACTATTCTCCGTGGGGGAGGACTGTTGGCGTGCGGGAAGTAGAGATTACGACCCAGTGTCCGGAGTGCCACGGGGAGCACCTGGTCCGGGACTATGGGCGGGCGGAGATCGTCTGCGAGGACTGTGGGCTTGTGCTGGACGACATGATCATCGACGAGGGCCCGGAATGGCGGGCCTTCGATTCCGAACAGCGGGAGTCCCGCGAGCGGGCCGGGCCGCCGGGCACGATCATGGCCCACGACAAGGGCCTTTCGACATCGATCGGGTGGCGGAACAAGGACGCCTACGGGCGCCAGATCCCGCACAAGTCCCGAGCCCAGATCTACCGGCTGCGGAAGTGGCAGCACCGCATCCGCACGTCGAAGAGCGGGGAGCGGTCCCTCGCCCAAGGCCTGACGGAAATCAACACGATGGCGTCGAAGCTGGGCCTCCCGCGTCACGTCCGCGAGAGCGCCGCGGTCCTATACCGGCGGGCGTCGACGAAGAACCTCGTCCGCGGGCGCTCGATCGACGAGGTCGTCGCGGCGACCTTGTACGCCTCGTGCCGCCAGTGCGGCGTGCCGCGGACCCTCGACGAGATCGCCTCGAAGTCGAGCGTCAACCGCAAGTCAATCGGCCGCACGTACCGGACGCTCGTCCGGGAACTCGGCCTGAAGCTGCTCCCGCAGAGCCCTCGGGACTACATCGCGCGGTTCTGCAATCGGCTGAACCTGGAGATGGACGTCCAGCGGAAGGCGAAGGAGATCCTGGACAAGGTCGAGAAAGACGAGTTGGCGTCGGGCGTCGCGCCGAGCGGCGTCGCCGCCGCGACGATCTACATCGCGGCCATCTTGTCGAACAAACCGTGCACGCAGAAGGAAGTCGCCGAGGTCGCCGGCGTGACGGAAGTCACGATCCGGAATCGGTACAAGCGGATCTCTGTGGCCATCGGAATGAACAAGTGAGCCCCGGCATCGCCTCCGCGCCCCGCAAGGTTTAAGCGAGCGGGTCCCTTCCGAACCAAACCTGCGGTGGGCGGTTGGTTTCCGAATCGATCGAGAAAGGGGACATCGTCTGGCTCGAGTATGACGCCTGGACGATCAACCCGACCGGGACCCAGACCCTCTTCGACACGACCCACGACGAGGTCGCGAAGAAGGAGGGCAAGTTCGACGAGAAGAAGGTTTACATGGAAGCCCCCGTCGTCGTCGGCCGCGGCCGGCTCTTCGAGGGTCTCGAGGAGGCGCTCCTCCGGGCGACCCTCGGCGAACCGAAGGAGGTCGTGATTCCTCCGGAGAAAGGCGCGGGCGCGCGGGATCCGAGGCTCGTCGAGCTTCGGACGGAACGGGAGTTCCTCCGCCAGGAGATCAACCCGGAGGTCGGGATGGAGGTCTCCATCAAGGGCAAGCACGGAGTCGTCACGGCCGTCAGCGCGGGCCGCGTCCGGGTGGACTTCAACAACCCGCTCGCCGGCAAGACGCTGAAGTACGCCTTCCGCGTGACGCGTAAGGCGAAGACCCCTGAGGAACGAATGCGGGCCATCCTCGACATGGACTACGGACTCGGCGATCAGTTCAAGATCCAACTGAAGGACGGCACCGCCGAGATCCAGCTGCCGGACGTGTGCAAGACGGACGAGAAGTGGTTCGTATCGAAGTTCCGCGTCGTCGCGGACCTCCGCGAGCTATCCGAGCTCAAGACGATTCGGTTCCTCGAAGAGTACGAGAAGAAGGAGCCGAAGGCCGCCGAGGCGGCGCCCGAGGAATCGAAGGCGAAGCCCCCGGAGGGCCCGCCTCCGAAGAAGCCGAGGAAGAAGGCGACGGCCACGAAGGCGAAGAAGCCCGCCGAGACCCCGAAGGAAGAGGAACCGCGGTCGTCGGAGAAGGCGCCCGAGGAACTCTGATCCTCTGAGCCAAAAAACGCGGTCTGCGTCGCACGCTGGGCCGCATCGGTTCATCGAGGCCGAAATTTTAATGGCGGGCCAAGGCCTCGTCGCAGCGCTCGGGTGGCCCAGCACGGACAAGGCAGCGACCTCCTAAGTCGCAGATCGTGGGTTCAAATCCCACCCCGAGCGTCTCCGGAACTCTTGCGGGCCCTCTTGTTTCGGCGCTCCAGGAGATTCAGGGCCGCGGTGTGCGGGTCCATCCGGCGATCGGCGACCTCCTGCGCGAGCCTATCGAACGCTACGCCCAACCGGGACGTGTCCTCGACCCGACGCGCGAGCGATCGCTGTGCGTTCTCCAGGATTTCGAGCCGGGCCCGCGCCACTTCCCGCTTTCGTCGGAGGCCCGTTCGGTCGAGGAACTCCGCATGGCGCACTAGGGCGTCGGCGAGCTCGTCGACTCCGCGGCCGTCCGTCGCGATCGTCCGAACGATCGGCGGGGTCCAGCCGTCTCGGGCTTGCAGCTGAAACGTCAGGTTCGCCACGAGGACGTCGTCGTTGCCCAGATCCACCTTGTTCACGACGTAGACGTCGCCGATCTCCAGGATGCCTGCTTTCATCGTCTGGACCACGTCCCCGGTCAGGGGCATCTCGACGACGACTGTCGTGTGCGCGCGCGTCGCGATCTCTACCTCGCTCTGCCCCGCGCCGACCGTCTCGACGAACACGACGTCCATGCCGAGCGCGTCGAGGACCCGCACCGCGTCGAACGTGGCGAGGGCCAGTCCGCCCGCGTGCCCGCGCGTCGCCATGGAGCGGATGAAGACCCCCGGATCGACGCCCGTGTCCGCCATGCGGATGCGGTCGCCTAGCACCGCGCCGCCCGAATATGGGGACGTCGGATCGACCGCGACGACGCCGACCTTCTTGTCCTTCCCGCGGAACGTGCGGACCAGGCGGTTGATGAGGGAACTCTTTCCCGCTCCGGGCGGTCCCGTGAACCCGACGACGTGGGCGCGGCCCGTGTGCGGGAATATCCGGGCGACGGCCTCGACGGCCTCCGGTTCGTCGTCCTCGATGAGCGAGATGACCTTTCCCGCCGCCCGCTTATCTCCGCGGAGGAGGGCCTCGACGAGCCCGCGGACGGAATCCCGCGATCGTCGGACGGACGGCTTCTTGCGGGACACCCGCTCACGCATCTTTGCCCGCCTTCTCGAAGAACGCGACGATGTCGCCGAGCGTCGTCCCCGGACCGAACACCATCCGGATGCCCGCCTTCTTGAGCTTCGGAACGTCTTCCTCCGGGATGATCCCTCCGGCCACCACGATGATGTCGCCCGCCTTCCGCTTCTTGAGCAGCCGGACAACGGCCGGGAAGAGCGTCATGTGCGCGCCGCTCAGGGACGACAGCCCGATCGCGTCGACGTCCTCCTGGATCGCGGCCTCGACGATGTCCTCCGGCGTCTGCCGCAGCCCCGTATAGATGACCTCCATCCCCGCGTCGCGCAACGCCCGCGCGACGACCTTCGCCCCGCGGTCGTGGCCGTCCAGGCCAGGCTTCGCGATGAGCACGCGGATCTTCTTCGGCATGGGGTCCTCAGTAGAGCAGCGGCTCCTCCCAGACGCCGAAGACCTCGCGCATCACGTCGCAGATCTCGCCGAGCGTCGCCTTCGCGCGCACCGCGTCGAGGATGAGCGGCATCGTATTGTCGTCGCCTTCACACCCGGTCCGAAGCCGCTCCATCGCGCGGGAGTACTTCTTCGCGTCCCGAACGCGGCGGATCCGGCGGAGCCGCTCGAGCTGTCCCCGGAACGACGCCTCGGAGACGCGGAGTGGCTCGACCTCGGACTGCTCGTCGACGACGAAGTCGTTGACGCCGACGATGATCCGTTCGCGGTCCTCGATCTCCCGCTGGTAGCGGTACGCGGAGTTCGCGATCTCCTGCTGGAAGAACCCCTTCCGGATCGCCGGGATCACGCCGCCCAGGCCGGCGATGCGGTCGAAGTAGCGGTACGCGTCCTCCTCGAGTTCGTCCGTCAGCGCCTCGAGGAAGTACGAGCCGCCGAGCGGGTCGACCGTGTTGGCGACGCCGCTCTCGTGCGCGAGAATCTGCTGCGTCCGGAGGGCGATCCGCGCCGCCTTCTCGTTCGGCACCTGGTACGCCTCGTCGTACGCGTTCGTGTGCAGCGACTGCGTGCCGCCGAGGACGGCGGCGAGCGCCTGCACCGTCGTGCGGACGATGTTGACCTCCGGCTGCTGGGCCGTCAGGCTCACCCCGGCCGTCTGCGCGTGGAAGCGCAACAGCCAGGAGCGTGGACTCTTCGCGCCGAAGGTGTCGCGCATCTCCCGCGCCCAGATCCGCCGGGCGGCCCGGTACTTCGCGAGCTCCTCGAAGAGGTCGTTGTGCGCGTTGAAGAAGAACGACAGCCGGGGGGCGAAGTTGTCGACGGCGAGGCCGCGGTCGATCCCCCACCGGACGTATTCCATGCCGTTCGCGAGGGTGAAGGCGAGCTCCTGCGCCGCCGTCGCGCCGGCCTCGCGGATGTGGTAGCCGCTGATCGAGATCGTGTTCCACTGCGGCACCGAGGCCGAACCGAACTCGAACGTGTCGACGACGAGGCGCATCGACGGCTCGGGCGGGAAGATCCACTCCTTCTGCGCCTGGTACTCCTTCAGGATGTCGTTCTGGATCGTGCCCCGGAGCCCGGACCAAGAGACCCCGCGTTCCTCGGCCATCGCGAGGTACATCGCCCAGATCACGCTCGCGGGCGAGTTGATCGTCATCGACGTGCTCACGCCGCCAACGTCGATCCCGTTGAACAGGATCTTCATGTCCTCGCGGGACGAGACCGCCACGCCGCACGTGCCGAACTCGCCTTTCGCCTCGTCGTCGTCCGTGTCGTATCCGTACAGCGTCGGCATGTCGAAGGCGACGCTCAGGCCCGTCTCGCCGTGGGCGATGAGGTACTTGAACCGCTCGTTCGTGTCTTCTGCGCTCCCGTAGCCGGCGAACATCCGCATCGTCCAGAGGCGGCCGCGGTACATCGTGGGATGGATGCCGCGGGTGAAGGGGAATTCGCCGGCCGCGCCGAGGCGCTCCGCCGACGGCTTGTCGGCCACATCGAGGGGCGTGTACAGCCGCTTGACGGCGCGGCTTGACGTCGTCAGGAACTCCTTGCGGCGCTCGGGGAGGGCCTTCAGGGCGTCCTTGAGCGTCGTCTCCTCCCACCGCTTCCGTTCCTTCTCGAGCGAGCGGCGCTCGTCGGCGTCCCGCATGAAACCCTCGGGCGGTTTCAAACGCCGGTGCGTATAAGATGGTTGCGGCGTTACTCGGTGACGCTCGACTCGACGATCGTCTTCGCGAGGCCTTGGAACGCCTGCTCGACGTTGTCGCCCGTCTTCGCGGACGTGTACAGGATCGGGCACTCGTACGACCGCAGGATCGACGAGGCTTCCTCCGGCGTCGCCTCGCGGCGTTGCGTCAGGTCGGTCTTGTTGCCGAGCGCGTACACCGGGATCGGGCCGACGGAGTCCCGCACGCCGTCGATCCACTTCGTCAGGTCGCGCAACGAGGCGGCGCGGGTCATGTCGAACACCGCGAGGACGCCCTTCGCGCCGTGGAAGTACGCTTCCTTGAACAGCTGCAAGAACGTCCGCTTGCCCATAATGTCGAGGATCATCATGTCGACCTGGACCGGCCGACCGTGCATCGATCCCAGGGCGACGGTCTTCTTCGAGACGACGGCCCCGAGTGTGCGGATGTACGACTCGTCGAACGCACCGGACACGAAACGATGGATGAGGCTCGTCTTGCCGACGCCCTCTTCCCCCACAAGGCAGATCTTGAACTTGTAGGTCTTCGACTCCGGGTCCATCGTGGGTTTGCGCAGCATCACGGCCGTCAATAGCCAAGAGGGGGGTTATCAAGCCGTCGGGCTGGTTTTCATTTTGCGTAACGGGCGGGCTCGAACCCCTCGATGTCCGCGATCGTCCCGGTCCGCGCCTCCCGCGGTCGGAGCCGGACGCGGACGCGTGTCCCCGGCCGGGGGGCGTCCGGAGCCCCCAGGAAGCGGTGGAGGAGGCCGCCTCGGACCCCTTTGAACGTGACGAACACCCAGACCTGCGGGGGCGATGCGAGGGCCCCCGTGCGGTCCTGGTGGGCGACGGTGACGGACGCGATCCGGCCCTCGGGCGGGACGGGGACGGACTCCGTGAGCTCGGCGAAGCACACTTCGCAGAAGATTCGCGGCGGGAGGTAGTCGAGGCCGCACGCGGTGCACCGAGTGGCAAGGAGACGGCCTTCGTCCCGAAGCGCGACGAAGAACCGCTCCCCCGCGACGCCGGACGTGTAGATGTAGTCGGCCTCCATGTTCCCCTCCCACGCCCGGTACCGCCGGGCGTCCGTCGTTCGCTCGAGGAACGTCATCCCTCCCCCTCCCGCAGCGGCCGGAAGTAGCGGATGTCGAGGACGCTCCCCTTCCGCTCCGCGGCCGGCCGCCAGGCCGCCTTCACCCGCATCCCGATTCGGATCTCGTCCTTCGTCATCTCGCCGAAGTAGTGCATCATCCCCATCTTCGGGGAGGCGCCGTCGAGGCTCACGACGCCGACGAGGATGGGTTCCGAGATTCGCTTCGCGTCCGTATCGAGGTACGACACCGAGTACGTCTCGATCGTGCCCGTATCGCGGATATACGTCCACGCATCCGTCGGCCGGAAGCATTCCTCGCAGAACATCCGCGGCGGGAACAGGACTCGTTCGCAGCGATGGCAGGTCCGCGCAATCAGCCGTCCGGCTTGCAGCTCTTCGAGGAACCGGGAGATCGCCTCACCCGCGGACCATGCGTACTTGGCCTCGGGCCGGAAGCGCGTCTGCGTGACCTTGCCCTCGAGGAGGTCGGCGGCGCTCAGCTCGACCCCGGGCCACTTCGCGACGCGCGCGGTCATGCCCGCATCACCACCACGCAGCCGTACTGCATCAGGTCGCCCCAGGCCTGCGACACCCCGGTGCGGACCTCGTGCGGGATTTGCCGCTTGCCCGCCTGGCCCGTGAGCTGCCAGAACAGCTCGCCGACCTTCATGCCCATCGTCGCCGCGATCGGATTCCCGACGCCCATGAGGCCGCCGGATGGGCACACGGGCATCGCACCGTCGCGCTCCGTCACGCCCTCTCGCGTGAGCTTCGGCGCCTCGCCCTTCTTCGCGAGCATCAATCCTTCGAGGTGGTGCAGCTCCTTGTAGTCGAACGGGTCGTAGGGCTCCGCGAAGTCGATCTCCCGACGGGGGTCGCGGATCTTCGCCATCTGATATGCCATCTTCGCGGCGCGCGCGACGTACTCCGGGAAGACGAGGTCCCGATCCGTCCACATCGTCGAGTCGATGCACCACCCGACGCCGGAGATCCACGCGCGGTCCTTGATCCGCCGTCGGCGGATGAAGTCGTCCGACG
>WNFX01002212.1_pt1 | contig 24001 bp, 20 predicted proteins | sample 5400111 | NCBI WGS metagenome assembly WNFX01 (sample SAMN13153363, study PRJNA577476) | soil metagenome | isolation source: 40 cm soil or saprolite under grassland replicate 1 | place: USA:California | collected 2016-06-15
ACGCGGCAAAGCAATGGCGCGCTGGGTATCCCGGTACCCAGTACGTCCGACGTCCAGTTTGTCCGAGGCCTCGCGGCGAAACGCGGACTGAAACGGGTCCGTGTGACGAACGGATTCTATTCGTTCGATGCCGGTATCGACGAAATGCAAGCGCTTCGTGCGAGGTGACCGGATGCCTGGCACGAACCCTGCGATGTGACGAAGGCTACGCAAGCCTGCGGCCGAACAAGCGCTTGAAGCTGACGGCGCGGCCGCTCCCGAACTGCGCGGAGCGATCGCGTTGTGTCTGATGTGCTACCTCGCTTGCAGCTTCTGACTTCAATCTTCTTTCTGACCAAATATCGCCATGTTCGAGCTGTGCCCCGGCATGAACTTGGCCGTGGGATTCATGAAGTGCACCGCGTGATTGACGGCGATGCAGGCCTCCGCGACGCCCGTCGCGATAAGCTTGAGTTTTCCCGGATAGGTCGTGATGTCGCCCGCCGCGTAGATGCCGGGAATGTTCGTCTCCATGGTCTGGGCGACCTTGATGTCGCCCTTCTCGATCTCCAGCCCCCACTCGGCGATCGCCCCTAACGACGAGATGAACCCGAGCTGCGGGATGACGCAGTCCATGGGGAGCGTCTCTTCCGCTTTGGTCTTGTTGTTGAAGATCGTGACGCGCTCGATGCGGCTCGAACCCGCGATCTCCTTCAGCTCCCAGAACGTGCGAAGCTGCATCTTGCCGGCGGCCGACAACGCCTGCACCTGATCGACCGTCGCCTGGTGCGCGCGAAAGCCGTCGCGCCGGTGGATCATCACGATCGATTTCGCGACGCCCTGCAGGTTCACCGCCCAGTCGAACGCCGAGTCGCCGCCACCCACGATCAGGATCCGCTTGCCGGCAAACTCGCGCGGATTGAGCACGCGGTCGTGCAGGCCTTTGTCGTTCCACTGATCCACGTCCTTGAGCGGCAGCTTGCGGGGCGTGAAGGCGCCGATCCCCCCGGCGATCAGGACGGTGCGGCCGGGATACTCGTCCTGGTCCGTGACGATCGTGAACAGCGGCTTGCCGTTCTCCTGGGTTTGCTTGAGCGCGATGACTTTCTGGGCGAGATGCACGGGCCCCTTCCACTGGAGCCCCTGCTCCGCCATTCCCTTCACGAGATCCTTGGCGAGGATCTTGGGAAATCCGGCGACATCGAAGATGTATTTCTCCGGATACAGCGCGGTGAGCTGCCCCCCTACCTGATCGAGATTGTCGATCAGGCGGTGTGACGCGCCGCGCATCCCGGCGTAAAACGCCGCGAACAGCCCCGTCGGGCCGGCTCCGATGATCGTGATATCTTTCGCCTCTTGCATCGGGCCAACGCTAGCGTGCTTCTCGTCCTCGGTCTACTGGCCTGCGCCAGCGGGCCGCATGCCGCGCTGGGCTGGAGTCTGGGCGGGGAAGCGCACGGTGATTGCGGCCCAGCCGCTCGCGCTGCGTTGCCCCTGAGCATAGGTTCAAACGGCCGTGCGTCGTGCGTGGTGCGTCGTGCGTGGAGGTGACTCCTGAAGATCTATACCAAGACCGGCGACGCCGGGGAAACCGGATTGTTCGGCGGCGACCGCGTGCCGAAAGATGACGCGCGTGTGCGAGCCTACGGCGAGGTGGACGAGACGAACGCCGCGATCGGATTCGCCGCGGCGCTCGAGCCGGCGGCTTTCGCGCTGGCCAGTTTCCAGACGATTCAGCGCGACCTCTTCTCCATCGGCGCGGAGCTGGCGACGCCGGACCCCCGAAAAATGGAAAAGGTGCTGGCGCGAAGCGGCGCGCCCATCGGCGCCTCCGAGGTCGGTGCGATCGAAGACTTGATCGACACACACGAGGCGACGCTCCCGCCGCTGAAGAACTTCATCCTGCCCGGTGGCACGCCTAAAGCAGCGGCGTTGCAGCTGGCGCGGACGACGTGCCGGCGCGCCGAGCGCTCGGTCGTGAGCTTGGCGCGCGGCGAGACGATCAATCCCGCAATCATTCATTACCTGAATCGCCTATCAGATCTGCTCTTCGTGCTCGCCCGAGCGGTGAACCAGCAGGCCGGCCAACCCGACGTCGCGTGGTAACGATTCGCGTCCCGCTCATCGAGCAGCGGGATGCTTCCTACGACATCCTGATTGGCTCAGGGTTAGTCCCGCAGCTGGACACGATCCTGACGCAGTACTGCCCGGCCGCGGCGTACGCGATCATCTCGGATTCGCAGGTGGGGAAGCTGTATGGCGAGGACCTTCTCAAGCGGCTATCGGCTACCGGCTCTCGGGCGGAACTGCTCACCTTCCCCGCCGGAGAATGGAATAAGACGCGGGACACCTGGGCTGCGCTCTCGGACCAGATGCTCGCGGCGCATTTCGGTCGCGATTGCGCCGTGATCGCCGTCGGCGGCGGCGTGGTGAACGACGTCGCCGGATTCGTCGCGGCGACCTATCTCCGCGGCGTGCCGCTGGTGCAGGTCCCGACGTCCCTGCTCGCGATGATCGACTCCTCCATCGGTGGCAAGACGGGTGTCGATGTTCCCGCCGGCAAGAACCTGCTGGGCGCGTTCCACCAGCCGCGCGTCGTCGTCGCCGATCCCGAGCTGCTGGGCTCGCTGTCGAGCGTGCAGCTCGCGGCGGGGCTCGCCGAAGCGGTCAAGCACGGCGTGATCGCGGATGCCGACTACTTCGCCTTCCTCGAGCGCGAGTATGCGGCGATTTTTGCCAAACATGCGCCGGCGCTGGAGCGCGTCGTGCGGCGGTCGCTGGAGATCAAGGCAGAAGTAGTCGCGCACGACGAACGCGAAACAGGAAAACGCGCCATTCTCAACTTCGGCCACACCGTCGGGCACGCGATCGAAGCCACGTCGAAGTACGAGGTGATGCACGGCGAAGCGGTGGCGATGGGGATGATTTATGAAGCCCGGATCGCGGAGTCGCTCGCCATCGCGCAGTCCGGGACGGCGCAGCGAATCAAATCGACGCTGGAGCTGTTGCATCTGCCCGTCGAGCGGCCCGACAACAGCCAGGCCGATGACCTCATCGCGGCGATGCGCGGCGACAAGAAGGTTCGGGCGGGTGAGATCAGGCTGGCGCTACCCCAGGCGGTTGGCAAAGCCTACGGCGACGATGGGCAGGGGTGGACGGTTGCCGTGAACGAGGATGCAATTCGTAAGGCGCTGCTCAACACGTAGCCCACATGGCTGTCCACGTCTCCACAGGGCCGATCTCGTCCTTCGGATTGAGTCAGTCCACATGCGGATATTCAGTTGGTCGAATCATTATCCACAGATCCTGTGGATAGTGGACAAACAGTGGAATGCCCACGAACCCAACAATTTGTGATGTGGACAACCGCGTCTATTTGCACAGATTGGCAGGAAATCCTATATTGGCACGCAGTTAGGTGGCCTAAATGGCGGCGTCAGCCCGCCGTTTCCACACACATATCGTTTCAAGGGGAGTCCCGCATGGCGAGGTCGAATGGCGGCAAGGCGAAGGCCTTTTTCCGCACCACCCCTTCCGGCGCATTCGACCAGTACCTGCAAGACATACAAAAACTTCCCCTCATCAAAGATCCCGCTGAAGAACGTCGCCTCGCCCGTCGCGTGCAACGGGGCGATGAAAAAGCGGCGGAGCGTTTAGTCACCGCCAATCTGCGATTCGTCATCTCCTACGTCAAAAAATATCAGGGCCACGGTCTCGATCTCTCCGAGTTGGTCGCGATCGGCAACGAAGGGCTGCTCAAGGCGGTCAAGAAGTTCGATCCCGACCAAGGCGTCAAGTTCATTTCGTACGCCGTGTGGTGGGTGCGGCAGGCGGTGCTGAAAGCATTGGCGGAACAGACGCGCAGCGTGCGAATTCCGCTGAATCAGAACTCCCAGTTGATTCGCATGAGCCGCACCGAAACGTATCTCTCACAAGAGCTTGGCCGAGAACCGACCGACAACGAAATCGCGCAGGCCCTCGAAGACTCCGTCGAGAACGTGCGCACCGCCCGCCGCATGACGGCGGCGGAGCTGTCGCTCGACGCGCCGGTCGATCGCACCGACAAGGACGCCGCGACGCTCGGCGAGCGCTTCGCGGGACAAGAAGGCGGCGAGATCGAGGAGCGCACCGACAGCAAGCTGATGCGCGAATTCATCGATCGGATCTTCCACAAGTATCTCACGCCGCGCGAGCGCAAGATTCTCTATCTCTATTACGGGCTCGAAGAGGGCAGCGAGGCGATGACGCTCGAGAAGATCGGCGCGCTGATGGGCGTCACGCGCGAGCGCATCCGGCAGATTCGAGAACGGGCATTTGAGAAGCTGAGAGAGTCGCCCGACGGCAAAGCGCTCAAGGGGTTCTGGAGAGCAGCCTAGGCACTCCAGCTTCACGAGATCAAGGGGGTCAGGACAGTCTGTCCTGACCCCCTTTTGACTACTATATAGCATGACCTCGTCCCTCGCCCGCGATCTCTCCGCCATCGTCGGGGAGCGTCACGTCCGCGAAGCTCGCGCGGAGCGTATGACGTACGCAATGGACGGTCTCCCCACTCATCGCCGCGTTCCCGACGTCGTCGTGCTGCCCGGCACGCGCGAAGAGCTGATCGCCGTCGTGCGCCTCCTCGCGGTGCACGGTGTTCCGTTCGTCCCGCGTGGCGCCGGCACCGGCCTCTCGGGCGGGGCCCTGGCGGACGAAGGAAGTGTGCTGCTCGTGCTGACCCGGTTGAATCACATTCTGCGCGTCGACCGCGACAATCGCCTCGCCGTCGTCGAGCCCGGTGTCGTCAACGCGAAGCTCGGCGCGGCGGCTCGGCCGCATGGTCTGCAGTACGCTCCCGATCCATCGAGCCAGAGCGCGTGCACGATCGGCGGCAATGTCGCCGAAAACTCGGGTGGGCCGCATTGCCTGAAGTACGGCGTCACCGCCAATCACGTGCTGGCGCTCGAGCTGCTGCTGGCGGACGGATCGCTCGTGGAGGTCGGCAGCGCGGGCGGCGAGCCGTGGGGGCCGGATCTCGTCGGAGTGTTCGTGGGATCCGAAGGAAACTTCGGCATCGCGACGCGCATCACCGTCCGTCTCATGCCGCTGCCGCGCGCGGTCCGGACGATGCTGGCCGACTTCACCGGCCTGCGCATCGCGGGCGAGGCGGTGTCGGCCATCATCGCCGCCGGCATCGTTCCGGCGGCGCTCGAGATGATGGATCAGTCGTGCATCTGTGCGGTGGAAGACTCCGTGTACGCGGCCGGCTATCCGCGCGACGCCGCCGCGGTGCTGCTCGTCGAGATCGACGGCAGCAATGCCGACGCCGTCGTCGCGGAGACCGAAGTCGTCGCCGATCTGCTGCGGAAATCGGGTGCGCGATCGGTGCGAACCGCGGCCAGCGAAGCGGAGCGCGAAAGACTCTGGCAAGGACGCAAGAAGGCGTTCGGCGCCATGGGCCGGCTGTCGCGCGATCTGGTGGTGCAGGACGCCGTCGTCCCGCGTTCCGCGCTGCCGCAGGTGCTCGAAACGATCGGTGCCATTGCGCAGCACTATGGAATCGTCGTCAGCAACGTCTTCCACGCCGGCGACGGCAACCTGCATCCCAACATCTCGTTCGACGCGACCGATCCCGCGCTCAAACAGCGCGTCGAAGCCGCCAGCGCCGAGATCATGGCCGCTTGCATCGCGGCGGGCGGGACGATCACCGGCGAGCATGGCGTGGGAATCGACAAGTTGCGCTACATGCCGTTGATCTTCGATGCCGAATCGCTCGGAGCGATGCACGCGGTACGGAAAGTGTTCGATCCCGACGAGCGCGTGAATCCCGGGAAGGTGGTCCCGGTACACGCCTGTAGAGAGTGGGCTTCGGCGCTGGCAAGGGCGTCATGACGATCCTCGAGAAAGTCACAGCATTACTCGGCGAGGGCGCTGTCCTCGAGCCCAGCACCGACCGCGTCCCGCGCGTAGCCCCCGGCTCCCCCGATGCCGTCGCGCTGCTGCTCGGCACGGCTCACCAGGAGGGTTGGCGGGTGCGGATCGAGGGCGCCGGCACCTGGCTGCAGAGCGACGCCCCCTCCGATCTCGCGCTCACGACGCGCCGCCTCGACCGCGTCCCCGCCATCGAGCCGTCCGATCTCACCGCGACCGCCGAGGCGGGCATCGGGCTCGACCAGCTGCGCCAGCAGCTCGCCGATCGCGGCGCGTGGCTCGCGATCGATCCGCCCGGTCTCGCCGGGCGCACGCTCGGCTCCGTCGTCGCGACGGCTACGGCGGGGCCGCTGCGCCACGGCTTCGGCCCGATCAAGGACCATCTGCTCGGCGTCACGTTCGTCAGCGGCGACGGCCGCATGGTCCAGAGCGGCGGCCGCGTCATGAAGAACGTCGCCGGCTACGACCTGACGCGCCTGCAGGCGGGAGGCTTCGGGGCATTCGGCGTGATCGTCCTCGTGCATCTGCGGCTGCGCACGTTGCCGCGCGCCGACGTCACCTACCTGCTGGAGGGCGCGCGCGAAGACCTGACGCAGGTCGGCGAAGACATCGCCGCCGCGGGACTGACGCCGGCGGCGCTGGAGCTGGTCTCGCCCGCCCTCGCGCGACGCGAGCGGTGGGTGTTGGGCGTACGGCTGGCCGGGTCCCCGGCGCTCGTCGCGGCGGATGAGGCCGGCCTGGGCGCCGCGAGCGGCGGCGGGCGATTCGCGCCCCTGCGCGCCGAGGAAGCCCATGCCTTTTGGATGCGCCTGGCGGAAGGATTCGCCGTGCGGCCCGTGACGTTCCGCATCGGTGGCGTGCCCACCGCCAGCGACGAGCTGCTCGATCTGCTGCAGCATCAGCTCGGCGACGAGTGGATCTCCGCCTCGCCCGCGGCCGGCGCGATCCGCTGGACCGGCGACGCGAGCATCGATCGCTTGCAGCGGTTGCGCCGCACGCTCGCCGGGCTCGAGGTGCCGCTCACGCTCGAGCGCGCACCCTGGGCGCTGCGTGGCGCCGTCGGGCACTTCGGGGCGTATCGCGAGGGCGTGGGCCCGCTCGTCACCGGCCTGCGCCGCACGTTTGATCCCGGAGGCGCCCTCGTCGTCGCCACAGAAGGCTCATGACGGGGGAGGACCGGACGCGAGGCGGATTCGAAGGGCTGGACGCGTGCGTGCATTGCGGGTTTTGCCTTCAAGCTTGTCCCACCTTTCTTGCCACCGGAGACGAAGCCGACTCGCCCCGCGGCCGCATCGAGCTGATGCGGGGGCTGGAGCGCGGCGACATCGCCGCGACCGACATCGCGCTCGCCTACCACCTCGACCGCTGCCTCGGCTGCCGCGGCTGTGAGCCGGTCTGTCCATCAGGCGTGCACTACGGACATGGGCTCGAAGCTGCCCGGTCGCGCATTACCGCGGCCCGCGGCACGCCGCGCCTGGCGCGCCTTGCGCTGTGGGCGTTGACGACGCCGGGGGTGAGCGGGGTGGTGTACTGGTTTGCCCGGCTGCTGCGATCGGTGCTGCCCCGGAGTGTCGCCGGATGGGGCAGGATTCGGTTTGGACTTGGAATGTTGGCGGCGACGAAACCGGAAGGTTGGAATGTTGGAACGTTGGAAGGTGGTGCGACGTCACGTTCCAACCTTCCAACTTTCCAACATTCCGCCCTGCTCTTCCGCGGCTGCGTCATGGAGGGCCTGTTCTCGCATGTGCACGATGCCACCAGGCGAACCCTCGCTGTGAATGGGTATCAAGTCCACGAGGTCCCGGGCCAGGTTTGCTGCGGCGCGTTGCATGCGCACGCGGGATTGCTCGAAGAAGCGCGGGCGTTGGCGCGGATCAATATCGCGGCATTCGGCGACGGCGATGAGCCGATCGTCGTGAACAGCGCGGGCTGCGGGGCACTCATGAAAGAGTACGGGCATCTTGTGGGCGATGAGCGAGGTGAGAGATTCGGTGTGAGGGTTCGCGACGTGACGGAGCTTCTCGCCGGCGATGGGACGAAGGGGCCTGTTCCGGGCGCGCCACTCGACCTGCACGTCGCCTATGACCCGCCGTGTCATCTCTTGCACGCGCAAGGCGTCGCGGTGCAGCCGCTCAAGCTGTTCGCCGCGATTCCCCTGCTCGAGCTCGTGAGCGTGCCGGGCGCCGCCGAGTGCTGCGGCAGCGCCGGACTGTTCACGCTGCTCGAGCCCGAGATGTCGCGCCAGGTCCTTGCGGCGAAGCTCGAGCGGCTGCGCGAGGCCGCACCCCAGGTCGTGGCGACGGGAAATCCCGGATGTCTCATGCAGCTCGGTGCCGGTCTCGCCGCCGCCGGCATCCACGCGCACGCCCGCCATCCGGTGGAGCTGCTCGACGATGCCTATCGTGCCGCCGGGCGCTACGAATGACCGGAGGCGCGCGTCGCGTCACCACACCGGACGGCGTGGATCTGGCGCTGCACCGCCTGCGTGCTTACCGGGACGGCCGCGCCGCCGTGCTGCTCGTGCACGGCGCATTCACGAACCACCGTTTTTGGCTGCATGCGGAGGATGGGAACAGTGCGGGCGGGATGGCGCACTTTCTCGGCGCGGCGGGGCTCGACGTGTGGCTCGCCGACCTGCGCCATCACGGCGACAGCGCGCGCGAACCGCGGCGCGGGGCGTGGACGTTCGAAGACTGGGTGCTCAACGACACGCCTACGCTGGTCGCGCGGGTGCGCGAGGAAACGGACGGCGCGCCGCTCGCCTGGATCGGACATTCCGCCGGCGGCGCCGCGGGGTTGTGCTGGCTCGCGCGCGTGGCGGCCGCCGCACCGCTCCGCGCCATCGTCACCCTGGGGACTCCCGGCCCGCGGCGCCTCGGCCTGGTGCGGCGCACGCTCGCCGCGACGACGATCGCCCTGTCGCGCGTCCTCGGGCGATTCCCGGCCCGGGCGCTGGGCTTCGGCAACGAAGACGAGGCCGCGGAGATCATTGCCGAATGGATGGAGTGGAATGTGCGCGGCGGATGGCTCGGCACCGACGGCTTCGACTACTTTGCCGGCCTGGCGGCGCTGAGCGTGCCGTACCTCGGCGTGGCCGGGGCCGCGGACCGCATCTTCGCGCCGGCGGCGGCGTGCCGGCAGGTGGTCGAGCGCGTGGGCGCCCCGCGGAAGGCACTGGCGATCGAGCCGGGCCTGTCGCATCGCGGCCTGGTGGTGAGCGAGCAGGCACGAAGCTCCTGCTGGCCGAACATCGTGGCGTGGCTCAAGGAGACGCTGTGACGGAAGCGGTGCTGTTCGACTTCAACGGCGTGCTGGTGGACGATGAGCCACAACACTGTCTGGCGCTGCAGCGCGTGCTGGCCGACGAAGGCATTACGCTGACTCGCGAGCAGTACTACGCGGCGTATCTCGGCTTTGACGATCGCACCGGGTTTATGGAGGCCTATCGCCGCGCGCAGCGGACCCTGACGACGGAGTTGCTGACGTATCTCGTGAAAAAGAAGTCGACCCTCTACCTGGAGCTCGTCGCGACGTCGTTGCGCCTGGTCGCGGGCGCGGCGGAGTTCGTGCATGACGCCGGCCGGCGATTTCGTCTCGGGATCGTCTCAGGCGCGTTGCGGAGCGAGATCGACGCAGTGCTGCGCCGGACGGGCCTCGCGGATCGATTCGAGATCATCGTCGCGGCCGGCGACGTGCCGCGCTGCAAGCCCGATCCCGCGGCCTACCTCGCCGCGCACGGCGCATTCAACCAGCGGCAGCCGGTCGCGGTCGACCGCTGCGTGGTGATCGAAGACTCGCTGCCCGGACTCGCGGCGGCGCGCGCCGCGGGGATGCGTTGCGTGATGCTGACGACCAGTCATCCCTCTGATGCACTCGAGGGACGCGGCGCGGCCAGGGTGTGGGACTCGCTCGCGGGGCATTCCGCCGCGGAGCTGGCGGATTTGTGAGCGACGTCTTTCCGACTGCTCCACCGGCCACGGTCACGCGCCTCGAGCCTGATGCGGTGCCCGCGGAGGTCGTCGATCAACTGCGCGCCGGTGCGATCGTCGCCCGCGCCGACGTCGCCGTCATCGACCTGACAGGGGCCGGTTCCGGCGCCGTCACCTGCTTTCAGGGCTTGCTCACCAACGACATCGAGAAGCCCGGCGACGGGGCGTTCGTGTACGGCGCGCTGCTCACGCCCAAGGGGATGATGGTCGTGGACGGCTGGGCTGCCCGCCTCGGATCGCGAGTTCGGTACACGGTGCCGGCCGAGGGCCGTGAGCGCGCACTGCAGATCCTGCAGCGCTCCGTTCCGCCGCGGCTCGCACGGACGTCCGATCGCACCGAAGAAACCGCCGTACTGCGAGTAGCTGGGGCGCACGCCGTGGCGGTCATGGGCGCCGCCGCCGTCTCGGTTCCGCACGGACTGAATCGGGTGCTGGAGAGCTCGGCAGCCGAGCCGTCCCTCGAGGTGGCGCGGAGCGGCGACCTGGCGCCCTTCGTTTTTCAGATCACGGCAGCCGCCGACCGCGTCGCATCCATCCAGCGGCGCTTGATCGATGCCGGGGCCCACGCCGCCAGCCCCGAGGCGCTGGAGCTGGCGCGGATTCTGGCGGGATGGCCGCGACTCGCTTCGGAAGTCGATGAAAAGACGATTCCGCAGGAAGTGCGGCTGGATGAAATCGGCGGCGTCTCCTACACGAAGGGGTGTTATACGGGCCAGGAGACGGTGAGCCGGCTGCACTTCCGCGGTCACGCCAACCGGCAGCTGCGCGGGCTGCTGTTCGAGGCCGATCCGCCCGCGGCGCCGGCGAGCGGGTGGAGCGCGGTCACGCATGACGAGCACGAGGTCGGCCGGGTGACCAGCATCGCGTGGTTGCCGGACGGCGGCGGATCGGTGTTGGGCCGCTGGATCGGTCTCGCGATCGTGCGGCACGAAGTCCCGGTCGGCGCCACGGTGCGTGCCGCCGGCCGCGAAGCGCGGCTCGTCGGCCTGCCGTTCGACGCGCCGCGCGTCGCTCCGGCGTGACTGTTCTCGTCACGGGCGCGGGTGGGCTCGTCGGCACGCACGTCCTCGAGGCGCTGCATACGCGCGGTGAGCGCCCCCGCGCGCTCATTCGGGAGCACTCGCGCGCCACCGTCGAACGATTCGGCGCGGAGGCGTTTGTCGGCGATGTCACCGACGCCGTCACCTGGCAGCACGCCGCGAACGGCGTGCGCGCGATCGTGCACGCCGCCGCGCTGGTCGCATCGCACGAACCGCTCGCAGAATTCACGCGCGTCAACGTCGGAGGGACGCGCCTCGCCATCGAGGCGGCGCGCCGGACCGGCGCGCGCCTGATTCACATCTCCTCGGTCGCGGTGTATGGCCGCGCGGCGGTATATGCGGCCGGTGAGCACGGGGTGACCGAAGACTATCCCTTGCAGCCGCTTCCGGCGTCGGACTTCTACGCGCGCAGCAAACGCGCTGCCGAGCAGCTGCTGCGGGAGGAGGCCGCCCGCGGGGGACTCTCGGTCATCGCCATCCGGCCGAACGTCATCTATGGCGAGCGCGATGTGCTGTTCACCCGACGCCTGGTCGCCAATCTCAAGCGCGGGTTCCTGCCGCAGATCGGTCCGGGGACGAATCATCTGTCGTGCGTGTACGCCGGCAACGTCGCTGCGGCCGTGGTTGCGGCGCTCGACGCGCCGGCGCAGCCGGGATTTCGGGCGTACAACGTCACGTGCGACGCGCCGCCACGCCTCACGCAACGCGAGTTCTTTGCGGCATTCGCCGAGTCGTTGCGTGTGCGGCCGCGGCGCATTCGCGTTCCGGTGGCCGCGATACGCATCGGCGTTCGCTGCTGGAGCGTCCTGATGCGCGTGCTGCTGCCGGGCCGCTACACCGCGCTGGGGAATTCCGCGATGTCCTTCATTCTGGGAGAGAATCCGTATTCCGTGGGTCGGATCCGGCGGGAGCTGGGATGGGAGCCGCCCTTCGACACCCGGACGGCCATCGCTCGTGCCACCGCACAAAACAAAAGCCCGGGCGGCGCCCGGGCTTGATACGTTCGAGCACGACCGCGTCGCTACGGACGCCGCGTCGGCTTGCGCGCCGGTGCCGGCGGCGGCTTTGGCGCTGGCGTCGCGTGTGCCTTGGCCGTGTCGGCCATCATGTGATGCGTCGTGTCAGCCGGCGCCATCATCTTCATCGAGTCCGCCATTTTCATCGAGTCGGCACGCGCGTTGTCTGCGGCCATGCCGCGGTCTTCGGCCTTCTTGCACGCGCCTGCGGCCATGACGACCAGCGCCACAGCCAATGCGATCCGCTTCATGCTCGCTCCTGTTGAGGTACAGGGGTCGGGGTCGGGAAGAACGGCGAAACGTACATAGGGGACCTGTACAGTCAAGCTGCGCTAAGTTATAGCAATCATGCACCGTTTTGATCGCCGCACATTCCTCGCGTGGCTTGCGACGTTGCCCGTTCTGCGCCGTGCGCAGAACGGCTCGACGCAGCAACCGTTCATCGAAGTGCGTCCCACCGCGCTGTTTCAGCAACCCGACGGCCGCAAGAATCTCGTGCGCATCACCGTCTCGGGACTGGGTGCGCCCGCAGCACGCGCGCGGGTGACGGACCGGCGCGGCGCGTTGGTGGGCACGGCCGGACTGCTGCCGTCCGCGGACGGCGTGGCGCTGGGCGGCGAGGTGTGGGTGCCGCTCTCCGAGCCGTCCGATTTTCAGGTGGACGTCGAAGTCGGCAAGGACCGCGCAGCCCGGCGACGCCTGCGACTCACGCCGCCGAAACGCTGGACGCTCTACTGGCTGGCATCGATTCATACCGACGTCGGCTACACCGACATCCAGGAGAACGCCCTCGAGGTACATCGCAAGAATCTCGACGCGGCGCTCGCCTGGACGACTACCCATCGCGACTTTCACTTCACCGCCGAATGCGCGTTGCAGGTGCTGTCGTACGTGGAGAATCGCTCGCCCGCAGCGGCTGACGCGCTGCTCCAGGCGATCCGCGATGGGAAGGTCGGCTGGCAGGCGCTGTTCGCGAACATGCTCACGGGCTTGCTCGATCACGAAACATTCGCGCGGCTGGTGTGGCCGGCCGGCAAGCTCGCCCGCGAGCGCGGCCTGACGTTCCTCTCGGCGCAAATCACCGACGTCCCGGGCCAGACGCTCACGTTTCCGATGCTGCTCGCCGCGAGCGGCGTGAAGTATCTCGCGAGCGGACCCAACCCCGAGCGCGCGGTGCCGCTGCTACCGCCGAGTGGCGGCAGCGAAGGCACCGCGTATCCGCAGCTCTACTACTGGGAAGGTCCCGACGGCAGCCGCGTGCTGCATTGGCGGGCGCACCACTACGGCGACGGCACGCGCTTCGGCTTTGACGTCGGTGCGGACGAAATGGGCCACCGCCTGTCCAGCTGGCTGCTCGATCAGCCGGCATTCCTGGCCCAGAACTGGCCATACGACACCGCGTTGCTGTACGGCGCCGATTGGCAGGACAACGCGCTTATGAAGGAAGCAATCGTCGCCAACGTCCAGGAATTCGGGCGACGATTCCAGTGGCCGCGGATCGTGATGGGCCGGTCCGAGGACTTCTTCCGCGACGTCGAGCGCCGCTTCGGATCCAGGATTCCCGTCAGACGTGGCGACACGGGACTCTACTGGGAAGACGGTGCCGCATCGACGGCGGCGGAGCTTGCGTCCTACCGATCGGCTCAGCTCGCGGCGCGCGCTGCGGAGATCGTGACGCTGTGGAATGCCCGCCTGGGCGTTCAAGACGCTGACACCGAGTCGCGTGCCGCCGTGTGGCGAGACCTGTTGCTGTTTGGCGAGCACACCTGGGGCGCCGCCGAGAGTGTATCGGCGCCCACGTCCCGCCAGACTATTGCGCAGTGGGCTTACAAGAAGCGCTTCATCGACTCCGGCGCGGCGGCAGCGCGCGATGAGCTGGCCGACGGACTGCTGCGGCTCGGCCGCGCAACGCGCCCGGGCCGCGGCCGGCTGGTATTCAACGCGGGGAGCTGGGAGCGCTCTGACGTCGCGCGTGTTTCGGGAGGCTCGGGTAAGGCGTTGTCCTATGACGGACGCGATCTGGCCTCGGTGGATCTCCCCGATGGTGATGCGCTGGTCCTCTTCCGTGACGTACCGCCGCTCGGCTACCTCGCGCTCACCGAAGCAGATCGCGACCCACGACCGCCAGCCGCGGACGGCGAAGCGCTCGACGCCAAAGCGGGGGGGGGAGGGGGGGGATTCACGGTCCAGATCGACCAGGCGAGCGGCGCGATCCGCTCACTCACCGGTCCGGACGGCAAGGAGCGCGTCAAGCCATCGACGTGGGCGGGCTTGAATCAACTGGTCTACGCTCGCGGCGGCGAGCACAGCGCCCTGTGGACGTCCGGCAATCGCGACGACCTCAAGAACCCACCCCAGCTGGACGTGACGCAGGCAAAGCTCATCAGCTGCCGTCGCGAGAAGCTCCCCGGCATCGGTGTGCGGCTCGTAGTCGAGCGTGCGCTCGACGGCTTCCCGGCCATCACCTCGATCGTCACGCTGTACGACGAGCTGCCCTGGGTCGACATCGAGAACCGCATCGTCAAAACGGCGACCACGGCGAAGGAAGCGCTCTACGTCGCCTTCCCGTTTGCGTTCCTGAAGCCTGCCGTCGACGTCGAAGTGCCGCTGGGCCGCATGGGCGTCGAACGCGATCAGCAGCCCGGCAGCTGCCGCGACTGGTTCTGCCACACGCACTGGGTGTGGATCCGCGAAGGCACCGATGGCGTGCTGTGGAGCGGGCCCGACACGCCGCTGTTCACGCTCAACGACCTGTTTCGCGGCGCCTGGCGCCGTAGCATCGTCCCCGACGGCACGCTGTTCGCCTACGCGATGAACAACTACTGGCACACGAACTACGCGGCGTCACAAGGCGGCGCGGCGACGTTCCGGTTCAGGATTTCGCTGCTGGCACCGGGCGACGGGGCGGAGCCCGTCCGCCGCGGGTGGGCCGCGTGCGATCCCTTGTACGTCAGCGCGTCGTACACGAATGCCACGCCCGGCCCGCTGATCGCGAAGGATCGGGCGCTGTTCTACGCGGACAAGGGAGTGATGATCGTCGGCGCCAAGGCGGCAGACGATGGCGACGGCGTCGTCGTCAAGCTGCTCGATGTCGCGGGACAGGCGCGTGCGGTCGGCGTGTGGCCCGCGGCGTATGCGTTCAAGCTCGCGCGCCGCGCCAACCTCGTCGAATTGAACGGCGACGCGATTGCCGTCAGCGGCGACGGACGAGCTTCCGTCGACCTCACCGCGTGGGGTGTCGCTGCCGCGCGGCTCTTTACACCCGGCGAGGCTTCCTGAGAGAGTTTGCTCCGAAGGATGTTCCGCTAAAAGACGATGTCCGAACGCTGGGCGCGCTGGTCGGGGACGTACTGCGCGAGCAGTGTGGCGACGCGTTCTTCCAGCTGGTGGAGCGCGCCCGGCACGCCGCGATCGCCGGCGCCGACGACGAGCTGCATGCGTTGGCGAAGGGTCTGCCGCCGCGCGACGCCGAGACGCTGGTCCGCGCGTTCTCGACCTACTTCGAGGTCGTCAATCTCGCCGAGCGGATTCACCGCATCCGGCGCCGCCGCGACTACCTGCGCAGCGCGAGGGATCCGCAGGAGGGCAGCCTCGAGGCGACGGCGCTGCGGTTGGCCGCCGCCGGCGTCACGCCGGCTCAGATCGCCGCACTGCTCCAACGGCTGCGCGTGGAGCCCGTATTCACAGCCCATCCCACCGAAGCGATTCGGCGAACGCTGCTCGAGAAGGAGCAGGTGATCGGCCGGCTGCTCGTGGAGCGGCTCGACCCGTCGCGCACGCCCGATGAAGAGCGCGCCGCACTCGCGCAGATTCGCGAGGAAATCACCGGCGCGTGGCAGACCGACCCGCAGCCTTCCGCGCGCCCCTCCGTCATGGACGAGCTCGAGAATGTCCTCTTCTACCTGACGGACATCGTCTACCGCATCGTCCCGCCGTTCGCCGAGGAGCTCGAGCAGGCGGTGCACAAGGCGTACGACGTCCAGGTGCCCCCCCCCACGCGCCCGGTTTTGCGGTTTGGCTCCTGGGTCGGCGGGGACATGGACGGCAATCCCAACGTCGGGGCCGAGACGCTGCGCGAGGGGCTCGCTCGGCAGCGCGAGCTCGTGCTGGAGAATTATCGCCGGGAGGCAACGGAGCTGGCGCGCCGGCTGTCGCAATCAGGAGCCCTGACGGGCGTGAGCGACGCCGTGCGCGAGCGCGTCGCTGGCTATGGCGCCCGGTTCCCCCAGACGCTGGCGGCGATCCCGGCGCGCTATCACGACATGCCGAACCGCGTGCTGTTTCGCCTGATCGCGGCGCGACTGCAGGCGACGCGGCGCGATACGCCGGATGGGTACCCCGCCGCCGCCGAGCTCGAGCGTGATCTGGGGGTCGTCATCGCAAGTCTACGCGCGCACCGCGGCGAGCACGCAGGACTCTTCGGCGTGCAGCGGTTGCTGCGCCGTGTCGAGACGTTCGGCTTCCATCTGGCCACGATCGACGTGCGACAACACTCGCATGTTCATCGCGCGGTGCTCGCGACGCTGCTCGGCGACCCGGCCTGGGGCGACCGCACCGCGGCCGACCGTCTCGCGCGGCTGCGCCGTGTGCTCGAGCAGGGAGAAGGTCCGGCGGGATCCCCTGACGCCCAGGCGACGCGAACTCTCGATGTGTTCAAGGCGATCGCCGACTGCCGTGCCCGCTTTGGGCCCGACGCCGTGGGACCCTACATCATCAGCATGACGCAGGGAGCGGACGACGTCCTCACCGTCCTGGTGCTCGCCCGATGGGGCGGTCTCACTGCGAATGCGCATATGCCGCTGGACGTTGCGCCGCTCTTCGAGACCGTGGCCGATCTCGCCGCCGCACCCGAGGTCATGCGTGAGCTGCTCGCCGAGCCGTACTACCGGGCGCACCTCGCCGATCGGGGCATGCACCAGATGGTGATGATCGGGTACTCCGACAGCAACAAAGACGCGGGGATAGGCGCGTCGCGCTGGGCGCTGCAGCGGGCGCAGGCGGACCTTGTCGACGCGGTGGGCCGGTCTGGGGTCGATCTCACCTTCTTTCACGGCCGCGGCGGCACCGTCAGCCGTGGCGGCGGCAGGATCACGAGCGCCATTCTCAGCGCGCCCGCGGGCTCGGTCCGGGGACGCTTCCGGATGACGGAGCAGGGCGAGGCGATCAATGCGAAGTACGGGCTGCGCGGCATCGCCATGCGCACGCTCGAGCAGACGGTGAGCGCGGTGGCGCTCGCGACCGCACTGCCCCCCTCCCGCGCGCCCGATGCGCGTGAGACCGATTGGAGCGGGATCATGGACGCCATTGCGCGCGACAGCCGGGCGACCTACCGTGCGCTCGTCTACGACGACCCGCAGTTCGTGCGGTACTTCCAGCTGGCGACGCCGATCGACGTCATCCAGCGCATGGAAATCAGCAGCCGCCCCGCCTCGCGCCCCTCCCCGAGCAGTGATCAGCACAACGAGATCGAGCAGCTGCGCGCGATTCCCTGGGTGTTCGCGTGGACGCAGAGCCGCCATCTACTGCCGGGCTGGTACGGCCTGGGCACCGCACTAGACCGTGCGACCGAGCGCTACGGCGCGGCGGCGCTGGGCGAAATGATGCGTGACTGGCCATTCCTGCGGGCGCTGGTCGACGACGTGGAGATGGTGCTGGGCACCGCGGATCTCGCCATCGCGGCGCGCTATGCGCGTCTCGCCGGGAAGCTGGGCGACCGGTACTTCCCGGTGATTCGGGCGGAGTTCGATCGCACGGTGGCGAACGTGCTCGCGCTGAAGCACGAGACGGCGCTGCTCGACTCCGACCCGGCGCTGCAGCGGTCGATTCTGTTACGCAATCCGTACGTAGATCCGATGAGCCTGCTGCAGATCGACCTGCTGGAGCGGTGGCGCGGCGAGGGGCGGCCCGACGACGAAGTGTTCCGGGCGCTCCTGGCAAGCGTGCGCGGCATTGCGCAAGGGTTGCAGAGCACCGGCTGAGGGGTTTAACGTCGAGCCATGACTCAAGCGACGACACTCGGTGAGCTGCAGCGGACGGAGTGGGCCAGTCCGGCCCGCCGCCAGCGCACCGTCAAAGATGAAATGCGCGAGAACCTCATCTGCCTGCTCGAGAACGGCTCGCCGCTGTTTCCGGGCATCGTGGGGTACGAAGAGACCGTCCTGCCGCAGCTCGTCAACGCGATCCTGTCGCGCCACAACTTCATTCTCCTCGGCCTCCGGGGCCAGGCGAAGAGCCGCATTCTGCGCCAGCTCGTCTCGCTGCTCGATGAAGAGATCCCGTTCATCGCGGGCAGCGAGGTCAACGACGATCCCTTCGAGCCGATCTCCAAGTACGGCCGCGAGCTGATCGGCGAGCGCGGCGACAAGACGCCGATCGCCTGGCTGTCGCGCGACCTGCGGTTCGTCGAAAAACTCGCAACGCCGGACGTGACGATCGCCGACATCATCGGCGACGTCGATCCGATCAAGGCGGCGCGCGGCGGGCATCTCCTGTCCGACGAGCTGACGATGCACTTCGGGCTGCTGCCGCGGGCCAATCGCGGCATCTTCGCGATCAACGAGCTGCCCGACCTCGCCGGCAAGATTCAGGTGGGCCTCTTCAACATCATGCAGGAAGGCGACGTCCAGATCAAAGGCTATCCCGTTCGACTGAACCTCGACGTGGCCTTGGTCTTCACGGCGAACCCGGAGGACTACACGGCTCGGGGGAAGATCATCACGCCGCTCAAGGACCGCATCGGCTCGGAAATCACGACGCATTATCCGCTGACTGTGGAGTTGGGGTCGGCCATTACGCAACAAGAGGCATGGGTAGACAGAAATGGCGGTCCAAGATCCATTCGTGTCCCCGATTTCATGGCGGAGCTGATCGAGCGGATCGCGTTCGAGGCGCGCGAGGACAAGCGCGTGGACCGCCGCAGCGGCGTGTCGCAGCGCCTGCCGATCAGCGTGCTCGACAACGTGCTGTCGAACGCCGAGCGCCGCACCATCGTGACGAAGGAGAAGCACGTCGTGCCGCGCATCTCCGACGTCTACGCCGCGTTGCCCGCGATCACCGGTAAGCTCGAGCTCGAGTACGAAGGCGAGCTGCAGGGCTCGGAAACGATCGCCAAGGACCTGATTCGGCGCGCGGCGGGCCGCACCTTCGAGGGCCGCGTGGGCGGCGCCAACGTGGACGACATCGTCCACTGGTTCGACGAAGGCGGCGCGCTCAAGGTCACGCCCGATGAGCGCTCGGAGGCATTGCTCAAGGGCTTCACCGTCGTGCCCGGCCTGCTCGACCTGATCGACCAGGTCGGCCTGGCGGGAAAGAAGGATCCCGCCACGATGGTGTCGGCGTGTGAGCTGGTGCTGGAAGGGCTGGTCGCCGAGAAGCGCATCGCGCGCAGCGACGAGCTCGGCTATGTGCGCGCGCGCTCGGAGCCAAAGCCACCATTTGGAAAGGGCCCGGCCGGGCCGGGAGCAGGACCCAACCTCTTCACCTGATCCCTTCCTCAATCTGGAGTCGCCATGGGCGAACTCGTCTTTGGGCTTGTACTCCTCGGCGTAGCCTTCTTCCTGCGACTTGGCGCGGCCACCGTACGCGGTGACAGCGCCGCCGGCCGCCCGATCGGCGGGATCCTCCGCATCCTCAGCTACGTGGCGATTACGATCGGCGTCATCACCGTGCTCGGATCGACGACCGTCGTCATCAACGCCGGTGAGGTCGGCGTGCGGCACGCGTTCGGCACCGTCGATCCCAAGCCGCTCCTGCCGGGGATCCGGATTGTGACGCCGTGGTCGGGGGTCGAGCGCTACACGACACGTGAAGAGAGATCGGCAATGAGGATCAGATTCACAGCGCGGTTCGCAACGCCATCCGCAAGGGCGTGCGCGACGGCATGGTGCAGTACTCGATCAACGACATCTCCAAGCGGACGCGAATCGCGCAGACCATGGAAGCGCTGGTCGATTCGGCGCTGGTGACGCAGCCGCGCGCGGGCGGGCCGCCGTTCCGGATCGCCACCGTCACCGCGTTCTTCCTGCGTGATCTCCAGCCTCCCGCGCAGGTCGTGCAGGCGATCAACAACAAGATCGCGCAGGAGCAACAGGTGGAGACGGAGCGCCACCGTGTCGAAGTCGCGCGGCTGCAGGCTGAGCAGCAGCGTCTGCTCAACACGACCCTCACCCCCGAAGCGCTGACGCGCCAATACCTCGACGTGCTGCGCGACATGAAGACTGGTAACAACCTCGTGATCCTGGTGCCGACGCAGGGCGGCATTCCGATCCTGAACATTGGAGATCTGCGACGAAATCTCCGCCAGCAGTAGCCGCCGGCCTCAAGCCGCTCGTCACGATCACGCGGCAGTACGCGTCCGGCGGATCGGAGATCGGGCGCCTCATCGTGGAGCGTCTGGGGGGGGGGTGGACGCTGATCGACAACGAGTTCGTCGATCAGGTGGCACGCCTCGCGGGGTTGACGCATGACGAGGTAGCCCGGCGCGAGGAGCGCGCGCCCGGACTGCTCGAACGCCTGGCGCGCACCCTCGCCGTCGCCTCACCCGAGATGTTCATCAGCACCGGAGAGACGCCGATCCCCCCCCCGGTCGAGACGGAGGAGGATACGCTGGTGACCATGACGGAGCGCGTGATCGCGGAAGCCGCCGCGGAAGGCCGGGTGGTGCTCGTCGGCCGCGGCGCGCAGGCGGTGCTCGCGACCCGTCCCAATGCGCTGCACATCTACGTCATCGCGTCAAAGCCGTTCCGCAAGAAAGTCGCGGTCGAGCGTCTGGAGGTGGACCCGGCGAGCGTCGACAAACTGCTCGACGAGACCGATCAGCACCGCGACGAGTACGTCAAGACGCACTACCGCCGCGACCGCCAGGACCTGACGCAGTACGATTTGGTGCTGAACGCCGAGCGGCTGGGATTCGACGGCGCGGCCGAGGTGATCGTGGCCGAGATCAAGCGTCGCGGATGGACGGCACCGTCCACCCGGCGATCGTGACCGCGATCGCCACAATCGCCCCACCGATCGCCAGCGTCGTAGGTACCCCAATATGCTCCGCGACGAGTCCAAACATGAACGCCCCGAACGGCGCCATCCCGACGAACACAAACGAGTAGAACCCCATGATGCGGCCCCGCAGGTGATCGGGGGCGGTCGTCTGCAGCAGCGTGTTCGAGATCGAGTTGTTGACGATCATGGCGCAGCCGGCGAGGGCCAGCAGCACCATCGCGAGCGCGAGTGAGCGCGAGGCGGAGAACAGCATCAGCAGCACGCCGAACGCGGTGCCGCCGACCAGCATGAGCCGTCCCCGCGCGCGCAGCCGTCCCGACGCGAGCGCGATCCCCAGCGCGCCGATCACCGCGCCGATCCCGATCGACGCCGTCAACGCGCCGTAGCCCTCGGCGCCACGGTGCAGCACGTCGCGCGCGAACACGGGCATCATCGCGATGTAGGGAAAGCCAAACACGCTCAGGATCGCGGTCAGGATCATCAATACGCGCGTGCGCCGTTCGGTCTTGAGGTAGCTGAGCACCTCACGGAATCCGGTCCACGTCGAGGTTGTCTTCTCGGGCCGGGGATTGGGGGGCAGCCGCATCAGCAGCAGGCCGGCGATGACGGCGATGTAGCTCAAGCCGTTCAGGAAATAGCACCACGCGATGCCGATGGCGCCGATGAGGAATCCGGCAATGGCCGGGCCGATGACGCGCGCCCCGTTGAACAGCGACGAGTTCAGCGCGATCGCGTTCATCAGGTCGTCCTTGCCGACCATCTCGACGATGAACGACTGGCGCATCGGGATGTCGAACGCGCTGGCGATGCCGAGCAGCGTGGCGAGCAGCAACACTTGCCATACCGCCACGACGTGTGTCCAGACGAGAATCGAGACCGTGAACGCCTCGAGCATGAACGCCAGCTGCATGAAGACGATGACGCGGCGCTTGTCCACGCGGTCCGCGACGACGCCCGCGTAGAGGCTGAAGAGCAGGACGCCGATCGAGCTGAGCGCCGCCGTCAGTCCGACGTAGAAGGGAGAGTTGGTGAGGGTGAGAATCAGCCACCCCTCGCCCACGTTCTGCATCCAGGTGCCGACGAGGGAGATCCCCTGACCGATGAAGAAGAGGCGGAAGTTGCGGTGGGCGAAGGCCCCCAATCCGTACCGTCGCGCGGCTTCGGTCATGGCTCCAAAATTAAGGAACTGTGCAACTCCATTGCTCGGCGTTTCTGTTCGACCTGGACGGCGTGCTCGTCGATTCTCGCGAGGTCGTGGAGCGCACCTGCCGCCGGTGGGCCCTGCGCCACCAACTCGACCCGGAAAAGGTGCTGCGGATCGCCCACGGGCGCCGCACACGCGACACGGTGACAGCCGTGGCCCCACATCTCGACATCGCCCGGGAGGTGGCGTGGCTGGACGCCGCGGAGCTTGCGGACGTGGAAGGCCTCCGTGAGGTGCCGGGCGTCCGCCAGTTCCTGGCGACCCTTCCGGCCGGCAGCTGGGCCGTCGTCACATCTTGCGGGCCGGCCCTTGCCAGGCTGCGGCTGACCTCTGTCGGACTACCGGTACCCGAGATTCTCGTGACCAGCGATGACGTGTCATACGGAAAGCCGGCACCGGACGGATATCAGCTGGGAGCGAAGCGTCTCGGTCAGGATGCCGCGGCGTGCGTCGTATTCGAGGACGCACCGCCCGGCATCGCGGCGGGCCGCGCCGCGGGCGCTCGCGTGATCGCCCTGAGCACCACACACCCCGATGCGGATTTCAGCGGCGCCGCAGCGGTAATCCCTGATTTCACCACCGCCCGCGTGCGTGCCAACCAGGACGCGTTCGTCGTTACAATCGGATGAGGCTAGATTAGAGGTCGATGCGATCCACGACGTATAGCCGCTATGTCCCGGGCCTGCTGGAGACGCTCAACCTCCAGGCGCTGCTCGATCAGCTCGCCGATTTCCTGCTGCAATCGGGGTTCGCCGGCGGCCCCTACTCGCATCCGTTCTGGGGCGAATTCGGCGAAGAGGATCCCGATCGCTCACTCGACGCCCTGCGCCAGGCGATTCTCCAGGCGCTGATGGACTCGGGCCAGCTCACCCCCGAGATGCTCGGCGCGCTGCGCGGCGAATCGACCGGCGATGCGCAGAAAGACGCCGAGCTGCAAAAACAGCTCGCCGATGTACTCGATCAGATCGTCCAGAAGCTCATCGAGGAGGGATATCTAAATCTCCAGCAAGCGCCGAAGATGCCGGGCGCACAGCAGCCGGTCCTCGGCCCGGGCGGGATGGCCAAAGAGGCGGCGCAGCAGGTGCAGTTCAATCTCACCGACAAAGGCATCGATTTTCTCGGCTATCGCACACTCAAGCACCTGCTGGGCAGCATCGGGAAATCGAGCTTCGGCGCGCACGACACGGAGCACCTGGCGACGGGCGTCGAGGCCGAAGCCGCGAGCAAGCGGTACGAGTACGGCGACACGCTCAACCTCGACGTCAATGCGACACTGTCGCACGCGCTGAAGCGCGAAGGCCTCGGCGTGCCGATCAATCTCGAGTACGACGACCTGATGGTGCACCAGGCCGAGTACCGCTCGTCATCGGCGACGGTGCTGATGCTCGACTGCTCGCACTCGATGATTCTGTACGGTGAGGATCGCTTCACCCCCGCGAAGAAGGTCGCGCTGGCGCTGACACACCTTATCCGCACGCAGTTCCCGGGCGACACGCTGCGCGTTGTGCTGTTCCACGACACGGCCGAAGAGATTCCGATCGGGCAGCTCGCGCACGCACAGGTGGGACCGTATCACACGAACACGACCGAGGGGTTGAAGCTCGCGCGCCGCATTCTGATGGGACAGCGCAAGGATATGCGCCAGATCATCATGATCACCGACGGCAAGCCGTCCGCGCTGACGCAGCCGGACGGGCGGATCTACGTGAATTCGATGGGCCTCGATCCGCACATCCTCCAAGCGACGTATCGCGAAGTCGCGCTATGCCGCCGCAGCGGCATCCTGATCAACACGTTCATGCTGGCGCGCGACCGCAGCCTGGTCGAGTTCGTGAAGAAGGTCTCCGCGATCTGCCGCGGCAAGGC
>WNFX01002045.1_pt1 | contig 24000 bp, 30 predicted proteins | sample 5400111 | NCBI WGS metagenome assembly WNFX01 (sample SAMN13153363, study PRJNA577476) | soil metagenome | isolation source: 40 cm soil or saprolite under grassland replicate 1 | place: USA:California | collected 2016-06-15
GCCAGCGCGGCCACGGCCGGCGCCAGCCCACCCACCCCCCACGGGCCACCGCAACCTCAGCCCTGGCCGGGCAGGAGCGCGCCGACCATGCCGGCGGTGCGGTGGTACTTGCAGAAGTACGGCAGCGCCTTGCCGGTGACCTTGACGGTGACGGTGATCGTCTGTCCTGGGGCGACGTCCTTGTCGATGCCCTGCTTGGGGATGGAGAGGTTGTGCAGCATCTGGCCGCTGTTGTGGACGACCAGGGTGACCGTGCCGGGGCGCACGCCGGTCTGGCAGGTCGGGGCGAAGAAGGAGTCCCCGGCCTGGACCTGGAGCCGCGGCCCGGACGCCGCCTGGGCGCCGTGGTCGTTGACGCTGCCCCTGAGGCCGGACCCGGCCGGGCACCTGTCGGACCCGCCGGCCGCCCCGCCGGCCGAGCCGCTGCCGGTGGTCTGGCTGGCCGCGGGGGGCTTGGACTGGCCGTTCCCGCCGCCGCCGCTGCCTTCGCAGGCGCTGGCTGCCAGCGCAAGCAGCGCCGCCACGGTGAGCAGCCGCCCGCCGGGTCTTGGGCTCACCCGATCGTCACCTCCAGCTTGCTCTCGACCGGGGGGTGCAGGGGGGCGTGGCCGTTGTCGACCAGCAGGGCGATCAGCGTGTGGGTCTGGCCCGGCTTGAGCCCGGCGGTGGTGGCGTGGAAGACGCGCTGGCAGCTCATGCCGAGCATGCTGCCCATGCCCATCATCGGGCCGCTGCTGGAGTCGAGGTTGAGGTGCCAGTGGCCGTAGCCGGCCAGGTCCGGCTTGCCCATCAGGGCGCAGCTGGCGTTGAAGTTGCTGAGCTGCACGGTCACGTCGAACGGCCCCGACACGGTGGCGCCCGGCTGGGGCGAGAGGATCTTGATCGAGGGCGCGCCCGCGAAGGTCTTGTCGGTCAGCACCGGCAGCGGATGGATCGGCGCGTAGTCGATGGTGATCGAGCGGGCGTTGGGCTCCACCTCGGCGTGGTCGTTGAGGGCTGGCACCACCGTGAGGGTGTGGCGGCCGGGCTTGAGGTTTTGCATCGACACCGTGGCGGTGGGGGTGCAGTACATGTTGACCAGCGCCTTGTCGAGGAGCACGTGGTAGTGCCCGGTGGTGGCGTTGACGGTGGGTTTGCCGGCCAGGTCGCAGGTGTCGGTGTAGCCGCTGGTGGCGACCTTGAGGGTGAGCTGGTTGGCGGTCACCGTGGTGTTGTCGGCGGGTGCGGTGATCGTGACCTTCATGTTCTTGGCGCCGGTTGGCATCGCCATGGCCATCTGGGTGGTGGTGGTCGCCTTGGCACCACCACCGGTGGCGGTGCCGGCGGGTTGGCTCTTGCCGCCACAGGCGGCCGCCAGCAGCGCCAGGACGGCCAGGAGCGTGGTGGTGCGCAGCGGTGCGGCCGGGTGCGGCAGGGTCGCCTGCTTCACGGTGCGCCTCCCTTGGACCTTGAGCTTGCGGTTGAACAGCGCGCAGCCGGGTCGGACGCTAGAAGGACGCGGGGAGGGCGTGGGTGATTGCAATCAACCGGTGGGCTGCCTCGTCGATACGGGCAACGGGGGAGGAGGCCCGTGTGGCGATGGCGAGCGGCGAGGAGTTCCAGCGGCTGACCCTGCCGGCCCTTGATCTGGTCTACAACCTGGCCCGCCGGTTCGCGCGGGAGCGGGCCGATGCCGAGGACCTGGTGCAGGAGACCTACCTGCGCGCCTGGGCGGCGTGGAGCGCTGGCCGGCGGCCGCGTCGGGTCGAGCCGTGGCTGGCCACGATCTGCCTCAACGCCGGCCGGGACCGGGCGCGCCGCGCCGCGACCCGTCTGGAGACGCCCATGGCCATGGCCGCGACCGGTGACCGGCCGGACGGGGTCGACGTCGAGGGGGAGGCGATCGGGCGTGTGGAGCGCGCGCGGGTCGAGCGGGCGATGTGGGCGCTGCCCGAGCCGCAGCGGGTCGCGGTCGCGCTGATGGACCTTGCGGGGTTGACCGCCGCGGAGGTAGCGGCGGTGACCGGTTGTCCGCGCGGCACGGTGCTGGCCCGGGTCCATCGGGGCCGCAAGACGCTGGCCCGCCTGGTCCACGAGGCCGAACAGGAGGTGGGTCGCGATGCGCCATGACCCGGAGCGGACGGCCGCCGCGTACCTGGCCGGCGAGCTCGCGCCCAGGCAGCGGGAGCGGTTCGAGGCGCACGTGCTGGGCTGCGACGACTGCTGGCGGGAGGTCACGGCCGGCCGCCAGGGCCGCGCGCTGGCCGAGTCGCTGCGCGAGGTCGCCCCGCAGCACCTGCGTGAGCGCATCCGGGCCACCATCGCGGCGGCCCCGGCCCCACCACGCCGCCGGATCCGTCTGGGGACGCGGATGCCCGCGCTGCTGGGGGTCGTCGCCGCGCTGCTAGCGGCGGCGGTGGCCGGCGGGCTGCTGGCGGCGCGGGAGCGTGCCCCCGCCCAGCCGGCGCCGATCACCGCGGCGGTGGCCAGCTACCGGGAGGGCGTGGCGGCCTGGACCCCGACCGGCGAGCCACCGCCGGCCCGCCAGCTTGACGGCCTCACCTGGCAGGGCGCCACCAGGGGCGAGCTCGCCGGCCTGCCAGTGGTCGCCCACACCTACCAGGACGTCGCCGGGCACCGACTGGTGCTGCTGGTTGCCGGCCAGCCCTTCCCGCAGGCCGTGGGCGCGCGGCACGCCTCGTCGGGTGCCACCTGGACGGCCCGGGTGGACGGGGCGGTGCTGTACTGCGCCGACCACCCCGCGCCGTCCCTTGTGGTCGGCGCCGACCAGGCCGAAGTCCTGGTCGCAGCGCAGCAGCTCGGGCTGCGGTGAGGCGGTGAGGCCTCGCCGTGCTCGCGCTCGGCAACCGCCGCCGGCTGCGACTCCGGGTAGCCGCCGCCGGCCGTGGCAGCGCTGGCGCTGGCCGGCCCCCTGATGCTGCGGTCCGACAGCCGAGTCGGTGACCGATGAGCTGCGCACAACGACGCCGCCTACGCCGCATCGTTCGCCGACGGGGACCTGCCGATGCCGCCCAGCAAGCCCGTGGCGGTGCTGGCCTGCATGGACGCCTGCCTGAACGTCTACGGCGCGCTCGGGCTGCGCGAGGGCGACGCCCATGTCATCCGTACCGCCGGCGGGGTCGTGACCGACGACGCGATCCGGTCCCTGCTCATCTGGCAGGACTGCTCGGCACTCGCGAGGTCATCCTCATCCACCACCGTGACCGCGGCATGCTGACCTTCCACGACGACGAGGCGAAGGCGGCGATCGAGGCCGACACCGGCCTGCGGCCCCCATTCGCGCTGGAGGCCTTCCCCGACGCCGAGCAGGACGTCCGCCAGTCGATCGCGCGCATCAAGGCCAGCCCCTTCATCCCGCACACCGACCAGGTGCGCCAGGCACGCGGCTTTGTCGATGACGTGGCCACGCACTGTAAGCAGCGGGTTCGAGACAACGGGTCGCACCACCAGGGCGAGGTATCCAAGGTGCCCGGAGTGACGTAGATCGGGGACTGGTCGATCACCTTGTCGTTGTCGGCGGGTGTTTGGGGATCGGCGATTGCGAGGCAGCGATAGATCTCCAGGGGCTCGACCAGCTCGAGGATCTTCTGGACTACGCCTGCCGCACCGGCGTCAGATGGCCCTCGAGGCGAGGAAAGTCGCTCGTCAGCCTTGACAGTTCCGGGCTACTCGCGGCAGCGTTGTCCGCTGACCGCTGTGCTTACTCGCGACTACGCGCTCGACTACGAGCGGGTGGTCTCCTGCGCCTGTTGCTGGGCCCGGCGGTCACCTCGCGGACAGTAGCGTTCAGTCTTGTCGCCGCACTTCTCGACCGCCGGGTCTGGTGTCTCCGGTAGCTCGGTCGAGGAGGAATGCAGCGTGGGCACAGGGGTGACCGTGTGGTTCACCGGCCTTCCGTCTGCCGGCAAGACCACGATCGCGGACCTGGTCGACAAGCGGCTTGCCGACGCCGGCCGCCAGGTCGAGGTGCTCGACGGTGACGTGGTGCGCCAGCACCTGTCCAGAGACCTTGGGTTTTCCAAGCGGGACCGCGACGCGAACATCCGCAGGATCGGCTATGTGGCGCGCCTGCTCACCCGCCACGGCGTTATCGTCCTGGTCGCGGCGGTCTCGCCGTACCACGCGGTCCGCGACGAGCTACGCGCCGTCGTCGGCGACTTCGTCGAGGTGCACGTCGCCACCGGCGTGGCGACCTGCCGGGCGCGCGACCCCAAGGGCCTGTACGCCCGCCATGACCGCGGCGAGCTGCGCCACCTGACCGGGGTCGACGACCCCTACGAGCCGCCGCTGGAGCCCGAGCTGGTGCTTCGCACCGAGACCGAGCCGTCGGAGGTCTCGGCCGATGCCGTGGTCGCGGTGCTCAAACGCCACGGCTACCTGCGCTGACCGCCGCCGTCCACTGCCGGATCCCCGTTGGAGCCTACCGTGACCGTCATCTTGGATCGCACTAGGAGCACCTACCCATCCGCCATGGGCTCTCAGTTCTTGATCCGGTGCCAGTACGCCTTGTACGTCAGGAAGCCCCCCACCACGAAGCCTACGATCAAGAAGGCGTACATTCCCGCGCTCTCTGCCGGCTGCTGGGCCTCGGGCCAGAACAGTCGGGTGAGTCCGCCCAGCGTGGCAATCCAGCCGAGGATCGTAACCAGGACTGGCCAACGGCGGGTCCACCGATGTTCTTTCCGCAGGATAGAGACACCGGCGACGAAGATGAACAGGCCGTTGAGGTAGGTGACGGCCGGGAACTGCGTGTCCCAGATGTCGTAGTTCATCGCCTCTGATGCGGTGAGCGCCATGAGCGTTGGGCCGAGCACCGCTGCGAGGTTTTCGGTCTCCGTCTCAGTCCGTTGCTCGTTGTGCTGCACCTGCTCGGTCTCTGTCTGCACGGCCACCTCCTTGCGAATCCCGTGACATCGTCAACGTTGGCACCCCCTTTGGCATCGGGACCAGGGGCGAAGGGCCTCGGGTTGGGGTGACCTTTGACCATGTATGAGTCCGAGCGCGGCGCCTACCGGCCGGCGACTACCCTCCCGATCGGCCGCCTGAAGAGCTATCACAGGAACTCCCGCCCTGACAGGACCGGGCATCTTCAGCACGCTCCTAGTACTACAACGCCGGTTGATGACCTGAGAGGGTTAGGGAGGGCCGCCTGGGTGCTCTCGCAGCCAGCGTCGCCGATGGGATGCGGTCGAGGCGGCCTTGCGCCGCTGCTGCCGCTCCCACCACGCGATCGCCACCGCCGGGCTCCACGCCACCCGTGGCAGCACCACCCGCAGCAGCTCACAGATCTCCGGGACGCTCGCCTTGACCTGCTTGCGGTTTTTCCCACTTGCGCTGCACGAACTTCACAAACGCCAAGGCGAGCAGCGCCAGGGTGATGTGGTGGTACCAGCCGCGCAGCTTGGTGACCTCGTAGTGGTCCAGGCCGACCTCGCCCTTGGCCAGTTCGAAGTCCTCCTCCACCGTCCAGCGCAGACACCCCACCCAGGCCAGCTCGGCCAGCGCCACCGTGGCCGGCGCGTTCGACAGGTAGTACTTGACCTCGCCGCCGCCCACGGGGCGCCGTGCCAGCAGCCACCCCGGCGGCCCCGGCGCCCGGTGCCGCTTCTCCACGATGCGCACCCGGGCGAACTCGTACTCGCGGGGACCCTTGGCGCCCTCGGTTACCCGATGGCGCACCCACGCGGCTGGCGGGAAGGACGCGACCAGATCGCGGACGGCCACCGACGCCGCCGAGCTCGGCGTGGGCCTGGGTCGGCTGGGCGGGCGGCCCCGCCCTGCCCAGCGGGCCGGCACCTGCCAGGCAGGGTCGCGCTGGTACACCTCGGCGGTGGACGACACCTCCAGCACATACCAGCGGCCCAGCTCGTCGATCAGCTGGCGCAGGTCGTGGCAGTCGCCGTAGGCGGCGTCCGCGGTCACCCATCCAAACGGCAGCACCCCCGCGGCGTCCGCCGCACCCAGCAGTTCGGCGGCCAGCTCCGGCTTGGTCGCAAACCCCAGCTCCTCGGGCACCCCGGCGCGCCGGCGCCGTGGCGCCGCCCCCGGGCCAAACCAGGGCTCCAGCAGGTACAGGCGCCGGTCGACCAAGGTGTGCCCGTGCCGCGAGGCATACCCCAGGAACACCCCAATCTGGCAGTTGTCACGGCGGCCCAGCGTGCCCGAGTACTGCCGGCCGACCCCCGCCGAGCGCGTCCCCTTCTTGGCGAACCCAGTGTCGTCGACGATCAGCACCCCGTCGGGCGCGCCGAGCTCCTCGCCGACCAGCCGCTGCAACTCCACCACGCAGCCGGCGTCGTCCCAGGGTGAGTCGCTGATCAGCTGCTGCAGCTTGCGGGGTGGCGCGCCGACCTGCTCGGCGATGTTCTCCACGTTCTTGCGCGCGATCGGCAGCAGCAGCCCGGCCAGGTACCGCTGGCCCCACCTGCGCCCCTCACTACGGCAAAAGAACCGTCCAAAGCGGGCGTGGAACGCCTCCAACTCCGGCAGCAGCGCTGCCAGGTCCTTGCTGGTGACCGATCCCGAACCTCTGTCTGTTGCCTGCATCGTAGCCATCCTTCGCGGGACCACCCCGTCGAAGACGGCGACGGTGACGGGTGGCCCATCAACGGCAAGCTACGCCTACCACCCATCCGCTGTCGACAACCGGCGTTGTAGTACTAGTTAGAATCTTGCGGTTTGCACAGGGCGGGCGCCTCCAACGCGTGCGTAGTAGCGGAGGCACGAGAAGCCGTCGAGCGTGTCGCTCGACGGCTACACGCTGCAGCGCGCGAAACGTGCCGGAAAGGAGGATCAGACCCGAACCAGGGCAGCCTCTCAGATCGTGTGGGGCTCGGAAATCTATCGTCGCAGTTCAGGCGGCGCGGATGTTTCGCAACTTGCCGTTCGTGGCCCTGGACCGCAACGCGCTCATCGCGCTTGGTCGGACAATGCAGGAGCAGCCCGGGGTTGCCGCCGACAACCCAAGGATCCCGGCCGCGTACACCTACCTCGGGCAGTTCATCGACCACGACATCACCTTCGACCCGACCTCGCAGTTGCAGGGCTTCAACGACCCTGACGCGCTGGAGGATTTCCGCACCCCCCGCTACGACCTGGATTCGTTGTACGGGCGGGGGCCGACCGACAGCCCGTACTTGTTCGAGTGGACCGATCTGGGGTTTCGTGGGATCAAGCTGCTGGCCGGGCGCAACCCGGACACCGACTGGGATGGGACGCCGCTCACCAGGCAGGACCTGCCCCGCAACGAGCAGGGCCGAGCGCTGATCGGCGATCCCCGCAACGACGAGAACATCATCGTCTCCCAGCTGCAACTCGCCTTCATCAAGCTGCATGACCGGGTTGTCGATCGGGTCAAGAGCTCCACCGGGCTGACCGGCGGGGCGCTGCTGGAGGAGGCGCAGCGGCGGGTGCGCTGGCATTACCAGTGGATGGTGGTCCACGACTTCCTGCCTCGGGTCTGCGGCCCCGAGATCGTCGCCAGCATCCTGAAGGACGAGGACGCTCCACCGGTCCGACGGTCGACCTGCAGTTCTACAGCTGGGAGAACCAGCCCTTCATGCCGGTGGAGTTCTCGGCGGCGGCGTTCCGCTTCGGCCACTCGATGGTGCGGCCGACCTACGACCTGAACGGCACCGTCCAGGACGTGCCGATCTTCGTCGACAGCGCCAGACCAGGAGCGTTCGAGCACCTGGGCGGCTTTCGCCGGCTGCCAGCGGGATGGACCGTCGACTGGCGCTTCTTCGTGAACATCGGCGGCTCCAGGCCGCAGCTGAGCCGCCGCATCGACACCAGGCTGGCAGCACCGTTGTTTCGGCTTCCACCCGGCCTGGACGCAGACCGCAACGCCCTGGCGGTGCTGAACCTGCGTCGCGGCAAGGCGCTACAGTTGCCGAGCGGGCAGGCGGTCGCCGCGCGGATGAGCGTGACGCCCCTGGCCCCGCCGAGCTCGGGCTCGACAAGCTCGGCCTCGTCCCTGAACACCAGGCCGCGCTGACCGCGGACACGCCGCTCTGGTACTACATTCTCCGCGAAGCCGAGGTGCGCCACAACGGCGAGCACGGTTCCTCAGTCTGCGGTGCGGTGGTCGTCTTCTGGCGGCGTCGGCCCCGCGGCTCCGGCATCGTCGTGTGTGCTCTCGGCGATGCCGTTCCTGAACTCGCGGATCCCCTTGCCGAAGTTGCGGCCCAGCGAGGGCAGTCGACTGGCTCCGAACAGGATCGCGAGCACCAGGATGACGATGAGATACTTGTCGTCCACTTGCAGCGCTTCCCTGGCCTCCACGAGACATCGCCGGCCGTCACGGCGCGACGTCGAGGCTGCACTATCCCACCGGTGGGATGAGATCGCGGTGAGCAACCCAGCCAGGTGCTGGCGCCACCACTAGTTGGCGCACCCTGAAGCCATCGGCAGGGTCGGCAACGCCCGAGGCTCATGAGCAGAGCCGGTTGGCCCGGCTGGCGGCCCGCCGGGGCGAGGCCGTGCGGAGCGCCAGCAGGGCCAGCACGACGAACCACCCCGAAATCCACAGCACCTGGACACGCTCGACCAGCCCGACCCAGTGGTTGGCCAGCGAGAGCGGCAGCTCCAGCAGCCCCAGAGCGATCACCACCAACGCCGCCAGGAGACCGAGCTCGCCAAGGCGGCGCCACCGCGGGATCTCCCGGAGCAGGCTGCCGAGCAGCAGCATGCTGGCCAAGGCCGCGACGACGCCGATTACGCTGGACACGGTATGCGCCTGGCGCAGTTGGAGGATCAGACCGACGACGTCGGGGTGCGGGCGACACGCCGCCTCGATCGAGGGCGCGCAGCCCATTGGATGCCAGCCGTCGAAGACGGACGCCACCCCGCCAATCGCCAGCGCCGCACGGCCCGCCTCACCGTGCCAGTGCCGCGGCAGCCCGTCGCGCAGTACCAGCGCCAGCACGACGATCAACAGACCGGCCAGTTCATCGCTGCCGCGGAACAACGCACTCGCCGGCTGCGTGCGGACGCCAAGCTCGCTGACGTAGGCATTGACCGGGTCGAGCGAAGAGCCTAGCGGCCGGGCCAGCAGGAACGAGTCGTAGGCGGCGGCGCCCACCAGCCCGGCGACGCCACCCAGCGTCAAGCGTCGTCGGGCCAGCGGAGATGGCTCGGCCCCTGAGGTACCAGCCGCCCCGGCCGCGCGAACGACGCCGTCATTCATGACCCGCTAACCCATTGGCGGACGATACTGGTTCGTACAGGTGGGAGGTGAGTGGATGGTGGTCTGTCCGGCCGGTGACCCGGCCCGCGGGAGGCTGCGATGGCACTGACCGGACTGCCGTTCCTGGTCGTGCTGATCGTCGCGGCTGCAGGACTGATCGGCGCGACGATGCTGCTGTGGAACCGCTGGCGGTGGCCGTGGGCCGTCCCGATACGGCTGGTGTGTCTGTTGCTGATGATGGTCGCCGGCGCGGCGCTGGCCGGCGACCTCATCAACCGTGACTACGGGTTCTACAGCTCCTTCAACGATCTGCTCGGCCGGGTGCCGGTCCAGGGAACCATCGTTTCCACCGCGGGGCCGTCCGGGTTGGACAGCGCCCAGGGTTGGCACGCCCTGTACCGGCCCGGCCACGGGCGAGGACGCGTCGTCGAGGTCCGGCTGGACGGGGCGCGCTCTGGCGTGCGCCGGTACGCCCTGGTCTACCTCCCCGCTGCCTACTTCCAGCCCTCGCAGGCCCGTCGCCGCTTTCCCGTCATCGAGCTGTTCCATGGCTACCCCGGAAACCCCACCAACTGGACCCGCCAGCTGCACTTCGACCAGACCCTCGACGCCGAGATCGCGGCGGGCCGCATGCCACCGGTCATCGCGGTCGCCCCGCTGGACAACGAACCCGGCCGCGACAGCGAATGCGTCGACGCCCTTGGGGGCCAACGCGACGAGACCTATCTCGCCGTCGACGTCCCAACCGACATCCAGCGCCAGTTCCGCGCCCTGGACACGCCCCGCGCGTGGGCGACGCTCGGCTACTCCACCGGCGGGTTCTGTGCGGTCAACCTCGCGCTGCACCACCCCGACCGTTACGCGGCAGCCGCGTCGCTGGCCGGCTACTACACCGCCATCGTGGACAGGACCACCGGCGATCTCTACCAGGGACACGTGGGGCTCAGGCGATGGAACTCCCCCCAGTGGCTGGTCGCCCACAAGCCGGCGTCCCTGGCCCTGTACCTGGTCGCCAGCCGTGGCGATCCCCAGGCGATGTGGGCCATGGCCAGCATGCGTCGCGCGACCCACAACCGTTGGCCCCTGGTCACCGTTACCCTCCCAGCGGGAGGCCACAACTTCGCTGTGTGGTACACCGCCAGCCTGGCTGCCTTCCGATGGCTCGGTGCGCACCTTGCCGCATCCTGATATGCGTTCCCTTGGGCTCAGGTGGCCTCGTGGTCGAACGGGACCCGTTCCCGCTCGCTATCGATTGCCGCGCGAAGTCGGTCGCGCTCGCGCTGCAGCTCCGCCATCTGTCCATCGATGTCCATGAGCTCGTGGAGGTAGTCACGAGCCTGAGCACGAAGCGAGCCGACCCGCAGATCGGGCAAATTCAAGTCCTTGAGTTCGGCCTCCTCGTTGAGCTGATCAAGCGCGCCCTGGGTCATGAGGCGGAACTGGCCGATCAGGCGGCCCGCTTGACGGGCCATCTCGGGAAGGCGTTCGGGACCGAAGAGGATCAGGCAGACGAGCAGGACCACGAAGATCTCGCCAATGCCGACGTTGAACATTCACCAGCCTCCGACCGGCGAGGCCGTAGGGCGACCGGACCGCTACCCGGGTCCACCTTGTCCATCGGACCACCACAACCGTGAGGGCGTGATGAGTGCGCCGTCTCACAGTGCAGGGATTCTGGAGGATACGTGCCCGCCTCGGTGCCGGTATCGCGTCAGGGACGGCGCGGTTGCCGTACGGCTTGCCATGGCGGTGCGGCGCCGGTGACCGACAACTGGTCGCCGCCCGGCATGACCTGCGTGGAGGACTCGTAGGCTTCCGTGGCCTCAGTCGCTGGCGAGTTCGTCGGTGGCGTCTTGTCCGGCGTTGGTGGTGCGGCGCAGGAAGTCGGCGATGAGCTGGAGTTGGTTGTCGGTGTAGGTGGCGCAGAGCTGGTCCATGGAGTTGTTCATTCCGGCGTAGAGGTGGAACAGCTCGGGGTTGCGGTCGCGGAGGGCTCGGATGAGTACGGCGCGGCGGTCGGTTGGGTCGCGTTCGCGGGCGATCCAGCCGGCGACCGGCAACATCGGACGTCCGCTCATCGACCTGCTCCTCGGCGAGGGCGCCAAGGTCCGCGCCGTCACCCGTAGCCCGCAGGCCGCCGGTCTACCGGCCGGTGTCGAAGTCGCCGAGGGCGATCCGTCCCGACCCGACACGATCTCCCGCTTCCTGGAGGGCGTCACCGGCCTGTTCGTCAACCCGCGCTCCGTCGGCGTCGCCGTCGGGGACTTGCTCGCACGCGCCCAGGCTCCATGGGACCGGCCGGCGGCGGCGCACCGATCGATCCGCGGGACGTGGCCGCCGTCGGCGTTCACGCGCTGCTCACCGATGCGCTGGTGGGCCGGAGGCCCGTGCTGACCGGCCCGCGGTCCCTCACCCAAGCGGAGATGGTCGCCGTCATCGGCGAGGTGATCGGCCGGCCGCTGCACTACCAGGAGATCCCGCCGGAGGCGGCCAAGCAGGGCATGGTCGGGCTCGGCTTCCCGGAGGCGTTCGTCGAGGCCTACCTGTCGCTGCTGGCCGAGACCGTCGGGCGGCCAGCGGTGGTCACCGACGAGGTGGACAAGGCCGTGGGTCGCCCAGCGCGCACCTTCGCCGACTGGGCCGCCGAGCACGCCGCCGCCTTCCAGAACTGACAAAAAGGGCAGGGAACGACAGATGAAGCTCACGATCTTCGCGGCGACCGGCGGCATCGGTCGACAACTCCTCGAGCAGGCCCTCGCCGCAGGCCACGACGTCACAGCAGTCGTCAGGAACCCCAAGAACCTGCCCGGGGGAGGCCGGGAGGTTCCGCATCGTCGCCGCCGATCTGGCGGCCGCGGACCCGGCAGTACTCGAGTCCGCTGTCGCGGGAGCCGACGCCGTGCTCTCCGGCCTCGGCGCGCGGTCGAACGCCGAGGCCGGGGTCGCCGCACAGGGCACGCGGGCCATCGTGCAGGCGATGCAGGCAACGCAGGTTGCACGCATCGTGGTGGTCAGCGCCGCGCCGATCGGCACCGTGCCGTCGCCTGGCCACCCCAAGCCACCCAAGCACGACCCGGGCGACGGTTCTTCATGCGCCACCTGTTCAGCCACCTGGCAATCGCCATGCAGCGCCCCCGCTACGCCGACCTCGCGCTGATGGAGGACATCATCGAGGGCAGCGGCCTGGACTGGACCATCGTCCGACCACCGAAGCTGACCGACAAGCCACTGACCGGCACCTACCGGACGGCGTACGGGCAGAACCTCCGTGGCGGCTGGTTCGTCTCACGCGCCGACGTCGCCGACTACATGCTCCGGACCCTCGAACAACCGCAGACGATCAAGCAAATCATCGGCGTCGCCAACTAGATCCAAGTGTCAGGGCTCACCCCCCTTGGTGGTGAAGGAGCCTGGCGGGACGTTCATTGGGGGAACCGTGGGTGATGCAGCCTCAGCGGGTGCGCGGATAGGCGACCAGTCGAGCGTCTCGCATGCGCCCGCCTCAACTCCCGCAGCGAGCGGCGTACCCTTACGGCGTGAACTCGATCCGGATTGCTCGACACATTCGTGCCCCCCGTGCGGCGGTCTATCGCGCGCTTCTCGACGCGCGCGCGGTCGCGACGTGGAGAGTGCCGACCGGCATGAGCTCTGTTGTGCATGAATTTGATGCCCGCGAAGGTGGCTCATTCCGGATCTCACTCACGTACGATGCCCCGACTGGGACCGGCAAGACCACGGCCCATACCGACACCTACCACGGCCGATTCGCAAGGCTTGTACCGAACGAACAGGTAGTCGAAGTGCTTGAGTTCGAGACGACAGATCCCGACCTCAGCGGCGAGATGACGGTGACTACCTCCCTTGTCGATGCCGAAGGCGGCACCGACGTCCTGGTCGTGCACGAAGGGATACCTCGCGGCGTGTCCGTCGTCGACAACGAGATCGGCACGCGGATATCCCTGGACAATCTCGCCGCTCTCGTTGAGCCGAGCTAGGTGATCGTCCATCGCCGTGCCATGTTGCCTTCTGCTGGCTCAGCGTTCGGGTCCGCCCGAATACCCCGGGGAGCAGGGCGCATCCGGATAGTCGCCCTGGTGCCCTGGTTCCTCTGGTCCGAGCAGGCGGGACGCGACGGCGGCGCTGCCAGATGATCGCTTCGACGGGCAGGTAGCTGGCCAGCAGGATCAGCGAGGCCCACTGCAACCGCCGTGGCGGAGCGACCTCACGCCACGGGCGCGAGGCGCTTGCGTTCCTGCTCATCCCATCGAGCCAACCGCCCGCTGCGGTTGGCGACAACAAGCAGGAACGGCGCGCAAAGCAATACCAGGGCGAATGCGCCGGCGATCACGAGCGGTCCCATCCCCACGGATTCTAGGACGAGGCGGTCAGGAGGTGTGGGCCCAGATGAGGCAGTCGTGCCAGGTGTCGTGGTCCGGGTCGTTACTGGTCCAGGCTCGGCAGTGGCGGGGCAGGCGTTGTTCCAGGCGGTAGCCGGCCCGCTGTGCGAGCTGCAGCGATGGCGTGTTGTCGGGGTCGATCTCCAGCCAGATCCGGGCAAGGCCCGCAGTGGTGTGCGCCCAGGTCGTCAGGGCCTCGACGCTGCGCAAGGCGATCCCGCGACGGCGCTGCTCCGGTCGCACCCAGTAGGCCAGCTCGGCGCTGTGCGGGCCGTCCAGCATGAGGCCGAGCGCCCCGACCAGCCGCGCGCCTTGCAGCGCTCCGACCGAGACCTGCCGGTGTCGGTGCGGATCCCAGGCCTGCAGGGCTGACCGCGCATCCTCCACCGAGTAGGGACCGGCGGGGCGGGGACCCCACAGGGCACAGCCCGACTCTGCTCGAGTGGCCTCGACCAGCAACGCCGCGTCCTTGGTGGTCAAGGCGCGCAGGCGCAGGTCGCCGAGGTCCAAGTCCATCAGCAGCTCCACGATTACCCATTCTTCCACCGGTGGGTCTGCCGGTCGGCGCCAGCTTCGGTACGCCCGCCAGTGACGTCGACGATCCGGAGCTGGGCCGCAGCCGCCCACGCGCCGAGCCGTCGCGGGGAGGGACCTGCGAACCGCCGAAGGCCTCCGCGCGGAATGGCGGGCTTCCCAGTGGACGGCAATCATGATATCTTGCTATCACTATGGCAACGGAGGAGTCCTCGGGGACCAAGAACATCATGCTGCGGCTGGACCCGGAGCTGGCCGAGCGCCTCCGGGTCGTCGCCGACGTCGAGGGCCGCTCGGTCTCCGACGTCCTGCGCGAGGCGGTCGCCAAGCTGATCGAGCAGCGCCGCAAGGACAAGCGCTTCATCGGGCTGCTCGAGGAGAACCTCGCCAGGCACCAGCGTCTGCTCAAGGCGCTGCGCGACGAGGACGACGACTCGTGATCTCGCTGGACCTCGCCGGCCTGGTCCTGGTCGCCAGCCGCACGCTCGACCTCGACGAGGAGGCGGTGCTGGGGTTGGCCGACCTGGACGCGGCCGAGTCGGTGGTGACCCTGGCCCGTGACTGCCGCGGCGGCCCCGTCCAGCAGGCGGCCATGCTGCTGGTTGGGCTGGTACGCGGCCGGGTGTTTGGGCCGCGCAGCGCCGAGGTGGCGGTGATGGCCGCCCTGCAGGTCTTGGCCCTGAACGGGCAGGACGCCGGCGACCTCGGCTCGCCCGCGGCGCTGCGAGAGCTGGTCGCCGGTATCGCCGCTGGTCGACTGGGCGCCGACGAGCTGGTGGCCTGGCTGGCGGAGCGGCTGCAGCCGGCCGCGGCGCCGTCGCGCGCAGCGCGGCTGCTGTCACGGCGCCGCAAGGACCCCAGGAACCCGAGCGACAAGAGGTCTGCTGACGACCGGATGGAGGGCGGCATGTTCGAGCGGTTCACCAAACGGGCCAGGAGCGTGGTCAAGCTCGCGCAGGAGGAGGCGCGGCGCCTGGACCACGACCACATCGGCACCGAGCACGTGTTGCTCGGCATGCTCCGCGAGCCCGACGGCATCGGCGCCAGGGCACTGGTCGCGCTCGGCGTGTCGCTGGTCGGGGTGCGCGCGGACGTGGAGCGGATCATCGGCACGGGCAAGGGCGCGCCCGCCGGCCACATCCCGTTCACGCCCAGGGCCAAGAAGGTCCTGGAGCTGTCGCTCCGCGAGGCGCTGAATCTCGGCCACAACTACATCGGCACCGAGCACATCGTGCTCGGGCTGGTCCGTGAGGGCAAGGGCGTGGCCGCCAAGATCCTGGTCGAGTCGGGCGCTGACCTGCCCGAGGTCCGGCAGGAGGTGCTGCGCCTGCTGTCGACCGGCGTCGCCGACCGGGCCGGCACCGAGCCGCCCAAGGAGCGCGTGATCGCCGACATCGAGGCTCTTTACGAGGAGATCGTGCGACTGGCCAAGGAGGTCGACCGCCTCACCGAGCTCCTGCGCGAGCACGGCATCGAACCCGACGAGGGCACCTCACGCTCAGCCTGACGCTGCAAGGCCGGCGAGAAGTCCGGCATGATCGGTGGATGAGCGAGCTATCCGTCACGGCCGAGCGCTCGATCGGCGCTCCGGCCGAGCAGACCTACCGATACATCGCGGACTTCCATACCCATCCGCGCTTCCTCCCACCCGCCTTCTCGGACTTCCACGTCGAGCAGGGTGGTGTGGGCGCCGGCACGCTCTACAGCTTCCGCCTGACCGCCGGGAACAGGACCCGCACGTACCGCATGCGGGCCGAGGAGCCGGAACCAGGTCGCGTGCTGACCGAGTCCGACACCGGATCTTCGCTGGTGACCACGTGGACCGTCACGCCCGAGGGTGGAGACTCTCGCGTGCGCATCCAGACGCGCTGGCAGGGCGCGGGAGGGGTCGGCGGCTTCTTCGAGCGGCTGTTCGCGCCTCGGGTGCTGCGCGGGATCTACGCGGACGAGCTGGAGCGGCTGGACCGCTACGCCCGCACGGCTACGCCCGAGTGAGCCGTTGCGCCCAGCCGCCGGCGCCGGCGCGGGTTCAACCCTGCTCATGCGCGATTCCCGCTCGGCGTGGGCTGGACGGCCGCTCGCTGTGGGAGCACCATTTCGGTTGGTTCTGGGCACTCGCGTGATTCACCGCCGACACGGGGAGGCCAACGTGGGCATGCAGGCACGGTTCCGGTGGGCACTGCCAGCGATCGGCCTGCTCGTTGCGGCGATGGCCGCACTGCCGGCTCCCGCGCTGGCAGACGGCCAACGCGTCATCCGGGTGGTGACCACGATCCAGGCGGCCGTGGACGCCGCCGGCCCCGGTGATACGGTCCTGGTCCCGCCAGGGACCTATCGCGAGAGCGTGCTCATCGACAAGAGCGACCTGACCATCCGTGGGAGCCGCGGCGCGGTGATCGACGCGCACGGCTTCGCCGACGGCATCAGGGTCGGCACCGGCGAGGAGACGCCCGGTCCAGACGGCTTCCCGGTCTGCCCACCGCTGGCGCTCCGCAATGTCTCCGTTATTGGCCTCACCATCCGCAACGCCGAAGACAACGGGATCTTCCTGATCGGCGTTGACGGCTTCCAGGTGCGCGGCGGCCGCTACGTGGACAACCACGAGTATGGAGTCTTCCCGCGCTGCTCGACCCACGGCGCACTCGAGGGCAATCTCGCGGAGGGGGCCAACGACACCGGCATCTATGTCGGCAACGACACCGGCGTGACGGTGACCGGCAACCGCGCCGTGGGCAACACCAGCGGCTTTGAGGTGGAGAACTCCAGCGACGTTGTGGTGCGCGGCAACCGGTCGACCGGCAACACCGCCGGGATCCTGGTGTTCGTCCTGCCGGGCCTGCCTCGTACCACCACCGACCACGTGCTGGTCGAGGGCAACGTGGTGATGCGCAACAACCGGCCCAACCCGGTCCCGCCCGACAGTGGCGAGGACCTCGGCCTGGTGCCGACCGGCTCGGGGATCCTCGACATCGCCGGCGACGACGTGACCTTCCGGCACAATGTCGTGCTCGGCAACGACAGCGTCGGCATCGCCGTCCTCGCCACGCCCTTCGCCGGTCAGGACCCGCGCGTGGAGCCCAACCCCGACCGCACGCGCGTGGTCGACAACGTGATCCTCCGCAACGGCTCGCACCCGGACCCGCTGCGCACCGCCGGCAATGCCGCCGACATTCTCTACGACGGTTCCGGGACCGGGAACTGCTTTGCCCGCAACGTCTTCAGGACCGAGTTCCCAAGCGGGATCACTGCGCAGTTCCCCTGCATTTGACGAGCCGAAGGGTTGACCTCCGGATCGGTCGGGGCGCGGGGCGCATCCGCGCCCCGCGCCGTTGCGGTCGGGTCAGGCGGCTGCGGCTGCGGCTGCGGGTGTCCAGGTGAAGCGGCGCAGGGCCACAGTCAGGCCGACGGCGGCCCACAGGGCCAGGATGCCGAGGTCGCTCCAGACGATGCCGCTGCCGGAGGCGGCGGGGTCCAAGGCGTGGTGGAGGCCGTCGGCGAGGTGCTGGACGGGGAAGACCCTGGCCACCTGCTGCAGCCAGTCGGGGAGGCCGACGCTGGGGATGAACACGCCGGAGATGAAGTACAGCGGCAGCATGACCGCCTGCAGCAGCGGCTGGGCGGAATCGGCGGAGCTGATCGCGGTGCAAAGGGCGTAGCCAAGGCAACAGAAGGCCACAGAGCCGACCACCGCGGTGAGCAGGACGCCGGGGATGGTGGAGCCGGGCAGGTGGACACCGTAGGCGAAGCGGCCGATCGCCAGCAGGACGGTCATGACGGCCAGCCCGACGACCATGGCGCTGAGGGTGCGGCCGGCGATCAGCACCCAGGCGGGGACTGGGGTCGCGCGGCGGCGTTTGAGGATGCCCAGCTCGCGCTGGGTGGTGACCGAGATGACCAGGTTGACGAAGCAGGCGGCGATGATGGCCAGCGCCGACAGGCCGGGGACGTAGTAGGTGGAGGCCTTGACGTGCTCCGGCCCGGCGGTGTCGTTGCCGAAGACGCCGACGAAGACGACGAGGAAGATGACCGGCAGCGCCACGGTGAAGAAGCGCGCCTGGCGGTTGCGCACAAAGCCCAGCAGCTCAAAGCGGGCCTGGTGGGCGACGAGTCCAAGCGCCCGCACCGTCCGGCCGGCTGCGGGTGCCTTGGCGCGTGCGGGCGTTGGGGCCCGGGTCGCGGGCGCGCTGCTGCGGCGCTGGCGGAGCCGCTGATAGAGCCGGTAGAGGAGCAGCATCATCTGGTCCTTTCAGTTGTCGCGGGTGAGGTGGAGGTAGACGTCTTCGAGGCTGGGTCGGCGCACGTCGAGGTCGGGCAGGTCCAGGCCGCGCGCCAACGCCCAGTCGGCCAGCCGCCGAACGTGGACGAGCGGGTGCTGGCTGGTGAGCACCAGACGGTCGCCGTCGCGTTCGGCCCGCGCTTGCAGGTCGGCTGGAAGCGCCTGCGGGGTGACGCCGGTGGGCAGCGTGAAGCTGATCGTGGCGGGCAGCCGGTCGCGGCCGCCGAGCGTTTGTGGGGTGCCTTGGGCGACGATACGGCCGGCGGCGATGACCGCGATGCGGTCGGCGAGGTGCTCGGCCTCGTCCATGTAGTGGGTGGTCAAGAAGACGGTCTTGCCGAGCGTGCGCAGCCCGGCGACGACCTGCCAGGCGGCCCGCCTGGCGGAGGGGTCAAAGCCGGTGGTGGGCTCGTCCAAAAACAGCAGCTCCGGGTCGCCGATCAGGGCCAGCGCAACGTCCAGACGGCGGCGCTGCCCGCCCGACAGACGCTCGGTGGGCACCTCGGCCTGCGGTTGGAGGCCGACCAGAGCGATCGTCTCCTCCAGCTGGCGTGGGTGGCTGTAGTAGCCGGCGTACAGCTGCAGGCATTCGCGCACGCGCAGGCCCGGCTCGGGCTGGGACTCCTGCAGAACGACGCCGACGCGGTCGCGCCAGTGGCGGTCGGCGTGGGCGGGGTCGACACCCAGCACGCTGACCTGGCCGGCGGAGCGCCCGCGGAAGCCCTCCAGAATCTCCACGGTGGTAGTCTTGCCGGCGCCGTTGGGGCCGAGGAAGGCGAAGATCTCACCGCGGCGGACCTTCAGGTCGATGCCGCGTACGGCCTCGAGCTCGCCGTAGCGCTTGTGCAGCCCGCTGACGCCGATCACGACCTCGCCTGCGCGGTCGCCCGCGAGGTTCGCCGCCGCGGCGGCATGGATCGATGGTGCTGTCGCGCTCATGTCGCTCCTTTGGTTGCCGGTGGGTTGCAGGTCGGTCTGGGCAGCAGCCTATGGCTGGCGGGCGCGGCCGCCTTCGGCCCCGAGGTGGAACTTCGGGCAGTCGTTGGCCTCGACTGCTGGTTCGAGTGGTCTCCACCCACGGCTGGAGGCGGGCGGCGCACGACCTCGGTCCCCGATGTGATGACGGCGCCGTCCTGGCTGCCTACGCTGTTGTCGATGAGCACCGAGACACCGACCTTCGACTCGCTGGAGCGGGCCAGAATCCGCCAGCATGCCACGCTGCGCCTGTTTCGCCCGCTGGCCGTGCTTGTGATCGTGCTGGTCGCGATCGCCGGCGCGCGGACCCAGCCGCGCCCTGGGTTCAGCGGCGAGCACCTGGGGGTCCTGCTGGCGCTGATCGGGTTCGCCGCCGCCGTGGCCGGTGCCATCGCCAGCCGGCGCGCCCCAGCCGCCGTCCAGGTGCCGATCTTGGTGCCGTTGTTTGCCCTGCTGCTCGCCAGCTCGGCCGTGCTCGTCTGGCTGCAGCCGGACGGCCTCGGCTTGGTCGGCGTATTCATCGCCGTCGGCGCCGCCGGGCTGCGTCTGCCCAGCCGCGCCGGCACGGCCCTGGTGGTCGGTGCGCTGGTCGCCTCGGCCGTCGCCGCAACGCAGGCCGAGCACCACTCGGTGACCGCCGCGGTGCTCAACGAACTCGGCGTGGCCGCCTTCTACCTCATGGCGCGCTTCGCCGGCCGCGTCCAACAAGGACAGGAGCAGGCCGAGCGGCTGCTAAAGGAGCTGGAGCAGACGCGCCAGGCGCAGGTGCAGGCGGCGGCCCTGGCGGAGCGCCAGCGCCTGGCGCGCGAGATGCACGACGTGCTGGCACATTCGCTGTGCGGGCTGGTGCTCCAGCTCGAAGGCGCACGCCTGCTGGCTGTGCGACAGGACGGTGACCCGCAGGTGGCCGACGCCGTCGAGCGGGCCCACCAGCTCGCCAGGGCCGGGCTTGGGGAGGCGCGGCGGGCGATCGGCATGCTCCGCGACGACGAGCTGCCGGGTCCGGAGCGTCTGCCGTCGCTTGTCTGCGACTTCGAGCGCGACGCCGGCGTCCCGGCATCACTGGAGGTTGTCGGCCGGCAGCGCGAGCTCGGGTCGCAGGCCCGGTTGACGCTGTACCGGACCGCGCAGGAGGCGCTGTCCAACGTGCGCAAGCACGCGCGACCGCAGCGGGTGGAGCTGCGGCTTGCCTACGAGCCGGCGGGGACGCGGCTGACGGTCGAGGACTTCGGCGGCAACCGTCCTGCGCCGCTGTCTGACAGCGGGGGGTACGGCCTGACCGGGATGCGCGAGCGGGCCGAGCTGTTGGGCGGCCAGCTGCGCGCCGGCCCGACCGGCACCGGCTTCCGCGTCGAGCTGTGGGTGCCAGCATGAGCTCGCCCACCAGGGTCGTGGTCGCCGACGACCAGCGCGTGGTCCGCGAAGGCCTGGCGATGCTGCTGCGCCTGCTGCCCGAGATCGAGGTCGTCGGCACGGCCCGCGACGGCGAGGAGGCGCTGGCACTGGTCGAGGAGCTCACGCCCGACGTGGTCTTGATGGATCTGCGCATGCCACGCTGCGACGGTGTGGAGGCGACCCGCCGCCTGCGCGAGCGGGGTTCGGCCACGCGGGTGGTGGTCTTGACGACCTATGCCGACGACCGCTCAGTGGTCGACGCGCTGCAAGCGGGAGCGCGCGGGTTCCTGACCAAGGACGCCGGCGCCGAGGAGATCCAGCAGGCGATCGCCGCCGTCGTCAGCGGTGCGGCGGCGATCGACCCGGCCGTGCAGCACCATCTGGTCAACGCCGTCGCCAGCGGGCTGCCCGCCACAGTGCAGCCACCCACCCCCCTACTACCCGACGGGCTGACCCCGCGGGAGGCGGAGGTGCTGTCGTTGATCGCCGAAGGGCTCTCCAACGCCGAGATCGCGGAACGGCTGGTCGTCAGCGAGGCAACCGTCAAAAGCCACGTCAACCACCTGTTCACCAAGACCGGCGTGCGCGACCGCGCCCAGGCCGTCACCTACGCCTACCGCCACGGGCTCGCCCCCGGTTAGGAACGTCACAGAATTCGTATGCGTCCAGTGTCCCGGTATCGAGGCGACCGAGGAGGCGCTGGCGGGGACCCGCGCGCCGGACCCCTGGGCATGTCGTACTGTTGCCTTGGACACCGCCAGAGGAGGCCGGCATGCGATCGCCGATTTCGATCCTGACGCGGACCACCGCCGCTGATGCCGGCTTCGTCAGGCGTATGAACTGGGCTGAGGACCTGGTGACCCTGGTCCTGACGGCCTGGCTGATCGGCGGCCTGTTCCTGGACGGCTGGGCGCACAACACGCGGCCACAGTTGGAGACGTTCTTCACGCCGTGGCATGCGGTCTTCTACTCGGGCTTCGCCGCGATCGCCGCGTGGATCTGCTGGTCGGTCTGGAGCCGGCGGGGCGTCCCAGCCGGCTACGGCCCGGCGCTGGTGGGCGTGGCGATCTTCCTGTTGTCCGGCGTGGGCGACATGCTGTGGCACCTGGCGTTCGGGATCGAGCGGGACATCGCCGCGCTGCTCAGCCCCACCCACCTCGGTCTGTTCACCGGCGCGTTCCTGATCGTCACGGCGCCGCTGCGGTCACAATGGGCCGACCCGGCGACCGGTCGCGGCCACCGCGCCGGGCTGGTGCGACTGCTGCCGGCGGTGGGCTCGGTCGCACTCGCCGGCAGCCTGTGCGCCTTCATCTTCCCGAGTGCTAAGCTCTCACTCTCCAGACGGGAAGGGGAGCCACCGTGGACGTCGGGTACGCCAGGGTCTCGACCGAAGAGCAGAACCTCGATCTCCAGCGTGACGCGCTGCGAAAGGCCGGCTGCGACGTCATCTCTGAAGAGCACGCCAGCGGCAAGGCCGGCGCCGACCGTCCCGTGCGGCTCGCGGTGCTGCGCGAGCTGGAACCCGGCGACACCCTCACGGTCTGGAAGCTCGACCGGCTGGGCCGTTCCATCGTCGAGCTACAGGCCATCGTCACCGACCTGGAGGCCCGCGGCGTCAAGTTCCGCTGCATCACCCAGCCGATCGACACGTCCAGTTCGCTCGGCTGGATGTTCTTCCAGCTCCTGGCCATCTTCGCCGAGTTTGAGCGCAGCCTGATCGTGGAGCGCACCAAGGCGGGCAAGGCCGCCCGCGTCGCCAACGGGCTGCATCCCGGCGGGCCACGCACCTACGGATTCGCTACCGACCGCACCACCGTGGTCGAGGCCGAAGCCGCCGTGCTCCAGGACGCCGCCGCCAAGATCCTGGGTAGTGGCTCGCTGGCGCGGCTGGTGGACTCGCTGAACGCCCTCCAGGTCCCAGCCAAGCGGGGCGGGAAGTGGAACGAGACCACGCTGCGCCGCATGCTCCTCAATCCCGATCTGGTGCCCGCCATCCTCGACCAGCGAACCCATGACGAGCTGGTCGCGCTGTTCGCCCCGGCCCGCCAGCGCCAGCGCCAGGGGCGGCCGGCAACGCACCTGCTGGCGGGCATCCTGGAATGCGCATGCGGCGCCAAGATGTATGCGACCGCCGTGAACAGCAAGGGCAGCAGGCGCCTGGTGTACGCCTGCCGGCGGTCCTACGGTGGCCGCTGGAACGGCTGCGGGAAGGTGTCGATCGGCAAGGACACCGTGGAAGAGTTCATCACCGCCGCCGCCGCCGAGGCTGTCTGCGCCGAGTGGTTCACCCAGGCGCTGAACGCTCGCCGCGCCGCCGCGCTGGACGGTGCCGACGGGGCCGACCTGGAAGAGGCCAGGGCCGAACTGGCCGACTACCAGGCCCTGCCGGCCCGTCCGGCTGGGAGGCCGCCTGGTCGGCCTGGGACGTGCCAGCGCGCCGGCGGCGGCTGAAGCTGCTGCTACGCAAGGTGGTCGTCAAGCCGACTGGGCGGGGCGTGCGGTTCACCCCGGACCGGCTCGACCCTGACTGGCGCGTGTAGTCGCCCGAGCCCTGGTGCGTCTAGATGTAGGCGCTCTGCCCGTAGAGGTAGACCCTCGACTCGCCGCCATCGGCCAGTACGGCCTCCTCGGCCAGCTCGTACAGGCGGCGGCGGCTGACGCGGGGCCGCTGGTGGCAGCGGCGGCAAGCCAGCTCGACCCCGCGGGCGTCACGCGGCACCGGGACGTAACCGACGCGTGACCGACTGCTGGTACGCTGGCGCTCGGTGTCCGGGAGCCGCACCGTCCGCAATATCATCCCGATCCCAACCAGGCCAGAGCCCGCCACGATGGCCAGCACTGGCGTGTGCTCCCCGAGCGCGCTCCGGCAGGGAGCACACCGGATCATCACCCCAGCGAGACGCTGGGGATCATCTCCCGGGACATCCCGTTTCCGTTCGGTCATGGCCAGCATGGTACGCTGCGCATCGAGTTGTAGAGCTAACGGGCACTCGCCCTCATGTCTAGCCACCCCCCGGGTCTATCACGGGATCCTGGCCAGGCGAGAGAGGAGTGCCCGTTTCTCATGCCTGACCGGCTCCTGAAGGTCCCGGAGGCCCGCGACCGGCTCGGCCACATCTCGCAGGAGAGCATCTACAAGCTGCTCAACTCCGGTGAGCTTCCCTCGGTGAAGCTCGGCCCGAAGTCTCGCCGCATCCGGGAGAGCGACCTCGACCAGTTCATCGCCAACCTGCCGG
>WNFX01001495.1_pt1 | contig 23997 bp, 17 predicted proteins | sample 5400111 | NCBI WGS metagenome assembly WNFX01 (sample SAMN13153363, study PRJNA577476) | soil metagenome | isolation source: 40 cm soil or saprolite under grassland replicate 1 | place: USA:California | collected 2016-06-15
TGCGTGCTGGCCCGCCGCGCGCGGCGGGCCAGCACGCACCAGGCTGGCCTGGCTTATGGTTCACCGACGTCGGCGGGGGGAGGATCTGGCTGTGGAACCCGAGGAGGCCGCCCGCCTGGCCAGAGCCGCGGCTGACGGCGACCCGGCCGCCTGGAAGGCCCTCGTCGAGCGTTTCAGCGGACTCGTCTGGTCAGTCACCCGCGGGTACCGGCTGGGCTCGGCCGACGCGGCGGACGTGTTCCAGACCGCCTGGCTTCGCCTCGCTGAGCATCTCGGCCGCATCGAGCATCCGGAACGCATCGGCGCCTGGCTCGCCACCACGGCGAGGCATGAGGCGCTGCGGATCGCTCGCTCGACCGCGAGGCTCGTGCCGGTCGATGACGTGACACTCCTCGCGTTTGGCCAGGCGGACGAGAATTCGCCAGAGCAGGCGGTGCTCGACACCGAGCAGGCGGTGCTCGACACCGAGCGCGCCGCCATGCTCTGGCGCGCCTTCGCCGAACTGTCCGCCCGCTGCCAGCAGTTGCTCCGCGTGCTGATCGCCACGCCACCTCCCAACTACGCCGAGGTCGCCGCGGCGCTCGGCATGCCGGTCGGCAGCATCGGGCCGACCCGGGCACGATGCCTGCAGCAGCTCCGCAACGTGCTGGTCCGCGACGACGTATCTGAATCCGCCTCAAGTGCTCATAACAAGGAGAAATGAAATTTGGTATGACAGGAGACCAGCGTGCATGACGATCCCGGCGAGACCGAACTGGAGGAAGAGCTCCGCCGGGTCGCGGCACGATTCGAGCCGGTGCCTCCCGTGCTGTTGCAGGCCGCGCTGGACGCCTATTCGTGGCGCACCGCCGACGCCGAGCTGGCCGAGCTTGTCTTCGACTCGCTGGTCGATCGCGACGAGGCCGCGCTCGTACGCGGCGGGGACGATGGGCGCATGCTCTCGTTCCATGTGGGCGGCCTGAGCATCGAGGTGGAGGTCAGCGGCACGGGTGCGTCGCGCAGGCTGATCGGCCAGCTTGTCCCGCCGCAGCAGGCCGTCGTCGACATCCGCCATGGCGGTGATGTGGCAACACTCGAGACAGACGAGCTTGGGCGGTTCAGCTCAGGAACGCTGCGCGCCGGCCCGGTCAGCCTGCGTTGCAGCACGGGCGAGGAGGCGAATCGCCGCCGCGTCGTGACAGACTGGATCTTGATCTGAGTCTGAGCTGCGTCTCGACCCGGTCGAGATCGCCAACAGCCAGACAGGTGAGCCGTTCAAGCGGGCTTGGCACGGCCTAGCGCATCGCTGCCGCCGCATCGCCCTCCTCCGCACCCGGTGGCGGCGCCGCGCGATTCGGGCACCCTCAGCCGGTGGCCCGGGTGAAGCGCAAGGTGACGGTGGCCGCCGCCTCCTTCGCGGCCACCCCCAGCGGGCTCCACGTCATGCCGAACCGGGTCTGGTCGACGACAAGCCGCGCCCGCAGGGTCACGGCGTCCGCGCTCGCCTCCAGGATCTCAGCGGTGAAACTAACGGGCTCGCGGGTACCGGCCGCCTCAAGCGTGCCCGTGGCGGTGCCATCCGGGCCGACCGCGGCCGTGCCCCTTCTCAAATAGATATACCGGCACGTCCAGCAACGGGATACAGGCGGTTCACCTGCGCAAACCCAAACCGGTAACCAGTGGCGGAAGCCATTCGAGGAAACTTACATTGCTGCCCTGGTGAATCCGTGGAGTGACGATCCAGTCACCGTCGATTATGAGCGGGGTGCATGTGCCTTCTATCAAGAGCCATCGACGCCACGGCGCGCTCTCGACCGCCAGACGTGCACCTTGATCATACTCCGGTCCGAGGAAGCGGGCCCACGATGGGCAGCACCCATAACGGTAACGGTGCGAAACTGTTCGCTAACCCATCGGAAAATGCGAAATAACGATGCTGTAACGGACCTATCCCGCGGTCGTCGGCTCCGGCTCCTCAGGCGTCGTATGTGCAGTCCAGGAAGCCTGCGCGACGCTCCGCACTTGCTCTCTTGGCAAGACGTGCGGGAATTGGGTTCGCACATTGTTGGAGTAGGTGGCCATATGGAGGCTGAGCTTGTCTAGGCCCATGGAGTGCGGCACTTCGACATGGCTGGACGCCGCCGCGGGCCCGGGTGAACGGGGAGTTCTTTGGCGGTCGCGGCGGCTTTACAAGGACACGGATCTCGCGGAGTTCGTAGCACAACCGCCCCGCACCGGGCGAGCCAGTTTCCGGCTGCCACGCGGCCCGGGGGCTTGAGGGGGATGACTGTATGGAGTCACTGTTGGACCGGCAACGTCCGGTTTCTGATGACGTCGGCGCGCTCGCGGTGCGGGGGTTGTTGCACGACCTCGCACACGAGATGGTGACATTGTCCTATCTGGTTGAGGCGGCGCGTGGCGATCCTGCCTTGCCGACTACTTCGGGTGCCCGGCTCGAGCTTGTCGCGTTGGAACTGTCCCGGGTGCTCGACATCATCGCGCACGGTATGTCTGACGAACAGGCAAGCGGAGCGGCAGATGCGGTCGATGTCCGCGCACTGGCCGACCAGGTGACGCAGCTGGCCAGGGTCGCGCACGAGGCGTCGGTGGCGGTACTGCCAGGGCCGACGGTGAAGATCCCGGTGAGTCCGGCAGTGCTGTGGCGTGTGCTGTCCAACGTGGTCGACAACGCGGCGCGCGCCGCCGGCCCGGATGGCCGGGTCGAGGTGGCGATCCGGCAGGACCGGAAAACGGTCATAGAAGTGACTGACGATGGCCCCGGGTTCGGCAACGGGCCGGCCGGGCTGGCGTCGCTTGGCCTGCGGGTGGCGGAGTCGTTGCTGAAGTCATGCGGCGGAACGCTCGAGGTAAGCGCGCCATCTACGGGAGCAGGCACCAGGGTCCGCATTCTGCTTCCCGCGCGGCCTGTGGCCCTGGTCCTGCGGGCGTGTGCCGAGATGGGCGTGTGATCAGGGATGACCGGCCTCGTGATCGGTGATGACCACGGTCTGTTCCTTGACGCGCTTTCGGCAGTGCTCATCCAGCGCGGGTTCACCGTTGCCGTGGCGCGCACCGCCGCAGAAACGATTGCCTACGTCCAGCGCGAGCAGCCACAGGTTTGTCTCGTTGACCGCCACTTTGGTGGCGATGATGGCATCGGCGCGATCCCGTCGATAATCTCCGCCAGCGAGGGCACCAAGGTGCTGGTTCTCAGTGCCGATCCCGACGCCGAGGGGATCGGGCGGGCACTTTGTGCCGGGGCATCCGGGTACGTGCACAAGACCCGCGGCATCTCGGCGCTCATCGCAGCCATCGACCGGGTGCTTCACGGCGAGGTGGCCGTGGACGTCCCAAAGGCCGCCGTGCGACGGTCAACGCAGGCCGAAGATGCACGCCGACTCGCCACATACCTGAACCACCGCGAGCGGCAGTGCCTCGCGCTTCTGGTGGAAGGCATGGACACCGCGGCGATGGCCGCAAAGCTTGGCCTCTCGGGCACTACCGTGCGCACCCACGTTCAGACGTTGCTGACCAGGCTCGGCGTGCACTCCCGGCTTGAAGCGGCATCCTTTGCCGTGCGCTATGGACTGCTGGATGACGAACCCGCCTACACGCCCTACGCACGGGCCATCTGAGACTGCTTGAGACTTGCCCTTTCGCGCGGCACACAGTAGCGATGTGCGCCAGTTACAGCCCGCCATGGGCAGTCGCGCTGCGTACAGGTTACTGGCGAAGGTTCCCAACGATCAGGCGTCGGTACGAGGTCTGAATGACCACCGGTAACCCTCACTTAGGTGAACAAAGCTACCGCAGACGCAGGCTGTGGCCGATCTGGACAGACGTTAGGTTTGGCCACACAACTGGGTCAGTTCCTGTGAAAGGTGCCGGAGCTACCGCAGTTGATTGCCAAGTCGGGCCTTACCTGGGGGAACGTTGACGCAATTGACACGAAAGCCGAACGGCGCGGGGTTGCGCATCGCTGTGGTCGGATGCGGCTATTGGGGATCGAAGCACGTACGGGTCCTGCATGCGGCCGATTCAGTGGCCGAAGTGATCCTCGTCGATGGTCGCGAAGATCGGCTACGGAGTTTGGCCCGAAGCTACCGGGATGCCCCCGGTTTTTCCACCCTGGAAGCGGCCCTGCCCAAAGTGGACGCCGTGGTGGTGGCGACGCCGCCGAGCACACACGTGGCCGTGGCACTTGAGGCGATAGCGGCAGGCAAGCACGTTCTCGTGGAAAAGCCGCTCGCGCCAACCACTGCTGGTGCCCGGCAGTTAATTACTGCAGCGTCCGCCGCAGGCGTGATCCTCATGGTCGGACACACGTTCGAATACAACCCAGCAGTGTGGAAGCTTCGCGAGCTTGTGCGCAACAAAGAGCTCGGTGAGCCCTATTACCTCGACAGCGCACGGCTCAACTTGGGCCTCTATCAGAACGATGTGAACGTCATTCTTGATCTGGCGCCGCATGACGTGTCCATCATCAACCACGTGCTTGGCATGAAGCCGGTCGCGGTTCAGGCGTGGGCCTCGCGTCATGCGCACAGGCGCTTCGAGGACGTCGCATATCTGCGTCTGTTCTACGACGGCTTCTTCGATGACCGCGGCCTGTCGGCGAACATTCACGTCAGCTGGCTCGATCCGTGCAAAGTCCGACGGGTAACGGCGGTCGGCAGCAAGAAGATGGCCGTTTACGACGACCTGGCCACAGAAGAGCGGATCCGAATCCTCGACAAGGGTGTCTCCCCTGGAATGGGCGGGAATGACCTCACGCAGCCGCCGATGTCGTACCGGTATGGCGACATTGTGGTTCCGTTCATAGCGCCCGACGAGCCCCTGGCAGTGCAGGACCGGCACTTCATCGAGTGCATCTTGGGTGGCTTGACTCCCCGTACCGACGGGGCGAACGGCCTGGCCGTCGTCGAGGTACTCGAGGCTGCGCAGCTTTCGCGGCGACTGGGCCGACCGGTTGTCCTGGAGGAACTCGGGTCCTATTCGCACTTTGTCCATTCGATCAGTTCGGGTAACGGTCACGCCAGCGGCTCTGAACCTCCGGCGGTACAGGGATTGGGCGAGGAACCGAAGTCAGGGCAGTTGCTGACGCTGCGGCACCTGGAGACGAGATGACGTGCGAGGTCCCTTTCACTGACTTGCACGCAATGACGCGTGAGGTCCGGGCGACCGTCTGGGAGGGATGGGCGCGCCTGCTCGATACAAGCCAGTTCATCGGCGGCGAAGCGGTCGAGCAGTTCGAGCAGTTGTGGGCTGCGTACTGTGGCACGTCGCAGGCGGTTGGCGTGGCCAATGGGACCGACGCGATACAGCTGACGCTTTCTGCCCTAGGAATTGGCGCCGGCGACGAAGTCGTTGTCCCCGCCAATACCTTCGTCGCATCGGTAGAGGCGATCGTCCTGGCCGGCGCAACGCCACGGTTCGCCGACGTGAACCCCGAGACCCTTCTGCTGGCGCCGGAGGCTCTTGAGGCAGCCATCAACCGCCGTACCCGAGCTGTGATCATCGTTCATCTCTATGGGCAAATGCCCGACATCGACGCGCTGCACACGATCGCCGAGAGTGCCGGTCTGGCGGTCATCGAGGATGCCGCGCAAGCACACGGCGCGACCTGGCGGGACAGGCGGGCGGGCTCGGTGGGACGCGCCGGTTGTTTTAGCTTCTACCCCGGGAAGAACCTGGGCGCCTTCGGCGACGCCGGTGCCGTTGTGACATCAGACCCTCAACTGGCGGAGCGAATTAGAAGTCTTCGGGATCACGGCCGTGCCGAGACCTCGAAATATTGGCACGAGTCGGTCGGGACGAACAGTCGACTGGATGGCCTGCAGGCGGTCGTACTGACCGCCAAGCTCGCGAAGCTGGACGCCTGGACCGAGGCTCGCCGGGCAATCGCCGCGCAATACCGTGCGGCGTTCGCGAACGGGCCCGTACAACTCGTCGAGGAAGCGGCGCAGGCTCGGGGCGTCTACCACCTGGCGGTAGCCCGGGTCCCGAACCGCGAACAGGTTCAGCAGCAACTCGCGGCGATGGGTATCCAGACCGGGATCCACTATCCGGCACCGTGCCATCGACAGCCCCCCTACAGGCGCTTCGCGACGCAGCCGCTGCCCGTCGCCGAGCAGGCCGCCGACGAGATTCTGTCGCTACCGATGTTCCCGCACATGAGAGCCGAGCAAGTGGCCTGGGTGTGCGAAGCACTTCACGAGATCCTAGGTGCGGGAGCGTCACATGTTGCCTGACGTATGGGTTCAAGACATCCCAGAGCGGTCCTTGCCCGCGCGGCAGCGAGTGGTCAAGCGCCTCTTCGACATTGTCGTGGCATCGGTCTGCCTGCTGCTGCTTTCACCACTCCTGCTCGTCGTGGCGGTGATCATCCGCGTCACAACGCCTGGAACGGCGCTCTTCCGGCAAACCCGACTCGGTCAATACGGGCGTACATTCGCACTGTACAAATTCCGGACCATGTACCGTGACTGCGCCGATGACGTCCATCGCGAATATGTCCGCAAGCTCCTTACCGAGGACCAGCCGTCGGCGAACGGGAAACGCGGTCTTTACAAGCTTGAAAATGATGCGCGGATCACCAGGGTCGGCCGGGTTCTGCGCCGCATCAGCATCGACGAACTGCCTCAATTGCTCAACGTCATACACGGCGACATGTCCCTCGTAGGGCCACGCCCGGCGCTTCCCTGGGAAGCAGACATGTTCGAACCCGCCCATTACCGGCGCTTCCTCGTCCCGCCAGGCTTGACCGGCCTGTGGCAGGTCAACGGGAGAAACAGCCTCACTATGAGGGAAGGCCTCGAGCTGGATATCGAGTACGTCGAGAAGCAGAGCTTCACCTTTGATCTCGCGATCCTCTTCAGGACGGTGCCCGTCGTCCTCTCCGCCCAGGGTGCCGTATGACCCGAGGCCGTCACCGCGCACCACGCTGGGCGGCGAACGCGGAAACCCGGAGGGCCGTCGCAGGGGGAGACCGGGCGGCCCTTTTGGCGGACGGCCGGGCGGCCCCGCTGGGGAACGGCCGGGCGGCCCCGCTGGGGAACGGCCGGGCGGCCCCGCTGGTGGCCCCGCTGGGGAACGGCCGGGCGGCCCCGCTGGCGGTCCCGCTGGGCAATGGCCGGGCGGCCCCGCTGGGCAACGGCCGGGCGGCCCCGCTGGGGAACGGCCGGGCGGCCCCGCTGGCGGTCCCGCTGGGCAATGGCCGGGCGGCCCCGCTGGGCAATGGCCAGGCGGCCCCGCTGGGCAATGGCCGGGCGGCCCCGATCGCGGAAGACCCGGCAGCCCTGGGAGACGACCCGGCAGCCCTTTCAGGAGGCGCGGCCGCGGCTGCGGGCGACTCCATTTCGGTCGCTGCCTGGACGGTCGTGAGCCGCATCAGCGGAGTCGTCAAATTCGCCGCGATCGGAGCAGTCCTCGGACCCACCTTCTTCGGTAACACCTATCAGTTCACAAACTCGCTGCCGAACCTCGTCTATTACGGCTTTCTGGCCGGCTCACTCTTCTCGTCGCTCCTTGTCCCGGCGCTTGTGCGCCATATCGACTCGGGTGACCGCCCCGCTTCGGAACGCGTGGCCGGCGGTTTCTTGGGCATGACCCTCATCCTGCTGCTGGCGATCACGCCGCTGGCGATCACGCTCGGGCCGCTGGTATTGAAGTTTGCCGCGCTCGGCGGTGGGCACCAGGTGCTGGGCGCGGCGCAGGAGCGCGTTGGCCGCTTGCTGATCATCATGTTCATCCCGCAGGTCTTCTTCTACGGGATCGTCGGCACAGCTACCGCGGTTATGAACGCTCGCCGCCGCTTCGCCCTGGCAGCGGCGGCCCCCGCCCTTGAGAATGTCGGCACAATCGCTGTCCTCGGGGCGACAGTGGTCATCTACGGCGCGGGCACGACCCTCAACAGTGTTCCGGCCGGCGAGGTGCTGCTGCTCGGGCTCGGCACAACAGGCGCCGTCGCCCTGCACGCGGCGACGCAGTGGTGGGGTGCCAAACGCGCGGGCGTCGTGCTCGTGCCGCGACTGGGCTGGCGTGACCCGGAGGTCCGGGTGATCGTCCGCCGCGCCCTGCCGTCGCTCGCGCAGGCGGGACTGGTCGCCGTGCAGGTGCTGACGCTGCTGGTCATCGCGAACCGGTTGCCCGGCGGAGTCGTAGCGTTTCAGATCGCCCTGAACTTCTACTACCTGGCCATTGCGCTTGGCGCGACGCCGGTGGCCCTGTCGCTGCTCCCCCGGCTGTCGCGGATGCACATGGACACCGGTGTCTTCCGCGACACCCTGGTGCGCGGTTTCGCACTTGGGTTCTTCGTGACGATCCCGGCCGCGGTCGGCTATCTCGTGCTGGCGATGCCGCTGGCTCGGGCCATCTCGTTCGGCAAGATGGGCTCCGCCACAGGCATCACCATGGTCGCCGTCTCGCTGGCCGCGCTCTCCGTGGCGGTGGTCGGCCAGACCGTGTTCATGATCGCCACGTATGCGTCGTACGCGAAGAAGGATACGCGCTCGCCGCTGTTGGCCATGCTGTTGCAGGCCGTCACCTGCCTGGGCCTGGTGAGCATCGCATTCTTCGTACACGGATCGGCCATACTTGCCGCGCTTGGGCTCGCTTTGTCCGCTTCGGTCGTCGTCAGCGCGTGCCACCTCACGGCGCACATCTGGAGGAATCTCGGCCGCGGGTCGGAGCGGCTGACGCCCTCGCTGATCAAGGTCGTGATCGGCGCCGCCCTTATGGCCGGGCCTGCGTGGCTCACGGCGACGGCTATCCCACGCTGGATACCGCCGCCGCTCGGCTCGCGCCTCGGGATACTCGCCGCCGCCCTCGTTGGCGCTGCGGTGTTCCTGGCGTTCCAGGCACTGTCAAGGAATCCAGAGGTGGGCTGGATCACCGGAGGGCTGGGGCACCTGCGAGCCAAGGCCAGACATACGGTCGCTGAGGTCACTCATGGCTAGCGGCAGCCCGCTGCGACTCGTGCCAGCCGCAGCCGAAGGTGACTTGGTGCGACTGTCACCCGCGCTCGAGCCAGGCCGAATTTCGCTTCTGGACCGACCGAGCCGCTGGCTGCTCGTGCCCGTACTCCTCGGGGCCTTGGGCGTGGGCGCCGTCACCGCCGTCAGCCCGCCCATGGCACTCGGCGCAGGCCTCGCGCTGGCCCTCGTTGCCTGCGTTTGGGCACGGCCCGCGCTGGCTGCCTATCTCGTCATCGGCCTGACGCCGCTGACCACGGGCATCGACCGGGGCCATGTAGTGCCGGTCCTGCGACCGAACGAGGCGCTCGCGCTGCTCGTCGGGACAGCGCTCGCCGCCCGCGGCATCGTCGGCTTGCGCACAGGGCAGCTGTCGAAGCTGCGGATCGGCCGGGTCGCGCTTTCCATCATTCTCATGGCGGCGGCGAGCTCTGTCGTGCCGATGCTCTGGATGCTCGTGCGGCAACGACCGATCACGCAGGACGACATCCTTTACGGCCTCGTATTGTGGAAGTACCTGGGTATTTACATCATCATCCGGTCGAGCGTCACCACCGACCGGCAGGTGCAGCGGTGCCTTTGGTTCTCTGTCGGCACCGGCTGCCTCGTGGCTATGCTCGCGATCCTTCAGTCGCTGGGCGTTTTCGGAATCCCGAGGCTGCTCGCCACCTACTACGCTCCGTTCGGATACGCCAACGCGTTCCAGGCCCGGGGCAGCGCGACGCTCGGGCTGCCGGCGGCGACCGCCGATCTCATGATCTTCAACCTGGCGATCGTGAGCGGCCTGTGGATACGCTTCCGGCGCTACCGGGGCGCGCTCGCGGCCGCTGCCGCGCTTTTCGTCTTCGGAGCGCTGTCCGCAGGCGAGTTCTCCAGCGCAATCGGCCTGGTCGTAGGCGTGATCTGCATCGCTATTGTGACAAATTCCCCGAAGCTGCTGACTCTTTTCGTCCCTGCGGGCCTTATCGCATCGCAGGCCCTGCGCCCGGTGATCAGCCGTCGGCTCAGCGGTTTTCAGTCGGCGTCCGGGTTGCCGGCCAGCTGGACAGGAAGGCTGCAGAATCTGCGGGGCTACTTCTGGCCGAAGCTGTTCTCGGACTGGAACTTCCTGCTGGGTGTCCGCCCCTCCGCACGCATCCCCGTTGCGACTCAAGCCACGGGCTATGTATGGATCGAGAGCGGCTACACGTGGCTGCTCTGGGGAGGCGGCATCCCGCTGCTCGCGAGCTTCGTTTTCTTCGTGCAGACGGCGGTGAAGACGGGGTGGGTGGCGGCACGCTCGGGCCGGGATGCCGCCAGCGTGGCGGGAATCGCGGTCTTCGTTGCGGTGATCGTCACCATGATCCTCATGCTTTTCGACCCGCACCTGACATATCGCGGCTCGGCGGACCTCTTGTTCGCCCTGCTCGCGCTGGCCGAATCGCGGCGTAGGGGCCGCGACGGCGAACCCCGCGTCGGGCACGACGCACCTGAGCTGGCGACGGAGGTTGGAAGTGATGGCGGAAACTTCGCCCGACGAATGGGATAAAAGAACTAACGCGGCCGCCGAGTCGTCGCGTCGGTTCTCGCCGCCTCGGCAAGCGCAAGATCCTCCCGAATATGGCACGCCATCGGCTGACTTGGGAGCTCGGCTGGCGGACATCACGGCTGCTCAAGTCCGGCGTGCCCCGGGGGCGCCTGGTGCGTCCGTTAGGTTCTTGCTCGCCCACTTGCTCCTGATCCTGTCGGTCACCCTTGTCACCGTCGGCGGCGCAGCGCTGCTGGCGTGGTCGCAGACGCCCGTGTACCAGTCAGCGGCGGACGTGGTTGTCGAGCCGGCGACGACAACGGCAAGCAGCCAGCAGGCCCTCGACATGGGGACTGAGAAGGGGCTCGCGTCATCAGGAACAGTGATCGCGATCGCCGCCCAGTCGCTGGGCGTCCCTGAGGTCCAACTGGACAATGGCTTGTCGGTCAGTGTGCCTGTCGACACCGACTTGCTTCGAATCGCGTATTCGTATCCCAACCGCCACGAGGCACGCCGACGCGCACAAGGCATCGCGACGGCTTACGTCTTTTTCCGCTCGCCAGCGCAAGCCGCCAAGAGGGCAAAGCGGACCAAGCTGAACCCGGTGCCCCAGGTCAATGTGCCGCAGGCCGCAATCGTTACGAATGCATCGCTACCCAAGTCGCCGGCCAGCCCGAACCACCTCATTGATCTCATCGTCGCCGTGATTCTTGGCCTTGGCCTTGGCATCGGTATCGCGCTCATCCGTGACCGACTGGATGATCACTTGCGGGGCCCACAGGATTTCGAGCAGCAGGCCGGCACCCCGGTCCTGGCGCTGATCCCGCCGCTGCGGCTCCGCAGGCGCGAGAGGGGCGGGCCAGTGGTCACGGTCAGCAATCCCGACTCTCTCGTCGCGGAGGCCCACCGCGGCCTGCGGACGCGGGTGCTCCACGTCGCTGCATCCCGGCGAGCCAAGACACTCCTCGTCACGAGCCCGGCGTGGGAAGAGCGGGCCAGTATCGCGGCCAACCTCGCGGTCGCGATGGCCCAGTCGGGCCGGCTCGTCGTGCTGGTCTGCGCCGACCTACGCTGGTCCCACGCGAACGAGCTCTTCGGCCTGGACAATCACATCGGGCTCACCACTCTGCGTGACGGTCGCATTGACCTCGAGCCTGCTCTTCGCATCACCGATACGCCCGGGCTTCTCGTGCTTCCGGCCGGCCCGGCCGTTCACGATCCTGCCGCGGTACTGCAAGGGCCCGCGTTTCGCAGGGCGCTCGGCGAGCTTCGGAACCGAGCCGACTTCGTCGTGGTTGACGGTCCCCCCGTCCTGGCCAGCGCCGAAATCGTCGCCCTCGCGGAACTGACCGAGATGCTCCTGCTGGTAGGAGATACCCGGCAATCCACCCGGGCTCAGGTTCGGGCGGCCATCCATGAGCTGGACCAGGCATGCGAGAAGTTGATCGGTTGCGTGCTTGACAACGTGGGACGGGCAGTCCGCCTGCCCAGGCAGCGCCAGATACTTCCTCGGCGCCCAATCCAGTCCAACGGTGCAGCCCAAGGCACCGCCAGGCCCGATGAGGAGACCGTGGCTGCTAAGCCGTGGCAAGCGAACGCCCAGGCCGAGGCCGACAAGCAGCCGCCCCGTCCGGCACGGACAAATGCGGTGTCGGGCTCATGAGGCCGAGCGCAAAAGACTTACCTGAACTCGTACAAAAAAGGGAGGGACGATCGATGACCGACCAACTGCTAGTGGGACCCGCTCAGAATCTAGATCAACGAGCGGCAACAACGCCGTGCAGGCTCTATCTCGTCAGGCACGGAACAACCACCTTGAATGTTGAAAATCGCTACCGCGGCAGGCGCGACATCCCGCTTGACGCCCAGGGCTACCAGGACGCCGTCGATGCGGCCCGGCAGCTTTCAAACGTCGGTCTCAGCGCCGTTTACACCGGGCCGCTTCGCCGCACAATCGCCACCGCTCAAATTATCGCCGACGAGGCCAGGGTGCCAGATCTGCGAATCCTCCACGGCCTCACTAATGTCGACTACGGCGCGTGGGAGGGAATGACGGCGGAGGAAGCCGCAATGTACGACCCAGAGGCATTCTCGCTTTACCGGACGTCGCCCAGCCGTGCCGCCTGCCCACTCGGAGAACGGCTGAGCGACGCCCGGCAACGGATGATCGCGGCGCTTCAGCTCATCAGTTCTCGCCACCCAGGGGAAACGGTGGCAGCGGTAACCCACGCCGTGATGATCCGGCTGACGCTGGTGGACCTCAGCGGGATCGACGATGAGAGTTGGCGCCTTCCCGTGGGGCGCGGGTCATTGACCGAGTTCCACATCCACGATGGCACCACCAGGCTGGTCGCGATGCCGGATGCCGGTCCCAACGGAGCCAAACCGGCCGACCGGTCACCGGGCCGCTCTCACGACGGAGGGCAGCTCGCAGGTAACGGCACCAAACCCGCCTGAATGCGACTGGCGCGAGCATATGCGTGCACACACAGGCCGACCTGGCGAAGTCGCGGTGACGGCGGCGAATCCCCGCCGTCAGGCGCGCATTCTTCTCATCGTGGAGAACGTGTCCCTGGCCCGAGACCACCGCTTGCAGAAACAGGTAACGACCCTGATATCAAACGGCTACGGCGTCGAAGTTATTTGCCGACGTGACCCCGGAAATCACGAATGGGACGGGGCCCGGGTGCACGAATACCGTGCGCCCGCCGACGCTGGGAGCAAGCTGGGCTTCGTCCGCGAATATGGACACTCCTGGGTCATGGCTGCATGGCTCACTGCCAAAGTGTTCATTACCGAACGGTTCGACGCCATGCAGGTCAGCGGGACGCCGGACATTTACTTCACCATCGGAACGCCATTCAAGCTGCTCGGCAGACCGCTAGTGCTCGACCAGCGGGATCTGTCACCCGAGCTGTATGAAGTCCGCTATGGGCGGCGTGATGGCATCGTCTACCGCGCCCTCTGCTGGCTTGAGCGGGCAACCTACCGGGCGGCCGATCACGTCATCACGGTCAATGGTTCGCTCGAGCAGGTCGCCTACACCCGGGGCAAGGTACCACCCGGCGATGTGACAGTGGTCGGAAACGGACCGGTGGTCGAGCGGACATGCAAGAGGCCGCCACGGCTGGAGCTGAAGCACGGAAGACGATTTCTCTGCTGCTGGCTCGGGCTCATGGGCCCTCAGGACCGGATGGATGTCGCGCTGCGGGCGATCGATCATCTCGTCAATGTGATCGGACGGACTGACTGCCACTTCGCCTTCGTCGGAGACGGTGAAACGCGCTCGGCCGCCTGTCAGCTAGCGAAGGAGCTCGGCATTCAGGACTGGGTCTCATTCCCGGGCTGGGCGAAAGAGGACGACGCATTCACCTATCTGTCAACTGCGGACGTGGGACTGGAGCCAAATCTCGAGGAGATCGTCTCGCCGGTCAAGGGCATGGAGTATATGGCGTTCGGTTTGCCATTCGTGGCCTTCGATCTCAAGGAGACCAGGGCGCTCGCAGGTGAAGCGGCCGCTTATGCCACACCAGGCGACGTGACGGGCTTTGCAGAGCTGATCGACAGACTGCTCGATGACTCGCCGCGGCGGGCCGAAATGGGGAAGATCGGACGGCAGTTGTTCGAGGAACGTCTTTCCTGGAACCGCCAGGAAGGCCCCTATCTGGAGGTCTACAGGCGGCTGCTCAGCCGCCGCCGGAGGAACCGGCTAAGCCGGAAAAGTGACTGAATCGTTGAGGGAGTGTGAGCAGTGGCTGCCGAGTTGTCCGCCTCAGCCATCCATCGGGCCAGGCACCGGCTGCGGACTCGCGTGTCGGAACACCCCGCCCTGTACTTGTCGTTCGCGCGGCGCAAATATCCGGGCCCAAGCCCGGAAGTCATCGGCCCCGAGACCGAGCTAGTGATTGACGGATATACGCGGTCCGCAACCACATTCGCGGTGTACGCGCTGCAGCTGGCCCAGGACAAGCCGGTACGGCTCGCCCACCACTTGCACGCACCAGCTCAGCTCATCAAGGCGGCGCGAAGCGGCGTTCCTGCGCTGGCGCTGATCCGTGAGCCAGAGGGCGCGATCCTGTCGCAGCTCATCAGGGAGCCCGATGTCGCGCTGCCAGATGCCCTGGTCGCGTACGCGCGGTTCTACTCGTCCGCGCTTCCTTATCGGGACAGCTTCGTCATCGGCGAGTTCGAGGAAGTAACCCGAGACTTTGGCTCGGTGACCCGGAAGATTAATGCGCGATTCGGCACCAGCTTCACTGAATTCATTGCCACCGAGGCAAACAAGCGCGAGTGTTTCGAATTGATAAAGCACCGCGGCACCCTGTCCAAGACCCTGCTGGGATTCGAGTCAGGAGTCGTGACCCGGGATGAGCTGCGCCAGGAGCAGGAGGCTCTGGCTCGCCGCTCGGAATCGCTCGACACCAGGGAGGCGTGGATTCCATCGGGCGATCGAGAGCGCATGAAGGTCGCGCTTCGCGAGCAGTGGGTGCGGCCCGGCCTGGCGAAGCTTCGTGCGCGAGCGCAATTCGCTTACGACACGTTTGTTGCCGGGCAACGCCCCGACCGCAGCCAGACCTAGTCGCTGTCGAATAACGCCGCAACGTCCGAACCAGCGGTGCATGTGCCGAAGGAGAACTGTTGACCGCCATTACCACGGTCCCGCCGCACGGAGGGCTCCTCGTCGATCTGCTTGTCGAGCCAGACCGCGCCGCCGAGCTGAACAAGCGCGCGATCGAGTGGCCAAGCTGGCGGCTCACGCGGCGACAGCTCTGCGACTTGGAGATGCTGGCATGCGGCGGCTTCTCGCCGCTTCAGGGGTTCATGGGCCGCGATGACTACCTGTCAGTGTGCGAATCCGCGCGCCTGGCGGACGGAACCCTGTGGCCAATGCCGGTGATGCTGGACGTGCCTGAGGAGGTGCTGGCCAGCGTCGGGTCAGAAGGGATTCTTGCGCTGCGCGATCCCGAGGGGACGATGCTGGCGGCATTGCAGGTCACCGAGTCATGGCGCCCGGACCTCCGGGCGGAAGCCGCCGCGGTGTTCGGCACGACCGATGGCACGCACCCAGGCGTCGACCACTTGCTCAACCGGACGAACCGGCAGTACGTCACCGGAGTGCTTGAGGCGGTACAACTGCCTGAGCATCGGGACTTCCGGTACCTCCGGCATACTCCTGCCGAAGTTCGGGGCGAGTTCATGCGGCGCGGCTGGAATCGGGTCGTCGCCTTCCAAACACGAAACCCGATGCACCGCGCACACCAGGAACTTACGCTGCGGGCCGCGCTGGAGGCAGACGCGAACGTGCTGATCCATCCGGTCGTCGGCGTAACGAAACCCGGTGACATCGACCACTACACGCGGGTCCGCTGCTATCAAGCGATCCTGCCGCATTACCCTGAGGGCAAGGTATTGCTTTCCCTTCTCCCGCTCGCGATGCGCATGGGCGGGCCGCGCGAGGCCCTCTGGCACGCCATCATCCGCAAGAACTACGGCGCTACGCACTTCATTGTCGGCAGAGATCACGCCGGACCCGGGCTCGACTCGAGTGGCCGCCCGTTCTACGGCGCGTACGACTCACAGGAACTCGTTCACCGCTACGCCGCGGAGCTAGGGGTGGAGATCATCCCGTTCCGGCAATTGGTCTACATCGAAGACCGGGACGCTTACATCCCTGTGGAGGAGGCGCCTCCGGGGGCGCGCGTGCTGCACATCTCGGGCACGCAGCTCAGACGCCGGCTTGCGGAAGGACGCAAGCTACCGCACTGGTTCACGGCCCCCGAGATCGCCGCGGAACTGCGCCGCAGCTATCGGCCGCGTTCCGAGCAAGGTTTCACGGTGTTCTTCACGGGCCTATCCGGAGCGGGCAAGTCCACGATCGCGGGCATGCTGCTCGCGAAGCTGCTTGAGCGCGGCGGCCGGCACGTCACGTTGCTGGACGGTGACCTCGTACGGCAGCACCTGTCGAGCGAGCTTGGGTTCTCACGAGAACACCGAGACGTCAATGTGCTGCGGACTGGCTTCGTTGCGGCTGAGATCACCAAGCACCAGGGTGTCGCGATCTGCGCACTGATCGCGCCGTACGAGGCGGCCCGCCGTGAGATGCGGCGAATGATCGAGCAGAATGGTGGATTCGTTCTGGTGCACGTGGTCACTCCACTCGACGTGTGCGAACAGCGTGACCGTAAGGGCCTCTATCTCAAGGCACGCATGGGGCTATTGCCGCACTTCACGGGCGTTTCAGATCCCTATGAGGAGCCGTCGGACGCCGACCTCGTCGTCGACGCCCGGGCCGAGTCGCCGGACCAGGCCGCCCAGCGGATTATCGATCACCTTCAGGGGCTCGGGTACCTGACCCGCCTGACCCCACTGGGCAGCGCCGAAGTTACCACGCATAACGGCCATCACTGAGTGGTTCCGCCGCCGGTGGCGTGCCGGTATTCGTTGACGTAGCCAAATGCTGAGATTGTCTTGATGGGCGCGGGAACGCCCAGGCGCCCGAGCTGGCGTGGGGCGCCTGGGCGTTGGCACGGTTGTCAGGAGCCGAAGTTCCCTTGCTCCATACTGACCATGCCAGCTCTTAGGCGGGCTTGCTGTGGCAGCTCGCGGTGCCCGAGTCGGTGAAGCTGCTCTCACCATCGTTGATGAATTGCCAGCCATAACTTCCGTTGTGCAGAGTCACCTTGATGATGCCGTGCGTCGCGCCGTTCAGCACCTGGCTGATCGGAAGTTCCGTCCCGGGTGGCTCTAGGCCGGCGCCACCGGTACCTACGATGAACTCACGAACGCCGAAGTTATTGTCGATGACGCCCGATGTATTCAACGGCGCGAACCGTTCGTACCAGTGAGAATCGCCGTTCAGCACCACTTCCGCCCCGCCCTTGTACAGGTCCTGCCAGAGCTGCTGGTAGGTCGTGCTGCCGCCCGAGGTACCGTTCGAGGCGAAGCGCGGGTTCTGGTAATAGGCCAGGGTGCACGCGGCCGTGTTTTGGGCCAGGTCCTGCTGCAGCCACAGGTCCTGCGCCGAGCCGACCGCGCAGAAGGATGGTGTGTTGAGGGCACAGGGCGCCGTGTTCAGGGCGATGATGTGCCAGCTACCGAGGTTGTAGCTGTAGTAGCCGGTGGACGCATTAACGTTCACACCCGATGGCACGTGGGATCCGAAGACCCCGCCGCTGCTGCTGAAGTACTGCTGGTATCCGGCGCCCGGAGTGCTTGGGCAGTCGGTGCCGCCCGTGGTGGTGAAATCCTTGTCGCCGGGCACCGGGTACGTAATGGCCTTCTTCAATCCCCAGGTCGGGCCGTAGGACTGCTCGAAAGCAGCCAGCCCGCCACAGTCGTACTGGTCGTCGCCGAGTGGCAGCACCGCGTCGATGCCGGTAAGCAGCTTGACGGTGTCCGAGGCGACGCAGTCGGTAGCGGTCCCAAGGCCGCCGTTGAACGCAGACGATGAGGGGTCGCAGGCGATGTCGCCGGCCGAGCCGATGACGGGATCGGGGTTCGGCTGGACGTGCATCGTCTGGGTTTCCACGGCCTCGGTGTTGCCCGCGTTGTCCACCGAGAAGAACTTGAACGTCGTCGTCGGGGCGTTGATAGTGAAGGGTTGGTTCGTCCAGACTGGGCTCGACGTGGTTGGCGTAGAACCGTCGGTGGTGTAGTAGGTCACCTTCACGCCGGAGCCGCCCGGGTCCTTCGGGAACAGCGAGACCGTGGTGGAGCCGTTATAGGTGCTCGTCTGGCAGGGTGACCCATCGCACTCAAGCGTGGTGACCGGCGCCTGGGTGTCCGGACCGTTGGTGACCTGGGACACCGTCTTCATCACAGTGCCTGCGGGCGCGCCGCCCGTTTGCCCCGCATTCTGCAGCCAGTCGAGCAGGCTGTTCAGGGTGCTCAGTTCCACCGGCCCCCAGTCCGCGAGGCACTCGGTGTAGTTGCTCGGGTCGAAGGTTTGCGAGCAAATCTGGTGGAAGGCCAGCTGGACCCAGCCGCCGCCGTTCTGCGAGGCGGCCGTGACCGCGGACTTCATGTCCGACAGTGACAACGGCGGGACGTTCGGCGGGTTCCCGGTCGGGGCGTTGTAGACCGTCCGCGTGGCCAGCTGGTCCTTCGGCGGGAGCGTCTCGGCATAGACGGGGCCGGCGCCGACGCCGCCGACGTCGATGCCGCCGGCCGCCCGGCCCGTGGTGTAGCCGCAGCCGCTGACGATGCTTTCCGCGGTCGAGTTGTACGCGCCGAACGGGTAGGCGAAGCTCGTCGGGTAGAACCCGTGGTTGACCAGGTTCTGCCGATCCTGGCAGACCTCGTTCGTGCTGGTCGTGGTGTCCGTTGACGTCTTGAGGTTGTACTCGTGGAGGGTGTGCCCGCCGATCTCGTTCCCGGCGTCATTCAGGGCGGTGAGCTGAGCCCATGTCATTGCGCTGTCGATGTTCCCGGTGTTCCCGGTGTTGATGAAGAACGTTCCCGTCATGTTGCGCGGCTGCAGGGCGCGCAGGAACCCCAGCGCGTACTGGTTCTCGATGCCGTCATCGAACGTCAGCGAGACGATGGTCGTGAACTTGATCGCCTGGGAATGCGGCTGCTCGGCATTGCCGGCCAGGTCGGTCGAGAAGAACTTCACGGTCGAGGCCTGCTTGACCGTGAACGGCCCCTTGTACACGGTGCTGGATGTGGTCGGCGTTGACCCGTCGGTCGTGTAGTACGTGCTGGCCACCCCCCAGCCGGTGTCGGTTGCTGTAAGGGCGACCGTGACCGGCGCGGTATAGCCGGCCGTCGAGCACGGCCCGCCGTTGCAGGAGATCGCCGTGACGGGCGGCGTCGTATCCGGGCCCTGCTGGATACTGACCGCCTGGGCCTGTGCGGCTTCAGCGTTCCCCGCATTGTCCCAGGACCGGTACTGGATGGTCGCCGAGGACGTCAGCGGGACCTGGCCGGAATACGTCGGGCTGGACAGCGTGGGGGTCGTGCCGTTGGTGGTGTAGTGCGTGCTCGCCACACCCGAGCCAAAGTCGGTCGCTGGCAGCGTCGCGTACACGGTGGCGTTGTAGGTGGTGGACGCGCACGGTGACCCGTTGCAGGCAATCGTGGTGACCGGGGTGGTGGTGTCGGCGGAGGCCGCCGTAGCACCCATCGTCTTGATCGCCGTGCCGGCCGGCGCGCCACCGGTCTGCCCGGCAGCCTGCAGCCAGCCCAGGAACGTGTTGAGGTCTCCGAGGTCGATCCACCCGGACGACGCCGTGCAGGTGCTGTAGTTCGACGGGTCCTGCGTCTGGGAGCACACCTTCTGGATCACGACCGGGACCCAGCCACCTCCGTTGGAGGCCGCGCCCGACACCAGCGCCTCAAGGTTGGCCAGCGTGATCTGCCCGGTCGGCGCGTAGGCGCGCAAGGCCAGCCAGGTCTTCGGCGGCAGGGTCTCAGCGTAGGTGGCTCCGGCCGGGGACAGGCTGCCAGCGGTCCTGGCGTTCCCGTAGCCGCAGTTCTGCACCTCGCTCTCGATCGTGGTGTTGTACGCGCCTCCGGGGTAGGCGAAGCTGAACGGCGTTATCCCATGCTGGATGATGGCCTGCCGGTCGTTGCAGATCTCGCTGATCTGCTGCGCGGTGGTGAGCGTGGTCAGGCTGGTGCCGTCGACAGTCTTGCCGCCGATCTCGTCGCTGGCCGCCGCCAGGGTGCTCAGCTGCGACCAGGTCAGGTGACCCGAGCCGTTGCTCACCGTTCCGCTGTTGACGAAGAACGTACCGGTGGCACCGTGCGGCTGCAGCGCCTGCTGATAGCCGAGCGTGTACTCGCTGGCCGTACCGTTGTCGAATGTCAGCGAGACCACGGTGGCCGACGTGGCCGCGAGGGCCAATGGAACGCCGTAGATCGAGCCTGCGACGACGGCTACTAACCCGGCGAAGCAGGTCCACCGGGACCGCAGCCGGCCGTGACGTCGCGTGAGTGCCGAATCCCCCCGCGCTGTCGGCCCATCGACCGAGGGCACGACGCAATGATCGCTGTCGCGAGACACAGCCATTCAACCCCTCCACGCGCATCCAGGTACCGGCCAGACGGAGGACACTGGTTCGGTGTCGGCCACGGGCGGGTCCTGGATCTAACCGAGCAGCGTCAAGCGCCGCGTTGATCAAGCATCTCCGGGGATCGGGCTGCGGGACTATCCGCATTCGAGGTACGCCACCTAAGCATTTCTGCCGGCAAAAAAGGGATGACGGATCCCAAAGGCCGCAGTCCCTGGATCGAGGCCTAGTATCCGGGGTGGAGCCAAGGCCTCACCTTGTACCAGGACTTGGCGCGGTACAGGTAATCCTCACCGGTCAGCGGGACCCTGACGGTACCGTCATGCCAGTTACCTGAGTACCATGCCCCGACGCACCCCCAGATGTCGCCGGCGGCGTACACGCCCCGGGACCGATTCCCATGATCGCGCAGCCACCACACCCAGCCCTCGTAACAGCCACGCAGCCATCCACCCAGTACGTCCACCGACGCCGCGGTCGAATCGCGGTTCCACGGGAAGATGCCTGGCCAGCTCGTCGACTTGACCCCGGCAAGCCCGAATGTGACCGGACACGGGAGGGCCGTGTAACCGGGGGGGCACTTCGAGCGGTCATGGACGTAATCACCGTGGCGAGCCTGGCGCCAGTTGGACTCCATGAACGCGACGCTCCGGATCAGATTGTCCGGAAGCCCCCATTTCGCTGCCGCCCACTGAAAGATCTCGTCAGTCGTGCCGGTAAAATCGCCGGTGATGCGGCCGAGGATATACGTGTTCCACCGTGGATCATAGGCGCGGTCCGCAACATTTTGACGGCGGAGTTTCAGGTGACGCGGAATGGTGCGATCGTATCGGGTATTGAGCGGCCGGGGCTCCCACGCCGACCGGTGCACCTCCGCCGCGGCCGCCTTATCGCCGGGCAACGATGCGTAGGAGCCGACCGGCCGCAACCTCAGGTACCCGCCCGGCGGCGGAGGCGGCGCATACGGCGCGCTCGACTGAGGACGATGTCCCCCCTTGCCTGCGGCCACGCCGGACCTGAACACGAAGCCGCCGGCCACGCCCAGCACCGCTACCGTAAAGAGCGTGACAACGATCCGGCCCCGTCTCGTCGCCCTTTTGGGCATCACCTGTCAGAGTCACCTTCTCTTACGTTTTCGTCACTAGCCAGCCGACGAGATTGAGCTGCGCCGCATGGCGAGGGCGCAACCGCTTCAGCGCTTCCTTCGAGTACCTACACAGTCGAATTCTGGCGAGCTCCTTACTTGATGGTCAAGGTAATTGCCGCCGAGGTCCTTGAATTGCCGTGGTCATCAAGTTAGAAGGCGACGTTTGCGACACCCGATGCCGCACCCCCTTAATAGCCCTTAGCGGGATCACTGGCCGACTGTCGGCGCCGGACCGTTCAGCGCGGCGGTGTAGTGGCTCGTGATGGCGGCGGCGCTGAGCGCGGAGCTGTAGATAGCCAGGTCGTCGATGCGCCCGGTGAGGAAGTAGGTGCTGCCACCCTGGGCACCGATCGAGCCGGTGATAGTCGCGGTCGCGGTTGGCGGCAGGTCGGTCCGTTGCCCGATCTGCACACCGTTGCGGTAGAGGGTGAGCGTGTTTCCCTTCCTCGTGAGTGCCCAGTAGACCCAGGTGCTGAGGTTGGACGCCGGGCTGTTCGGCTGGAGCACGTATTCGGTTCCGTTCAGCCAGACCCCGGCGTAGGCGGCGGTGGCGGCGCCTGGCCGGGCGAGCAGCCGGACCGCGCCACTGGCCCCGTAGAGGGTGTTGTTGGTGATGGAGCCGTTGGTGAGGTAGGTCCATCCCTCGATCGTGAAGTCGCCGGCCGTGCCGAGCGAGGGCAGGCTCACCTTGCTCGTGGAGCCGTTGAAGCCGACCGCGGTGTCCGGGTCGTTGGTGATCGCACCGGCGGCGCCCAGCAAGACGCCGGAATAGATGCCGTTGTTCGTGCCCTTGCTGTCGGCCGCGGTCGGTCCACTCGCCTCACCCAGACGCCAGTAGGAGATGAGGCTGGCCTCGCCGAGGACCGTGCCTTTGTAGGAGGGGGCCGACGGCGGCGGTGGCGGCGGGCCGGTCAGCGCGGCCTGGTAGTCGTTCGCCACGTCCGCTGCGGACAGCGAGCTGCCGTAGATGGCGACCTCGTCGACACGTCCGGCGAGCGGGTAGTTGCCGTTGGTTTGCATGCCGATCGCACCGTTAAGGCTGGCCGTGGCGGTTGCAGGAAGATCGGTCCGCTGCCCGATCTGCGCGCCGTTGCGGTACAGCGTGAGCACATTGGCCTGCCTGGTGAGCACCCAGTGCACCCAGGTGTTCTGGTTGGAGGGGCCGCCATACGGCTGCAGCACGTACTCCGTGCCGTTCAGCCAGACCCCGGCGTACGCCGTGGCCAGACTGGTCGGTGGGCACCGGACCAGGATGCGGACGGCGCCAAGTGCCCCGTAGAGGGTGTTGTTGGAGGCCGAGCAGTTGGTGAGATAGGTCCAACCCTCGATGGTGAAGTCGCCGGCCGTGCCGAGCGCAGGAACGCTCACCTTGCTCGTCGAGCCGTTGAAGCCGACCGCCGTGTCCGGGTCTTTGGTGATCGCGCCCGGGGCGCCGAGCGCCGGGTTGCCGGTGTAGGTGCCGTTGTACCCGCCGGTGGTGTCCCACGCGGTAGCGCCGCTTTTCTCGCCCAACCGCCAATGCGCGATCAGGCTGGCCCGGCCATCGACCAGTGACGTGTACGCCTGGCCCGCGCTGACCTGGACGAGCGCGGTCCGGGTGGGTTCGGTATTGCCGACGCGGTCGACCGAGTACGCCTTGATCGTGGTTGTCTGGGTGATGGTGAACGGCCCGGTGTAGGTCTTGAAGTTGTCGGACCCGTCCGTGGTGGCGCTGTAGAACGTGCTGGCTACCCCCGACCCGCCGGTGTCCGCCGCGGACACGCTCACCGTCACCGGGCTGGTGTACGGCGCGCTGCCACATGGGCCGCTGTTGCAGCCGATCGTGGTGACCGGCGGGACCGTGTCCACGTTGATCAATTGAGACCTCGTGGGCTCGACATGCCCAGCCTCGTCAATGGAAAGGAACTTCACCGTCGCGGTGGACGTCAGGGTGAACCAGCCCGTGAACGTCAGTGCGGTCGAACTCGTCGCCGGGTCCGTACCATCGATCGTGTAGAGCGTCCGGGCCACCGGCGATCCCGCGGTGTCATGCGCGACCAGGACCATCGGGTCCTGGGAACTGAACCAGTTACCGGTACACGGAAGACCGCTGCAGTCGATCGTTGTGAGCGGCGCGGCGGCGCCGCTCACCAGCGCGACGGCGTCCGAGCCGCCTGCGGCAATCGCGGTCACGTGGTCCAGGCCAGCCGGCACGCCTGTCCAGCCGACGCTGTTGTCGCTGCCCCAGGCGACCACGGTTCCATCGGACTTGAGCGCCAGGCTGTTGCCCCACCCGGCGGAGACCGCGACAACATGGTCCAGCCCCACAGGAACGTCGGTCTGACTCGCGGTGTCCGACCCCCAGGCGGCCACCGTCCCATCGCTCTTCAACGCCAGGTC
>WNFX01002298.1_pt1 | contig 23992 bp, 21 predicted proteins | sample 5400111 | NCBI WGS metagenome assembly WNFX01 (sample SAMN13153363, study PRJNA577476) | soil metagenome | isolation source: 40 cm soil or saprolite under grassland replicate 1 | place: USA:California | collected 2016-06-15
CGGCGAGCGTCACGGCGGGCGCCTTGGTTCCGAGAGGTAAACCCACGTCCTGCCCGGCCAGCGCCACCGGAAGGGCGAAGCTCCAGGCAGTCACGAGAGCCAACCAGCGTGTCGTCATAAGACCGTGCCCATCTGAACGAAGTAGTACTCCGCCATCGCGAGCAGCGCCACGCCCGCGGCCTTCTTGATCCATAGCGTCCAGGCGCCGGCCCGGGGGAGCGCCGCCAGGGAGCCAGAGAACACCCCCACGACGACCAGTAGTGCCGTCATCCCAAGCGAGAACACGAACAGATAGATGAAGCCTAGGGTCGCACTCCGCGTCGTCGCCACCCAGGTGAGCACCGCCGCGAACGCCGGGGCGCCGCACGGCGCGGCGACGATGCCGGATGTGGCGCCGAGCAGGAACACACCTGGGTACGATCCCCCCGTGAGGCGTCCGGCCCACTGCAACAGCCGTTGCGGGGCGGACACGGGGAACACATCCAGCATGGCAAGGCCGAAGACGAGCAGCAGGTTCCCGATCGCGAAGCGGGCCCAGGGGCTCGCGCTCACGGTGCCGAACAGCGAGCCCGTGAGGCCGGCGACGAGGCCGAGGATGGCGTAGAACAGCGCCAGCCCGGCGACGTAGGCCAACGTCAGTCGTGCCAGTCGAGCGCGGGAGGTTTGCCCCGCGCCTGTCCCCGCGAGGATGCCCGCCGTGATGGGGATCATCGGGTAGATGCACGGTGTGAGGCTCGTGACGAGGCCCGCGCCGAACAGGGTGACCAGGGCGAGGAGCGGGTTGTGACTGAGGGTGTCGCTCAGGCCCGTCAGCATCCGTCTCGCTCGCGCGCGTCCATATGCCTGGAATGTAGCGTCGCACAGACTCGCGCGGCGAAGCCCGCGCCCCGATGATTCCCAAGCTCAAGCGTGGGCTCGGCGAGGCACTGTACTGAAGCACACCACGCTTCAGCGTTGTGCTGCGCCGAGCCCATCCTTCAGGATGGGAACCTCCGACGCCGCAACCCTCCCTTTCAGCGTGCGGCTACACGCTCCACCCCACGCGGTACTCGGGCCGCAGGTACGCCGCGGGGACGGAGGTGTTCGCGACCTCCCCGGTCTGCGTGTTGATGTCGAGCACCTGCGCCGTGCGGAGCGCGAGGTTGCCGAGCAGCACCATTTCAGTGAGCGGCGCCGATCTCGGATTCATGCGACCCTCCTTGTCGCGTCTCGGACTCGGCGGTCTTGTGGCGGTCAATTCTTGAGCGGTCTTGCGACGGGCCCAAGCGGATGGGGTACGTACCTGAATCATTCGCACAATGCAGGTGACGCCCGCGGCCGCCGCCAGGTGCGTGAGCGTATGACCACCGATCACCTGCCCGACCCCGAAGATTTGATGGTCGGCGGGCTCGAACACCTTGGCGGCCGCATAGAACGCCAAGCTCGCCCGCAGAAAGCGGTGTGGGTCCAGCGCGCCGGGTACAGGTGCAGGAGCAGCATGATGAGCGCTAGGGAGCCATCCTGAACCAGCAGGTAGGGCCGCAGATCGCCGTGGCCAATCCGCTCGGTGGCATACCAGTAGATCGCGCTGGCGAGCCCCGCCCGGAGGAGCGGACCAACGAGGAGCTGCGCGGCGAGATGGTAGTACCCGGAGCCGATGGCGGTGAGTGCGGTACCGAAGAACAGCGCGAGGTAGGGCCACATCAGCCACTGGGCATGGAGAGCTGAACGTCTGGCGCTGGCAAGCACCGCCCGGCAGCCAGCGATACCGACCAGCAAGAATGGGATGTTTGAAAGGACATTGAGACCATTCGCAATGCCAAGGATGGAGCGCCGATCAGCGAATTGGTGGTACAACGGGTCTTGCGGCATGGCCGGCCAGCTGAAGACGTACCCCCCACGGCTTTCAGCGGCCCGATATGCTCCACAGGATCGCGTGGGTGAACCCAGGGCCGTTGCCATTCCCCACGACCTCGCCCCGGTCGTTGATCGCCACGGCTACGCTGAAGGTGCCGCCCGGCAGGGTCCCGAGATCGGTCACCGCGCCGTGATCCCAGAGGACGGCGTGGAAGGAGAAGCCAGGGCCGTCGCTGACCCCCACGACCTGGCCCTGGTTGTTGATCGCACCGGCGCTGCTGAAGGTGCCGCCCGGCAGGGTCCCGAGATCGGTCACCGCGCCATGATCCCAGAGGACGGCGTGGAAGGAGAAGCCAGGGCCGTCGCTGACCCCCACGACCTGACCCTGGTTGTTGATCCCACGGGCCTCGCTGAAGGTGCCGGCCGGCAGGGTCCCGAGATCAGTCACCACGCCGTGATCCCAGAGGACGGCGCCACGCGCGCCGATGCCCACGACTTGGCCCGGCTCGTTGATCCCCGAGGCGCGACTGACGGTGGCGCCCGCCAGGGTCCCGAGATCGGTGACTGTGCCGCGATCCCAGAGGAGGGCGTGTGGGTCGCCACAACAAGCGTCCTCGCCGAACCCCACGACTTGGCCCCGGTCGTTGATCCCATGGCCTGAGGCGTTGGGGAAGCCGCCCGGGAACGTCCCGAGATCGGTGACCGTGCCGTGATCCCAGATGACGGCGCCGGAGCCAGGGCCGTCGCTCAGCCCCACGACCTGGCCCCGGTTGTTGATCCCCAACGCTCCGCTGAAGGTGCCGCCCGGCAGAGTCCCGAGATCGGTCACCACGCCGTGATCCCAGAGGACGGCGTGTTCCGAAAAACCAGGGCCGCTACTCCCCCCTACAACCTGACCCCGGTCGTTTATCCCCTGGGCGCCGCTGGACGTGCCGCCCGGCAGGGTCCCGAGATCGGTCACAGTAATGGCCGAAGCCGCGACGGCAAACGTCGGCGGCGTCGTAGAAGGCATCGCAGTCTGCTCGCTGCAGCCAACCATGAGACCGAGCGTCAGCCACAGCCCAAGGCGTCGCCCGATATGTGTGATTGTGGTACGATCCATAGTCGCTCCGAGGCCGACGTGTGATACAGCGAACAGCCGTGGCGCGGTGACTGGGAATAGCGGCACACTAGCTGGAGACTCGCTCGTCAACGTGAGCCGTCCGCCGTTTCTTCCAGTTCTACCATCCGATTGGTCGCACACGACCTGAGCTGGCGTGGCCGTCTCATGGGAGCGTGGCCAAGTGGGGCCCAAGTGACTGGTCACAGGCGGGCCTGGAGCCGAATGACCAGCAGCCGGCCCAGCTCGGGCGCGCCGACGTACTCCCGGTGTCGCGCATCGAACAGGTTGTACGCGTCAAGCGTCACGTTCATCCGCGCAGCCCCAGGTAAGGTACAGGAATCCCAGCACGCCGCTGCCCCGCGCCCCCGACCCCCGCCCCAGACAAGATCCCGCCGTGATGGGGATCATCGGGTAGATGCACGGCGTGAGGCTCGTGACGAGGCCTGCGCCAAACAGCGTGACCAGGGCGAGGAGCGGGCTGTGCGCCAGCGCCTCACCCAGGTCCACGACGACGAATAACAGGCCGAGGGTCAACGTCCGCTACAAACTCCACCCCGACCGATAGTGCGGATGGACGTACTCGTCCGGGATACTCACGTTCGTCACCTGGCCGTTCTCGGGGTTGACCTCGAGCGCCCGGCCCAGCCGCACCGCGAGACACCCGAGCAGCACCATCGACGTCAGCCCTCCCGCGTGTCCGTCGAACGTCGAGCCCGCGGGCGACCCGCCCTTGCACGCCGCGATCCACTCGGCGTAGACGCCGGGTGAGTGCGGGTACTTCGGCTGCTGCGCCGGGGGATCTCCGCTCGCGACGCCCTGCTTCGCGGGCGTGAGCAGCTTGGGGTCGTCTCCATACGTCCCCGCGGTGAGCTTGCCGTCGCTCCCGATCCACAGCTGCCCACCGCCCTTGTCGAACGGCCACGCCAGGTCGTCGGCCACTTCGACCGGTCGCGGTGGATAGAGACTGCCGTCGCGCCACACGACCGCCACCTCGGGGCGCTTGCCCTTCGCCGCGAAGCTGTAGCTGATGCGCGAGCCGGCCGGCGCGGTCTCCTTGAAGAGCGGCGTGGACTCGGCTTCGACGCGCGTGGGGTAGCCGAGATCGAGGGTCCAGTAGGCGGCGTCCATGATGTGGCACGCCATGTCGCCCAGGGCGCCCGTGCCGAAGTCCCAGAAGCCGCGCCACTTGAACGGAGCGTACGCCGGGTGATACGGCCGCTCCGGTGCGGGCCCGAGCCACAGGTTCCAGTCGAGCGTGGCGGGAGCGTAGTACTCCTCGAGCGGCCGGTCGATCGCCTGCGGCCAGATCGGCCGATTGGTCCAGAAGTGCACCTCGCGCACCGTCCCGATGGCGCCCGCCTCGACCCACTCGCGGATCTGGCGCGTGCCGTCGCGCGCGTGGCCCTGGTTCCCCATCTGGGTCATGATCTTGGGGTGACTGCGCGCGTAGTCGGCCAAGGCGCGCACCTCGCCCATGGTCCGGGCGAGCGGCTTTTGGATGTAGGTGTGCTTCCCTGCCTTCATGGCGAGCATCCCGGCGGCGGCGTGCGAGTGGTCGGGCGTCGACACCGTCACCGCGTCGATGTTCTTCGACTCCTTGTCGAACAGCTCGCGGTAATCCCTGTACCGCTTCGCCTTGGTGTAGGTCTGGAACGCGTCTTCGGCGCTCTTCCAATCCACGTCGCACAGCGCGTAGATGTTCTCCCCTTCCATGCCCCGCACGTCGTTGCGGCCCATGCCCCCCACGCCGATGCAGGCGACGTTGAGCTTGTCGCTCGGCGCGCGGTAGCCACGGCCCAGCACGTGCCGGGGCACGATGGTGAACGCCACGCCGGCGCCCATGGCGCCGACGAATTTCCGTCTCGAGATGCGTTTGCGTGACATAAACAGCGCTGCGAATAACAGCAGGACCACGGCGGCGAACCCGGCCGGCAGCACCCAGAAGCTGGGCCACCGCTCGAGGGTCAGGCTGGCCGCGCCGCCGAGCAACCGGTTGTACACGTTGCCGGCCACCTGTGCGCCGATGAGCATCCCGATGCCGTAGGTGACCAGCACGAGGAACCCCTGCGCCTGACCGCGAACCGCGGGTGTCGACTTCTTGTCCACGTAGATCTGGCCCGTAACGAAGAAGAAGTCGTAGCAGACCCCGTGGAGCAGGATACCGATGATGATGAGCCAGAAGACTGCACTGGGCGCCGCGATCGCAAACAGGGCGTAGCGCAGCACCCAGGCAGCCATGCCGGCCATCAGCATCCGCTTCACGCCGAGCCGCGCGAAGAAGAGCGGCATAAGCAGCATAAAGCCGGTCTCGGACATCTGACCGAGCGTCTGCGTCGCCGCGATCTTGGTGACGCCCGCATTGCCCAGAAAGATCTGGGTGAAGTTGTAGTACGCCGCGAGCGGGATGCACAACAGCAGCGAGGCGGCAATGAAGACGTAGAAGGCACGGTCGCCCAGCTGCCCCAGCGCATCCAGGCCGGCGATGCTGCGCAGCGAGACCCGTTGCCCAGCCCCGGGGGGCGGCGTATGGGGCAGCGTGAAACTGTATACGCCGAGCAGCACGCTGGCTGTGGCGGTGGTGTAGATGGGCATCGCCGTCTGTTCGGGGATGAGGCCCGTCAGCGGACCGAGCACGAGGCTGATGAACCACCCGGCGATAATCCAGCCGATCGTGCCAAACACCCGGATCAAGGGGAACTGCGTCTCTTGTGACTGGATGTGATGAAACGCCAAGCTGTTCGCGAGTCCGAGCGTGGGCATGTAGCACAGGTTGTAGAGCAGCAGGAGCAGAATGAACACGACTGGGGCGCCCACCGCGCGAGGCACGGCGAACATCACCAGGCCGCCCAGCAAGTGGAGCATCCCCAGCACCCGCTCCGTCGCGAAGTACCGATCCGCGACGAGCCCCAGGAAGAACGGCGCGACGATGGCCGCGATCGGGTTCACCGTATAGGGCCAGTGCGTCAGCGTCTCCATTCCATGATGGGTCATGTACACGGCGATCGTCGTGTACCACGCGCCCCAGATGAAGAACTGCAGGAACATCATCGCCGACAGCCGGGCGCGGACACTCACGGCAGCACCCGGATCTTGATGTTGCGGAACGCCACCGGGTACTCGTGCTCTTGCAAGCCGATGTAGCCCTCGGCGTTGCGTCCGTAGTGCGCATGCGGGGCGAACTTGCTCGCCTTCACCTTGGCTTCCCAATCCGGGCTGCCCAGCTCGTACTCGACAACCTTCACGCCGTTGAGCCAGTGCTCGACGTGGTTGCCGTTCACCACGATGCGCACCTGGTTCCACTGGCCCGCGGGCTTCACCACCCCGGCGGGCGACGGATACAGGCCGTAGTCGGCGCCGGCAGCCGTCAGGCGCGACTGGCCGTCCGGATGCCCGGCGTCGTCCAGCACCTGCATCTCGGGAGCGCTCCAGTAGATCGCGTCGTCGTCCTCGCTCGCGCGGTAGAAGATCCCGCTGTTGCCGTTCTTTGCGATGTTCCATTCGAGCGACAGCTCGAAGTTGCGGAACTTATCGGTCGTGATGATGTCGGCTGCCGGCTTGACGCGCTTGAGCGTGCCGTCCACCACCTGCCACCCCGATGGCATCGAATCCATCTTCCACCCTCGCCACCCTGCCGTGGTCTTACCGTCGAACAACAGGCGCCAGCCGGCGGCGCGTTCGGCGGTGGTGAGCGTGTTGAGCGTGGCGGGCCCGTTCGTCGAGGCCTGTTGAGCGAGGGCAGCCTGCGGCACGGCCGACAACGCCCCCGCAAGGCAGGCCCCCAGCAGGGTGATGGCCGTCAGGTGGTTCACGTCCTCCTCCTCTCTATCGGTACAGCGGGCTTCGTTGGGGGGGGGAATCGAGGCTCAACGCTACGGTCAGTCGGGGAGGCCGGCAAGCTCCTTGAGGCGGGTCTGGACCGCACGCCGGGCGCGCTCGCCGCGGGTGATGACCAGGATCGCGTCGTCCCCCGCGATCGTCCCGATGATCTCCTCCCAGCCCGCCCCGTCGATCGCGAGACCCAGCGCCTGCGCGCCGCCAGCCGGCGTCTTGACGACGAGCAGCGGCCCCACTCCATCCATGGAGACGAGCATCGCGGGGAGGAGCTGCTCCAGGTGGGGGCGGATGCCGGAGCCGCTCTCGAGCGGCGGCGCGTAATGGGAGCCCCCGTCGGGGGCGGCGACCTTGGCGAGGCCGAGATCACGGATATCCCGCGACAGCGTCGCCTGGGTGACGGCGAAGCCCTCCCCTTTGAGCAGCTCGCGCAGCTGTTCTTGGCTCGCGACCCGTCCGGAGCGGACGATCTTGAGAATCGCGGCGTGCCGCTGCGTTTTCATGGGGCCTGAATCTAGCGGTGGACTACCCGTCCGGCGACGACGGTGAGAAGGGCGGTCGAGGGCGGTCGAGGGCGGTCGAGGGCGGTCGAGGGAAACACCGCAAGATCAGCTTCTTTGCCAACTTCTAACGATCCGATCGTGTTCTCCAGTCCTAGGGCCCGGGCGCCGTCGAGCGTGAGCATCCGCAGCGCCTCCGCTCCGTCCAAGCCCGCGGCGGCCGCTTCCGACCAGAGATCGACGTCTCCGGTGCTTACCACCGAATCGGTCCCGAAGCCGACCGTGAGCCCGGCGCGCCGGAACAGCGCCAGCGGCGCCGTACCGTGGCCGTGGGCGCGGTTAGAGCGCGGACAGTGGGCCAGCCCCACCCCCGCCTGCTGGAGAATGGCGATGTCCCGCTCGTCCACCTGGACACAGTGGATGCACAGCCACCCCGTTGCACGTTCCAAGACGACAAGCCGCAAGAGGTACTCGACGGGCGAGCAGCCGCGTGCGGTCACCGTTATCCCGCGCGCGCGCAACGCATCGGCGAACGGACCCGCGCCGTCGCGGACGAGCGCCGTTTCCTCGCGCGACTCGGCGAGGTGCACGGCGACGGGGAGCCCTTCCCGGCGCGCCAGCTCGGCGGTCGCTCGATACAGCGGCTCGCTCACGGTATACGGTGCGTGCGGGGACACACCCAGCCGGGCGCGGCCGGTGGCGATCGGGCCCAGCCGTCGCACGGCGGCCGCGAGCTCGGTCAGGCTGGCGCCGCACTGCGTCGGGTCCGGCCCGAAGACTTCCTGGTAATAGATGCCCCGCCCTCCGAGGCGCGCGAGTGCCCCAAGGGGAGCGCCGCTCGAGCCCGTGTCCGCGACACAGGTGATGCCACGCGCCCAGCAGTCGTGCACTCCCTGCTCCGCCGAACGCGAGAACTCGTCCGGCGTCATGGCCTCCTTGAGCGCGCGGATCGTTCGGATCCACTGGGGGAACTCACGCGCGGGGTTCTTGCCGGCGAGGTGTGTCAGTTCAAGGTGGGTGTGGCAGTTGACGAGCCCCGGCACGAGCGCCCCTTCCGGGAACGCCAGCCGCTCGGCGTGGGCGGGTGCGGGAACGGCGCTGTCGGGCCCGAGGGCCGCGATCCGCCCGGCGTCGTCAACGAGAACGGCGCCGTCCATGATCGGCGGCGCCGTAACGGGGTGCACAGAGCGTGCACGGATGCGCAACATCGGGGGTCGGGGGTCAGGGAGCCGGCGCGCCGCTCCGGACGCCTGGCCCCTGACCCCCGACCCCTGATCCCTATCCGTTATGGTGACACCCCGATGCCGAACGGCGTGTGCACAGGGCACGACTGCGTGGGCTCGGTGCCCGGATAGAACCAGTCCCAGTGGCGCACGTCCTGCGGGCAGAACGGTGTGGCCAGGTAGCCGTTCGACCAGTCCACCTCACGCGTGATCAGGGAATCGGGCCGCTCCCAGTCGGGCGGCGGCGGCCGCCGGTCGTACACGTCGCGCATGAACGCCGTCCAGGCCGGCGCCACGATCCTGCCGCCACCGGCGTTGTGCTCGAGGATGCGCTGCTGAATGTCATAGCCAACCCAGATGCCCGCCACGAGCTCCGGCGTATAGCCGATGAACCAGGCGTCGGTGTAGTCGTCTGTGGTGCCGGTCTTGCCGGCCGCCGGGACCGTGAACCCCGCCTTCCACACGGCGCTGAACGCGGTGCCGCGGCGGATCACGTCTTTCATCATGTCGACCATCAGCCAGGTGTGCTCGGGGTCCATCACCTCCTCGCGCCGCAGGTCGGATTTCCAGAGGATGTTCCCCTGGCGGTCCTCGACGCGGAGGATGCCGATCGGCTCGGCGCGCGTGCCGAGCGTGGCGAAGGCCGTATAGGCCGCGATCATCTCCATCGGCTTTACACCCCTGGCGCCGATGTGGATCGAGGGATAGGCCGGGAGCGGGGTGGTGATCCCGTAGCGGCGCGCTTCCCCGATCACCGTCTGCTCACCCAGCGCCATCCCCAGCTTGATCGTCGCGAGGTTGCGGGACAGGTACAGCCCTTCGCGCATCGGGATCAGGCCGAGCGTCGTGTCGTCGTCATCCTTGGGCTGCCACGGCGTCGAGTCGAGTTGGATAACGGGCGGGTTGAGCGGGGAGTCGTCCACCATCTCGGTGACCGGGTGACCGGCGCGGACCGCGGCCGAGTACACGAACGGCTTGAACGTCGAGCCGGGCTGGCGGATCGCCTGCGTCGCGCGGTTGTACTTGGAGTCGTCGAAATCGCGCCCGCCGATCATCGCGCGGATGTAGCCGGTGTTCGCTTCGAGGGCGACCAGTGCGCCCTGCAGGTAAGGCGTGAACAACCCGTGGTCCTCGCCCGTCGCCTTGGACGATTCGATGTACTCGCGATAGGTCGTGCGCCCCGGGAACTTTCCGTTCGAGTACACCCCCGCCTCGATGGCGTCGAGCTGCGCCTGCAACGCCCGCTCGGCCGCCTCCTGCATGTCGAGGTCGAGCGTGGTATAGATCCGCAGGCCGCCCGCGTACAGGTCGCGCCCGAAGCGCGCGTCGAGCTGGACGCGCAGCCATTCGACGAAGTACGGTGCCACATCGCCGTAGTTGGTGCGGTGCGTCGTGAGCACGAGGGGGTAGGCCTGCCACAGCTCGCACTCCTCATTCGTCAAGTATCCCTGGTCTCGCATCAAGCCCAGCACCGCGTTGCGCCGCCAGACGGCGCGCTCGGGGTGGGTGCGCGGGTTGTAGATCGCGGGCGACTTGGGAAGCGCCGCCAGCGTGGCCGCTTCCGCGACGTTCAGTTGCGACGCGTGTTTGCCGAAGTAGATCTGCGCGGCGGCCTCCACACCATGGGCGCCGGCCCCGAGGTTGATCTGGTTCAGATACAGCTGGAGAATCGTGTCCTTGGGGAAGTTGCGCTCGATCTCGACTGCGACGCGCGCTTCCTTGAGCTTACGCGTGAGCTGCTTCTGGCGGCTGATCTCGTCCGGGAAGATGTTGCGGGCGAGCTGCATGCTGATCGTCGAGAAGCCCTGCGAATAGCCGAACGATAGCAAATTCGCCTTGAGGGCACCGAGGACCCTGAGGTAGTCGATACCGTGATGGGAGTAGAACCGCTTGTCCTCGGTGGCGAGGAACGCTTGCCGCACCGCGATGGGAAACTCGGAGAGGGGCAGCACCGTGCGGCGCTCCAGGCCGAGCTCACTGATCAAGCGGCCGTCGGCGGCGAAGACCTTCGACGTCTGCATCTGCACGTTGTCGCCGGAACCGATCAGGCGCGAGATGCTGGGGCAGTGCTCGCCGGCGCAGACCCGGGTCCAGGAGCCGTAGGCGAGCCCCGCGACGTACATCGCCGCCAGGACCGCCGCCGCGATCAGACGGGCGCGGGTCTTGGGATGCTGCCACCAGGTGACGGGGCTCGGCAGGGAAACGGGCGCGGGGATCGAGGCCATCGCGTTACAACCTAGTAAGGGTCACCAGCGCTTGCCAGCGGTTGGGGCTTCTCTTACGATTCCGCGCCATGCCGGACCTCGTTGCCGAGCTCGAGTGGCGCGGGTTCGTCCACCACGCTACGCAGCAGTTCCAACGCCATCTCGCCGAGGGGCGGCGCACGGTGTACTGCGGCTTCGATCCGACCGCGCCCAGCTTCCAGGTCGGGAACTTGATGCCGCTCACGCTGCTGCGACACTTCCAGCTGCGCGGCCACAAACCGATCGTCCTCATGGGCGGCGGCACCGGCCTGATCGGCGATCCGAGCGGTAAACCGAGCGAGCGCCCCCTCCTCTCCAAAGAGCAGATCCGAGACAACGTGCACCGCCAGCGGGACCAGGTGGCGCGGCTGCTCGACTTCGACGCGCGGGAGACGCGCGCCCTCGTCCTCAACAACGCCGACTGGCTCGTCGAGCAGCGCCTGGTGGATTTCCTCCGCGACGTGGGCAAGCACTTCACCGTCAACATCATGATGCAGAAGGAGTCGGTGCAAGCGCGGCTCGACACGGGCATCTCTTACACCGAATTCAGCTACATGTTGCTGCAGGCGTACGACTTTCTGCACCTGTTCCGCAAGGAGCACTGCACCATCCAGGTGGGCGGGAGCGACCAGTGGGGGAACATCACGGCCGGGATCGACTTGATCCGCCGGGTGGAGGGGGCCGAGGCGCATGGGCTCGTCGCGCCGCTCTTCACCACCGCGACGGGAGCGAAGTTCGGGAAGACGGAGGGCGGCGCGGTCTGGCTCGATCCCGCCCTCACGTCGGTCTATAAGTTCTACCAGTTCTGGCTCAACACGGACGACCGAGACACGGAGCGCTACCTCAAGCTCTTCACCTTCCTCCCACGCGCGGAGATCGACGCCCTGCTCGTCCAGCTGAAGACGACCCCCGCCGCGCGCGCGGCGCAGCGCGCCCTGGCTCGCGACGTCACGGAGCGGGTCCACGGCCCGGACGCGACCGCGAAGGTCATCCGCGCATCCGAGGTGTTGTTCGGCGGCTTCGACCCACACGCCGCCGACGACGCGACCTTCGACGTCCTGGCGCAGGAACTCCCCACCGCGACCGTCCCGGCGCGGGACGGCGTGTCGCTCGTCGACGCAGTGGTGCAGGCAGGGCTCGCCAGGTCGAAGAGCGAGGCGCGTCGCTCCATCGAGCAGGGTGGGATCTACGTCAACCAGCAGCGCGTGAAGGACCCCGCCCGGAGCATCGCAAGCGCCGACTGGCTCGCGGGGAGGAATCTGCTGCTCCGCAAAGGCAAGAAGGAGTACGGGCTGCTGCGGCTCGGCATCTAGGAGACACCATGTTCATCGGGCACTACGCTCTCGCGCTCGCGGCTAAGCGCGCCGCGCCACGAGCCTCGCTGGGCGTGCTGTTCGCCGCGACGTCGCTCGCGGATCTGCTCTGGCCGGTGTTTTTGCTCTTGGGGTGGGAGCAGGCGCATTTCATTCCGGGGCCGAACCCATTCCTGACGCTGTGGCTCGATTCGATCCCGATCTCGCACAGCCTCGTCACGCTCATCGGATGGGGCGCCCTGTTCGGGCTCGCGTACCGCGCGCGCACCGGGGACGGGCGCGGGTGGCGCGTCCTGGCGCTCCTCGTCGTAAGCCACTGGGTACTCGACTTCGTCACCCATCGCCCCGACATGCCGCTGTACCCGGGCGGCACGCCGCTGGGGCTCGGTCTCTGGAACTCCGTCGCTGGCACCGTCGGCGTCGAGGGAGTGATGTTCGCCGCGGGGACCTGGCTCTACGCCACGGCCACACGCCCCCGCGACCAGGTCGGGCGCTACGCATTCTGGGCGCTCATCGCTGTGCTCGTCCTGTCGTACGTCGGCTCGCTGTTCAGTCCACCTCCGCCGACACGGGTCGCGCTCGCCGTCGGCGGCATCATCTTCGGGTGGCTGTTCGTGGTATGGGGGTGGTGGGCGGATGGACACCGGGACGCCACCGTGGGTCACGCAGTCCCCGGGGCATCGCCCCGGGGTTAGCCGCCCGGAAACCGCTTTGCTCGGCTGACCCCGGGCCGGTGGCCCGGGGTCGCGCTACCCATCCAGCTGATCAAGCACATCCAGCACCCGCTCCATCTCCTCCACCGTGTTGAAGCAGTGCGGTGACAGCCGGATGGCGCCCTCCCGCAGCGAGCACACGACGTGCGCCCGTTTGACGGCGTGGTACGCCTCGGCGGGGTGCCGGGGCGCGAGACAGATGATGGCGGAGCGATGCGCGTCGTCACGCGGCGAGACGATGCGCACGCCGTTCTGCTCCGCCCACTTGAACACGGGCTCGTGCAGCGCCCGCGTATGCTGCGCGATGTCGGCGACGCCGATCTCGGCCAGCATGTGGACCGATTCGGTCATCCCGTAGAAGTCCTGGAAGGGCAGCGTCACCATCTCGAAGCGGCGGGCGTCGGCGCGGAAGGTGGCGTTGTAGTCGGTGAGCTTCGAGAAGTCGTCCGTCCCCTCGAACGCCATCCATCCTGTCACCGCGGGCTCGAGCGCCGGGACGAGCTCCTTGCGCACGTACACGAACCCCGACCCCCAGGGCGAGAGCAGCCACTTCTGGCCGCCGCACGCCAGGATGTCGACCGCGGTCTCGCGCACGTCGAGCGGGGAGTTCGCCACGCCCTGGATGCCGTCCACCACGAGGAAGGTGCCGTTGGCGCGGCACGCGGCGCCGAGGCGGTCGAGATCGGCGCGGTAGCCATTGGAGAACTGCACAAACGACACCGCGAGCACGCGCACGCGCGGGTCGTGCAGCCGCTCGACCAGGTAGTCCTCGTCTGGCCAGCCTTCCGGTGCACAAGGGGCGAGCTCGACGTCGATCCCTTGCTTCTTGAGCCGCAGCCAGGGATACACGTTCGCGGGGAACTCGCGATCCGACACGAGCACGACGTCGCCCGCCTTGAGCGGCAGCGCGCGGGCCGCCAGGTTCAGCCCGTGGCTGGTGTTGGTGGCGAGGGCGATCTCGCACGGCTCCGCGTTGACGAGCTGCGCGATCGCCTCGCGCGCGGCCTGGAGGCCGGCCTGGAGCTCCCGGTCGGGGAGGAGGTGCGGCGCGGTGCGCTTGGCGGTGAACTCGTCGAGGGCGCGGCGGGTGCGCTCGGGGATGGGGCCGATGGAGGCGTTGTTCAGGTAGACGGTATCGGCGGTCCAGGGGAACTCGGTGGCGCGGAGCGCCCGGAAGGTGTCGCGCAGCGCCCGGAGGCGGGTGGGGTGGTACGCGATGTCGGTCATGCCCGCACGTCGAGCGCGTCGCGCAAGCCGTCGCCCAGTAGGTTCAACCCCAGCACCGCGACGCCGATCGCGAGCCCGGGGAAGAGCGACACCCACGGGGCCACGCGCAGCAGGTCGCGCCCCTCCGCGACCATCGCGCCCCACGACGGCGTGGGCGGCTGCGCGCCGAGACCCACGAACGACAGCGCCGCCTCCGCCATGATGGCCCCGCCGACGCCGAGCGTGGCCGCGATGATCACCGGCGCGAGCACGTTCGGAAGGATGTGGCGGGACACCAGGCGCGCGTCCGACGCACCCAGCGCCCGCGCCGCCTGCACGTAATCGAGCGCGCGCACCACCAGCACCTGCCCCCGCACCAGCCGCGCCATGCCGGCCCAGCCAACGACCCCGATCACGACGCACACGACCGGCAGCGATGGCTTCACCGCGGCGGCGATGGCGATGAGCAAGAGGAGCGACGGGAAGGCAAGTGTGACGTCGGCGATGCGCATCAGCAGGGCGTCGGCCCAGCGCCCGTAAAAGCCGGCGACGAGCCCGAGCGCCACTCCGACCGCGAGCGCGATCGCCTGACTGCCGAGCCCGACGGCGAGCGAGAGCCGAGCGCCGAACAGCACGCGGCTCAGCACGTCCCGCCCCTGGGCGTCGGTTCCGAGCAGAAACGCGCCCGACGGCGGCCGGAGGCCGTGCGACAACGCGCCACGATAGGGATCACCAGGTGCGAGCCACGGCGCCGCGAGCGCGACGAGGGTGAGCGCCGTCACCACGGCGAGGCCGGCCATCGCCCAGCGACTCCGGACGATGCGCTGGTGAATGAGTAGCGCGCGCATAGGGGCCACGACTACGTTACTCGGACGCTCACCTTCCGGGCAAGCGGCGATCCCTTGAAAAGCGACACACGCTTCAGTCTGGTTCTCGGCGGCGGCGGCATGAAAGGCCTCGCGCACATCGGCGTGCTCCAGGCCCTCACCGAGCGCGGCCTCCTGCCGACGCACATCGTCGGCTCGAGCGTGGGCGCGCTCGTGGGCGCGGCGTGGTCGGCAGGCCACAGCGTCGCCGAGCTGCGCGAAATCGCGGTCAACCTGCGCCGCAAGGACATCTTCGCCGTCGCCCACGCCGACATGGCGTTCAAGCGGATGCGCTCCCCCGCCCTGTTCCGGCGCGAGCCACTCGACACGCTGCTCGAGCGCCTCGTCGGCGATATCACGTTCCACGAGCTGGACCATCCGCTGGTGGTCAACACCGTGGACGTCAACTCGGGAATGCAGGTGTTCTGGGGGCTCGAGGGGCTGGACGAGATCCCCGTGCGGGAGGCCGTGTTCGCCTCGTGCGCGCTGCCCGGCTTCCTGCCGCCGCGGGAGATCCGCGGCCGCTTCTACGTCGACGGCGCGACGGTCGACAACCTCCCTGTGGGGACCGCGCTCGTGCTCGGCGCCGATGTCGTGCTCGCAGTCGACGTGTCGGCGTCCAACGCGTTCCGGGCGGACGTGCAGGACGAGGGGTTCGCCTCGGTGTTCGCGCGCGCGACCGAGATCGCCATGCAGTCGCTGCTCGAGCTGCGGCTGCGCTCCTGGGGCACGCCGCCCATCTATTACGTGCATCCGCGCGTCGAGCACATCTCGCCGTTCTCGTTTGATCACCTGCGCGAGGTGGTCGAGGAAGGCTACCGCGCCACCGCGGCGGCGCTCGACCATCCCGACGAGTGGCCGCAGCCAGGAGATGCGGGCGTGTACCCGAAGCGCGGCGTCATCGTGCGCGTGCAGCGGGAGCGGTGCATCGGCTGCGGCGCCTGCCTCGTCCAGGCGCCCCCCGGGATGTTCGTGCTGGACGCGCAGGGGAAGGCGGTCGTCACGCGGCCGGAGCAAGAGTGGTCGCCGGTCGACGGGGAGTTCATCCGGCACTGCCCCACCTACGCCATCAGCGCGCGGCCGGCGGCGACTCCCGCCGCAACTCGGCGTCAATCTGGATGAGGTCCCGCGCCACGCGGTCCCAGTTGTAATAGGTCTCGACTGCCCGCCGGCCCGCGGCGCCCATGCGCCGGCGCACGTCAGCGTCCGCGAGCAATCGTGTGATCCCCGCCGCGACTGCCGCGGGATCGTTCGGATCGACCAGGATTCCCGTCTCCCCGTCGCGCACCGCGTCCGCGACGCCGCCCGAGTCTCCCGCCACCACGGCCAGCCCGCAGGCCGACGCCTCCACCAACGCGATGCCGAAGCCCTCAGCGAGGAGGTCGTAGCGGCGCGACGCGCCCACGTACAGATCGGCCGCGTTGTAGACCGCCGGCAGCTCGGCGTCCGCGACGAAACCGAGAAACTTCACGGCGTCCTCGAGCCCGAGCTCCGCCGCAAGCCGCTCGAACTCGGGGCCCCGCGAGCCGACCCCCGCCACCGCGTACCGCACTGCTGGGAACGCGGCGCGCACGGCGGGGAGCGCCCGAATGACAGTGTCGATCCCCTTGTGCGAGTCGAGCCGCGAGACCGTGAGGAGCCACGGCCCACCGTCCAGCCCGTACTTCTCCCGTGCAGGGCGCGGGTCGATTCCGGGTCGGAACCGCGACGGCGTGGTGCCGGGCGGCACGATCCGCACGTCCGGTGCGAGCACCGGGCAGCCCAAGGCGGCGAGCACCGAGCGGGCGAGGTCGGCCGTCCAGCGACTGTTCGCCACGACCACCGACGCGCCGCCGAGCAGCTGCCGGGCCGTCCACCATTTGAAGCGAGAGCGGCGCATCTTCGCCTGCAGCAGTAGCAGCTCGGTGCCGTGCACGATCACGCCGTACGGGAGGCCGTAGCGCGCACGCAGCCAACGCGCCGGGTACCCCGCCGGCTTGAGCTCCGCACACCAGACAAATCCGGGTCGCGCGCGCCGCACCAGCGTGCTCGCTCGCGCAGTCCAGAGCGCGAGCCCGTTGAGGGTGCGGAGCCGCGTGGCGCGGATGCCCATGTGATCGATCGGCTGCGGGAAGCGGGAATCGCTCGCCTCGCTCCCCGCGTGCCGCCCGGTCGACACCACGAGGGAGTGGGGTGGATACCGCAGCGCCAGCTCACCCATCCAGCGGGCGATGCCGCCGCCCAAGGGCGGAAAGTTGAAGGCCAGGAGCAGGGTGGTGCCTATGCCACGACCTCGGCCTCGATCGCGCGCAGATCGCCGACGACCCGGTCCCAGTTGTAATAGGTCTCGACAGCCCGGCGTCCCGCAGCACCCACTCGCTCGGCGAGCTCGGCGTCCGCGAGCAGGCGGCAGATGGCGTCGGCGAACGCTGCCGGGTCCTCCGGGGGGACGAGGAAGCCGGTCTCCCCGTCCCGCACCGCGTCCGGCACGCCGCCCGAGTTGCCCGCGACGACCGGCAGCCCGCAGGCCGACGCCTCGACGAGCGTGATGCCGAAGCCCTCGACTCCAATCCGCTCGGCGCGGCGCGAGGCGCCGACGTACACCGCCGCCAGGCTGTAGAGTGCGGGGAGATCGCGCTCGCTCACCTCGCCGAGGAAGCTCACGCGCTCGGCCACGCCCAGCTTGCCCGCGAGCTTCTCGAGCTTTTCGCGCTCGGCCGCTGCGCCCGCCCCGGCGACGGCGTAGCGGATGTCGGGGGCGCGCGCGAGGATCGCGGGCAGCGCCTGCAGCACCGTGTCGATGCCCTTGTGCGGCTCGAGCCGCGCCACTGTGAGCAGCCAGCGCGCGCCGTCCCGCCCGTCGGGCAGCGCCAGACGGCGGCGCAGCTCGGCGCCATCGACCCCGGGGCGGAAGCGGGTGGGATCGGTGCCGAGGTGCACGACGCGGAGCCGCTGGCCGTGACCGTCGAGGCCAAGCTCCCCTAGTACGGTGAGGGCCAGATCACGCGTCCAGTTCGAGATGGCGACGAGTGCGGCGGCGCCGCCGAGAATGGCGCGCGACGAGCGGCGCTTCAACCCAGAATGGTGGTACTTGTGCTGCTCGCTCAGCAGGTCGGCGCCGTACAGGAAGATGCAGTAGGGGCTCTTGGTGCGCTCGTACACCCAACGGGCGGGATAGCCGGCCGGCTTCACGTTGCCGCAATACACGAACCGCACCCGGTGCTCGCGCGCCAGGCTCGCGGCGCGGCGCGACCAGAGCAGCAGCCCCGGCAGCGACTTGGTGCGCCGCCGCCCGATCGGGAGGCGGTCGACCGCGCCGCCGAACTGCGCGTCCACCTCGGCCGAATCGGGATCCTGCGGCGTCGAGACGATCAGCTCGCCGGGCGGGTATCGCCGGGCCAGCTCGCCTTGCAGGCGGGCGATACCGCCGCCCATCGGCGGAAAGTCCTGTGCCAGCAGGAGACTGGTCACGCCGGGAATGCTAACGGGGCGTCGCCGCCGCGAGCAATCGCCCCGAAGGACGGCGTGCGAGCGCCTCGCGGTACACCACCTCGGTGCGCTCCGCGGTCCGCTCGAGCGTGAACTCGCGACGCACCAGCGTGCGGCCAGCCTGTGCCAGCCGGCGCGTCCACGCGCCGTCAGCGAGCACGCGCTCGAGCGCTTCCGCCCACGCCGCCGGATCGAGCGGCGGGACCAGGAGCCCCGTCTCGCCGGAGCGGACGAGATCCGCGTTGCCGCCAGCGGCCGACGCTACGACCGGCAGCCCGAGCGCCATGGCTTCGAGCAAAGCCTGCGACAGTCCCTCTATCCGGGACGGCAAGGCGGCCATGGCCGCCAAGTGATAAAAGGCGAGCGGGCGATCGATGAGAGGCACGAACACCACGCGATGGCGGGCTGGCACCGACTGCACCAGGGCACGCAGGCGGCCGTCCGGCTCGACCCCGACGCACGCCACCACGACCCCGCGCGCGACCCTCGGCAGCGCTTGAAGCACGACGTGCTGATCCTTGAGCCGCGAGACGATCGCGACTACGGGCCGCCCGCCCGGGTCTCCGAGCGCCGCGCGCGCGGCCGCAAGGTCGTGGGGCGGCACCGGCGCGTCGACGCGCTCGAGCGCGATCCCGTTCGGCACGACGCGGAGCCGGGCACCGGGATGCAGGCGCCGCCGCAGCGCGCGGGCGACCGCCCCGCTCACGGCGATCGTGCGGTCCGCCGTCCACCCGACCGGCAGGAGCTCGACGGGCGAGGTCAGCGGCATCGTCCGCCGGGTGACGACGAACGCCTGCGGCAGCCGGCCGCGCCAGCGCAGCCACGTGAGCGCGCGGCGGTCCAGGGTGGCGTGGGCGTTGACCACATCCACCCGCTCCCGCCCCAGCACGTCCCTGAGGGCGCCCGTGAGCGCAGCCTGCGGCAGGAACGCGAGCGGAACGACCGGGAGCCCGGCTTCGCGCGCGAGCCGCGCCAACAGCGCGTCCCCCCGACAGCCCACCAGCACGCGGTGTCCGCGGCGGGCGAGATACTGACTCAAATTGAAGATCGACTGCGTGGAGCCGGCCGGCCCGCCCTGGTGGGTGAGCTGGAGAATCGTGAGCGGCTCGCCTGTCATGGGGCGAAGCTAGTTATCTTATGTCGCCGATGCACGTCGTCGTCGCCTCCCATCAGCAGCTGCCGGCGAAGGGGTACGGCGGCCCGCAGCGCGTGGTCGTGGCACTGGTCCGCGGGCTGGCGGCGCTAGGGCATCGGATCACCCTGCTCGCGCCGCCGGGCTCGCGCGTGACCGAAGCGAGGCTGGTGGAGGTTCCGGCCCGCAAGTTCGGCGACCCCGCGGAGCTCGCGCGCTATCTCCCCGACGACGCCGAGCTGCTGCACACGCACTTCGCGCTCAAGCACGGCCCCGACGCGCTGCCGTTCCTCCAAACGTTTCACCACAACCTCAAGCCCGGCTCCCCACTCCACTCCAATACGGTTTTTCTGTCGCGCGACCACGCCCGCCGTCACGGCAGCGAGGTGTTCGTCTACAACGGGCTCGACCCGGCGGAGTACTTCTTCCGCCGGTTCCCCAAGCGGGCGGAGCAGTTCGACCTCTTTCTGGGCAAGCTGCACAGCGCGAAGGGCTACCACTGGGCGGTCGAAGCGGCGAAGCACGCCGGCCACCGGCTGGTCCTGGCGGGCGGCTGGCGGCCCAGCTTCACCGGGGCGATCAAGTACGTGGGCGAGGTCGACGGCCGGAAGAAAGCGGCGCTGCTCGCGCGGGCCCGCTGCTTGTGGAATCCGGCGCAGTGGGACGAGCCGTTCGGTCTCGTGACCATCGAGGCCTTGCTCTCGGGGACGCCGGTCCTCGGGACGCGCCGCGGCGCGCTCCCCGAGCTGATCACGCCGGAGGTGGGCGCACTGTGCGATACGATGGAGGAGATGATCACCGCGTCCCGGACGATCCACACGCGCAGTCCCCAGGCGTGCCGCACGCTCGCCGAGCGGCAGTTCACGCATCTGGTGATGGCGCAGGAATACGTCCGGATGTACCGCTGCCTGCTCGACACGGGGAAGCTGCCGCCGGGACGGCCGACGGCCGCCGCTTAGCGCAGCGCGACCATCAGCAGCTCTTCCAGCCGGTGCCGCCACGTGTGCTCCCGCAGCGCGCGCCCCGGCGGCTGACCCCGGGGCGGTGCCCCGGGTAACCCCAGTCCCCGGGGTAGACCCCGGGCCACCGGCCCGGGGTCAGCCGCTCTCAGGTGGGCACGCGGTCGGGGTGCCGCAGGTGTTGCCCGGCCACGTAGGCGCAGGCGGCTCGTACGTGGTCCCGCGACAGCGACTCGACAAAATACCCACGGGCCCACTGAAAAACCGTGCCCCGGACGAGGTTGATACGGCGAGTAGACTCGGACTTCGCGTGACGAATGAACGATACCAGGCCTCCATCAGGCCGAAAACTCGCGATGACATGCACATGGTCCGAGAGAATGGCGAGCTCTTGAACATGCACGTGCCAGCGAGTCGCTGCTTCGCGAACCGCGGCCCGCACGACATCGGCGTCGGAGCGCCGGATCAAGCGCTGTCGTAACCGCGTATGCCAGGTGATGTGCACATGCAGCCCGAATGCACGATGCGCCACGCCCTCATCCTCGGCCGACACGAGGCCCCGGGGTATGCCTAGGACATTGAGTCGGCGTGATCACCTCAGACTCAACACCGGTCGCCCCGATTCAACGCACCCCGCATCCCGCGCGGGCAGACTCACGGCGGCTGACCCCGGGGCGATGCCCCGGGGTAACCCCAGTCCCCGGGGTAGACCCCGGGCCGCCGGCCCGGGGTCAGCCGCGCACAGGCCGGCTCAGCGTCCGGATGCCTCCATGCTTCGTCAGGCGCGCCCGGGTCGGCTAACCCCGGGGCGATGCCCCGGGGTCACACACACCGGTTCTGCCCCAGACGCGGTCGGCGGCAGGCCTCTGCAGACGGGGACGAAACTCACCAAACAGTCCTACCGCAGCGCGACCATCAGCAGCTCTTCCAGCCGGTGCAGCCACGTGTGCTCCCGCAGCGCGCGCCCCCGCGCCGCGGCGGCGAGCGCGCGGCGCGCTGCATCATCCTCCAACAACCACCAGGCCCGCTCGCGCAGCTCGTGCGCGCTCCCGTACAGCACAATCTCGCGATCGGGCGCGAAATGGCGGGCGATGTCGCCCCGCGCATCCGACAGCTGGGGCGTTCCGATCGCGGCGAGCTCGAACACCCGCATGTTCGCGCCGCTGCCATAGCGGGCCGGGTCGCCCGCCTCCCCGAAATGCTGGTGGATGTTCAGCCCGACGGCGGCTCCCGAGAGCGCGCGCACGAAGTCGTCGCCGTAGGCGGGCCCGTTCGGCCACCCCGGGCCCCACGCTACGAGGCCCAGCCCGGCGAGCTCCTGGACGACCCGCTCGCGCGCCGGGTCGCGCGAACCCACGAACACGAGGGGCGCCCGCCAGGGCGCGCCGCCGTCGAGCGGCCGGTGGTACGCGGGGTCGCAGCCGAACGCGAGGTAGGCGGCGCGCGTCCCGGCGCGGCGATGGCGCTCCAGGCTCGAGCTGTCGTGCGTGAACAAGTAGTCGTAGGCGGGCCCCAGGGCGAGCGACACAGTGAGCTGGTGGGGGTCGTCGGGGAACCAGTTCACCCACCGGCCGCCGAACCGCCGCTTGAGCTCCGCGACGTCGCTGGGCTCGAGCTTGGTCCCCTTGAAGACGAGCACGAGGTCCGCCCGGGCGCGCCGGAGCGAGGCGCCGAGCCGGGCGGCGAGCGGGCGACGCAGTACGGCGTTCAGCCCGCGCAGCCGCTCCTCACACTGGCGCACCTCGCAGCCCAGCTCGCTGAGGCCTTGGGCCAGCGCACGCCCGCTCCGGTGATAGCGGGGATTGAACGCCGCCACCAGGACGACGCGCAGCCCCGCGAACGCAGCAGCGTGCGCGCTCATACCTCGACGTAGTTGCGGTACTCGAAGACCCGGGCGCCGGTAAGGCGCTCGATCCATTCCGAGGCGTACAACCGCAGGTGCTCGAGCCGGAACCGCGGCGGCGCCAGGCTGGGTCCCGACGGCGCCTGCCGTCGCGCCGCGATCCACTCCTGGGCGACGCGCGGATGCGGGCCGTCGAACCGCCGCAGCAACGGTGTCCACTCGAGGCCCCGCCGGCTCGCCGCGCGGCGCTCGAGCTGCCGAGCGGCCTCGGTAAAGATCTCCTTCGACACGACGAGCTTGTGCGTCAGCGACTGCGGCGCGCGCGCCCAGCCGTAATGGAACACCTGCGCGCCGGTCGCCCGCGCCCGCACCCGCCGCAGCCCGGGCCCGACGCGGAAGCCCTGGGCGTCCTGGTAGGAGCGGATGTCCCGATCGAGGCGCACGCAGCGCACCTCGCGGCGGTACCAGTGCCGGTTCGTCGCGACGGTGTCGAAGTCGCCGTAGAAGTGACGGTACTCCACTAGCAGACCTTCCACCCGAGGATCGCTGTCGCACGCCTGCAGGCGCTCTTGCAGGATTGCCGCGCCCGTCTCGTGCAGCACCTCGTCCGCCTGGATGTAGAGCCCCCACGCGCCGCGGCACGCGCGCATGGCACGTTCGGTCTCCAGGGCGAGCACGCCCGAGCCGCGCGAGAAATCCCAGACGCTGTCGATGATCCGCACCCGCGGATCGCGCACCGCCGCGACCAGGTCCCGCGTCCCGTCCGCCGACTGCCCCACGTTCACGATGACCTCGTCGCAGATCTCGAGGATCGAGCGGATCGCGGGGACGATCGGGTAGTCGAGGCTGACGGCGTTGCGGACGAGGGTGAAGCCCGAGAGCATCTCAGGCGCGGAACTGCAGGTCGTACAGGCGGCGGTACAGCCCGCCCGCCGCGAACAGCGCGTCGTGCGTGCCGCGCTCGACCAGCCGGCCGTCGGCGAGCACGACGATCAGGTCCGCGTGGCGCACCGTCGCGAGGCGGTGTGCGATCACGAGCACCGTGCGGTGCGCCATCAGGCGGTCGATGGCCTCCTGCACCAAGCGCTCGGATTCGGTGTCGAGGGCGCTGGTCGCCTCGTCGAGGATCAGGAGCGGCGGGTCGCGCAGCAGCGCCCGCGCGATCGCGATGCGCTGGCGCTGACCGCCGGAGAGCCGGGTGCCCCGCTCGCCCAACAGCGTGTCGTAGCCCTGCGGGAGTTGGGCGATGAACTCGTCCGCGTTCGCGGCCTGGGCGGCGGCGCGTACCTGCTCGAGCGTGAAGTCCCCACGGCCGTAGGCGATGTTCGCATACACCGTATCGTTGAGCAGCACGGTCTCCTGCGACACGATCCCCATCAACGCCCGCAGGCTGCGTCGGGTGAGGCGGGTGACCGGCACGCCGTCCATGAGGATCTGGCCGCCCGTCGGCTCGTAGAAGCGCGGCAGCAGGTCCACGAGGGTGGTCTTCCCCGCCCCCGACGGCCCCACGATGGCGACGACCTGACCACGCCGCACCTCCAGGTCTACGTCGCGCAACACGGGAGCCTCGCCGTCGTAGGAGAACGTCACGCCGCGGTATTCGATGCAGTCGCCGAAGCGGGCCGGCGTCTCCCCCGGCCGGTCGCCCTCGTCCGCCGGAACGTCGAGCACCTCGAAGCAGCGGTCGGCCGCCGCGACGGCGCCCGCCATGATCGTCGGGTATTGCACCACCGCTTTGACCGGCGACATGAGGCGCA
>WNFX01001496.1_pt1 | contig 23988 bp, 34 predicted proteins | sample 5400111 | NCBI WGS metagenome assembly WNFX01 (sample SAMN13153363, study PRJNA577476) | soil metagenome | isolation source: 40 cm soil or saprolite under grassland replicate 1 | place: USA:California | collected 2016-06-15
AGCATCGGCTCCCGGTTCGGCTCCGCGACGACCGCCACGGCCGCGTCGGAGGACGTGCTCGCGCGGGCGACCTCGAGGAGCCGCATCACCTCGCCGTGCTCGACGGGTGCCGGCACCGCTGCGGGCGCCGGGTCGCCGATAGCCGCGAGGATCCTGGCGGGGAGCGGCAGGCTGAGCGCGTCGTTCAGCGTCTGGGCGAACTCGGCAAGGCGCGCGTCGTAGCGGGTCAGCATCGACTCGATCAACTCCTCCTGCCGGCCGAACAGGCGCCGGACGGCGAGGACGAAGAGAAGGATGCACACGAGCCCGAGCGCGGCCGCCGCACCGTAGATGGCAATGGTCATGAGTTCTTGCCCCTGGTCTCCAGCCTCCGGGGCGTATTAGTATCGTGGGCACCGGTCGGCAAGGCTCGCGGAAATCGTCGAGGGGAGGTGCCCCGGTTGGGGAACCGAGTGCGGCGACGGCTGTTCTGGCTACTGGTGCTCACCGCCGCAACGGCAGCTGCGGTCGTCTACCGGATGAAGACACGTGCCCGGGGTGCCGAGCGCCGCGATCCATGGCCGACCGAGCCGGTCGGTGGTGCGATTCCTCTCGCCGACCGTTCGCCGGGCACGACCTCCCAGGCGGAGGAGGCTCCGACTGAGGCCCCGGCTATCGTGGTCGCGACCATGGAGGCGACGCCGACACGCTCCGGAGCACAGTACGAGGGGAACGGCTTCTCGTCGCATGGCGGCGAGGCTGTGCCTCCAGCCGGGACAACCGAGGTGAGGTTCGAAGCGCCGTCCGGCTCGATCGATCCGCATTCTGGAAAGACGAGGCGGAAGCGGCGGCGTTCGGGCGCCACACTCGCGGCGCTCGGCGTCATCGCCGGGCTCGGCGCGATCGCCCTAGGCACCTGGGGAGTCGTGTCGAGTGTCTCCGACGACGGAAGCTCCACGACGACGCCCGCGCTCGAGAACGTTCAGCAGGTGGTCTCGTTGATCTCCAAGCCGTCAACGGCGACGATCCCGCTGCAAGGGTCGGGTCGGCGCATCATCCTGGTCGTCGGAGCTCGCGGCTACGGGGTGCTCGTTCTGAACAACGTCGGGGCGCCACCCGCCGGCAAGACGTACGAGGCGTGGGTGATCAAGCCCAACGTAAAGGCGCCTCAGCCTGCAGGGCTCTTCTCGGGCGGCACCAGGGTCGTGAAGCTGACGACCCCCGTGCCTCCGGGTGGGGTCGTCGCGATCACGGTCGAGCCCGCAGCCGGCTCGCCCGCCCCGACGCAGAAGCCGAAGCTGGTCGCGACCAGAACGTAGGTCGTGAGCAAGAGCCGAATCTGCTTGCGCAGGATTCCGCTCGCGCAACACCGTTGAAGCTCGACCGCGGCGCAGCCGCGGCGTCTGCGCTCTAACTCTCCGCGCTCGCGCCCTAGTTCTGGCCTGTGGAGCGGGCGATGTCCGCCCGGTCCTTCCCGTGATCCTTGGCGCGGTACAGCGCGGCGTCGGCGCGCTCGAAGATGCTCGCCGCGGTGTCGCCGTGCTCGAGCTCGGCGATGCCGGCCGAGAGATGGAGGCTGTGCCCCTCAGGCCCGAGCGCGACTCCGCGCATCGAGTTGTGGACTCTGCGGTAGAGCTGGTCCGCGTCTTCCGCCGAAGACTCGGGAAGGATGACCGCGAACTCGTCGCCGCCGATCCGGCACGGGACGTCCACCGATCGCACCGCCTCTCGTAGGCGATCGGCGGCCTGTGCCAGCACGCGATCACCGGCGAGATGGCCGACCTCGTCGTTGACGGACTTGAAGTCGTCGAGATCGAAGACGATGAGCGCCAGGTTGCGCTCGTAGCGGTGGGCACGCGTCACCTCCCGGCGAAGCGTGTCGTGGAAGTAGCGCTGGTTGAAGAGGCCGGTCAGCGCGTCCGTCTCCGCGAGCTTCCGCGCCTCGCCGTACCGACGCGCGTTCTCGATCGCGGGGATGGAGCTCTCGGCGAGGTTTTCGGCTTGCTCGATGTGCTCCTGGGCCGGCTCGGCATCCGGCTGCCTCCAGAAAAGCGAGAGCGTGCCGATCGGGCGGAGCTCCCTGCCCATGAGCGGGATGAAAACACCGCCCCGGATGAGGTCGGTGCCCGAGGTTTCACGCTCGTGCCCGTAGCGGTAGCTGACCGTGATCGTCCCGGGCAGGGCACCGGCCACTCCCGAGGTCGGCGGCTTGGCCGCCTCCTGCGCGGTCATCCCGCGGGTCGCGGCTGCCGGGTTGCCTCCCTGAGCCTCGACGACCATCATCGCCGCCTCGATCCCGGGGATCTCCATCGCGGCATCGAGCACGCGGTCCATGAGCTCCTCGAGATCGACCGTTCCGCCGAGCTCGCCGAACAGCCTGTTCCTGCGGCTCTCCCGCTCGGCTCGGTCGAGAGCTTCGGAGAGATCCTGCGCCAGCGAGTCCATTCGAAGGCGCATCTCGTCGACCGCCCGCACGAGCTGCTCGCTCCCCTCGGGTGTCGTCGGCGAGCGACGCCGGTTCAGCGCCACAGCCGCCAACACGGCCGCGACTGCCACGGCCGCGACGACGAAAACCGCAGTTGTCGCCACGCTAGAACCACTCCTCCCAGAGTCCCCATCGCACTGTAATCGGGCAAGTGGACGCTGACCAGTGGCAGCTTGGTTCGAGGACGTGTCGGATCAACGTCGTGCGTCGCCGGGCGTTGCTGCCGGCTGCGTCCGGTCGCTCGTCTCGAGCCCGCCACCACGCGGCCTGGAGGCGACCCCGTTCCCGCGAGCGGGAGCAGAGCGAAGCCTCAAAGCGGTGAACCGGCGGGCTGTGGAGATCCCGTCGGCTGCTTCGGCTGCGAGGGTCTCGAGTGCGCGCGCATGCTCGGGCCTGAACGCCGCTGGCTTGCGTGCATACCCGGCGATCGCTCCCGTCTCGACGCCTGCCTCGACCACCGGCACCACGAGCGCTGAGCGGAAGACGTCCTCGTCTGTCTCGAGCACGGGCGGGAAGATCCAGTTGATCGTGATGGCCCTGAACGGCCGTCCGCCGGAGGCGTGAAAAGTCGACTCGAGGAGGTAGGCGACCTGATCGGATCCGAAGGCGCCGACTGCGGGCTCGTCGCTCGGACCGCGAACCCGAACAGCCGCGGCTTCGGCGCCTGTCCGGTTGGCGGCCTCCCTGGCGATCTTCGAGAGGAGCTCGTCGAGATCGAGGGTGAGCCCGAGCTCGGCGGCTCGTGCGGGCCCTATCCTGCGCGAGTTCTCGAGCGCGCCGGCGAGGCTATCGTTGATCTCGCCCAGACAGCGGTCGAGCTGCCGGACGACCCTCTCCAGTCGTCGCCGGGAACGGAGCCTCGACCGCCAGGCGAGAAGCGCGGCCCCGAGGCCCACGACCAGCGCCAGCGTTCCCGCAAGTGCGGGGATCACGATCCTGGACTCAGACCCATCGCTCCGTCCCGCCTCGCACTGTAGGCCAATCTCGACCGTACGTCCGCGTCTGCGCCGGGCGTCGTTTGCTACCATCGACCGGCCTTGGTTGGCGGGCACCAGAGTGCCTGCCGCCCTTTCTGTGCGAAGAAGTCGACAACCGATCCGTAGGAGCAGCGTGCCCACCGTCAATCAGCTGGTTCGCAAAGGACGCGAGACACCGAAGTCGAGGACGAAGACTCCGGCGCTTCGTGGCGCGCCGCAAAAGCGCGGTGTCTGCACGCGGGTGATGACGCAGACCCCGAAGAAGCCGAACTCGGCGCTGCGCAAGGTCGCGCGCGTGCGGCTCACGAACGGGATCGAGGTCGGCGCGTACATCCCCGGCGAGGGGCACAACCTGCAGGAGCACTCCGTCGTTCTCGTCCGTGGCGGGCGCGTCCGCGATCTCCCCGGCTACCGGTACAAGGTCATCCGGGGCGGGCTGGACACGTCCGGAGTGCCGGAGCGCCGCAAAGGGCGCTCGAAGTACGGCGCGAAGAAGGGCTGAGGAGACAGCCGTGCCTCGCCGAGCAGAAGTCCAGGTTCGCCAGCCCGACGCGGATCCCGTCCACGACTCGGTCCTGGTCTCGCAGCTCGTGAACCGGCTCATGCTGAACGGCAAGAAGTCGGTCGCCGAGCAGATCGTCTACGACGCGCTCGGGATCGCCGCCGAGAAGGCCGGCAAGCCCGAGCTCGAGGTGTTGGAGCAGGCCGTGAAGAGCGTCACGCCGGTGCTCGAGGTTCGCTCGCGCCGCGTCGGCGGCGCCAACTACCAGGTTCCGGTCGAGGTCCCGCAGCGGCGCGCGCGTACGCTCGCCCTGCGCTGGATCGTGCAGAACGCGCGTGAGCGGCGCGAGAAGGGCATGCCTCAGAAGCTCGCGGGCGAGCTCGTCGATGCCGTGAACCAGCAGGGCGGCGCGTTCAAGAAGAAGGACGACATCTACCGGATGGCGCAGGCGAACAAGGCCTTCGCGCACTACCGCTGGTAGGGCAGGCGCGGGAGATGACCACGGTCGCTACATCCGTCGCGCTCGACCGCGTCAGGAACATCGGGATCATGGCCCACATCGACGCGGGCAAGACGACGACGACCGAGCGGATCCTCTACTACACGGGGCGCACCCACAAGATGGGCGAGGTGCACGAGGGGGCCGCGACCATGGACTGGATGGCGCAGGAGCAGGAGCGCGGCATCACCATCACGTCGGCGGCGACGACCGCGTTCTGGCGCGACTATCGGATCAACATTATCGATACGCCCGGGCACGTGGACTTTACCATGGAGGTCGAGCGGAGCCTTCGCGTCCTCGACGGCGCCGTCGCCGTCTTCGACTCGGTTGCAGGCGTGCAGCCGCAGTCGGAGACCGTCTGGCGCCAAGCCGACCGCTATCGCGTCCCGCGCATCGCGTTCATCAACAAGATGGACCGCACCGGCGCGGACTTCGACGCCGCGGTGCAGTCGATGCGCGACCGGCTCGGAGCGGCTCCGGCGCCGATCCACATCCCGATCGGACGCGAGGAGGGCTTCTCGGGGATCGTCGATCTCGTCGAGATGAAGGCGATCTTGTACACGAACGCGCTCGGGACCGAGTTCGCGCTGGAGGACATCCCGGGCGAGCTCGTCGAGCGCGCCGAGGCGGGTCACCACGCGCTGATCGACGCGATCGCCGAGTTCGACGACGAGCTGACCGAGACCTACCTCGAGGACGAGGCGTCCGTGACTTCGGAGATGATCCGGCGAGCCCTCCGTACCGGGACGCTCGCGGGTCGCATCACGCCGGTTCTGGCCGGCTCCGCGTTCAAGAACAAAGGCGTGCAGCCCCTGCTCGACGCGATCGTCGACTACCTGCCGAGCCCCCTCGACGTACCGCCGGTTCAGGGGATCGACCCGAAGAGCTCGGAGGAGGCTACGAGGCCACCGGACGTGGAGGCGCCGTTCTCGGCGCTTGCCTTCAAGGTCATGACCGACCCGTTCGTCGGCAAGCTCACCTATTTCCGCGTGTACTCGGGGCAGGTCAAGGCAGGCGGCCGCGTCCTGAACACCACGAACGGCAAGACCGAGCGAATCGGTCGCATCCTGCAGATGCACGCGAACCACCGCGAGGAGCGGGAGGAGATCGGCGCGGGCGAGATCGCCGCAGCCGTCGGGCTCAAGGTCACGACCACGGGCGATACCCTCGCTGCGGACTCGGCCCCGATCGTGCTCGAGTCGATGGCGTTCCCCGAGCCCGTCATCTCGGTCGCGATCGAGCCGAAGACGAAGGGCGACCAGGACAAGCTGGCGCAGGCGCTCGGCCGTCTGGCGGAGGAGGACCCTACCTTCCGCGTCTCCTCGGACGAGGAGACGGGCCAGACGATCATCTCGGGCATGGGCGAGCTGCACCTCGAGATCATCGTCGACCGCCTCCTGCGCGAGTTTCGCGTCGAGGGAAACGTCGGTCGACCTCAGGTCGCCTATCGCGAGACCATCACGCGGCCGGCGGAAAAGGTTCGGGGCCGGTTCGTCCGGCAAACGGGCGGCTCCGGCCAGTACGGAGACGTGGTCGTCAACCTCCTCCCGCAGGAGCCGGGCGCAGGCTACGAGTTCGTCGACAAGATCGTCGGCGGCAAGATCCCGCGCGAGTTCATCCCGGCGACCGATCAGGGAATCAAGGAGGCGATGAGCTCCGGTGTCCTGGCCGGCTTTCCGGTGGTCGACGTCAAGGTGGAGCTCGTCGACGGCTCGTACCACGAGGTCGACTCGAGCGAGCGGGCCTTCAAGATCGCGGGCTCCATGGCGTTCAAGGAGGGAATGAGGCGGGCGCGGCCGAGGCTCCTCGAGCCCGTGATGGCCGTCGAGGTCGTCACGCCGGAGGAGTACCTGGGCGACGTCATTGGTAACCTAAACGGCCGTCGTGGCCGGGTCGAGCACCTCGAGCCGGTCGGTGGGTCGCAGTCGATCCGAGCGAGTGTTCCACTCGCGGAGATGTTCGGCTACGCGACCGACCTGCGCTCGATGACCCAGGGCCGCGCGACGTTCAGCATGCAGTTCGATCGTTACGAAGAAGTACCGGCCTCGATCGCAGAGACGATCGTGGCGAGTGAAGGCGACGGTTCGAAGTAATCGAGAGGAGCCCCGGAGGGAAGCAATGGGCAAGCAGAAGTTCGAGCGCACCAAGCCGCACATCAACGTCGGCACCATCGGTCACATCGACCACGGGAAGACCACGCTCACCGCGGCGATCACGAAGGTGCTCGCCGAGCAGGGCACGAACACCGCCGTGCGCGACTTCGCGTCGATCGACAACGCGCCGGAGGAGCGCCAGCGCGGCATCACGATCAACACGGCGCACGTCGAGTACGAGACGGAGAACCGGCACTACGCGCACGTCGACTGCCCGGGGCATGCCGACTACATCAAGAACATGATTACCGGCGCTGCCCAGATGGACGGCGCGATCCTCGTCGTCTCGGCCGCCGACGGCCCGATGCCGCAGACACGCGAGCACATCTTGCTCGCGCGCCAGGTGGAGGTTCCGTCGATCGTCGTCGCCCTGAACAAGGCGGACATGGTCGACGATCCGGAGCTTCTCGAGCTCGTCGAGATGGAGGTGCGCGAGCTCCTCTCCCGCTACGAGTTCCCGGGAGACGACATCCCTGTCGTGCAGGTCTCGGCGCTGAAGGCCCTCGAGGGCGACGCCGAGTGGACCCCGAAGATCCTCGAGCTGATGGCGGCGGTCGACTCCTACATCCCGGAGCCGGTACGCGACGTGGACAAGCCGTTCCTCATGCCGATCGAGGACGTCTTCACGATCACCGGCCGCGGCACGGTCGTCACCGGCCGCATCGAGCAGGGCAAGCTCACCGTGGGCGAGGAGGTGGAGATCGTCGGGATCCATCCCGAGACCGAGAAGACCGTCGTCACCGGGCTCGAGATGTTCCAGAAGACGCTCGACTACGCGCAGGCAGGAGACAACGCGGGCGCGCTTCTCCGCGGCATCAAGCGCGAGGACGTCGAGCGCGGCCAGGTGCTCGCGAAGCCGAGGAGCATCACGCCGCACACGAACTACAGGGCCGAGGTGTACGTCCTCTCGAAGGACGAGGGCGGACGCCACACGCCGTTCTTCAACAACTACCGGCCGCAGTTCTACTTCCGGACGACGGACGTGACCGGTTCGATCAAGCTCCCGGAGGGCCAGGAGATGGTCATGCCGGGCGACAACACGAACATGGAGATCGAGCTGATCCAGCCGATCGCGATGGATCAAGGTCTCCGGTTCGCAATCCGCGAGGGCGGCCGCACCGTCGGAGCCGGTGTGGTAACGGAAATCGAAAAGTAAACGCTACGCGTCCTGGGATCCACAACCGTAACCCGAAGGAGAACAAGGTAAGGCGTTGGCACAGAAGATCCGCATCCGTCTGAAGGGGTACGACCACACCCAGCTCGACCGCTCGGCGCAGTCGATCGTCGAGACGGCCCAGCGAACCGGGGCCACGATCACCGGTCCTGTGCCCCTTCCGACGGAGAAGAACGTCTACACCGTGATCCGCAGCCCTTTCAAGGACAAGGACTCGCGTGAGGCGTTCGAGATCCGAACGCACAAGCGCCTGATCGACATCCACTCGCCCACACCGAAGACGGTCGACTCGCTGATGCGCCTCGACCTGCCGGCCGGCGTCGACATCGAGATCAAGCTATGAAATTGCTTCGCAATTTCAGACCGGATTCCCGCGCGCGTTTCTCGCGCGCGACCACCTATCACTTTCGCCGGAGGCGAAAGTGAAGGGGATTGTGGGGAAGAAGCTCGGCATGACCCAGGTCTTCGACGAGGAGACGGGCCAGGTGACCTCGGTGACGGTGATCGAGGCCGGCCCCTGTCCGGTCGTAGCGGTCAAGCAGGCCGACGTCGACGGTTACGACGCCGTCCAGGTCGCCTACGGCGAGGTCGCCGAGGACCGGCTCTCGAAGCCGAAGCTCGGGCACCTGAAGAAGAACAACGTTGCGCCGCATAGACACCTGCTCGAGCTCCGCGGCTTGACCGGCGCGACCGAGGGCGAGGCCGTCACGGTCGAGAGCTTCGAGCCCGGCGACAAGGTCAAGGTTTCGGGCGTCTCGATCGGCAAGGGCTTCGCCGGCACGATCAAGCGGCACAACTTCAGCCGCGGCCCGACCTCGCACGGCTCGCACAACATCCGCAAGCCGGGCTCCGTCGGCGCATCGGCCACGCCGTCGCGTGTCTTCAAAGGAATCAAGATGGCCGGCCGCCTCGGCGGCAAACGCGTCACGCAGGTGGGGCTGACTGTCCACTCGGTCGACCCCGAGCTGAACCTGCTGCTGGTCAAGGGTGCCGTCCCCGGCCCCAAGAATGGTTTGGTCGAGGTGCGCGAGGAGGTGCGTCGTGGCTCCTGACCTTGGAGCCGGGTTTAGCCGGTCGCACGGGCAAAGCCCGCACGACCTCCAGACGGCATCCGCAAGCGGATGCCTGGTCGAAGTGCGAGAGGAGATCAAGCGTGGCGGCGCCTAAAGCTCCGGTCCTTGATGGTTCGGGCAAGAAGGCGAAGGATTTGACGCTCGACGAAAGCGTCTTCGGCGCCGACGTCAAGCCGCACCTCGTCCACGAGGTCGTTCGCGCGGAGCTGAACGCCGGCCGGGCGGCGACGCGCGGCGTCAAGAGCCGTGGGCTCGTTGCCGGCGGTCGCTCGAAGCCCTGGCGCCAGAAAGGCACCGGCCGCGCGCGCGCCGGCTCGACGCGGGCGCCGCACTGGACCGGCGGGGGCGTCGCTTTCGCGGTCCGCAGCAACTTCGTCGCAAAGGTCAACCGCAAGGAGCGCAAGGCCGCGTTCCGCGCCGCGTTGTCGGCCCATGCCGACGAGGGAAGCTTCGGGATCCTCGCCGACGATTCCTTCGATAAGCCCTCGACAAAGGCCGCCGCTGCGCTCGTCGAGGCATGGGGCAAGCAGGCGCCGTTGATCGTCGTTGCCCAGGAGGACCAGGAGGCGATCGTCAAGTCCTTCCGCAACCTCCCGGGAGTGCAAGTCGTGACGCCGTCCGAAGTCGAGATCTCGGCGATCGTCTGGGCGCGGTCGCTGCTGGTCAGCGAGGGCGCGCTCGAGCTCGTCCAGGGAAGAGCCTCATGAGTCTCCACCCGAACGAGGTCCTGCTGGCGCCCGTGGTCTCTGAGAAGAGCTACGAGCAGATCGAGAGCGATCACCGCTACTCGTTCCGCGTCCACCCGGACGCGCACAAGACGCAGATCAGGCAGGCGGTGGAGGAGCTGTTCAACGTCCACGTCGAGCGCGTGAACGTGATCAAGGTGCGCTCGAAGCCGAAGCGCCGCGGCCTCGTCAAGGGCCGCAAGCCCGGGTGGAAAAAGGCGATCGTCCAGATCAAAGCCGGCGAGTCGATCGAGATCTTCGAAGGAGCGCAGGTATGAGCCGAAAAATGCTGCGCATTTTCTGGCTGGCTGGTTTGACCCATCGCTTCGCTCCGGTGAACGAGGGGGTGGCATAGCGTGGCGATTCGTAGATACAAGCCCACGTCTCCTGGTCGGCGGTTCATGTCGGTCTCGTCGTTTGACGAGATCACCAAGACCGAGCCCGAGAAGAGCCTGACCGGCGCGCTGAAGAAGAGCGGCGGGCGAAATGCGAACGGTCGCATCACCAGGCGCCACCAGGGCGGCGGGCACAAGCGCCTCTACCGCCAGATCGACTTCAAGCGCGTGAAGGACGGCGTCCCCGCGAAGGTGGCCGCCATTGAGTACGACCCCAACCGGTCGGCCCGGATCGCGCTGCTCCATTACGCAGACGGTGCGAAGGCCTACATTCTGGCTCCGGCCCGGCTACGGGTCGGTGCGGTGGTCGAATCTGGCCCCGGCGCGGACATCAAGCCCGGCAATGCGCTGCCGCTGACGAACATCCCCACCGGCACGCTCGTCCACAACGTCGAGCTGAAGCCCGGCCAGGGCGGCAAGATGGCCCGCTCGGCGGGATCCGGCGTCCAGCTCGTCGCGAAGGACGAGGGGTACGGCGTCCTGCGCCTTCCCTCGGGCGAGATGCGCCGCGTCCCGCTCACGTGCCGTGCGACCGTCGGCCAGGTCGGCAATGTCGACCACGAGAACATCACGGGCGGCAAGGCGGGCCGCAGCCGCTGGCGCGGCAAGCGCCCGACCGTGCGCGGCTCGGCGATGAACCCCGTCGACCACCCGCACGGCGGCGGCGAGGGTAAGTCGAAGGGCGGGCGCCACCCGGTGACACCGTGGGGCGTGCCGACGCTCGGCAAGCGCACCCGGCGCAAGCACAAGGAATCCGACAAGTTGATCGTTCGCGCACGCCGCAGAGGTAAGGACAAGAGATGAGCCGATCGAGCAAAAAAGGACCGTTCGTCGAGGAGCGGCTGATGGGCCGCATCAACCGGATGAACGAGTCCGGCAGCAAGCAGATGATCCGCACCTGGTCACGGACGTCGACGATCTTCCCCGAGATGGTCGGGCACACGATCGCGGTCCACGACGGCCGCAAGCACGTGCCCGTCTTCATCAGCGAGCAGATGGTCGGCCACAAGCTCGGCGAGTTTGCGCCGACACGGATGTTCCGCGGCCATTCGGGCGACCGCAAGACGGAGGTCAAGAGGGCGTAGTGAGTACGCTACGCGTCCAGTTTGGCTGGAGAACTCCGGCCGGTATGCATCTCGCGGTCCAACGAACCGCTCACGGGGTTGCCTAATGAGCTCTGTCGAGACACAAGAGGTTCGCGCCGTGGCCAAGTGGGTGCACATGTCGCCACGCAAGGCGCGGCTCGTCGCGGAGCACATCCGTGGCCGCAGCGTGCCCGAGGCCCGAACGGTGCTCGCGTTCACGCAACGCGCGGCAGCCCGCGAGGTCGAGAAGGTGTTGCGCTCGGCGGTCGCGAACGCGGAGGCGAACCATGGCCTGATCGGCGACGACCTCGTCGTCGCGGCCGCCTACGTCGACGAAGGCCCGGTCATGAAACGCTGGCGCGCCCGAGCGCGAGGCCGCGTCGCCCGGATCAAAAGGCCGACCTGCCACATCACCGTGAAGCTTGTGCCCGGGGTTGAAACACCAACCCCGGCATCGACGCCTCCGGCGGCTTTGCCGGCGGAGGAGAGGACCGAGCCGACCTCTGAGCCGGAATCAGCCGAGGCCAAGCCGAAGGCCCAAATCGGCACCGGGGCGAAGTCGAAGACTTCGACCGGAGAGAAGCGCAAGCCCGCGAGGACTCGAAAGGAGGCTCCGAAGAAGTCGCAGACTTCTTCGGATTCGTAATGGGCCAGAAAATCCATCCCGGCGGGATGCGCGTCGGCGTCATCCACGACTGGAAGTCCAATTGGTACACGGGCAACAAGGACTTCGCGGACTTCCTTCAGGAGGACGTCCGCATCCGCCAGCACATCTACAACAAGCTCTCGCACGCGGGCCTATCGGACATCCTGATTCGCAAGGACGCGCAGCGGATCACGATCGACATCTACACGGCGCGGCCGGGGATCGTGATCGGCAAGTCCGGCGTCGAGGTCGACGCGCTTCGCAAGGACATCCACGGGATGACCAGCAAGGCCGTGCACATCAACATCAACGAGATCAAGCGCCCCGAGCTCGACGCGAAGCTCGTCGCGCAGTCGATCGCCGAGCAGCTCGAGAACCGGGTCAGCTTCAGGCGCGCGATGAAACGGTCGCTCGCCTCGGCGATCCGTTCCGGCGCCCAGGGCGTCAAGGTCCAGTGCGGCGGCCGCCTGGGCGGGGGCGAGATGAGCCGCTCCGAGAGCTACTCGGAGGGCCGCGTCCCTCTGCACACGATCCGCGCCGACATCGACTACGGCTTTGCCGAGGCGAAGACGACGACCGGCCGGATCGGGGTCAAGGTCTGGATCAACAAGGGCGAGATCATGCCGTCCGGCTACGAGAGCTCCGCTCAGCAGGGCGATACGCGGCTTGGCGACCAGGACCAGGCGCGCCGGCGAGGTGGCCGCACCGAGGGCCTAGGCGAGAGTCGCCAGGGCGGCCGGGGACGCGGTGCCGACCGCGAAGGGCTCGGGCCGGTGCGTCAACGGCGCCCGCGCCGCGGCAGCGGCCAGAGCCGCGGGCCGCGCCGCCCCCGCGAGGAGGCGCCGGCGGAGACCGTTGAGCAGCCCCGCACCGACGAGCAGGATGTCTCCACCGAAGGTCAGCAGCAACCCGTCAGCGAGCCGCAGGTCGAGGAGACCCCGGCCGCCGTCGCCGATGCGCCCGACACGATGACGCAGGAGCAGGCCCAGGAGGAACCGACCAAGCCCGAGCAGTCCGGCGACGACGCAGCGGAGCAGAAGAAGCCGTCGACGAGGGCCTCGAGCGGCAAGGCCACTACCGCCAGGAAGCCCGCCGCGAAGAAGGCTCCTGCCACGAGGGCGAAGCCGGCCGCCAAGCGCACGACGAAGAAGGAAGACGAAAGCTAGATGCTCCTTCCCAAGAAAACGAAGTACCGCAAGTACCAGCGCGGCCGTCGCCGTGGCTTCGCGAAAGGCCAGACGTCTGTCCAGGCCGGCGACTTCGGTCTGAAGGCGCTCGAGAACGGCTGGGTGACGAATCGCCAGATCGAGGCGGCCCGAATCGCGATGACGCGCAAGATCCGCCGCGGCGGCAAGGTCTGGATCAACGTCTTTCCGGACAAGCCGGTGACGCAGAAGCCCGCCGAGACCCGTATGGGCTCTGGCAAGGGCGCGCCCGAGCACTGGGTCGCGGTGATCAAGCCCGGCCGCGTCATGTTCGAGCTGGCCGGCGTACCGGAGCCGCTGGCGAAGGAAGCACTCCGCCTTGCGGGCCGGAAGCTGCCCATCAGGACGAAAGTCGTCAAGCGGGAGGCTGATCTCTTTGCGAGCTAGGGACCTGCGGGATCTGACCGACGAGGAGCTGGAAATGCAGCTCGCCGACAGGCGGCAGGAGCTCTTCAACCTGCGCTTCCAGGGCGCGGCGGGGGCGCTCGAGAACACGACGCGCCTGAAGCTGGCCAAGCGCGAGATCGCCCGAATCTTGACTGTCCGGACCGAACGAGAAGCGAACGCGAATCGAGTGACGAATGGCTGACGAAAAACAGAACGAGCAAACAGAGAACGAGCAGGTCGAAGAGGCCTCCGAGGAGGCGGTCTCCGCTCCGGAGGGTTCGGTCGCTCCTGCGGCTGAAAGCGAGGCGCATGCGGCTGAGGAACCCGCGGCCGAGGAGCCAACCGCCGAGGAAGAGCCGGCTGCGGAGGAACCTTCCGCGGAAGAACCTGACGAGGCAGCTCCGGAAGCTGAACCGGTAGCCGAAGCCGAAGCGGCGGGCGCCGAAGCTCCCGAGGGCGAGGCTCCTACCGAGGAGGCCCCTGCGGAAGAGGCCCCGGCTACCGAGGCGCAAGCCCCGAAAAAGAAGCCGAAGCGGCTGCCGCGCTCCCTGCGCCACCGCCACTCGAAGCCGAAGCGGGAGCGCCCGGCCGAGCGAAAGCCGATCACCCGGCTGCCGAAGCCCGAGCACCCGCGCGGGCGCAGCCAGGAGCGCCGCGGCGTGGTCGTCTCGAGCGCGATGGACAAGACGATCGTCGTCCGGGTCGACGCAGTGAAGGCGCACCCCAGGTACAAGAAGGTCGTCCGCCGCTCGACCAAGTTCCACGCCCACGACGAGCGGAACCAGGCGAAGGTCGGCGACGTCGTCCGGATCGTCGAGACACGTCCGCTCTCGAAGACGAAGAACTGGCGTCTCGCGGAGATAGTCGAGGTAGCCCAATGACGACCACCTCCCGCACGTGTCGGGCCCGCTGGGGCGCACAGGGCGCCGCCTCGCCGCGTCCTCAGTCACACGCTACGCGTCCTGGGATGACGGACGCTCCCTGCGTCCTTGCGACGCGACACCCTGCGCGGCCATCGCGCGCGACCCGTACGGCAGGAGGCCGTCAGTGATCCAGCAGGAATCCCGATTGCGCGTCGCGGACAACACGGGCGCGCGCGAGATCCTCTGCATTCGCGTGAAGGGCGGCTCGAAGCGCCGCTACGCGCGCGTGGGCGATGTGATCACCGCTACCGTGAAGACCGCGACCCCGCAGGGCGCGATCAAGAAGGGTGAAGTCGTGCAGGCGGTGGTCGTACGTACGCGCAAGCCGTACGGCCGTGACGACGGCACGTCGATCGCCTTCGACGAGAACGCCGCCGTGATCATCGACAACGCGAATAACCCACGAGGCACGCGCATCTTCGGGCCGGTCGCCCGCGAGCTGCGCGAGCGCAACTTCATGAAGATCGTTTCCCTAGCTCCAGAGGTGTTGTAAGTGACGACGAAGATGAAAGTCAAAAAGGGTGACCTGGTCCACATGATCAAGGGCAAGGACCGCGGCAAGCAGGGTCGCGTCCTCGACTCGCGTCCGGCCGAGCGCCGCGTGATCGTCGAGAACCTGAACCTGGTCAAGCGACACACGCGCCCGAAGCCGATGCGCGATTCGAGCCGGATGGGCGGCACGCAGATGACGCCCGGCGGTGTGATCGAGAAGGCCGCGCCGGTGCCGGTGGCCAACGTAATGGTCGTCTGCCCGACCTGCAACCGGCCGACGAGAATCGGGATGAAGGCGAAGACCGTCAAGGACAAGCAGCTGCACGTCCGCGTATGCAAGCGGGCCGACTGCGGCGAGGAGATCGACAAATGAGTTTTGCGGCCCCCTCCCGCGTGTCTCGCACCCCCAGGGCGCTGCAAAGCTCGCTCCTGGCCGCCTCCTCAGTCGCGTCCGTAGCCTCTGGCTACGAACGCTCCCTGCGTCCTTGCCAGAGCGGCTTTTCGCGGCTGGCCGGCACGAGCCACACGGGAGGTGACCGCTAATGGCCCGAGCCCGCAAGACGACGAGCACCAACGGCAACGGCTACCAGCCGCGACTGAAGGAGCGCTACGAGGCGGAGCTGCGTGGCCAGCTCAAGGACCGGCTCGGCGTCTCCTCGATCATGGAGGTCCCGCGCCTGCAGAAGATCACCCTCAACATGGGCATCGGCGACGCTAAGACCGAGACCAAGGTGCTCGAGAACGCGCTCGAACAGCTGACGACCATCGCCGGCCAGCGCGCGCAGGTGCGCCGGGCGCGCAAGTCGATCGCGAGCTTCAAGCTGCGCGAAGGGATGCCGGTCGGCGTCCGCGACACCATGCGCGGCGCCCGAATGTGGGAGTTCCTCGACCGGCTGATCTCGATCGCGCTGCCGCGGATCCGCGACTTCCGCGGCTTGAGCCGACGCTCCTTCGACGGACGCGGCAATTTCTCCCTCGGAATCCGCGAGCAGATCATCTTTCCCGAGATCAACTACGACGACGTCGACACGATCCGCGGCCTCGACGTCGCGATCACGACGACGGCTGAGGACAACGCGCAGGCCGAGGCGCTCCTGCGCGGTCTCGGCATGCCCTTCCCGGGCATGGCGGAAGCCGGAGCCGGCGAGGATGGAGAAGGAGAAGGAGAAGGAGAAGAGACCTAGTGGCCAAGAAATCCCTGATCGTCAAGGCGTCGCGCCCGCAGAAGTTCAAGGTGCGAAACTACACCCGCTGCAGGCGCTGCGGCCGCCCGCGCGCCGTCTACCGCAAGTTCGGCCTCTGCCGGATCTGCCTGCGCGACCTCGCGCACGAGGGCACGATCCCCGGCATGACGAAATCAAGTTGGTGATGAAGCGATGATGACCGACCCGATAGCAGACATGTTGAGCCGAATCCGGAACGCGAACCGCGCGCTCCACGACCAGGTGGAGATGCCGAACTCGCGGATGAAGGAGGGGATTGCCCGCCTGCTCAAGGAGGAGGGCTACATCCGGGACTACCACGTCGAGAACGGCGGCTCCTACAAGCGGCTCGTGATCGATCTCAAGTACAGCCGCAGCCGGGAGCGCGTGATCACGAATCTCAAGCGCATCTCGAAGCCGGGGCGCCGTATCTATGCTCGCAAGGACCGCCTGCCGCGCGTGCTCGGCGGCATGGGCGTCGCGATCCTGTCCACCTCGAACGGCCTGATCACGAGCCGAACCGCCCAGGAGAAGGGCGTCGGCGGCGAGGTCGTCTGTTTTATCTGGTGAAAGTGCTGCGCATCTTCACTAGCGGGAGAACCAAATGAGCAGAATCGGAAAACAGCCAATCGAACTTCCAAGCGGGGTGAACGTGGCGATTAGCCCTGGGCGCGTTCAGGTGAATGGGCCGCTTGGGGAGCTGAGCCAGAACGTTCCGGCGCGGATGCAGGTCGAGCAGGACGACGGCACGCTGGTCGTCAAGCGGCCCACGGACCGGGGCGACGACCGGGCCCTCCACGGGCTGACGCGCTCCCTGATCGCGAACATGGTCGAGGGGGTCACCAGCGGCTTCCAGAAGCGGCTCGAGATCCAGGGCGTCGGCTACCGGGCCACCCTACGCGGCACCGATCTGGAGCTGAACGTCGGCTATTCGCATCCGGTCGTGATCAAGCCGCCGCAGGGGATTGTTTTCGAGGTGCCCGACGCGACCACCGTTCTCGTCAAGGGGATCGACAAGCAGCAGGTCGGTGAGCTCTCTGCGCAGGTGCGCAAGGTGCGCCCGCCTGAGCCCTACAAGGGGAAGGGCATCCGCTACGAAGACGAGTACGTACGAAGGAAAGTAGGCAAACGAGCGTGATCGATTTGCATGTGGATTCGGCCCTTGCTGGGGGAACCTCCCGGTTCCCCCAGACCCCTTCCACTGGTCCGCTGACGCGGACAGGCGGCTGCGCCGCCGGTAAACGAGCCTAATGGCCGTCCTGACCAAGCCAGAAGCCCGCGCCCGCCGTCACAAGCGCGTCCGCGGAAAGGTCTACGGGACGGCGGAGCGGCCGCGCCTGGTCGTCTTCCGCTCGAACGCGGGGATCGAGGCGCAGATCGTCGACGACACCGAGGGGAAGACCCTCGCCGGCGCGACGTGGCTGCACCTCAAGAAGTCGTTCAAGGGCAACAAGACCCAGCAGGCGGCCGAGGTCGGCAAGCTGCTGGCCGAGAGGGCGAAGCAGGCTAACCTCGAGTCGGTCGTCTTCGACCGCGGGGGTTACCTGTTCCACGGACGCGTGAAGGCGCTCGCAGAGGCCGCGCGCGAAGGAGGCTTGAAGTTTTGAGCACGACTCCGGTCGAACGTGAAGTCATCGAGCGCGAGCGAGAGCGCGAGCTCAAGGAGCGCGTGGTCGAGATCAACCGCGTCGCCAAGGTGGTCAAGGGCGGCCGGCGCTTCTCGTTCACGGCGCTGGTTGTGATCGGCGACGAGGTCGACCGGGTCGGCGTCGGCTACGGCAAGGCCCGCGAGGTCCCGCTGGCGATCTCGAAGGCCGTCGACGACGCGAAGAAGAACCTGTTCACGGTGCCGAAGAAGGGCACGACGATCACGCACGAGATCCTCGGCGAGTTTGGGGCGGCGCGGGTTCTGCTGCGGCCCGCCAGCGAGGGAACGGGCGTGATCGCCGGCGGCGGCGTTCGCGCCGTGCTCGAGCTCGGCGGCGTTCGCGACATCCTGGCGAAGAGCCTCGGAACGACCAACCCGATCAACATGCTCAAGGCGACGGTGAACGGCCTTCAGCGGTTGCGCCGGCCCGAGGAGGTCGCGCAGATCCGGGGACTGACCGTCTCCCAGGTTCTCCCCATCCCCGTAAGCGTCGAGGAGCCTGCTGCCGAAGAGGCGCCTGCTGTCGAGCCGGCTGCCGTCGAGGCGTCGGTGCCCGCAGAGGAAGCAACCGATGGCGAAGTTGCGGATAACTCAGACGCGTAGCCAAATTGGCCAGAGCGAGCGTCACCGCGGCACGTTGCGGGCGCTCGGACTGGGCAAGATCGGCCGTTCTGCGGAGCACGCGGAAAGCCCGCAGCTCGCCGGTATGCTCAGGAAGGTCCGCCACTTGGTCAAGGTCGAGGACGCCTAGTCGCATGCCAGACAAGCTCAACCTTTCGAATCTGAAGCCGGCCCAGGCGCGCAAGGACCGCAAGCGTGTTGGCCGCGGGCCAGGCTCCGGTAAGGGGCGCTACTCGACGCGTGGCCTCAAAGGCCAGAAATCGCGCTCGGGCTCGCACAAGATGCGCGCCGGCTTCGAAGGCGGTCAGATGCCGATCTACATGCGGCTCGGCAAGCAGCGCGGCCCGTACTCGAAGGACGCGATGCCGATGGGCCCGCATCGCTCGCATACGGTGGCGGTCAACGTCCGCGACCTCGAGCGCTTCGACGCGGGCACCGAGATCACGCCCGAGTCGCTCGCGCAGGCCGGCCTGATCCGCAACACGAAGTACGACCTGAAGATCCTCGGCCAGGGCGATCTGTCCAAGAAGCTCGCCGTCAGCGCGCACAACTTCTCCAAGAGCGCCCGCGAGAAGATCGAACAGGCAGGCGGCTCGATCACCTGGCTCCGCGGCGAGCCCGAACCGCGCAAGCCGAAGCGGCGGCCGGCGCCGAAGGCGCCTGTCCGCGATAGCGGACCAGTGGAGGGGAAAACAGCGCGGAGCGATCGGGAGGTTCCCCCGGAGCCTGCCAGCGAGATCCCGCAGGCCGAGCCGGAAGCGACGGACGAGCCTGAGTCGTCGTCCGAGGCGGACCAGGACTCGGAGGAATAGTGTTTTCCTGGCTCGCCAATGCCTGGCGCGTTCCCGAGCTGCGCCGCAGAGTTCTGTTCACGGCCCTCATCCTGGGGCTGTACCGGCTCGGCTCGTGGATGCCGGCTCCGGGCGTCGACTCGAAGTCGATCCAGGACTTCTTCGGCTCCGGCGGCCGCGGTAGCTCGATCCTCGGCTTGCTGAACCTGTTCTCGGGCTCGGCGCTGTCGCGTTTCTCGATCTTCGCGCTCGGGATCATGCCCTACGTCACGGCCTCGATCATTCTGCAGCTCCTGACCGTCGTGATTCCCAAGCTGGAGGAGCTCCAGAAAGAGGGCGAGGCGGGCATGGCCAAGATCAACCAGTACACGCGGTACCTCACCGTCGTGCTCGCGGCTGCGCAGTCGACCGGTTATGCGTTCCTGTTCAAGCGCGAGGGCGTTTTGTCGGCCAACTCGGGCCGGCTGGTGCTGATCGTCGTCACGCTCACTGCCGGCTGCACGGTTCTGATGTGGATGGGCGAGTTGATCACTAAGCGAGGGATCGGCAACGGGATCTCGCTGCTGATCTTCGCCTCGATTCTCGCGACGGCCCCCGCCGGCGTGGTCGCCTGGTACAACGGCGGCCCGATGGAGAAGCTGTTCTTCCCGCTCGTGGCGATCGGGATCGTCGTCGCGGTCGTCTTCATCCAGGAGGGCCAGCGCCGGATTCCGATCCAGTACGCCAAGCAGATGGTCGGTCGGCGGATGACCTCCGGCGGCTCGACCTACCTGCCCCTGCGCGTGAACATGGCCGGCGTCATCCCGGTCATCTTCGCGGCGGCAGTGATGGCCTTCCCGCCGACGATCGCGGAGTTCGTCCCTTCGTCCTCGTCGTTCGTCAACCGGCATTTCCAGCCCTCGAGCTGGGGGTACCTGCTCACCGAGGCGATCCTGATCGTGGTCTTCACCTACTTCTACACGGCCGTCCAGTTCAACCCGGTTGACCAGGCCGACAACCTGCGCAAGTACGGCGGTTACATCCCGGGCATCCGGCCCGGCCCGCCGACCGCGCAGTACCTCGACCGTGTGCTGACCCGGCTGACGCTCCCAGGCTCCCTCTACCTGGCCGCCGTCGCCGTGCTTCCGAGCCTGTTCATCCGCTACGGCGGCTTCTCGCAGGCAACCTCGCGCGCCCTCGGCGGCACCTCTGTGCTGATCGTCGTCGGCGTCGCCCTCGACACGATGCGCCAGATGGAGTCGCAGATGATGATGCGCTCCTACGAAGGCTTCCTGAGATAAGCGTGGACATCTTGCTTCTGGGTCCCCAGGGATCCGGGAAAGGAACGCAGGCCAGGCGCATCTCGGCCGAATACGGGATCCCGCACATCGCCACCGGCGACATGCTGCGCGCCGCGATCGCGGAACGGACGCCGCTGGGGCTGCAGGTGAAGCCGATCCTCGAAGGCGGCGACCTTGTTCCGGACGAGCTGATCATCGAGCTGATCCGCGAGCGGCTGGAGGAGCCCGACGCAGCCGAGGGATTCGTGCTCGACGGCTTCCCGCGCACGATGCCGCAGGCCGACGCCCTCGATGCGATGCTGCGCGAGATCGGCCGCGAGCTGACGGTCGTCTTCGCGCTCCAGGTCTCCGACGAGATCTGCATCGAGAGGCTCCTGAAGCGTGCCCGGGACGAGCAACGCCCCGATGACGCGCCCGAGGCAATCCGCAGGCGCCTCGAGCTCTACCATCGCGAGACGGAGCCGCTGATCGAGCACTACCGAACCCTGGGGGTTCTGGTTCCGATCCACGCCGACGGCACGCCGAACGAGGTCTTCGCCGAGATTCAGGCCGCCGTGGAGCAGGTCGCCGTTAGATGACGGCCACCCCCCGCCCGCCTCGCACTCGCTGGGGCGCTGCAAAGCTCCGCCTCGCGGCGTCCTCAGTCGCACGCTACGCGTCCTGGGATGACGGCCACTCCCTGCGTCCTTCCGAGCCGGGCTTTTCGCGGCCAGCGAGCACGATTCGGACGAAGGGCGGCCGTCGGTGATAATTCGGAAGTCCCAGGAGGAGATCGACGGCATGGCCCGCGCGGGCGAGGTCGTCGTCGACACGCTGACGATGATCGGCGAGGAGCTCAGGCCGGGGGTCTCGATGCTCGAGCTCGACCGCCTGGCCGAGGAGTACATCCGCGACCGCGGCGGGGTTCCGACTTCCAAGGGTTACCGCGGCTACCCGGCGACGCTCTGCATCTCGCCGAACGCGATGATCGTCCACGGCATCCCGACCGAGTACCGGGCCAGAGAGGGCGATCTGGTCTCCGTCGATCTCGGCGTCACGCTCGACGGGCTCATCGCCGACAGTGCCTACACATTCGGCGTGGGCGAGATCTCGGCCGATGCCCAGCGACTGTTGGACGTCTGCCAGGAGGCGCTCGCGGCCGGGATCGAGCAGGCGCGGGTCGGCCGGCACGTTTCCGACATCGGCCACTCGATCCAGGCGGTGGTCGAAGGCGCCGGCTACTCCGTCGTCCGCAGCCTGGTCGGCCACGGCGTTGGCCGCGCCTACCACGAGGATCCGCAGATCCCGAACTTCGGCGCTCCGGGTCGCGGCCCGGAGCTGCTTCCCGGGATGACTCTGGCGATCGAGCCGATGATCAACGCCGGGGGGCCGGATGTGGTCATGCACGCCGACGAGTGGTCGATCTCCTCGGCCGACGGCTCGCTGTCGGCCCACTTCGAGCACACGGTCGCCATAACCGAAGAAGGCCCACGCGTCCTCACGGCGGCGAAACGGCCTGCCGAAGCGGGTTTGCTACCATGACCAGCCGCGGCGAGAGCCGTGTCTTTCCGTGTCCCGACAACCGCGCTGAAGGCGCGGTTTCTGCGAGGTAATTGGCAAAGCAAGACGACAAGATCGAGGTCGAAGGCGAGATCACTGAGGCGCTTCCCAGCACGATGTTCCGCGTCAAGTTGGACGACGGCCACGAGGTGCTGGCGAAGATCTCCGGGAAAATGCGAAAGCACTACATCCGCATCCTCCCGGGCGACAAGGTGAAGGTGGAGTTATCACCCTACGACCTGACGCGCGGCCGAATCACGTACAGAGAACGATAAGAGAAAGAGAACCATGAAAGTCAGAGCTTCAGTCAAAGCCATGTGTGAACGCTGCCGCGTGATCAAGCGGCACGGTCGAACCATGGTCATTTGCACCAACCCGCGACACAAGCAGAGGCAGGGCTAAGTGGGTCACCTGGCGACATCTCGCGGCGCCTGGCCCGCTATCACGCTGCGCGCTGCAGCGTCCTCGGTCGCGCTCGGGCTGACCAGCCCGAGCGCTCCCTGCGTCCTTGCATCGCTTGGTGCTAGCGACCCAGGCATCCACCGACATCACCAGGAGACCCACTAGTGGCCAGAATCGCCGGAGTCAACCTTCCGAATCAGAAGCGGCTCGAGATTGGGCTGACCTACATCTACGGGATCGGCCAGCCGACCGCACGCAAGGTCTGCTCCGAGCTGGCCCTCTCTCCCGACGAAAAGGTCAAGGACTTGACCGATGACGAGGTGACCAAGCTCCGCGAGTACATCGACAGCAACCTTCAGGTCGAGGGCGATCTGCGCCGGGAGCGCCAGCAAGCGATCAAGAGGCTGCAGGAGATCGGCGCGTACCGAGGCCTGCGTCACCGCCGCGGCCTGCCCGTGCACGGCCAGCGCACGAAGACCAACGCCCGCACCCGCAAGGGCCCGAAGAAGACCGTCGGGCGCGGCAAGAAGGCGGCGGCCAGAACCTGATGGCACCCCCTCGCAAGCCGGCGACCCGTGGTCGCACGCGCCGCCGTGTTCGCAAGAACATCGCGATCGGCCAGGCTCACATCAAGACGTCGTTCAACAACACGATCGTCTCGCTGACCGACGGCGAAGGGAACGTAATCGCCTGGGAGTCCGCCGGCTCCGCCGGTTTCAAGGGCTCGCGCAAGTCGACGCCGTTTGCCGCGCAGGTGACCGCCGACGCCTGCGCGCGCAAGGGCATGGAGCACGGCCTCCAGAAGGTAGAGGTCTTCGTCAAGGGGCCCGGTTCCGGTCGCGAGACCGCGATTCGCTCGCTGCAGGCCGCCGGCCTCGAAATCCTCGGTATCAAGGACGTCACCCCGCAGGCACACAATGGCGTGCGGCCAAAGAAGCGGAGGCGTGTCTAGTGGCCCGCGACACCGGCCCCAAGTGCCGCATCTGCCGGCGGGAAGGCATGAAGCTCTTCCTCAAGGGCGAGCGCTGCCTGACCGAGAAGTGCGCGATCGAGCGCCGGTCGTACCCGCCGGGCGAGCACGGCCGCGGTCGGATCAAGCAGAGCGAGTACCTGCTGCAGCTACGCGAGAAGCAGAAGGCGCGTCGCTACTACGGGCTGCTCGAGAAGCAGTTCCGCACCTACTACACGAAGGCGGCGAAGGGATCGGGCGTCACCGGCGAGGAGCTGCTGCGGATGCTCGAGACGCGGCTCGACAATGTCGTCTACCGCCTCGGTTTCGCCGCCTCTCGCGCGCAGGCGCGTCAGCTCGCCCGCCACGGCCATTTCCATGTCAACGGCCGGCGCGTCAACATCCCGAGCTACCAGGTCAAACCGGACGACATCGTCTCGATGGCGCCGGGCAGCTCGGCTGAGCAAGTGATCCGCGACGCAACCGACCTCACGGCCTCGGTCGCGCCGTGGCTTCAGGCCGACCACGACGGACTCACCGGCAAGATTCTGAAGCTTCCGGAGCGCGCGGAGATCGACACGCCGGTTCAGGAATCGCTGATCGTCGAGCTTTACAGCAAGTAGCGAGAAAAACGCTACGCGTCCCAAGATGCACAACCGCAAGGAAGGGAAGTAAATGGCAGTTCGCACCAGTTTGATGGAGTTCCAGATCCCGAAGATCGTCCACGAGGAGATCGACGAGAACCGGGGCGTCTTCCAGATCGAGCCGCTCGATCGCGGCTTCGGCTACACGTTCGGCAACTCGCTGCGCCGGGTGCTGCTCTCCTCGCTCGAGGGCGCGGCAGTCACGTCGG
>WNFX01006998.1_pt1 | contig 23968 bp, 20 predicted proteins | sample 5400111 | NCBI WGS metagenome assembly WNFX01 (sample SAMN13153363, study PRJNA577476) | soil metagenome | isolation source: 40 cm soil or saprolite under grassland replicate 1 | place: USA:California | collected 2016-06-15
CGCGCCCGGCGCTCGCCTCGTCCCGGTTCGCCGTCAATCGCGCCGCCGCCTCGCGCAGCGCCGAGAGGCGCGCCGCGTCGCGGCTCGCCGCGCGCTCGGCCTCGGCATGTCGCTCGCGCGCGGCCTGCGCCTCGTGCTGCAACGCGCGCCAGCGCGTGCGCGTCGCGGCCTCGGCCTCGGCGGCGGAGGCGACCTCGGCCTCGGCCGCCGTCACCGCCTTCTGCTTGGTTTCGATCTCGCGCCGCGCGGCCTTGAGCTCGGCCTCGATATCGGCGAGGCGGTTCTTGCCGGCCAAACGGCGGGCCGCACCGGCCGGCGCATCGGCGGCGACCGAGAAGCCGTCCCAGCGCCAGAGGTCGCCCTCGCGCGAGACCAGGCGCTGGCCGGGCTTGAGCATCGGTGCGAGGCGCGTGGCCTGTTCGCGCTCGATCACTCCGATTTGCGCCAGGCGTCGCGCCAGCTGTTTCGGCGCCTTGACGTGATCGCCGAGCGCCTCCACGCCATCCGGCAGCGCCGGATCGGCGGCATCGATGGCGGCGCCGGCCCAGCGCATGGGCGCGGACGGATCGATCGGGGCCTCGAGATCATCGCCGAGCGCGGCGCCGAGCGCGGCCTCGTAACCCTTGTCGACGCTGACGTGATCGAGCGCCGGCGGCCAGAGCTTCTTGGCGTCGACGTGCAGGAGCTTCGCCAGGGTCTTGGCTTCGGTGTCGAGGCGCTGGCCGCTGCGCTCGGCCTCGGCGAGCGGACCACGAGCGACATCGAGCGCTTGGCGGGCGGCGGAATGAGCGGCTTCGGCGCGCAGCGTTGCGGCTTCCGCTTCGGCGACCGCGGTCTGCGTCGTCTCGGCCGCCTTGGCGAGCGGCGCCACGTCGGCGCGTCCCTTTGCCTCGAGCTGTTCGAGCGCCGCTTCGACCGCGGCGATTTCGTCCGCCAGCCGCGCCGCCCGGTCGCCGTGCTCGCGCGCGGCATGTTCCAGCGCATGGCGCCGCGCGGTCAGGTCGGCGAGCGTGCCGGTGAGTTCGTCGGCGGCTTTTTCCGACTTTGCGAGCACGGCGTCGGCTTGCGCGACCCGCTTGTCGGCGCCCGCGCGCCGCTCGTCGTTGGCTTTGACCTCGCGCTGCAACTCCTCTTCTTCGCTCGCAAGCCGCGCGAGCGCGGCTTGCGCGTCCGCGGCCAGCCGCCGCTCGCGCTCGATGTCGTCGCCGAGTTGAACGAGCCTGCGGTCGAGCTCGGTCATGCGATCCGTGGCGCGCGTCTCTTCGCGGTCGAGCGTCTCGCGCGCCATGGTCAGTCGTTGCAAGGCGGCGGCGGCGCGCGCCTCGGCCTCGCGCAAGGCCGGCAGCGCGGCGGCCGCAAGCGTCTGGCGCTTGGACGCCTCGGCCTGCTCGCCGCTGCGCGCGGCGACGAGCCGCACCGCCGCGTTCTTGGCCTGCTCGGCCTCGGCGAGTTCGGCATTGGCGGCGACCCAGCGCAGATGAAACAGCGTCGCCTCGGCCTTGCGCACCCGCTCGGCGACGGCGCGGTAGCGGATCGCCTGCCGCGCCTGCCGTTTGAGCGCGTCGATCTGGCCCGCGAGCTGGGTGATCACGTCTTCGAGCCGCGCGAGGTTGTGCTCGGCCGCGCGCAGCCGCAGCTCCGCCTCGTGTCGCCGCGCGTGCAGGCCCGATATGCCGGCGGCTTCTTCGAGCACGCGCCGGCGCTGCTCCGGCTTGGCCTGGATGATCTCGCCGATGCGCCCCTGATGCACCATCGAGGGCGAACGCGAGCCGGTCGAGGCGTCGGCGAACAGAATGTGCACGTCGCGGGCGCGCACCTCGCGGCCGTTGATGCGGTAGGTGGAACCCGCTTCGCGCTCGATGCGGCGCGACACGTCGAGCGTCTCATGCTCGTTGAACTGGGCGGGCGCCTTGCGCGCGCGGTTGTCGATCTGGATCGCGACCTCGGCGTTGTTGCGCCCCGGCCGGTTGTTGGTGCCGGAAAAGATCACGTCGTCCATGTCGGCGGCGCGCAGCGATTTGTGCGAGGTCTCGCCCATCACCCAGCGCAGCGCTTCGACCAGGTTCGACTTGCCGCAGCCGTTCGGCCCGACCACGCCGGTGAGCCCCGGCTCGATCAGGAAATCGGTCGGCTCGACGAAGGATTTGAAGCCGAGCAGGCGCAGCCGCGTGAGTTTCATAGTGACGCCGTTCCAGTCCTGACCGCCCGGCGGCGACCGAACTCGGTCCGGGCTCGGGCCCATGGGAGGGTCGAGCGGAGGGTGGAGGGTCGCCGCATCAACCGTCACAATGAATCGCCGGGCGCGATTCCGTCAACAGAAAGAACGCGTTATCCCGCCCGCACTGGCGGGACGACGCACGGCCCGGGGAGCCCGGATAACCGGCTCTGCTCCAGCAGGGCGGAAAGTGGTTAAAAAAGCGTTATCAGCCCTTGAGATAGGGGGCGACCTGCTTGTCCAGTTCGTCGGGGGTGAGGGCGCCGCGGAAAATCTTGCCGTTGATGAAAAAGGTGGGGGTGGAATTGACTTTGAATTTCTCCGACGCGCGCGTCTGTGTTTGCTTGAGGGCGTCGAGCATCTGCTGATTCGCGAGGCATTCGTCGAACGTTTGCTGGGTGAAGCCGGCCTGTTTGGCGATGGCAAACATGGGCTGGAGCGGCTTCTGCACCACCCAATCCTTCTGTTGCGCAAAGAAGGCTTCGACCAGCGGGAAAAATTTGTCGTTGCCGGCGCAGCGCGCCAGCATGGCGGCGGCGGCCGCGAGCGCATCGAGCGGAAATTCCCGGAAGATGAAGCGCACCTTGCCGGTGTCGATGTATTTCTTCTTCAGTTCGGGGTAGGTGGTCTCGTGAAAATGGCTGCAGTGCGGGCAGGTCATCGAGGCGTATTCGACGATGGTGACCGGCGCGTCGGCTTGCCCCTGGATCTGGTCGCCGAGCGGACCCGGCACCAGCAGGTCGGCCATGGCCACCTCCCCGCCCGCGGCGGGCTGAGCGGCCGCCGTCCCGGGCGGGCTCCACAGGAAATAGCCGGCGCCGCCTGCCGCGAGGATCGCGATAACCGCCGTGGCGCCGAGGAGCGCATGACGGCGCGTGACGGTCGGGTTGGCTTCGGTGTCCTTGGTCATTGTCTGTGATTTCCGCGCAATGGGGCCGGCTTTCGCCCAGTCGACCGCCCAAGTGGATCGCCTAAATCGATCTCGAGGAAGCTCGCTATCTTCAAACGGCGAATGTGGCAATGGCAGGCCGCCCTGCCGTCCGGTCACGACTGCTTGATGGCTGCCCCCAACCGGCCGAGCGCGGCCCGCAGATTTTCGTCCGTGATCTCGGAGAGACCGGCCGCGATTCGCTCCGCCGCTTCGGGATCGCCGGAGCGCTGCGGCGGTTGCTCGCGACGGCGAAGCGGAGCTTGTCGCAGCCGCAGTCCCCCGACCGCCTGCCAGCCGAAGAACCGGTTCACCCGCTCGAGCACGACGCCGGAGAGGTGCTGGATTTCGATCGCTGCCCGGCTCGGGTGTGTGGCCGTCGGCCGGCCGCGACCACTGGATTTTTTCCGGCTCCGAATGGGCCGCGATCTCCGCGCCCACGATGTCGGCCCAGCGGGTGACGAGCTCGGTCGAGGCGAAACCCTGCTTGGCGAACGCGTCGGTAAGCGTCTTGTGCAGAAGGTCCGCCAGCGGACGCGGGACGGATTTGCTGGGCTTGTTCATGCTGCAAGGCTCTGCCACATCGATCGGCCATGACGCTAGCAGGTGGGATGAAGCGGCGAAAGCGCGCGTCGCAGCGCGCAGCCCCGCGCGGCGCTGATCTCAGCGCCGATCTCAGCGCCGACCTCTTGGCCTGGTACGACCGCCATCGCCGCAAACTTCCCTGGCGCGCGCTCCCCGGCGAGCGGCCCGACCCCTATCGCGTCTGGCTCTCGGAGATCATGCTGCAGCAAACCACCATCAAGGCGGTCGTGCCCTATTTCGCGCGCTTTACCGCGCGCTGGCCGAGCGTGCGCGCGCTCGCGGCGGCCCCGCTCGAGGACGTGCTCAAGCTGTGGGCCGGGCTCGGCTATTACGCGCGCGCACGGCATCTGCACGCCTGCGCCAAGGCAGTGGTCGAGCGCCATGGCGGACACTTTCCACAGAGCCAAGCGGCGCTCGCCGCGCTGCCCGGCATCGGCCCCTATACGGCGGCGGCGATCGCGGCGATCGCATTCGACGCGCCGGCAGCGGCGGTCGACGGCAACGTGGAGCGGGTGGTGGCGCGGCTCTACGCCGTCGCCGCCGAGCTGCCCGCGGCCAAGGCAGAGATTCGGCGCCTCACCGCGCGCCTCGTGCCGGCCGAACGCGCCGGCGATTTCGCGCAAGCGCTGATGGACCTCGGCGCGACCATTTGCACGCCGAAGAAGCCGGCCTGCGCGCTGTGCCCATGGATGGCCGCGTGCGCCGCCCGTCGACGCGGCGATCCCGAGACGTTTCCGCTCAAGGCGCCGAAGAAGGAAGGACCGCTGCGCCGCGGGGCGGCATTCGTGGTCGTTCGCAGCGACGGCTTCGTGCTCGTGCGCTCGCGCGCGCCAACGGGATTGCTCGGCGGCATGACCGAGGTTCCGACCACGCAATGGACGCATGATTTCGACGGCGGCGCGGAGCTCGGCCCGCGTTTGGGGCGCGTGCGGCCCAAGTGGCGCCGCGTGCGCGGCGTCGTCACCCACGCGTTCACGCATTTCCCGCTCGAGCTCGTCGTCTACGCCGCCGAAGTTCCCGCGCACGCGGCCGCGCCGCGCGGCGCGCGTTGGGTCCGCGATGCGGATCTTCACGGCGAGGCGCTGCCCAATGTCATGCGCAAAGTGCTCGCGCATGCGCTAGGATGACGGCCATACGATCCGCAGAGATCGCAGCCAAGCACGGGAGGCCCTGCCATGGAATTCACGCGACGCCATCTCACCGCCGCCGCCGGCGCGACCGCGGCGACGACATTCACGCGCACCGCGCTCGGCGGCTGGGAGCCGAGCGAGCGCTATCCCGATCCCGCGATCCAGATTCTCGATCCGAGCTTTGCCAAATATCGCCTGGCGCTGGCGGGCGTGGAGCGGCTCGCCACCGGCATGCGCTGGTCGGAGGGACCGGTCTATTTCGGGGATGCGCGTTGCGTGCTTTGGAGCGACATTCCCAACAATCGCATCATGCGCTGGGACGAGACGAGCGGACGCACGAGCGTTTATCGCCGGCCGTCGAACAATGCCAACGGCAATACCCGCGACCGCCAGGGCCGACTCGTCACCTGCGAGCACGACACCCGGCGCGTGACGCGCACCGAGTACGACGGCAGCATCACCGTGCTGATCGACAAGTTCGACGGCAAGCCGCTCAATTCGCCGAACGACATCGTGGTCAAATCCGACGATTCGATCTGGTTCACCGATCCGCCGTTCGGCATTCTCGGCAATTACGAGGGCCACGTGGCAACGCCCGAGCTGCCGACCAACGTGTACCGGTTCGATCCAAAATCGGGGCGGGCGACGGTTGCGGCCGGCGACGTCAACCGGCCGAACGGGCTCGCCTTCTCGCCCGACGAGAAGAAGCTCTACATCGTCGAGGCCGGCGTGACGCCGCGCGTGATCCGCGTCTATGACGTCAGCGACGACAAGCTCGCCAACGGCCGCGCCTTCATCACCGCCGAGCCGGACGGCACGCCCGACGGTTTGCGCTGCGACGTCGACGGCAATCTGTGGTGCGGCTGGGGCATGGGCAGCGCGCAACTGGACGGGGTGAAGATTTTCAACTCGACCGGCAAACCCATCGGCTTCATCGCCTTGCCCGAGCGTTCCGCCAATCTCTGCTTCGGCGGCGTCAAGCGCAACCGGCTGTTCATGGCGGCGAGCCACTCGCTCTATTCGCTCTACGTCAATACGCAGGGCGCGCCGGGAGGGTGAGCGTGGGACCGCCTGTGACGAGACTTAAGCTGAATAAGTAGCATGATTGCGGTCATCCCCGCGAAAGCGGGGATCCACAACCACCAACTCTGGAATATGGGTCCCCAGCACAAGCGCGTTTACGCACATCCATAGCCCCGTCGAAGACGGGCGTGAACGCCCGTAACGACGCGCTATGCGCGGGGACGACTGTAGTGCCTACGCGGCCGACTTATCCGCCTCCGGAAATCCGTAAAGCGTGCACGGATTGTCGACCAATATCCGGTTTCTCACCGCGCTGTCCGGCACGCATTGCGTCAGAACATCAACCAGCGACTGCGCCACGTTTCGCCACTGCACGATGTCCTTGATCGGGACTATGATCGGGGTCGAGTGCGAGGCCAACATCGCAACAGGAGGAAAGCCATGCCCAACGCGTCACGCCGCGATTTTCTCGTCACCGCCGGTTCGTTCGCGCTCGCCCTGGGCGGCTCGGCGCGCGCCGCCATGGCACCGGACGACAAGTTCGATCTCGTGATCAAGGGCGGAGACGCACTCGATCCGAGCCAATCGCTGCGCGGCAAGCGCGACATCGGCATCCGCTACGGCGTGATCGAAGCGGTCGAAGCCGACATCCCGGCGAGCCGGGCGCTGCGCGTACTCGATGCCACCGGCAAGCTGGTAACGCCGGGACTGATCGACCTGCATTGCCACGTCTTCCCCTACGGGTCGGCGATCGGTATCCCGGCGGACGAGCTCGTCGCCCATCAATGCACGACGACCTGCGTTTCCGCAGGCGACGCGGGCGCCAATAATTTCGCGGCGTTCCGCCGCTACGTCGTCGCGCAAACGCGCACGCGTCTCTATGCCTTCGTGCACATCGCGAATATGGGCCTCGCACCGTTTCCGGTGGCCGAGCTTTACAATATCGACTTCGCGCAGGTCGACACCGCCGCCAAGGCGGTGGGCGAGAATGCCGATATCGTGCTCGGCGTGAAAGTGCGCATGTCCGAGAACGTGATCGCCAAGAATGGTCTCGAGCCCTTGAAGCGGGCGATCGCCGCCTGCGAGAGGGCAGGCACCGGCGCCAAGGTCATGTGCCACATCGGCGGCGTGGAAACGGGCGAGCTGATGTCGCAAATCCTCGACACGCTGCGGCCGGGCGATATCCTCACCCACGCCTATTCCGGCGCGCCCAATATCGGCGGCGCCTTCACCAATATCGTGCAGGACGGGAAGCTTCTGCCGGCGGCGCTCGCGGCCAAGCAGCGCGGCGTAGTCTTCGACGTCGGCCACGGCGGCGGCAGTTTCGACTACACGGTCGCCGAGCCGGCGATCGCGCAGGGCTGCACGCCCGACACCATCTCCTCCGATATCCACGTGTTCTCCGGCAACACGCCCGGGATGCCATACCTGCCCTGGGTCATGAGCAAGTTCATGGGGCTCGGCTTCACGCTCGAGCAGGTCGTCGCCATGGCGACCAGCAACCCCGCCAAAGTGATCAACCGCGCGGCGAAGCTTGGAACACTCCAGGTCGGGGCGCCCGGCGACGTGGCGATCATGGAATTGGTCGAGGGCAACGTGTCCTTCGTCGACACCCGCAACAATACGCGCACGGGTCGCGCCTATCTCAAACCAGTGCAGACCGTGACGGCAGGCGTGCCTTTCGGGCGGCCCTACAACTCGCCCTTTGCGGTGCGCTGAGCAGCAAGGCGGGAGGTCACGCCATGAGCCACCGCAAGGCGGGCTGAGTGAACGCGCACATGGCTGCGATCACCATCGAACGGATCGAGGCGATCCCGCTTCGCATCCCCATGGACCATGGGGCGCCGCCGCCGCTGTTTGCGGGGCGCCCGCGCACCACGATCGATACGCTGCTGGTGCGCGTCACGACCAACCGCGACGTCGTCGGCTGGGGCGAAGCCTACGGTGGCGGTTGGCAGGCAACCGTCGCGGCGCTCGACCATTGGGTGTCACCGCTCGCGCTCGGCCAAGACGCGACCGATGTCGCGCTGACGTCGCGGCTCGAGCGCGCGCTGCACAATCTCGGGCGCGCCGGGCCCGTGATCCATGCCATCAGCGGGCTCGACATCGCCTTGTGGGACCTGCGCGGCAAGCTCGAAGGCGTGGCCGTGCATGCGCTCCTCGCCGGTCGGCGGCGACGGCGCGTCGAAGCCTATGCATCCTTGTTGAGCTACGGCGGCTCGGTCGAGCACGTGCGGCGCAACGTGGCGCGTGCGCTCGAGCGCGGCTACCGCCGGATCAAGCTGCATGAACGCACCGCGGAGACGGTGGCGGCGACGCGCGAGGTCGCTGGCCGCGACGTGCCGATCATGGTGGATACCAATTGCGCTTGGCTGCCGGATGCGGCAACCGCGGCGGTGATGGCGATGGCGTCGTCGAAGCCCTTATGGGTCGAGGAGCCGATCTGGCCGCCCGAGGATTTTTCCTCGCTCGCGGCGCTGCGGCGTGCGACCGGCGTGCCGACCGCGGCCGGCGAGAACGCAACCGGGGCGCTCGACTTCCGCAAGATGATCGCGGCCGGCGCCGTCGATTACGCGCAGCCGAGCGCGGTAAAGATCGGCGGGCTCACCGCCCTGTGGCGCATCTGCAGCGAGGCGGAAGCGGATGGCGTCACCTGCGTGCCGCACGCACCCTATTTCGGCCCGGGTTATTTGGCGACGCTGCATGTGCTGGCCGCAAAGCAGCGCGAGAGCGCCCTCGAGCGCTTCTTTTGCGAGCTGGCGCTGATGCCCTACGGCGCGAGCGTGCCGGTCGTCGATGGGGGCGTCGAGGTGCCCGACGCCCCGGGTTTGGGCGCCGACCCTGAAGCGGAGTTGATCGAGCGTTTCCGCGCTTGATGCCGGCGTCGGCAGCTCTCGAAGTTGACGATGGCGTGCGGCCGTTAGATTCGCATCTGCGCCCGGATCTGCGCGCGCAGCGTGTCGATCGAGATGAGGCCCGTGGTCGTCTCTACGTGCCAGAACGCCCAGCCGTTGCAAGCGTCCAACCCCTGCGCCAGCGCGCCGATGCGGTGGATGGAGCCGACCGTCTCGCCCAGCGCGATGGCGCCGTCGGCGCGCACCAGCGCTTCGACCTTGCGCTTGACGTCGCACAGGCGCGCGCCCGGTGCGACGAGGCCGCGCTCGATCAGCGCCGAGAACGGCACGCGCGGCGCCTCGCGCGCGGTCATGAAGGACGCGAGCGCCGGCGCGGGAAGCGGCGCGACAGCGGCGATGCGCGCTTGCGCGGCCGCGGCATAGGCTGCCTCCCGCTCGATCCCGATGAAGCGCCGCCCGAGCCGCTTGGCCACCGCGCCGGTCGTGCCGCTGCCGCAGAATGGATCGAGCACGAGGTCGTCGGGCCGCGAGGAGGCGAGAATGACTCGCGCCAGCAGCGCCTCGGGTTTTTGCGTCGGATGCAGCTTCTTGCCGTCGCCGCCCTTGAGCCGTTCCTCGCCGGTGCAGAGCGCAATGGTCCAGTCCGAGCGCATCTGCACGTCGTCGTTGCCGGCCTTGAGCGCTTCGTAATTGAAGGTATAGCCCTTGCCCCCCGGCTCGCGCGCCGCCCAGATCAGGGTCTCGTGCGCGTTGGTGAAGCGCCGCCCGCGAAAATTCGGCATCGGATTTGATTTGCGCCACACCACGTCATTGAGGATCCAGAAGCGCAAATCCTGCAGCAGCGCGCCGACGCGGAAGATGTTGTGATAGGAGCCGATCACCCAGAGCGTCGCCTCGCGCTTCATCACGCGCCGGCATGCGATGAGCCAGGCGCGGGTGAAGTCGTCGTAAGCGGAAAAACTCGAAAACTTGTCCCAATCGTCGTCGACCGCGTCGACGCGCGAATCGTCGGGACGCTTGAGGTCGCCTTGCAGCTGCAAGTTATAGGGTGGATCGGCAAAAACGAGGTCGACGGATTCCGCCGGCAGCTTTGCCATCTCGGCAACGCAGTCGCCGATGAGAATTCGGCCGCTCTCGCCTGCCGTGAAACTGACGCGGGGCGCCCGAGCGGACGCCCCGCGACGCGATGCAACCATGACTCAGGACTCTGACTCAGGCGACGCGGCCGGTGACGCGGGACCTACAACCGACGGCGCGGACTATGAGGGCCGCGGGTAAAAATCGGCTTAAGGCCGCGCGCGGCTATTGGGAAAGAAATGCTTAGCAACTATATTGGCGCAGGCGCGTTGATCGGCGCGGTGGTAACCGAAAAGCAACCGCTGCGGCGGCCGTGTGACCGGCCGAGGGCAAGGAGGCGAAGCGATGCGCTTGGACGATCTGCCGGAAAGCGGCAACGTCGAGGATCGACGCGAAGAAGGCGGTTTTGGTGGCGGCGGGGGCGGTTTCGGCCTTCCGATCGGCGGCGGCGGATTGAGCATCGGCGCGATCGTAGCGCTCGGTCTCATCGGCTGGGCGCTCGGCATCGACCCGAGCTTGCTCATCGGCGGCGCCGAGGTCTTGACCGGTCCCAGTCGGCCGCAGGTGCAGGCGCCTCCCACGGCGCGCCGCACCGGCGCGCCGCAGGACGATATGGGCCGCTTCGTGAGCAAGGTGCTCGGCAGCACCGAACTGCAGTGGAAGCAAGTCTTCGCCAAGGATGGCAAGATCTACCGCGCACCCGTGCTGGTTCTCTATCGCGGCGCGACGCACGCCAGTTGCGGCGGAGCCGCGCAAAGCGCCATGGGACCGTTCTACTGTCCGGCCGATCAGAAGGTCTACCTCGACACCTCGTTCTTCGATCAGATCGCGACGCGCTTTCGCGGCTGCGACGTCGGCAGCAGGGCGTGCCAGTTTTCGCAGGCCTACGTGATCGCGCACGAGGTCGGCCATCACGTGCAGAATCTGCTGGGCATTCTGCCGAAGGCACAACAGGCGCAACGCGCGGCCGACAGCAAGGCGGTGGCGAACCACATCCAGGTGCAGGTCGAGCTGCAGGCCGACTGTCTCGCCGGCGTGTGGGCGAACCGCGAGAACGAAATGCTCAAGAGCGAAGGCAAACCGGCATTCATCGAACCGGGCGACGTGGAGGCCGCCTTGCGCACCGCGGCCGCGATCGGTGACGATACGCTGCAGCGAAAAGCGCGGGGCCACGTGGTTCCCGATTCCTTCACCCACGGGAGCTCCGAGCAGCGCCAACGCTGGTTCAACACCGGCTTCCGCTCGGGCGCGGTCGCAAGCTGCAACACCTTTGCCGCCGCGCAGCTTTAGGCGTCCGATCCACTGCGTCTAGCGGCGCGCCATGCCCGGAATCGACGACAGCAGGCAATTCATACCGCTGAAGATCGCGGTGCTGACGATTTCCGACACGCGCACCCTCGACGAGGACAAGTCCGGCGCGGCCTTGGTCGAGCGCGTCGAAAAGGCCGGCCACACGATCGCCGGCCGTGCGATCGTGACCGATGACGTCGAAAAAATCCGTGCGCGGGTCAAACAATGGATCGCCGATCCCGCAATCGACGTCATCATCACCACCGGCGGCACCGGCTTCACCGGGCGCGACGTGACGCCGGAGGCAGTCGAGCCCTTGTTCGAGAAGCGCATGGACGGCTTCGCCACGATGTTCCTGATGGTCAGCCAGGCCAAGATCGGCACCTCGGCGATCCAGACGCGCGCGACCGCCGGCGTGGCCGGCGGCACCTATCTCTTCTGCCTGCCGGGCTCGCCCGGCGCCTGCCGCGACGCCTGGGACGAGATCCTCCTGCACCAGCTCGACTACCGCTACCGTCCCTGCAATTTCGTCGAGATCATGCCGCGCCTCGACGAGCATTTGCGCCGCGCCAAGGCCAAGGGCGCAACCGCGTAGAATCGCACATCTTGCTCTGCACGAACGCGCCGATGCGCTCGATCGCCACGCGCGCTTCCGGAAGGACCCGCGCCCACACCTGCCAGGTGTGCGGCATGCGCGGCCATATTTCGAGCTCGACCTGACATCCGGCGGCGCGCATCCGCTCCGCCATGCGCACGGAATCATCGAGGAGGATCTCGTCGCTGCCGACTTGGATGAGCGTGGGCGGTAGTCCGGTCGGGTCGGCGTAAAGCGGTGACGCATACGGCGTGCGAGGATCGGCGCCGGCGAGATAATAGCTCGCGAGCCGCGCGCCCTCTGAGCCTCGCAGCATCGGATCGGCCTCCGCGTTTCGCTGCAAGGAACCGCCGGTGAGCGCAAGATCGGTCCAGGGCGAAAGCGCGACCGCGGCGGCCGGCAGATGAAAGCCTTCGTCACGCAGCTTGAGCAGCATCGCCAAGACGAGCCCGCCGCCTGAAGACTCTCCTAGTATCGCTATTCTCCGCGGATCGGCACCATCGGTCAGGAGCGCCCGGTAGGCCGTGACGGCATCGTCGAGCGCCGCCGGAAACGGGTGCTCGGGCGCAAGCCGATGATCCAGGATAACGGTGCGGGCGCGCGTCGCCGCGGCGATGCGCCAGATGAAATCACCATAGAGCGCCGGCGAGCCCGACACATGCCCGCCGCCGTGGAGATAGAGCACGAGGCGGCCGCTGAGGGACGCCGGAGTAACGACCGCGACTGCTTTGACCCCGTCGAGGTCAATGTGTGTCGTCTGCGTACCCTTTGGCGCCGGCGGCACCAGACGCGCGAGGAATGCGTCCTGTCGGCGCAGTGCCTCGAGGGTGGTCGCGGGACCGATCTTGCGCTTGACGAAGCAGCGCAGCCCCAGGCGCACGAGCTCGGCGCGTAGACTCATCGCGGCCCCGCTCCACTTCGTTGGATATCGGCAAGCAACTCACTGCCACGATTGTTGCCCCAGATCGAGCTCCCACGTTTCCCCGACCAGTGCCTTTCCGAATTCGTCGTGCTCTTTCGTGGCGACGAGCTTGAATCCGGCCCGCTCGTAGATGCGGCGGGCGGCGGTGAGCACGCTGTGGGTCCAGAGCGTGACCTTGTGGTAGCGCGCCTCGCGCGCAAAGCGCAAGGTCTCCTCGACCAGCCGGGCGCCGATGCCGAGCCCGCGCGCCTTGGGCTCGACTAGCAGGAGGCGCAGCCGCGCGACCCCCTCTGTGTCCCGCACCAGCAGGACCGATCCGACGTTCTCGCCCTCGCGTTCGGCGATCCAGCAGCGCTCGCGCTTGGGATCATGGTTGCGGACAAAGGCCGCGACGATTTCGGCGGTCAGCGCTTCGAGCCGCTCGTCCCAGCCGTAGTCCTCCCCGTAGAGCGCGCCGTGGCGGGCGACGATCCAACCCATGTCGCCGGGGCGGGGAGGCCGCAGGACATAGGGGACTTGCGCGGCTGGCGCATCGCACAGCGCGCTTTCGATCGTGCGCATGGCGGTGATGACGCGTTCCTGATCCGCCACCGATAGCTTGCCGATCATCGCGGCAACTTCGCTCTGCGAACGCTGGTCGAGCGGCGCGAACGCCATGCGGCCTTTCGCGGTCAGAGACAAAAAGCTTTGCCTACGGTCATCTGGCGATGGCGTCTTGGTGATGAGCCCGCGCTCGTTGAAGCCGCGCAGGATGCGGCTGAGATAGCCGTGATCGAGGCCGAGGGCGGCGGCAATGTCCGTTGCAGTCGGCCGTTCGCGGTGGGCGAGTTCATAGAGCACGCGCGCTTCGGCGAGCGAGTAGGGGGTTCGCAAGAAGCCATCCTGCAGCACGCCGATCCGCCGCGTGTAGAGGCGGTTGAAGTGGCGGACTGCACCGACGCGCCGCCCGAAATCGATCGCGGATGTCGTTGCCATGGGGAGCCCCGAGGCTACAACGTGACATAGTCAACGATTTTGTTGACTTTAGTCAAGCATCTTGTCCGAGCTCGCGACGATCGCACGGGCCCGCAGCAGCACGAGACCGCGGCGGCGCAGCCGGTGCTGGAGGTCGCGCTCGGGCTCGTCGACGTCGCGATGGCCGCCCAGCGCCACATAATGCGTCTTGGCGATCACCAATCCCTGGCTTGCATCCGGTTTTGCCCCGAGCGCTGCCCGGATGAGCGCCAAGGCCTCGAGCAGCGCCGGGCGGAACGCGGACGCGCGGAACACGGCGACATAGCTGCCGGCGCATTCGCGCAATTCGGCCTCCTCGATGAAGCGCCTGGTTTCATCGACCCAGGTGGCGTCGAGGACGACACCGGGGCGCAGGAAAAGGAGCCAGGGCGCGCGGGCGGCCTCGGCCGCGGCCTTGAGCCGTGCCCCGCGCCGCTGCGCCGACACCAGCACGCGACAGCCGGCGCCGTCCGCAATCGCGGCGGTCGCATCGTGCGAGCCCGCGTCGGCGACGATCAGCGCGCCCAACACGAGCGCTTTATGTATCGCCTTGCCGCGCCAACGGAAAAGGGAGCCGTGGCGTCCCCGATCCCAATTCGAATGGACCGAGCGGGGCCGCCCACCCGCCTCCCTCGTCCCTCACGATCCCTTGCGTGCTGGCGATTGGCGATTATGTTCTTGTTTTGTTCGATCCCTGGCAGTAGGATTACCCCATGGCTCGCTCGTACGCAGCCGTCAAACGCCCGCCGGCGCCCACGCCCTCCTGGCCCACCCCCCCAGCGCCGGCGGGCGGCTTTGCGCGCCGTCCTCCGCCGTCGCGGCCGGAGAACGCAAGGTCGCGTCCCGCCGTCGTCGATCTCGATACGCTGGCCGACGGCGAGGTGGCGGTCGAAGGTGAGCGCCGCCGCGGGCGGGGCGCGCAGTCGAACGTCACCGGCCGCTACGAGCCGCTCGCTCGCATCGCCTTCGATGACGGCTGGCAGAGTTTCGAGGAATTGCCGCCGTTCAAGACCACGGTGACCATCGATTCCACCCGTAAGATCATCACCCGCAACGAGTCCCCCGACATTTCCTTCGACCGTTCGATCAACCCCTATCGCGGCTGCGAGCACGGCTGCATCTATTGCTTCGCGCGGCCGACCCACGCCTATCTCGGCCTGTCGCCGGGGCTGGATTTCGAAACCAAGTTGTTCGCCAAGCCGGACGCGCCCAAGCTGCTCGAACGCGAGTTGTCGGCCGCCGGCTACCTGCCGCGCACAATCGCCATCGGCACCAACACCGATCCCTACCAGCCGATCGAGCGGGAGCATCAGGTGATGCGGCGCATCCTCGAAGTGCTCGAACGCTACGGCCATCCGGTCGGCGTCGTGACGAAATCGGCGCTCGTGCTGCGCGACCTCGACATCCTCGCGCGCATGGCGCAACGCAATCTGGTCAAGGTTGCCTTGTCGGTGACGACGCTCGACGCCCACCTCGCGCGCGTGATGGAGCCGCGCGCGGCAACTCCTGCGCGGCGGCTCGAGGCGCTGCGCCGACTGACCGCGGCAGGCGTGCCGGCCTCGGTGATGGTGGCGCCGGTGATCCCCGCGCTCAACGATGCCGAGATCGAGCGCATCCTGGATGCCGCCGCCGCCGTCGGCGTGCGGGAGGCTGGCTACGTGCTGTTGCGGCTTCCGCTCGAAGTGCGCGACCTGTTCCGCGAATGGCTGATGGCCAATTTTCCCGACCGCTACCGCCACGTGTTCAAGCTCATCCGCGAGACCCGCGGGGGCAAGGACTACGACTCGAGTTGGGGCAAGCGCATGACCGGCGGCGGGCCGGTCGCCTGGATGATCGGCCGCCGCTTCGAACTCGCCTGCGAGAAGCGCGGCTTCAACAAGACGCGAACGCGGCTGACGACCGACCATTTCAGTCCGCCGCGGCGCGCCGCCGAGCAGTTGAGCTTGTTCTAGCCGTTTTCTTTCCCCGCCCTTCACAGCGGGCGACTCCGCGACGGTTGACTTGGGCGCCGCGGCGCGCACCATCGCGCCATGAGTCGCTCGGCATCCGCTCGCGCTACACCCAGCCGCGCCGCAACCGTCAGCGTCGTGCGCCTGCCGCTCGGCGAGCAGGACATCCGCCCGACCTTTCGCCGCGAGCGCGCCGCGATCAAGCGCGGCATCTGGCCGATCGCCGGCTGCGACGAAGCGGGCAGGGGCCCGCTCGCCGGCCCGGTCGTTGCTGCCGCGGTCGTGCTCGACCCCAAGCGCGTGCCGCGCGGACTCGATGATTCCAAGAAGCTCGATCCGCAGACGCGCGAAAAGCTGCACGCCAAGATTTGTGCCAGCGCCCAGGTCGCGGTTGCCTTCGCGCCGCCGTGGCGCATCGACCGCGACAACATCCTGCGGGCGTCGCTGTGGGCGCTCGCGCGCGCAGTCGCGGGCCTGCCGGTCAAGCCCCAACTCGTGTTCGTTGACGGCCGCGACCGCATCGATGCCGACTGCGACTGCAAGGCCGTGATCAGCGGCGACGCCATCATGGCCTCGATCGCCGCCGCCTCCATCGTCGCCAAGGTCACGCGCGACCGGCTCATGACGCGATTGGGCCTGCTCTATCCCGGCTACGGCTTCGAGCATCACAAGGGCTACAGCGTGCCCGAGCATTTCGAGGCGCTCGCGCGGCTCGGCCCCACCATCCACCACCGCCGCTCCTTCGCCCCGGTCGCCGCGGCCTATGGCGACGTGGTGACCGACGACATGGAGACCGGCGCGATCGAGCCGGGCGTGTTGCCTCTCTAGCATCGGGGCCTTATCTCTGCCGGTCGCGTCGAGTAACGTCCTGCCTGATGCTTTACGTCTCCATCTTCGTCGAACTCTTGCGTTCGCGCCCGTCGCTGGCGATCTGGCTGGCGGCGCTGGCGCAGGCGCTGCTGTGGTTGTTGATTCCGTCGCTGTTCTATGCCGGCCCGCCGGGCGATCTGCCGAACGTGCTTGCGGTCGGACACGAATTCCAGCTCGGCACCTATCTCGGCCCTCCGCTCGCCTTCTGGCTCGCCGAGCTCGCCTTCAATCTCGCCGGCCGCAGCCTGGTCGGTGTCTACCTGCTATCGCAGGCTTGCGTGGTCGTGACCTATTGGGCGGTGTTCGCGCTCGCCACCTCGATCGTCGGCGCGCAGCACGCGGCGCTCGCGGTGTTGTTGATGGTGGGCGTTGCCGCTTTCACGGTGCCGACGCCGGACTTCGGGCCAGTGATCCTGACCATGCCGCTGTGGGCGATCATCCTGTTGCATTACTGGCGGGCGGTGGGCGAGCGCCGGCGGGCTTATTGGCTGCCGCTGGCGATCGAGATCGGGCTGCTTTTGCTCACGACCTATGTGGGTCTCATCCTGGTCGGATTGCTCGTGCTGTTCACGTTTGCAAACCGGCGCGCGCGCGCCGCGCTGAACTCCTATGACCCGGTAATCGCGTCGGTTGTTGCCGGCGTTGTCATGGGCCCGCATCTCGTGTGGCTCGCGGATTGGGGAGAGGGGCTGCGCCCGATGCTGCTGCGCCTGCGCACGCCCGAGGCCGTGGTCGGCAATCTTATCGCCTGGCTGCGGCAAATCGCATTGATCTTCGCAGCGCATGCCGGCCTCATCGTGTTGGTCGCGCTGGTGGCGGGATGGCCGTGGCCGCGGCACGATCCCGCGCCGGTGATCGTGCGCCGCCCGGTCGATCCATTCGCCCGGCAGTTCGTCTACTTTTTCGCGGTGGCGCCGGCCTTCGCCGGCACGCTGGTGGCCGTGCTGATCGGATGGTCGGCGCCGGTCGGCGGCATCGCGCCGCTCGTCATTCTTTCCGGCCTGCTCGTGGTGGTCGCGGCCGGCGACGGCATCGAGTTCAGCCGCCAACACGTGGTCATCGCGGCCTGGTTCGGCCTGCTGATCGTTCCCCCGATCATGGCGATCGCGGCGCTCGTGGTGCTGCCGTGGCTCAACATCGATCTCAAGGTGACGTACCCGGCGCAGGCGATGGCGCGTTTCTTCGCCGAGAGCTTCGAGCGCCGCACCGGCGCGCCGCTAAAAATCGTCACCGGCGATCCGCGCACCGCCGCGCTGATCGCGCTCGGCGCGCCGAGCCGCCCGAGCGTTTTTCTCGACGCCACGCCCGAGCGTTCGCCCTGGGTGACGCCCGATGCGATCAAGAGCAAGGGTGCGATCGTCGTTTGGCCGACCGCCGATACCGCCGGAACGCCGCCGGCCGAGATCAAGGAGCGGTTTCCGGATCTCGTGCCCGAGGTCCCGCGCGCATTCGAGCGCTCGGTGCAGGGTCAGCTGCCGCTCATGCGCATCGGCTGGGCGGTGATCCGGCCCCAGGGGCAGGCGGCACCCTCAGCCGCCGCCGGCGAGCAGAAGCCGTAAAGCTCTCGCGGCACGGATCGTCTCGGTTCGATCCATGACTTCGCGGGAATTGCCTGCCGAAACCTTCAGTACAGATTCCAGTGCTGCGGCCGGTAGATCGTTTCCCGCGGCGGGATCGGCGAAGCCGAATCGCCCTCGGGATCCGGCGGGCCGGCCCACGCCTTGATCGCCACAACGGTCACCGCCATCGCAAGAACCAACGCGAAGATAAATGCGAGCCTATCTGGTGTGCGTGCCATGTCTGCCTCCTAGGGCCAGATCGATGTCGCTGTGCCGGACTCTAGGAGGGAAACCGCAAGGGATATGTGAGCGGCGTTACAGTCACGTGAAATAGAGCCTGGGCGGACCTTGACCAATAGGAAGACCCTATAGGGCGCGGATCGCCAGCAGCGCCGGCTCGACGGCGACGAGCAGCGGCTTGGCTTGAGCGCGGGCGCGTTCGGCGACGGGCCCTTCCGTCTTCATCACCAGCCAGGTCGCGCCGAGCAGCGCATAGCCCGCGAGGACGCCTAGTCCGCACATTCGTGACACGCAGCCGATCGCCGGTGGACAAATCGCCGATCCCTTAGGGTTACGGTTGGGTTCGCGGCCGCTTCGCCGCTATGGTTGCGCGGCTGCGGGCCGGATCTTGCCGACGCCTTTGTTCGCAGGCCGGCTCGCCGGACGTTCAATCGGCTGGGGGGTTAGATGACCGACGCGACCAAGCCTTCGAGCGAGCGACCGTTTCTCGATCGCTATTTCGGCCTGACCGAGAGCGGCAGCGATGTGCGCACCGAGTTCATCGCCGGCATCACGACTTTCCTCACCATGGTCTACATCGTCTTCGTCAACCCGCAAATCCTCGGCAATGCGGGCATGGACAAGGGCGCGGTCTTCGTCGCGACCTGCATCGCGGCCGCGGTCTCGACCTTGGTGATGGCGCTCTACGCCAATTATCCCATCGCGCTCGCGCCGGGCATGGGGCTCAATGCGTTCTTCGCGTTCACCGTCGTGCTGGCCTACAAATACACCTGGCAGCAAGCGCTCGCCGGCGTGTTCTGCTCGGGGGTTCTCTTTTTTCTCATTTCCATCTTCAACATCCGCGAATACATCATCAACTCGATCCCGAAGAATCTCAAATTGGCGATCTCCGCCGGCGTCGGGCTCTTTCTCGGCATCATCGCGCTCGAGGAAGCCAAGATCGTCGTCGCCAACCCCGCGACGCTGGTCATGCTCGGCGATCTCAAGCAGTGGCCGGCGATCCTCTGTCTCGCCGGCTTCATCGTGATCGTGGCGCTCAATTACCGCAACGTCATCGGCGCCACGCTCATCGGCATCCTCGCGGCGACGCTCATCGGCCTGCCGCTGGGGCTCGCCGAGTTCACCGGCATCGTGTCGGCGCCGCCCTCGCTCGCGCCGACCTTCCTGCAGCTCGATTTCTCCCGCGTCGCGGAGCTGACCTTCATCATCATTGTGTTCAGTTTTCTCATGGTCGACGTGTTCGACAACGCCGGCACGCTGATCGGCGTCGCCCACCGCGCGGGTTTGCTCGACGCCGACGGCAACCTGCCGCGCATGAAGCAGGCGCTGCTCGCCGACAGCTTCGCCGCCATGTTCGGCGCGCTCATCGGCACGTCGACGACCACGAGCTATATCGAGAGCGCGGCCGGCGTATCGGCCGGCGGCCGCACCGGCCTGACCGCCGTTTTCGTCGCGTTGTTCTTTCTCCTGGCGTTGTTCTTCGCCCCGCTCGCCGGGATGATTCCCGCCTATGCCTCGGCGGCGGCGCTGCTTTATGTCGCCTGCGTGATGACGCGCGGACTTGCCGAGATCGATTGGGAGGACATCACGGAATATGCGCCGGCGGTGGTGGCCGCGGTCACCATGCCGCTCACCTATTCGATCGCGACCGGCATCGGGCTCGGCTTCATCACCTATGCCTTGGCCAAGCTGATCGCCGGCAAATTCGACGAGGCCAAACCGGCGGTGGTGATCCTGGCGGTGATCTTCGCCATCAAGTTCGCGTTGCCGGGATAGCCCTGGGCCGGCGCCCGATCAGTCGATCACCGCCACCGCGTTGATCTCGACGAGGCAGCGGGGATCGGTGGCAAGCCGCACCACCTGCACCGTCGTCGTGGCGGGCTTGGCGTCGCGGAAATATTCGCCCCACACCCGGTTGAGCGCATCCTGGTCCGAAAGGTCGGTGACGAAGCGGTCGGCGGTGACCACGTCGGCGAAGGTCGCACCCACCGCTTCGAGGCCGCGCTTCAAGTTTTCGAGTGCGGCGCGCGCCTGGCCCTCCATATCGCGCGGCATCGCATCGAATTCCTCGGGCCGATGCGGGTGGTGGTGATAGACCGGCGCCGCGGTGACGCCGGCGAGATAGACGGTCGTGCCGCCCTTGACCTTGATCGCGGGCGCGTAGGGCATCCACATGTCGGGCGCGTCCGGCCATTGCACGTGCTCGATCGCCTTTGCCATGCTGTGCCTCCCATCGCCGATTGCGCAGTACTGCTCTTAAGTCGCGAGTGCCTTCTTGATCGCGAGAAAATCCCGCCAGGCAAGGCGCTTCTGCAGCGGCTGGCGCAGGAGATATGCAGGATGCAGCGTCGCCATCGCGCGGATCTCGCGCGTGCCGGTGTGAAAGGGGAACCAGCGCCCGCGCGTCTTGAGGATACCGTCCTTGCGGTTGAGCAGCGTCTGGGTCGAAGGATTGCCGAGGCAGATCAATATGTCGGGGTCGGCGAGCTCGATCTGGCGCAGCGTGAAAGGCAGGCAGATCGCGGATTCCTGCGGCGTGGGCGTGCGATTGCCGGGCGGGCGCCACGGCACGATGTTGGCGATATAGACCGAGGTGCGGTCGAGCCCGATCGCCGCCATCATGCGGTCGAGCAGCTTGCCCGAGCGGCCGACGAACGGCAGGCCCTCGATGTCCTCGTCGCGTCCCGGCGCTTCGCCCACGAACATGACGCGCGCTTGCGGATTGCCGTCGGCGAAAACGAGTTGGGTCGCGGTGGTCCGCAACGCGCAACCTTCGAAGCGCTCGAGCATCGCGCGCAGCTCCTCGAGGCTGGCGGCATTTTTCGCAGCCGCGCGCGCCGCCATCACGGCGGCGTCGGGTGACGCCGGGACCGCGGCAGTGGTCTGGCCCGGCGGTTCGCGCTCGCGGACGGGAACCGAGCGGGTGGCGGTGCTCGCCTCGGCCTTTGGCCGGGCGACCTCTGCGCGCGCGGCGGGCGCGGCGCCTGCCCGATCGCTCGCGAACCGGTCGGTCGGCGTTTCCTCGAGCAGCGCATCGACCCCCGCCTCCCGGTAGAAGTCGAGAAGCGCGCGGGCGGCCTCTTTGCGGTCGGTGCTGGTCATCGCTGCTCCGGGATCGGGCAATGGCGCAACAATGCCTCCGGTCCAGGCGGAGTAAAAGGGGTAGACCCCTCGCGGTTCGTTGTTACAGTCGGGCGGACGCACACGCGAGGCGTCATGCTTGGAGAAGCCGATGAGCGCAGAGGAACTGCCCGCCCGCGAGGCGATGGAGTTCGACGTGGTGATCGTCGGCGCCGGGCCCGCCGGGCTCGCCGCGGCGATCCGGCTCAAACAGCTTTCGCCCGACACCACCGTGGTCGTGGTCGAAAAGGGGTCGGAGGTCGGCGCGCACATTCTCTCGGGCGCCGTGATCGATCCCATCGGCCTCGACCAGCTCATCCCGGACTGGCGCAGCGAGGATAGCCCGGTCAAGACCGAAGTGAGCGACGACCGCTTCTATTGGTTGTCGGCGTCGCGCGCTGTGCGGCTGCCAAATGTCATGCTGCCGCCGCTGATGAACAACCACGGAAATTACGTAGTCTCGCTCGGCAACGTCTGTCGCTGGCTTGCGACCAAGGCGGAAGCCGCGGGGGTTGAAATCTATCCGGGCTTTGCCGCCGCCGAAGTTCTGTTCGATGGCAGCGGCGCCGTGGCCGGCGTCGCCACCGGCGACATGGGTCTCGCCAAGGATGGCCATCACAAGGATAGCTTCACCCGCGGCATGGAGTTGCGCGCGAAATACACGCTGTTCGCGGAGGGCGCGCGCGGCAGCCTCACCAAGACGCTCACGCAACGCTTCGGCCTGGCCGAAGGCCGCCAACCGCAGAAATTCGGCCTCGGCCTGAAAGAGCTGTGGCAGGTCGCGCCGGAAAAACATCATCCCGGTTTGACGCAGCACACGTTCGGCTGGCCGCTCGACAACCGCACCGGCGGCGGCTCCTTTCTCTATCATTTCGACGACCGGCTCGTTTCCGTCGGCTTCGTGCTGCATCTCAACTACGAAAATCCCTACCTCTCGCCGTATGAGGAATTCCAACGCTTCAAGACCCATCCGCTGCTGCGCCCAACCTTCGAGGGCGGCAAGCGGCTTGCTTATGGCGCGCGCGCTCTGACCGAGGGCGGATGGCAGTCGGTACCGAGGCTCGCCTTTCCCGGCGGCGCGCTGGTGGGTTGTGCGGCCGGCTTCATGAATGTGCCGCGCATCAAGGGCAGCCACAACGCGATGCTGTCGGGAATGCTCGCGGCCGAGCACGTGGCCGCGGCGCTCAAGGCCGGCCGGGCAAACGACGAGCTCGCGGATTACGAGGCAGCCTGGCGCACCTCCGCCATCGGCGCCGATCTCTGGAAGGTGCGCAATGCCAAGCCGCTGTGGTCGCGCTTCGGCACGTTTTTGGGCATCGCGCTCGGCGGCTTCGATATGTGGACCAACACAACGGGCTTCTCGCTGTTCGGCACGCTCGGCCACGGCAAGCCCGATTGGGCCGCGCTCAAGCCGGCGGCGCAATGCACGCCCATCGCCTACCCCAAGCCCGACGGTAGCGTCACCTTCGACCGCCTCTCCTCGGTGTTTCTTTCCAACACCAATCACGAGGAGGACCAGCCGGTGCACCTGAAAGTCGCCGATCTCAAGCTGCAAAAGGCGTCCGAGCACGACATCTATGCGGGCCCGTCCGCCCGCTACTGTCCGGCCGGCGTCTACGAATGGGTGGAGGAGGGGGGCTCACCCCGCTTCGTGATCAACGCGCAGAACTGCGTCCACTGCAAAACCTGCGATATCAAGGACCCGAATCAGAATATTACCTGGGTTGCGCCCGAGGGCGGCGGCGGGCCGAACTATCCGAATATGTGAATGGATCCTTGAGCATAAACCTCGCGCCCGTGCTCCGACGAGCCCGGCGATGTGGGCCGATCGGGGCCTCGGCGTCACGATGCTGCCCTTATCGAGGCTTTCAAAGGCGGTGGACATGCCCGATCGGGGCAGTTATTGCGGGCCGGGTCCAAACAGTCCATTCTGCTCAACGCGGCCGCGCCGAGGGCGTTCGTCCGCCAGATGGAGTCGACGAGCCGTGATCTCTTCGCCAGCCTTGCGGCGTGCGGCTGTGGCCGCACTGGCTGCACTCGCTATAACTTGGCCGGGAATGCTCTCCACTCGCGCGCAGGCGCAGGCGCAGTCGCGCGATAGCCTTTCTCGGACCTCGCCTTCGGGCAGCTATCTCGCCGCTCGGCACGCGGGTGGTCAGCGCGACGCCGCGGCGGCGGCGTCCTACTACCGCGCCGCGCTGCGCGGCGATCCCCGCAACAACGAGCTGCTCGGCCGCACCTTCCTGGCGGTTCTGGCCAATGGGGAGATCGACGAGGGGGTCAGGCTCGCCGAGCGCGTTCTGCAGGTCGACAAGAACGATCGCATCGCGCGGCTCGTCCTTGGGGTGCGCGCGATCAAGCAAAAGCAGTATCCGGCCGCGCGCCGCGAGCTCGCCCAATCGATCCGCGGGCCGATCACCGACCTCGCAGCGACGCTGTTGTCGGCCTGGACGATGGCGAACCCGACGGAGGCGAAGCAGGCGACCGACTCCATCGACAAGCTCGCCGGCGCGGATTGGTACGCCATCTTCAAGGAGCTGCATGCCGCGTTGATCCTCGACGTCGCCGGCCAAAAGAAGGAGGCCGCCAAGCGCTTCGAGCGCTCCTACAAGCTCGA
>WNFX01003203.1_pt1 | contig 23950 bp, 15 predicted proteins | sample 5400111 | NCBI WGS metagenome assembly WNFX01 (sample SAMN13153363, study PRJNA577476) | soil metagenome | isolation source: 40 cm soil or saprolite under grassland replicate 1 | place: USA:California | collected 2016-06-15
GGCGGGGCGGGCGCGGAGGGGTTTCTCGACGTGAAGGAGTCGAAAGGCGATCCGCACAAGATCATCATCACCCTGTCGAACCTGTTCACGACCCCGCTCGCGACTCGTACGCCGTTCAACTGGCGCGACCTGACGCCGGTGCAGATGATGGCCCTGGACAATTTCGTCCTCTGGGTCAACGCGGAGACGCCCTACAAGACGCCCAAGGAATACCTCGACGCGGTCAAGGCCGGCGGCGGAAAGTTCAAGATGGGCGGGACGGGCTCGAAGCAGGAAGATCAGATCATCACGGTCGCAATCGAGAAGCAGACCGGCGCGAAATTCACGTACATCTCCTACCGCGGCGGTGGCGAGGTGGCGGTTCAGCTGGTGGGCAAACACGTCGACTCGACGGTCAACAATCCGATCGAGGCCGTGGCCCAGTGGCGCGCGGGGTCGCTGCGGCCGCTGTGCGTGTTCGACGGGAAGCGCATGCCCTACAAGACGAAGATCACCAAGACGATGTCCTGGTACGACATTCCCACGTGCAAGGACACCGGGCTCGACGTCGAATACCTGATGCTGCGCGGGATTTTCATGCCGGGTGGGGTGACCGCCGAGCAGGTCGAGTACTACGTGGACCTGCTGAAGAAGGTACGTGCAACGACCGACTGGACGAGCTTCCTCGAAACGGGGGCATTCAACCAGACGACCTTGAGCGGAAAGGAATACGAAGCCTGGGTCGCGCGCGAGGAGGCGCGGCACATCATGCTCATGAGGGAAGCGGGATTCCTGGCGAAGTAGGATTGGGCCGACGCGAGGGGTGTGCGCTTCCGGACCCGGGATTGCGGGCCGGGCGGATCGAGGAGGGGATGGAAAGCGAGCAACAACATTCGGCCGCTTCGGTCAAGGCGGTGGAGATCGGCGTCGCCGTCGCCATTTTCCTTTTTGGCGCCCTGGTGGTATTCGACAGCTATCGCATCGGCGCCAAGTGGGGCGACGACGGGCCGCAGGCTGGTTATTTTCCCCTCTACGTGGGTCTGCTGATCTGTTTCGCGAGCGCGGTGATCTTCGTGCGCGCCTTTCGCAACTCCGCCATTGCCGCCGAATCGTTCGTGTCGCGCGATGAGCTGAAGAAAATACTGACGGTTCTCGTGCCGACGGTCGTGTATGTCGTATTGATCGCGCCTTTGGGCTTCTATCTCGCCTCGACCCTGTACATCGCCTACTTCATGTGGCACTTGGGCAAGTACTCGTGGGTCAAGATCGCGCCCGTCGCGATAGGTGTCAGCGTCGCATTTTTCCTGATCTTCGAAATATGGTTCTCGGTGCCCCTTCCCAAAGGGCCGCTCGAGGCTGCATTGGGACTCAATTGAGCGCTGTGCCGGCGGATTAGCTCGCCGGTGCTCGCACCGCGAAGGGGAGGCCGAGGTGGAGGAAGTCAACGCGCTGTTGCAGGGGTTTGGGGTCGCGTTGTCCCCGCTCAACCTGCTGCTGATGTTCGTCGGCGTCATCCTGGGGATCATCATCGGCGTGCTGCCCGGCTTGGGCGGCGCGAACGGCGTCGCCATCCTGCTGCCTCTCACGTTCTCGATGGCGCAGCAACCCGGCGGCACGACCTCCGCGATCATCCTGCTCTCGTGCATCTATTGGGGTGCGCTCTTCGGCGGAGCGATCACGTCGATCCTCTTCAACATTCCCGGCGAACCCTGGTCGGTCGCGACCACTTTCGACGGCCACCCGCTGGCGCAGCTGGGGCGCGCGGGGAGTGCGCTGACGGCAGCCTTCACCTCCTCGTTTTTCGGGGCGCTGGTCGCGGTCATCATGATCACTTTCCTTTCGCCCGTGGTGGCGGGGTTTGCCCTGCGCTTCGGCCCGCCGGAATTCTTTTCGGTATACCTGCTGACCTTTTGCGCCTTCGTCGGCATGAGCGGCGGCAACGCCGCCAAGACCATCGCTTCCATGATGATCGGGTTCGCGTTGGCCGCGGTGGGTCTGGACAGTGTCACCGGGACCTTGCGGCTCACGTTCGGATTTACCTCGCTCCTGAAAGGGTTCGATTTCCTGATCGCGGTGATCGGCCTATTCGGCATCGGTGAAATTCTGGAGACGCTCGAGGAAGGCCTTGCGTTCAAGGGAGCGAGCGCGCGGATCAACTTCAAGGTCGTTCTCGAAACGTGGAAAGAACTGCCGCGTTACTGGGCGACTTCCCTGCGCAGCGCCGCGGTAGGCTGCTTCATGGGAATCGTCCCCGGCGGGGCAACGCCGGCCTCGTTCATGAGCTATGGCCTCGCGCGCCGCCTCTCCAAGGATGGCAATGACTTCGGCAGCGGCAAGGTCGAGGGGGTGGTCGCGCCGGAGACTGCGGCTCACGCCGCCGGCACCTCGGCGCTCCTGCCGATGATCACGCTCGGGGTGCCGGGATCGCCCACGGCCGCGGTGCTGCTCGGGGGCCTCCTGATCTGGGGGCTGCAGCCCGGACCGCTGCTGTTCGTCGAGAAACCGGACTTCGTTTGGGGCCTGATCGCCAGCATGTATCTCGGTAACATCGCCGGTCTGATCGTCGTGCTGACCTGCGTTCCGCTTTTCGCGGCGATCCTGCGCATTCCCTTCTCGATCATCGCACCCGTCATCATCGTGATCTGCGCGATCGGGGCGTACACCGTGCACAACTCGATGTTCGACGTCTATCTGATGGTCGCCTTCGGGGTGCTCGGCTACGCTTTCAAGAAGCTCGGCTATCCGCTCGCACCGATGGTGCTGGCACTCGTTCTGGGCGACCGGGCGGAGGAAAATTTCCGCAACGCGATCAAAGGCTCTCAGGGCGACCTTACGGTCTTTTTCTCGAACGGGCTGGTGGGAGGTCTGACCAGTCTCGCCTTGCTGCTGCTGTTCTGGCCGCTCATCCGGGCGGGGTGGCGCGTGGTGCTCGGAAAAAGCTGAAAGCGAGACGCGCTCAAGCGGCGCGCTGCCTGAGGCGGGACAGGGTTTCCGGCGTCAGATTGAGGTAGGACGCCAGCTCTTTCTTGGGTATTCGGGCGAGCAGGTCCTGGTGCTTCCGCATGAAACGCGCAAGGCGCCCGGGGGCGTCGAGCAGATGAAGTGTGATGGTATGCGCCATCACCTCGGACATCAGCCGCATGACCTCGTACTCGAAGCGCAGCTTCATTTCGGTATGGCGTTCGAGGAACTCGACCCAGTGGGGCATGGACAGGCGCGCCACCCGGACCTTGGTGACCGCTGCAATACTGTAGGGGATGGGGGTTTTCATCCGCCACGCGGCGTAGGAGGTGTCCATGTCGGTCTCCGCCGCGAAGCGCAGGATCATCTCTTTTCCCTGGGGATTGCTCACGACGCGCTTCAGGATCCCGTCCAGGATGAAGAACTGCTCCATGCTCGTGCTGCCTTGGCGCACCAGCGGCTCGCCCTTCCTGTATTCCGCGACCTCCAGCAGCGGCTCCAGATCGTTCCAGGCGGACGCCGGCATTTCGCGCAGGATCAGGTTCTGCTTGAGCTGCAGGCGAATCGTATTGCGCTGGGGGTGGCTGAGGATGGCCGACACGGGTGGCAGCGGGCGTGCGAACGGTGAGCGGGCAATTAAGCGGGAATTATTGATCGCAGTCAAGGTTGAACTTCGTCAGCAATTTTAGACTCTTGAGTCGATTTTTGCCCCTCGCCCGAGCTGTGGGCGGAAGGGCTGCACGCAAGGAGACCACCATGGGAACAGCCGAGCCGCAAGTCGCGTCCGGTCAGATCCTCGCCAATGCGCAACCGCAAGAGATGACCGACGGTTTCCAATTGGTCATCGATGCCCTCAAGCTCAATGGCCTCGACACGATCTACGGCCTGCCCGGGATCCCGATCACCGACCTGACGCGCCGCGCGCAGGCCGCGGGCATGCGGGTGCTCTCGTTCCGCCACGAGCAGAACGCGGGCTATGCGGCGTCGATCGCGGGCTTCCTGACGCGGAAGCCGGGTATCTGCCTCACGGTGTCCGCTCCGGGGTTCCTCAACGGGCTGAACGCGCTCGCCCACGCCACGGTCAACTGCTTCCCGATGATCCTTATCAGCGGGTCGAGCGAACGCGAGATCGTGGATCTCCAACAAGGCGACTACGAGGAGATGGACCAGCTCGCCGTCGCGAAACCGGTCGCCAAGGCCGCCTTCCGCGTGCTGCACGCCGAGGACATCGGCGTGGGCATCGCGCGCGCCATTCGCGCCGCCGTCTCCGGCCGCCCGGGCGGCGTCTACCTCGACCTGCCCGCCAAGCTCTTCGCGCAGAGCATCGACGCCGCGGCCGGGAAGAGCTCGTTGATCAAGGTGGTGGACCCCGCGCCGCGGCAGATCCCGGCGCCGGAGGCCGTGAGGCGCGCGGTGGACCTGCTCAAGAGCGCGAAGAAGCCGCTGATCATCCTCGGCAAGGGTGCGGCTTATTCGCATGCCGATGCCGACATCCGTGCGCTCGTCGAGAAGACCGGGATTCCCTATCTGCCCATGTCGATGGCGAAGGGCCTGCTGCCCGATACACACGAGCAGTGCGCGTCGGCTGCGCGCTCCTTCGTGCTGCCCGAGGCGGACGTGGTGATGCTGGTCGGCGCGCGCCTGAACTGGCTGCTCTCGCACGGCAAGGGCAAGACCTGGGGCGGCAAGGGGCACAAGGACTGGGGCGGCCAGAAGTTCATCCAGGTCGACATCTCGCCGCAGGAGATGGACAGCAACGTGCGCATCGACGCCCCGGTGGTCGGGGACATCGGTTCCTGCGTGTCCGCGCTGCTCACAGCCATCGGCTCGGGCTGGCCCGAGCCGTCGGCGGACTGGATCGGCGCGATCACCGAGCGCAAGACCAAGAACGTCGCCAAGATGGCCGAGACGCTGGCGAAGAACCCGTCGCCGATGAATTTCCACAGCGCGCTCGCCGTGGTGCGCGACATCGTCAAAGCCAACCCGGACGCGATGTTCGTCAACGAGGGCGCGAACGCGCTCGACTTCACGCGCAGCATCGTCGACATGTACAAGCCCCGGAAGCGCATCGACGTCGGCACCTGGGGCATCATGGGCGTCGGCATGGGCTACTGCGTCGCCGCCGCTGTGGTCACGAAGCAGCAGGTGATCGCGATCGAGGGCGACAGCGCCTTCGGCTTCTCCGGCATGGAAGTCGAGACAATCTGCCGCTACAACTTGCCGGTCTGCGTGGTGGTTTTCAATAACAACGGCGTCTACCGCGGCACGGACGTCAATCCGACCGGCGGCCCCGATGTGGCACCCACGGTGTTCGTCAAGGGTGCGCGCTACGACAAGCTGATCGAGGCCTTCGGTGGCGTCGGGGTGCACGCCACGACCCCGGCCGAGCTGCGCGAGGCCATGGGGGAAGCCATCCGCTCGCGCAAGCCCACGCTCATCAATGCCGTGATCGATGAGACCGCCGGCACCGAAAGCGGTCGCATTACGAGCCTGAATCCGAGCGCAAAAAGGAAATAGCGGCAGAAGTATCGGAGATCAGAATGGAAGCTTTAAAAGGCGTACGCATCCTCGACATGACCCACGTGCAGGCCGGCCCAACCTGCTCGCAGCTCCTCGCCTGGATGGGGGCCGACGTGATCAAGTTCGAGAATCCGCAAGGGGACGCGACGCGCGGCCAGCTGCGCGACGTGCCGAACGCCGACTCGCTCTACTTCACGATGCTCAACTGCAACAAGCGCTCGATCACCGTCAACATGAAGAGCGCCGAGGGCAAGCAAGTGTTCGTCGATCTCCTGAAGAAGAGTCACATCGTCATGGAGAACTTCGGCCCCGGCGTGCTCGATCGCTTCGGCTTCAGCTGGGAGAAGATCCACGAGATCAATCCCAAGATCGTGATGGGATCGATCAAGGGTTTCGGCTCGAGCGGGCCTTACGCCGACTTCAAAGCCTACGAGAACGTCGCGCAGGCGATGGGCGGCGCGATGAGCACGACGGGGGTCCCCGACGGCCCGCCCTTCGTTACCGGCGCGCAGATCGGCGACTCGGGCACGGGCCTGCACCTCGCGATCGGTCTGCTGGCCGCGCTCAGGCAGGCCGACCGAACGGGCAAAGGGCAGTACGTCGAGGTGGCGATGATGGACGGCGTCATGAACCTATGCCGCGTGAAATTCCGCGACCATCAGCGCCTCACGCGCGGCGATATGCCCGAATACTCGGTCCCGACTTACCAGGGCATGGGCGAAGTGCCGCGCGCCGGCAACGACTCGGGCGGTGGACAGCTCGGCAACGCCATCCATTGCAAGCCGCACGGGGCGAACGACTGGCTCTATATCGTCGTGCAGGAAGCGGTCTGGGAGCCACTTGCGAAGCGCATCGGGCCGGACCTCGGCATCCCGGACCTCGCCACCGACGCGCGCTTCGCGACCATCGGCGAGCGGCGCAAGAACCAGCAGCTCATGTGGACGCTCATCAACAAGTTTGCGGAGAAACACACCAAGCGCGAGCTCATGGCGATCCTGAACCCGCTCGACGTGCCCTGCGGACCGATCATGAGCACGCAGGACCTCGCAAACGACGAGCACGTTCACGGCCGCGACATGTGGGTCGAGCTCGATCATCCGCAGCGGGGCAAGTGGTGGAACGTCGGCATGCCGATCAAGCTCTCCGCCTCCCCGGCGGTGATCAAGCGCAGCCCGACGCTCGGTGAGCACACCGAAGAGGTCCTGAAGGAAGTCCTCTGCTACGACCAGGCGCGAATCAATTCCCTGAGGAGCGCCGGCGCGTTCTCGGTGCCGCCGAAGAAAGCGGCGTAGCCGTGAAAATAGCCATCATCGGCCAGCAGGACTTCGGAAAAGCGGTGCTCGAAGCGTTTCTCGCCCGCGGCGACGAGGTCGCCGGGGTGTTCTGCGCGCCCGAGAAGGAGGGAGCGAAGGCCGATCCGCTCAAGGCGGCGGCGCAGGAAAAAGGCCTCAAGATCTTCCAGTTCCAGTCGCTGCGCGACAAGGAAGCACTCGATGCGATGCGCACGCTCAACGCCGACATCGGCATCATGGCCTTCGTGCTGCAGTTCGCGCCGCAGGAGTTCGTGAGGATCCCGAAGAAGGGCACGATCCAGTACCACCCGTCGCTCTTGCCGAAATACCGGGGCCCCAGCTCGATCAATTGGCCGATCATACGCGGCGACGCCAAGACCGGCCTCTCGATCTTCCGGCCAACCGACGGACTGGACGAAGGCCCGATAATCCTGCAAAAGGAGACGCCGCTCGGCCCGGATGACACGCTCGGCAGCGTCTATTTCGACCGCCTGTTCCCGATGGGAGTCGCGGCGATGCTCGACGCGGCTGACTTGGTGATGTCGGGCAAGCACCGCGAAGCGGTTCAAGACGAAGCCCGCGCGAGCTACGAAGGCTGGTGCCGCGCCGCCGAGGCGAAAATCAACTGGGCGACGCATGTCGATTTCACCTACAACCTCATACGCGGCTGCAATCCCGCCCCCGGCGCCTGGACTACTTTGAACGGAAAGAAACTGCAGATCTTCGACAGCCGCAAACATGTGTTCCGCACTTTCGGCGCGGTAAAAGGCAAGATCGGCGAGATTTCCGAAATCAGCGCGGCGAGTTTCTTCGTGACCGCTCAGGGAGGACGAATCGAGGTCCTCAAGGCAAAGCACGAAGACGGCAAAAAAGTATCCGCGGCCGAACTCGTAGCTCAGAACGGCCTCACTCCGGGCGCCGTGCTCGGAAGCTGACTCGCGCCTGAGCGGTCGCTGCTCGCGGCGCGACGTTTCGTCGCGTTTTCCCTTGCGGTTGTCGCTGCCGAAGGGAAATTTGACTGCCTCCACCTTTCACTGTAAAAATGTGCCCTAGAGCATTGTTTATTCAGTAACTTAGCGCTCCTCAAAGGTGGTTGGCGTAAAATGCGTGAGCACTCGGGACGCATCCCCTCGTTGAACAACAATAAGAATAAACGGGAGAGGCAATGACCAAAGCGGGCTTCTGGAAAAGAGACTGGTTTCTCTGCCTGGGGGTGTCGCTCGTTCTGCTCGTGGCCGGCGGGATCCCGCTGATCGAGGCCCTTGAGCGCTACGCCTACGACTGGGGCGTTCGGGCCTCGGCGCGGACCCCGTCGGACAAGATTTCCGTGATCGCGATCGACAAGCGAAGCATCGACAATATCGGTCGCTGGCCGTGGTCGCGCGAGATCCATGCAAGGATGATCGAACGCCTCGCGGACGCGAAGGCCAAAGTCATCGGCTATACGGTTTTTTTCTCTGAACCACAGCTCGATCCGGGCCTGGCCTATGTCAACAGGCTTCTCGGGGCCTACCAGCGGCTCGTGCCGGTGAGCGCGGATCCGAGCGCGCCGCCCCGCGGCGTATCGCCCGAGCTGCTTCAAATCGGCGCGACGCTGCAGGAAGCCGAGAGCGCACTCAACACCGACAGGAAGCTCGCCGAGAGTTTGGCCAAGGCGGGCAACGTGGTACTGCCTCTGCTGTTCACGTTCGGCGAGCCGCGTGGCAAGCCCGACAAGCCTCTTCCCGAATTCGTGCGCAAGAACGCCCTCTCGATCCAGGGCGGCAGCGGCGATCTACCGCTCTTCACCAGCGCCGTCGAAGTCCCGATCGTGGACAGTTTGGGCGCCGCCGCGGCCGCGGTGGGGCATTTGAACTCGGTGCCCGACGTTGACGGGGCGATCCGCACCGAAGCGCTCGCCATCACCTACTACGATGAATACTATCCGTCGTTGGCGGTCATGATGGTCGCAAGGAGCCTCAATCTGACCGCCAAGGACATCAAGATCCGTCCCGGCGAAGCGCTGCAGATCGGCAACTTCCGCGTGAGCGCGGATCCGACGATGCAGATGTTCACGTATTTCTACAAGGATCGCGACGGCAGGCCGGCCATTCAGGAGGACTCGTTCTACGACGTGGCGAGCGGCAAGATCCCGCTGGAAAAATACCGCGACAAGATCGTGCTGATCGGACCGACGGCTGCCGGGGTCGGCAGCATATTCGTGACGCCGGTGAATCCGGCCATGCCGGCTGTCGAGCTTCAGGCGCATACGGTCTCGTCGCTCCTGCAGGGGCATTTTTTCGTCGCGCCGACCTGGGGTTGGGTCGTCGAAAGGCTGGTGTATCTGGCGATCGCCGTCTATCTGATCGCGCTGTTGCCGAGATTGTCCGCCGGTCTCGGCGCCGCGGTCAGCGCTGGTGTCGCTGCGCTCCTGCTCGCGACGCACTTTGTGCTCATGACCGGCCAGGGCTTGTGGCTGCAATTCATGCTGCCGCTCACTCTCCTGGTCGTAGGCCACGTCCTGCTCGTGACCAAGCGCTTCGTCGTCACCGAGCGCGGCAAGCAGAAATCCGACGAGAGCTCCGCGGAGTCGAACCGCATGCTCGGGATCGCCTACCAGGCGCAAGGGCAGCTCGACCTCGCCTGGGACAAGTTCCGCCAAGTGCCGATGTCCGACGCGGTGCTGGACAACCTGTACAACCTAGCCCTCGACTTCGAGCGCAAGCGCCAGTTCAACAAGGCCGAATCCGTATTCCGCTACATGGCCGACTACAACCCGAAGTTCCGCGACCTCGAAGCGAGGTTGTCGCGCGCCAGGCAGATGTCGGAAACCCTTGTTCTCGGTGGCGCGCAGACCCACCCCGGCGGGACCCTCGCGCTCGGCGGGGGCGCCGAGAAGCCGATGCTCGGTCGCTACCGAGTGGAAAAGGAGCTCGGCAAGGGCGCAATGGGTACCGTGTATCTCGGCAAGGATCCGAAGATCGGACGTGTCGTGGCGATCAAGACCATGGCGCTTGCCCAGGAATTCGAGGCGGACGAGCTCGTCGAGGTCAAGGAGCGCTTTTTTCGCGAAGCCGAGACCGCGGGGCGTCTGAGCCACCCGAACATCGTGACCATCTTCGACGCCGGCGAAGAGCACGACCTGTGCTACATCGCGATGGAACTCCTGAAGGGTCAGGATCTGGTTCCGTTCACCAAACCAGGCAGCACCCTCTCGCCCGACAAGGTCATCTCGATCGTGGCGAGGGTGGCCGACGCGCTCGGCTACGCGCACAGGCAGAACGTGGTGCACCGAGACGTGAAGCCGGCCAACGTCATGTACGAGCCTCAAAGCGACACCGTCAAGGTGACCGATTTCGGAATTGCCCGCATCACGGATTCGTCCAAGACCAAAACCGGGATGGTGCTCGGTACGCCGTCCTACATGTCGCCGGAACAGCTCCAGGGCAAGAAGATCGACGGGCGCAGCGATCTGTTCTCGCTGGCGGTAAGTCTGTATCAGCTTGTTTGCGGCAAACTACCCTTCGAGGGAGATTCGATGGCGCAACTCATGTACAGGATCGCCAATGAACATGCGCCGGATATCCTGCAGTACCACCCGACCCTGCCGCCGGCTCTGGTCGCCTTCCTGGACAAGGCGATGGCCAAGGACGCGGGCGAGCGTTACCAGACGGGCGAGGAATTCGCGGGTGCGTTGCGAGCTACTGTGGGCGGTCCTTCCGCTGCGGCGGTCGGCGCCGGCGTCGACATCAGCCTGTGACTGTCGTCGAAACATCATGACCTTGTCGGGAGCGCTCGAAGTCGCGAGCTGTACCGATCCCGGAATGGTCAGGTCCCATAACGAGGACTCGATCGCGTCGGACGGAAACCAAGGCCTCGTCGTGCTGGCCGACGGCATGGGGGGATATAACGCGGGCGAGGTCGCAAGCGGCATGGCCACGACGGTGATCATTACCGAGCTGCAGCAGTTGCTGGAGAAGAGAGTTCCATACGAGATCGACGCACACAGCGGCCAGCTCGTCGCGCATCAGCTGCTGCACGAACAGATCGCCAAAGCGAACACGTCGATCTACCAGGCCGCGCAGAGCCAGCCTCAGTATGCCGGCATGGGGACGACCCTGGTCGTCGCCCTGTTCTACGACAACAAGATGACCGTCGCGCACATCGGGGATTCGCGGCTGTACCGGCTGCGCGGCGGTGAGCTCCGGCAGGTGACCAAGGATCATTCGCTTCTCCAGGAGCAGATCGACAGCGGCGTGATCACACCGCAACAGGCCCGGCAGTCGCAGAACAAGAATCTGGTTACGCGCGCGCTCGGTATCGATCCGATCGTCGAAGCGGAGATCCACGACTACGAGACGCAGCCGGAAGACATTTATCTGCTCTGTTCGGACGGCCTTTGTGATATGGTGAGCGACGACGACATCGGCCTGGCGCTGCAGACGCTCAGCTCCAACTTGAAATTATGTGCGCAGCACCTAGTGCAAACGGCCAATGACAACGGGGGCCGAGACAATATTTCTGTGATACTGGTCCGAGTGCTGCGCGACTACCCCGCGCCGCGCAGCATCGTGGGCAAGATGATGAGCTGGTTCAAATAGCTTGAAAATAGTTTGAGCAGAGGGATACTGCTATGGCGAAGCTGATACTCAGTATGGACGGCCTGGTCCTCAAGGAAATTGCCCTGACCAAGGAACGTACCACCATCGGCCGCAAGCCGCACAACGACATCCAGATCGATAACCTCGCAGTCAGCGGGGAACATGCAGTCATCGTCACTATCCTGCAGGACTCGTTTCTCGAGGATCTCGGCAGCACCAACGGCACCGTGGTCAACGGCCAGCCGATCAAGAAGCACTTCCTGCAGAACAACGATATCATCGAGCTTGGCAAATACAAACTGAAGTACGTGAACGAAGCCGTGGCGGGGCAAGCCAAGGCGGCGGATTTCGAAAAGACCATGGTGCTTCGCCCCGGCTCGATGAAGACCGCTACTCCCGCGCCTGCCCCCCTCGCCGCTGCTGCGGCTCCCGTGGCGGCAGCGGCTGCGGCAGGCGCAAGAAATTTCAGCGACAGCGTCGCGGGCCAGAGTGCGACTGCCGCGCCCGTCGCGCCGCCCAAGCTGGCGGCCGCGCCTCAAAAAAATGCCGCGCTGCAGCTTCTCTCCGGTGCCAACGCCGGCAAGGAGCTCGATCTCACCAAGCCGCTCACGACGCTCGGCAAACCCGGCGTCCAGGTGGCCGTCATCACGCGCCGGCCCCAGGGCTTCTTTATCACTCACGTGGAGGGGGCAAGCTTTCCGGTCGTGAACGGCAAGACCCTCGACGCCCAGGCGCACTCTTTGAACGACCATGACGTGATCGAACTCGCCGGGGTCAAGATGGAATTCTTCCTCAAGACCTGAGCCTCGGCTTTTCAGAAGAACCGATCCGGGGGAGGAAGACTGAAGCAGCACATCGTCCGGATCGCGCTAGGCCTGCTGGTAGTTCTGGTATTCGTAGGCCATGTCGTAGGAAATGCCTACAAGAGCTACCGCATCGGCTTCATCAATCAGCTCGACAACATCATCTACGATTACCGGCTTCGGCTGACCATGCCGCGTACGCCCGATGATCGCATCGTCATCCTCGATATCGACGAGCGCAGCCTGGATTCCCGCGCGCTCGGTCGCTGGCCCTGGGGCCGCGACAAGATCGTTGCCCTGCTGCAAAAGCTCTTCGATAAATACGGCGTGCTCATAGTCGGCTTGGACGTCGTGTTTGCCGAGCCCGACGAGAGCTCAGGCCTGCCGGTGCTCGAGAAACTGGCCAGGACCCGGCTGAAGGACGTGGGGCCGTTCCAGTCGGCCCTGAAGGAATTGCGCCCGGAGCTCGACTACGACGCGAGATTCGCGAATTTTCTCCACGGCCGCCCGGTGGTTCTCGGCTACTACTTCAATAGCGACGAAAATGCGGTAGAAAACGGATCCCTTCCGGAGCCCATTTTCCCGCCGGGCACCTTTGCCGGCAGGAAAATCGACTTCTTCGAATGGAAAGGCTACGGTGCCAACCTGTCGGCCCTTGCCAACGTAGCCAACGCCGGACATTTCAACTCACGCGCGGACGATGATGGCGTGACGCGGCGCGTGCCGATGCTCGCGCAATATCCGTATCGCAACGGCAGCTACTACGAAGCCCTGTCGCTTGCGGTAGTGCGCCTGTATCTGGGCCTGAAGGAAGCAGCTCGCGACAAGATCGCTACGGTGACCTTACCCAAGGTAATCCCGGGAATCGCGCCGGACCGCTTCATCTCCAAAACCTACACCGGCCTGGAGTGGCTCGAAGTCGGGCCTCTCAGAATCCCGGTAGACGATGAAGTCACCACGCTGGTTCCTTATCGCGGTCCAAGAGGCAGCTTTCCCTATATTTCGTTTGCCGATATCTGGTCGGACAACGTGCCGGTGGAAATGCTGAAGGGAAAGATCGCCTTGATCGGTGCTTCGGCGCCCGGCCTGTTCGATCTCCGCTCGACTCCGGTGGGCGAGGGCGACGCCGCCCCTGGGGTCAAGAAGGAAGGCAACGTCTATCCCGGGGTCGAGATTCACGCCAACCTCATCGCCGGGATGCTCGACGGCAAACTGAAGCACAAACCGCCTTACATGCTCGGAGCGGAGCTGTTGCTGCTCGTCATCGGCGGTATCGTGCTTACCTTGCTCATCCCGATGCTGGCGCCGCTTTGGGCCACCGTGGTCACGGTGACCGGGATGGCGCTCATCACGCTGCTGGACTTGTGGTTGTGGTCCTTTGCAGACTTGGTGCTGCCGCTTGCCGCCTCGGTGCTCATGACAGTGACCCTGTACACGGTCAACATGGCTTACGGATACTTCGTCGAGACGCGCTCGAAACGCCAGCTCGCGGAGCTTTTCGGGCAATATGTGCCTCCCGAGCTCGTGGGCATCATGGCGGAGGACCCCGAGCAGTACACCATGGCCCCGAAGAGTGCCGACCTCACGATACTATTTTCCGATGTGCGCGGCTTCACCAGCATATCGGAGGCACTCAGTCCCGAGCACCTGCGCGAATACATCAACGAGTACCTCACGGACATGAGCAATATCATCCGGGGCAAGTACCGCGGCACGCTCGACAAGTACATCGGCGACGCGATCATGGCTTTCTGGAATGCTCCGGTGGAAGACAAGGATCACCCGCGCAACGGCGTTCTTGCGGCACTGGAGATGCTGCGCGAGTGCGATAAGCTGAATAAAAAATTCACCGCGCGCGGCTGGCCGAACCTCAAAATCGGCATCGGCGTCAACTCTGGAAACGTGCGGGTTGGGGACATGGGATCGAGACAACGCATGGCGTACACCGCCATGGGAGATGCCGTAAACGTCGCTTCCCGGCTGGAAGGACGCACCAAGTACTACGGCGTGGGGATACTCGTCGGGGAGAGGACCCGGGCGCTTGTGAAGGACGTGGTTTTCAAGGAGATCGACAAGATCAAGGTCAAGGGCAAGGACGAGGCAATCACGATCTACGAGCCAATGGGCCTGGAGGCCGAGGTCGAGAAAAAGGTTCTGGACGAGCTCAAGCTCTGGCACCATACGATCAGGTCTTACCGTTCCCGGCAGTGGGATCAGGTGGAAGTGAGCCTCCTAAACCTGCAGCGCATGAACCCCGGGTGCGCTCTCTACGAGTTGTACGCGAAGGAAGTGGCCGGAAAGCGCCGAAGCCCGCCGCCACCCGAATGGACCGGCGTGACCGTGTTCGACGAGAAATAGCGATGGGCCCCGTTCCATGAAGCTGCGAATCCTGGGGTGCAGCGGCGGGATAGGAGGCCGGCACTTGCGCACCACGTCGATGCTGCTCGACAACGACATTCTCATCGACGCCGGGACGGGGGTCATCGACCTTTCGCTCACCGAGCTCTCTCTCATCGATCACATCTTTCTCACGCACTCGCACCTCGATCACGTCGCGAGCATTCCGTTCATGGTCGATACTGTCGGAGGGATGCGCGACCAGCCGCTCACGCTTTGGGCCGTTCCGGCAACGCTGGAGATCCTGCGCAATCACATCTTCAACTGGAGCATCTGGCCCGATTTCGCCCAGATCCCGAGTCCCGAGAAACCCTTCCTTCGATACCGCGAGATCCAGGTCGGTGATACGGTCGAGCTGAAAAAGCGCAAGCTCACCGTGCTACCGGCAAATCATGTCGTGCCTGCAGTTGGCTATCACCTCGATTCCGGCAGGGAGAGCTTGGTGTTTACCGGCGACACGACAACCAACGACCCTCTTTGGGCGGTGGTCAACAAGATCTCCAACCTGAGGTATCTGATTATCGAGACCGCTTTTTGCAACCGGGAAAGGGGGTTGGCGGTCATTTCGAAGCACCTTTGTCCGAGCATGCTCGCCGAAGAGCTCGCAAAACTCGAACGTAGCGCGGAGATCTATATCACGCATCTGAAGCCCGGCGAAATCGAGCTCACGATGCAGGAAATCGAGGAGGACGCCGGTCAATACCGGCCGCGCATGCTGCAAAACAATCAAGTTTTCGAATTTTGAGAGGAAGACGCGGAACCGCCCGCGGTGAGCGAGGAACGCGCGATGTGCGCAAACAGAGTACGCATCGAAACGCTGAAGACTCTTGAACCTGTCGCTTCGCTTCCCGAAGCAAGGCTCCACGAACTCGTCGATCTCTGTCACGTAGAGACCGCACGCAAGAATTCGAATCCCTTTCTCGTGCGCGGGATCGTGGGCCAGGCGGTTTATCTCCTGCGGGGAGAGCTCGTCCTTACCTATCCGGATGGTTCTTCGAAAGTGCTGGTAGGGGGCTCCGAGCGTTCACGATATCCACTGGGCCGGCGGGGCGAGGTTTTCACCAGCGTCAAGGCGATCACCGACGTCGAGCTGATGCGCATCGATGACGATCTGCTCGACGTCATGGCTACTTGGGATGAAGCCGTATCCGCCGACCGCTCGGAAAAACAGAAGAAAGCCGGAGACGAGGGGAGTTTGCCCGCCAGCTGGACCCTGATGTCCGGAATGTTCAGCGTAAGCAGCCTCAAATACGGCGAGTTCTCGCGACTGCCGCCGGCTCACATTAACGAGCTGCTGCGCCGCTTTGAGCGCATCGACGTCAAGAAGGGCGATGCGGTGATCCGCGAGGGCGCTGAAGGGGATTTCTACTTCGTGATCGAAACCGGCCGGTGCAAGGTCGAACGGACGGTCGGAGGAGTCTCGATGCTGCTCGCCGATCTGAAAAGCGGCGACGCGTTCGGCGAGGAAGCGCTGGTGTCGGAAGCCAGGCGCAACGCCACCGTTACGATGAAGACAGACGGGGCACTCTTGCGGCTATCCCGGAAGGACTTTGCCGAGCTCCTCAGGGAACCGCTGCTGCACCGCCTGTCGGCGGAAGAGGCGCGCGATAAGATCGCCAGGGGAGCCCAATGGGTCGACGTGCGTTACCCGTCGGAATATCAATATGACAAGCTTGCGGGTGCCATCAATATTCCCCTTTCGGAAATCCGCAACGCTTTTGGCGTGCTGGACAAAGGGAAAGAGTACGTGCTCTATTGCCAGAGCGGGCGACGCAGCGCCGCCGCGGCATTTCTCCTCGCTCAGCGCGGGTACCGTGCGTTCGTGCTTGCGGGCGGGCTCTGGGGGGCGGAGCGTGAGGGACGGGAGAAGCCTCGCACGCCGACCCTCGCCCTGGGGAACCGCCGTCGAATCGGCTGGCGGTAGGCGCGATTTTCGCTTGGCAACGAAGAGGTCGGTCGGGCAGCGGCTTACGGTGCTTTAGGCGTTTCGCGGCCGGTGTGTGGAAAACGCCCTCGCCCGGGTCAGCCGCGCGGGCTGAACAGTGGGAACAGTGGTAAAGTAATTGATTATCGGGATATTTCGCCGTGACGAACCTTAAGGTGGATTGCCTATGAGCGCGGTATTGCAAACGCATCCGGGCGCGGCCTCTGACGTCAACAGCAGGCTGACGTTTCAGAAGAATCTCCAGACCGTCACCAACAAGATCCACGCCACGAGCAACGTGGACGAAATCATGCTGGAAGTCAGCGCCGACATTTGTACCCTCTTCAACGCCGACCGGCTGACGATCTATACCGTGGGAGAGGACAAACAGACGATCGTTTCCAAGGTCAAGACCGGCCTCAACTCCTTCAAGGATCTGAAACTGCCGATCGCCGAACACTCGATCGCAGGGTACGTCGGATTGTCGAAGAGGATGCTCAACCTGAAGGACGTCTACGACGAGGGCGAGCTCAAGTCGCACAACGCGAACCTGCGCTTCCTCCAGGAAGTCGACAAGCGCACCGGTTATCGCACCAAGCAAATGCTGGTCGCGCCCGTCGCGGAGCCCGGCAGCAGTGAACTCGTCGGCGTGGTCCAGTTGATCAACAACAGAGCCGGCGTGCCGTTCGGACAGCTTGCCGAGGAGGGGGTGGCGGAGCTCTGCCAGACGCTGGCCATCGCACTCAAGCAACGCCAGAAGCCGCAGGTCCTCAAGACGAAGTACGACTTTCTGGTGAGCGATGCCGTGATCTCGGCGGCCGAGTTCGAGCTCGCGGCCCGGTCGGCACGCAAGAAGGCTGTCGACGTCGAAACGGTGCTGATCGAGGAGTTCCAGGTCAAGATTCCCGCGATCGGCGCAGCCCTTGCGAAGTTTTTCGGGGTGCCGTACGAACCGTTCAAGGCCGACCGCATCAAACCGATGGATCTGCTGAAAAACCTGAAGCGCGATTACGTCGAATCCAACCAGTGGGTACCGATCGAGGAGGCGAGAGAAGGTTTGGTCATCCTTTGCCTTGACCCCGAGAGGGTGAAGAGTTCCAGAATAGTCCAGAACGTCTTTGCGGCGCGCAAGCTCGCGTATCGAGTTACGACTCTCAAAGAGTTCAGGGAAACGCTCAAGGCGTTCTACGGGGCGGAGGCCGCCGACACCGGCGACATCGGCGACATGCTTCACGACCTCGAAGAGGACGAGGTCCCCGCCGAGGTGGGTGGTGACGACGATGTGTCCGCAGCAGCCGACAACGAGCTGGTCAAGCTGGTCAACAAGATCATCATCGATGCGTACAACCAGGGAGCGTCGGACATCCACATCGAGCCCTACCCCGGCAAAGGCAAGACCGAGATCCGGTTGAGGAAGGACGGAACGCTGGTTCCCTACATCGAGGTCCCGGGTTCCTACCGAAACGCCATGGTGGCGCGCATCAAGATCATGTGCGACCTCGACATTTCCGAGAAGCGCAAGCCGCAGGACGGGAAAATAAAATTCAAGAAGTTCGGACCGCTCGACATCGAGCTGCGCGTGGCGACGATTCCCTCTCAAGGCGGCGTCGAGGACATCGTCATGCGTATTCTCTCGGCGGGCGAGCCCATCCCCCTGGACAAGCTCGGCCTTTCGCCTTCCAATCTGCCGAAGCTCAAAGAAACGGTGAGCAAGCCTTACGGGCTGTTCTTTTGCTGCGGTCCGACGGGCTCGGGGAAGACGACGACGCTCCACTCGGTTCTCGGGTTTCTCAATACCTCTGATACCAAGATCTGGACTGCGGAGGATCCGGTCGAAATCACGCAGAAGGGCCTGCGTCAGGTCCAGGTCAACAGGAAGGCCGGTCTCGATTTCGCAGTCGTGATGAAATCGTTTCTGCGGGCGGATCCGGACGTCATCATGGTCGGCGAGATGCGCGACAAGGAGACAACCTCCACGGGTATAGAAGCATCGCTGACGGGCCACCTCGTGTTTGCCACCTTGCACACGAACAGTGCTCCGGAGTCGATCACCCGGCTGCTCGACATGGGCATGGACCCGTTCAACTTTGCCGACGCCCTGCTCGGGATCCTAGCGCAGCGGCTGGCCAAGCGTCTGTGCGGCAAATGCAAGCAGGCTTACGCGCCGGGCGCCGACGAGATGAAGCACATGCTTCAGGAATACTGCTCCGAGCTGCTCAACACCGGACCGTTCAAGAAGGACGCCAAGTCTGCTTATGAGAACGTCTACAGGGATTTGGCGAGAAGCTACGCTGGCGACAAAGGTCACTTTACCCTCTATCGGGCCAAGGGCTGCGAGGCCTGCGGCAATTCCGGCTACAAAGGCCGAGTCGGCCTCCATGAACTGCTGATCGCTTCCGACACTCTCAAAAGGCTTATCCAGGAGCACGCGCGTGTCGCGGAAATTCTCGCCGTCAGTCTCGAGGAAGGCATGCGAACCCTGAAGATGGACGGGATCGAAAAGGTGCTTCAGGGAATTACCGATATGCCGCAGGTGCGCGCGGTCTGTATCAAGTAGCGGCTCGCTCCACGCCGGCTGCCGCCCAGACCGGGGGATTGCTCTTGGAGACCGTTGAAGATCTGTTTCGCCGCCTCGAGCAACTCAACGAGATAGGCGCGGCGCTGTCGCAGGAAAAGGACATCGACCACCTGCTCGAGAAGATCCTCCTTGCGGCGAAGGCGGTCACGCGCGCCGCCGGCGGCACCTTGTACGTGCTGGAGCCCTCTGACGAGGGACCACAGCTCAGGTTTGCGATCATGCGAAACGAGGCTATGGGCATCGCGATGGGCGGCACCACAGGCAACCCGATTCCGTTCTATCCGGTGCACCTCTATGGAATGGACGGAACCCCCAACAACCAGATGGTCGCCGCCTACACCGCCCTGACCGGCAAAACGGTGAACATCGCCGACGCGTATTCGGAGGAGGGTTTCGATTTCTCCGGAACGCGCAATTTCGACAAGAAGACCGGGTATCGCTCGAAAGCGTTCCTCACGGTGCCGATGAAGAATCACGAGAGCGAGATAATCGGCGTCCTTCAGCTTATCAACAGCATGGATCCGGTGACGAGCGAGATCGGGCCTTTTTCGCATTCGGACCAGCGCCTGGCGGAATCGCTCGCGTCTCAGGCCGCCATCGCCCTCACCAATCGGAACCTCATCAATCAATTGGAGGAGCTGTTCGAGTCTTTCATCGAGCTCATCAACACCGCGATCGACGAGAAGTCCAAGTATACCGGCGGACACTGCCAGCGTGTCCCGGTGCTCACCATGATGCTTGCCGAAGCCGTCAATGAGACGACTGAAGGACCGCTCGGAAACTTCAACATGAGCGAGAAGGACCGTTACGAACTCAAGATTGCGGGCATGCTGCATGACTGCGGGAAAGTTACGACGCCGGTGCACGTCGTGGACAAGGCGACCAAACTGGAAACAATCTTCGACCGCATCAATCTCGTCGACACGCGGTTCGAAGTGCTGAAACGCGATCTGGAAATCGCCTCGTTGAAGGAGAAGCTCAAGCTCCTTGGCGAATCGGCGCTGGATGAGGTAGCTGCGCGCAAGCGGTTGGCCCAAATCGACCAGACGTTGCGGGACAGGTTGCGCCAGGTCGAGGGCGATCGCGAATTTCTGCGTCACGCCAATGTCGGCGGTGAGGCTATGGCCCCTGAAGAGCGGGAAAGAGTGAACCGGATCGGCACCGGGTACAAGTGGATCGACGTTTCAGGAGGGACGGCGGATTTCCTCAGCGATGATGAAATCAAGAATCTTACGATCTCCCGGGGTACGCTCAACAACGAGGAGCGAGAGAAGATCAATCACCATATCGTTGCGACCATCAAGATGCTGGAAGCGCTGCCGTGGCCGAAGCATCTGAGTCACGTACCGGAGTATGCCGGGGGTCACCACGAGCGCATGGACGGGAAGGGTTATCCTCGTGGCCTGAAGCGGGAGCAGATGTCGGTGCAAGCGAGGGTCATGGGGATCGCCGATATTTTCGAGGCGCTGACCGCCAAGGACAGGCCTTACAAGCGCGGCAAGACGCTTTCCGAATCGCTCAAGATTCTCGGGAACTTCAGGCTGAACGGACACATCGACCCGGACTTGTTCGACATATTCGTTCGCAAGAAGATCTATCTGCGCTACGCCGAGCAATTTCTCGACCCCGATCAGATCGACGAGGTCGACGAGAGCAAAATACCCGGATTTGCCGCGTGACCCCGCTTGACCCGACATCGAGTGCCGGGGTTGGCGGCCCTTTTGGATTCCATCGATGATGGCAATTTTCCAGTGGTTCGATACGAAGGAGATCGATGAGTTTGCGCTTTCGATCGTCGCGGAACTTATCAAGCGCGCGCCCCCCGCAGGTCTGGACGCGCAAGATGAGAGGGCATCCAAGCGGCTGAGAAATACGCATCACGCGGTCTTCTCCCGCGCCGAGCAATTCGCGCGTACCCACAAGCTCAATATCTATAAGAAGGCGCGCTTGGGCAACCAGTTCCGATGGGCGCTGAAGGAGGCCGGATACCCCAAGGCGTTCGTCGAAACCTGGACTTACGAGCTGATCGCGCTGGTTGCGCTCAAATCGGGGCCTCCTCGGGAACCGGGTCGTTGAACGTATGCTCAGACGGCTTTTCGGGTCCCGTAAGGGGGCAGCGGGAAAGCCCCCGATTCTGCGCCCTTCGGGCGCGGGTGAAGACTCACCCGTCTCCGTCTCAGGCGAGCTGGACGCAGCCCTGCAACACCATCAGGCGGGGCGTCTGTCGGAGGCGGAGGCCGCTTACCGTGGAATGCTGGCGGTCGATCCGGACAACATCGATGCGCTACATTTCTTGGGCGTCATCTCCCATCAGCGGGGCGAACACGGACGGGCCGCTGAGCTGATATCGCGCGCTCTCTCGCGCAATCCTTCGAATGCGCCCGCGCACAGCAATCTCGGCAATACGCTGGGGGCGCAAGGAAAGCTCAACGAAGCAGTCGTTTCCTACCTGAACGCTCTGGCACTCGACCCGGATTACGTCGACGCGCTCGTCAATCTGGGTGCCGCCCTCAGGGCGCAGGGCAGGCTGGATCGCGCCCTCGCTTGCTACAAGCGGGCCCTGGCTCTCGCACCCAATGCTCCTGCGGCACGCGCCGGGCTGCAGGATGTCCTTGAGGCTCAGAGCAACCCCGGTAAAGCCGCCGTCTACGATGACAAGGCGCCGACGCTTGAACCCGAGTCTTTCGAATGGCACTTTGGTCAGGGGAATTCCTACAAAGATCAATCCCAATGGGATGAAGCTGTCGCCAGTTACGAAAAAGCCTTGTCTCTGGTTCCCGACTTTTCCCCGGCATATGTCAACCTGGGCAACGTGCTCAATGTCCAGGGCAAGCCGGACCAGGCGATTGCCTGCTACCGGAAGGCGCTCGTGCTTGACCCCGATCTGCTCGAAGCGCATTACAACCTCGCGGATGTTCTGCGGGATCAAAACAGACTGAATGAAGCGATTCCTTGTTACGAGAAGGTCCTCGCGCTGCGGCCGGACCTCCCCGAAGCGCATTACGGCCTGGGTCACGTTTTCAGAAACCAGGGCCGATTGAACGAAGGGCTAGCCTGCCACAAGAAGGCGCTCTCGCTCGATCCCGAGTACGTCGAGGCGCGCTGGGCGCTTGCGATGTCCCAGGTACCCAAAATGTATGGGGCGGACGCCGATCCCGTGAGCTGCAGAGCCGCCTTCGCCGGGCAGCTGGATGAGCTGGAACGCTGGTTTGACGGGACTCGGAGCGCGGAGGGTTTCAGGGCGGTGGGCGTCCAGCAACCGTTTCAACTGGCGTATCAGGAAGAAAACAACCGCAGTTTGCTCAAGCGCTACGGAGATCTCTGCGCGCGACTGATGGGCGAGTGGTTCGCGCGGCAGGGCTTTGTCGCTCCCGGAAGGCGCAGCTCCGACGGCGTGATCCGCGTCGGGGTCGCCTCGCAATACTTCTGGAACCACTCGGTCTGGAACGCCATCGTCAAGGGCTGGTTCGAGAAAATCGGCCGCGAGCGCTTCGCCCTCTACGCGTTCTATTTCGGCGCTCGTCAAGACCGGGAGACCTTGCTTGCGAAATCTTTCGCGGCGCATTTCGAACAGGGAGCAAGACCCCTGCGGCAGTGGGTGCAGGGCATTATCGACCAGCAACTGGACGTGCTGATCTATCCGGAGATCGGGATGGATCCGTTGTCGATAAAGCTCGCCAGCTTGCGCCTTGCGCCGGTGCAGGTGGCGACGTGGGGACATCCCGAGACGACCGGGCTGCCGACGATCGATTACTACCTGTCCGCGGAAGAAATGGAGCCTCCCGATGCGCAGGAGAACTACACGGAACGGCTCATCACCTTACCCAATCTGGGGTGTTTCTACCGGCCTTGGGGGAATGAAGCCATCGGTTTCGACCTGGGTCAGCTGGGCATCGATCCCCGGTCTCCGCTTTTCCTATGCCCCGGCATGCCGTTCAAATACGCACCTCAACACGATTGGGTTTTTGCCGAAATCGCCCGCAGCTTGGGCCGGTGCCAGTTCATTTTCTTCATACCCGAGGTGGGCATTCTGGCGGAAAAATTACGGCAGCGGCTCGAAGCCGCTTTCACCCGATACGGCCTGAAAATCGACGAGCACGTGATCTTCATTCCCTGGCTGACCGGCCCGGCGTTTGACGGACTGCTCGATCGTGCCGATGTTTTCCTGGACACCATCGGCTTCTCCGGCTTCAATACCGCGATGCAAGCGGTCGAGCGCGGGATTCCGATCGTGACTCGGGAAGGGCGGTTCCTGCGCGGCAGGCTGGCGAGCGGCATCCTGAAGCGGATGGCGTTGCAGGAGCTGGTCGCCGGATCGGAGGAAGATTACATTTCGCTCGCGGTCAAACTCATCCGCGACGGTGAATATCGCGAGCGCACTCGCGAGCGCATCGCTGCGGAACGCCACGTTCTTTTCGAAGACATGGCGCCGATACGCGCCTTGGAGAACTTCCTGGCCGAGGTGGCGAAGTGACGCTGCGACGGTGGCGGCGGGGCGCTGCGGTGACGTTCAGCGTCAGACTGTGCCGCATTTTAGATCGAAGGCGTTTTTTTCCGTGCCGGCTCACACTCAGGAAATGACATAAGATGTCATAGAAACAATGCAGTAAGTCCACAGCTCCAAAGACGGCATGCGACTTGCTCCTACCCACCCAAGCGCCATACCGGCGTGTCGAGAAGGGAGTATCCCATGAGAGCAATTCAGAAGGGCTTTACCTTGATCGAGTTGATGATCGTAGTTGCGATCATCGGCATTCTGGCCGCGGTAGCACTGCCAGCGTATCAGGACTACAGCAACCGGGCGAAGATATCCGAAGTGATCTTGGCTGCGAGCGCATGCCGCACCTCGATTACCGAGGTCTTCCAGAGTGCCACCAGCGCGCCGCAGCCCAACTTGTGGGGCTGCGAAGTCACAA
>WNFX01001502.1_pt1 | contig 23940 bp, 21 predicted proteins | sample 5400111 | NCBI WGS metagenome assembly WNFX01 (sample SAMN13153363, study PRJNA577476) | soil metagenome | isolation source: 40 cm soil or saprolite under grassland replicate 1 | place: USA:California | collected 2016-06-15
GGTCGATCCCGTTGGCTGGCGAGGAGCCTACGGCCGAGCCGATGACGGCATAGCGGCGACCGAAGAGTTCATGAAGATGAGATCCAACGGGCCACCAGATCACCGTCTCATTCCCCCATTGCCATTGCACCTTTCCACGTTTGAGATGGCTATTGTGGGCAAAAATCAAGACGTTGCCTCGACCCTGTTCACGGGAGACGATGTACGCCAGATTCTCTGCCATCATTGCGTCACGTATGCCGAGCAGGCGGGCCTGGCGTTGATCGGACGTTTGCGCTAACGCTGCATGATAGTGTAAGAGCTGCCGAGCCACCACAGCATAGTGGACGGCTTCCCGATAGCGGCTCTCGTCGCTCTTCGCGATTAATTCGGGACGGCGCACGCGCAACTCTGAAATCAGCTCCTCTGTCTCGATCCGCAATGCGGTTGCTGCTGGTGATCGACCTATCGATTGCGTCGGGTCGAGCATGGTAGCCGGATTCTCCCAGGCAGAGTCCTGTCCGAGCAGCGGGTCGATGCGCTTGCGATACTCCTGGCCGAGGGCTTCATCTCTCTCGCTGAGGTAATCAAGCGCAACGTAGAGTGTCTGGCGGGGGCTATCTGCGGTCACATCGGTCGGGCTATCGAAACCATAGAACTGGAGTTTCCTATGGTGTGCTGGATCAGCATTGTATTGTCTCATCCACTCGACAAGTTCTCGATTCGCTTCGAACTTCCCGAAACCGTGGCTCAATCCAGTATCCTGCACCGCCTCATAGGATGCCGGACCACGGCCAAGCACGTATTCGTTGATGATGGGTCCCCGAGGAAAACTGCTCTCAATGGCAATGGCGCTGTAACCATAGGCTTCGACAAGGCGTTGGAAGAGTTGATTGCGAAGGACAAGCAGCTCTTCCCCTCCATGGAGTGCTTCTCCAAAGCCAAGCAATTCTACCGCATCGCCAAGTGAGTCGATCACCGTATCAACGGCGGCGTTGAAGTCCGGGCGAGAATCGAGTGAGAATGGGATCGCCTCGTGTGCAATCCAGTCGTCGAGTGTCGCATATACTCCTGCTGTGTGCGTCATTGGTCTAACCTCCGTTGTTTTCACTGTAACATTCATCCAATGAGAAATCTTCTCCTTCTGCTGCATCTCACTCCCATGCTCTCGTATACCGTCTGAGAGCATGGTAGCCTGGACAAGTGAGAACACTCTCCAGGCTTCGGCAGATCTCGCAGGAGGCTGAGGCTGCATGCATGCATCTCCGATCCAAGCTGGCCGGGCTTTTTCTGGATCACGTCTCTACTGTACAACACAGATGCAAGATTAGAGGGTAGAAAGAGAGCCTGGAGCGTGCGTATGGACAGAAAGGGACTGATCCTGCTCAATATGCTTGGAGTTCTGTGATAGAACGAGGGGTGTATCGCAAAAAGCCTCAAGCTCGAACTTGAGAGTTTTCCATGAAGCTTGGCAACACTTTACGCACTATCGAGTTTTCCCAGGGCTGCTGGAATGAGCGTCGAGCCGGGTGCGCAACTATGAAGCCTTTGAGGTAGGCTCAGAATGCGTGTGAAAACCACGGAGACGTGAGAGATTTTTTCACGTACTCTGGGCCTACCTCTTCATGAGACTCTCGTCGGGTCGTTTTTACAAGGAGCGGAGGTATGTATTTTTGTCCCAAGTCTTTATGCAATGAGAGAAGTTATGCCCGTCATGCCCGCTACTTTGCGGCTGGTGACAGCTTACGTAGCGTTACCCCTTATTATGATGCGAAAGCGAACCAATCTACCATATAACGTCGGGCCGCACTGACAGGCCGAACTGGCCCGTTCTTGACACAGGGCGTACGCTGGCGCTCATTCTGGCTCCAGTTCCGCTTCCTCGGCGTTCCGTTCAAGCAGGGCATCGAGTCGTTCGCGTGTGGCTGTCGGCAAGCGCTGCAACTCGGCCTCAAAGAACCGCCGTCTTTCTGACCACCGCTGTGAATGTCACAGAAAGCTTCCTCGCTCGTTGTCTTCCGTAACGAGTTTTTGCAACTGAACCATGTTTCTCACCATCAACGACAATCGACCATTTCTCACCTCACGTTCCCACTAATGTAAGTTAGTGCGCACGTACTAATCCTGTGAATAAGAGTCCTGATTTGCTATCGGTATTGGTGACCACTACTGATAATATACATATTGGCGGGTAGTATCGGTAACTTCGCTCGGTAATTTTTTGCAAAGATAAGACACTGACTTGTTCCGTCACAAAAAATTGGCTAAAATGAGGTCTGGTCATAAAAGATCAAGGTGCCTTGAGAAAGGTGCCAAATGAAGAGGGAGGACAGTGTGCCTTTAGTAACTGAACAGATTCCGAATAAGGAGACGACGTTTTTGCTCTCGATGCTCTTAGACGCCGAGGAGGGTGAGGAGCGCATCCGTGCTGCACTCCTTGATCCGACCTGTACCGCCTATGCAGCCTGGTTAGATGGTCAGCTTGCCGGAGCTGCCGTGGTGCGCTGGGAGGAAGATGCGACCAGCGAGATTCTGTATATCGCGGTGGCTGCTGCTTTGCGCGGGCGCGGGTATGGGAAGCAGATCATTCAAGTTTTCCAAGAGGAATTGCGCAAGCGTGGAGGGCGTTCGCTCCTGGTTGGGACGGCGAACGCTGCACTGGAGAACATTGCTTTCTATCAGAAATGCGGCTTCCGCATGTTTGAGATCAGGCGTGACTATTTTGCGTATATTCAGCCGCCGATATCAGAGCATGGGATTCTGCTTCGTGATATGTTGGTTTTGCGTTATGACCTGGAATGAAGGAGGAAGAGATCACATTGCAACAAGAGGATAACAGCACAGACGGAACCTCACAAGAACGCTATGCCGATGAACTGGTAGGTCCCGACGATTACTGGCTCACCATCACAGATGCCGCTCGCGCTACGCGGCGTCAGGATGTCAGCATCCGACGTTGGATCAGTAAGGGGCTACTTCCTGTACGAAGACAGCATGTGGGTCTCAATCAGCGCACTCGCTTGGTACGAGCAAGCGATCTGGCGAAACTCACGCCAATTATTGATCCAGCCGGAGCCATTAGTACAGAGCGCAGCAAGCTTGATCTAACCAGTATCCCGGTACAGCAGGCACAGCTTAAAGCGTCACAGCAAGAGCTATTGGTACAGCTTAAAGACGTGCAAGAATTTGCACGGCAAGAAGGCGAAACGCTACGCCGGATGATTGATGAGCAGGAGCAACAACAACGAACGGCTTTAGAAGCTCTACGGACTGAAACAACAACGCGGCTCAGGCAGCAGTATGAGAAGTCAGAACAGCAGACTCATAAGCTAGGAACAGCCCTAGCCCAGCAACAGGCAAATACGACAACTGCACTGGAAGAGCTGGCCGGAAAAATTAATTTAGTTATGTCAAGTTTGACGCAACGCATAGATGTTTTGCATGAGCAAGAACAGGCACTTACGGAGGCATGGCAGCAGACTACCCAGCGACAGCAGGAACAGATTGAGACGCTGACTGCTCATTTACAGGAAGAAAAGCAGGTTCGAGAACATTTGACTGTGCAGGTAAATCAGCTTACCGAACAACAAGCTCAACAGCTGGTAAAGTATGAACAAGAAGTTCACTTACGTGAGCAATTGGCAGACAAGGTACAGCAATTGACAAATCAGCTCGCGGAACAGCAGGTTGCCCATGTTCATGAGGTGCAGGCACGCGAACGGTTGCAGCAGCAGTTAGCGGCACAACAGAGCATACATGACCAAACCTTACAGCAAGTTCAGACTAGCATACAAGAGCAACAGCAGCACTATCTCACCTCCCTCTCCCAGCAGCTTCAGCAATTTGACAGACTCTCCAATAGTTATGTCAACTTACAAAAGAGGAATGAGGAGTTTGAAAAGAGGCTCACGCAGATGACAGAGACAGTAGAGCAACAAAGACATGAAATGACTACTCTCGCCCTTGCTCAGGCAAAAGAGAAAAACGAGAGCGAAGGTATATGAGTCTTTACCTCGGTTGAAGAACCTCAACTCTCTTCTGTTATTCTATGCATGTTCTTAACGAAAGCTTAACCGCATCCGGTATTTCCATATAGTAGAGTATTGATGTTGTTGTGATGAATACTCTACATGGATGCTTTCAATAGGAGGACAATATGCAAGAAGAGACATACACGATTCCCCAGATGGTTGAGGACGTTCGCGGGGGAAAGCTGCCGCGCCGCCATTTCATTAAAACGCTCGCGGCCATGGGCATTTCTGCTGCTGGTATTGAAGCGATTGGTGCCGCAGCATCGCGCCCATTGGTCACTACAGCGGCTCCCCGTCCCAAAGTACATGAAGAGCCAAAGATGCACCTGAAATTACACGATCAACATCTGACGGCTCAGTCACAAGGAAACACGAGCGATTTGCACAACGACTATGCAGAGCATGCCGTCGTCGAGGATAGTATGCATGCACAGCCCTTTGTTGGTCATGAAGCGGTTATGGCACGGAAAAGTGGCCTGATCGCTGCTGCTGCTAACGCACAGATCACCGTGACAAACCGTGTCGTCCATGGGAATCAGGTGACTGCCGAATGGGTTGCTACTGGTACGCACATTGGTGATTTACCTGGCTTGCCTGCTTCTGGTCGCCAGTTCTCGCTTCGTGGCGTCACCGTGGTCGTTCGTGAGCAAGGTAAGATTGTTCGCGAGGCCATCTACTATGATGTAAGCGAACTGCACCGTCAACTGGGTCAGGTACGATAAGTAGGGAGTGGATGCATTCCAAATGAGGGAACTTGCATGTACATGCTCATCCAGGTTCTATCTTATGACTACCCTCATTAGAGGATTGCATCGGCGGACAAAAAAGGAGGCCATACGAGTAAAGCTATGCAAGCCCTTCATCAGACTATACAGGTGACCTATAACTATGGGGTACACTTCACAAACCATCTCTTTGCTCGCGAAAACTTGCTCCTGCGGGAAGTGATCAGCGGTATCGATGGGATGGAGACTCCGATGAAGGTGCCAAAGAAGATTCTCTGTGTCGTTGATCACGGAGTTGAGCAGCACCACCCTGACCTGCTAAATACTATCTCTTCCTATTGTCAGTACCATAGTTCGGCGCTGCGCCTTGTCTGCCCACCTCTGGTTGTTAATGGTGGAGAGCCTGTGAAGAACGATATGGTCAACGTGGCGACGCTTCAAGAAGCTATTCATCGCTATGGTATCTGTCGGCACTCATATGTTCTGGTTATCGGGGGTGGGGCAGTGATCGACATGGTGGGCTATGCAGCGGCGACAGCACATCGTGGTGTGCGTCTTATCCGCGTACCAACGACGGTACTCTCCCAGAACGACGCAGGCATCGGTGTCAAGAATAGTGTGAATGCCTTCGGGAAGAAGAATTTCCTGGGTACCTTTGCGCCGCCTATAGCGGTCCTCAACGATGCAGATTTTTTGACGACACTTTCGATGCGTGACTGGCGCGGTGGTATCTCTGAAGCTATTAAGGTAGCACTGCTCAAAGATGTCGAGTTCTTTGATTTCCTGGAGAAGGAAGCTCATCGACTCGTTGAGCGGAATATGCAGGCGATGCTGCAGGTGATTTATCGCTGCGCACAGTTGCACCTCGACCACATCGCGACGAATGGCGATCCTTTTGAGTTTGGGTCATCGCGCCCCTTGGATTTTGGGCACTGGTCGGCACATAAGTTAGAGCAACTCTCCCACTATAGGCTGGGTCATGGCGAAGCAGTTGCTATTGGCATCGCTTTGGACTCAACCTATTCCTATCTTGAGAGACTCCTGCCTGAACGAGATTGGCTACGTATCCTTGGCCTACTGGCAGCATTGGGGCTTGATGTCTATAGTCGTGAACTGAGCCTCTATGATCGGGGTGGCACCCGCCGCATTCTTAGCGGTTTGCAGGAATTCAGGGAACACCTTGGGGGCCAACTGACTCTGCCCTTGCTTGAGCGCATTGGAAAAGGTATTGAGGTCAACGAAGTAGATGAAAAGACGATGGTACAAAGTATGGCTCTCCTCGAGGAGTACCAAGCGACCTATAGAAACAAGACGGAGAAACAGCAATGGCTAGACATAATGGTACATGCCCATTAACACAGCAGCAGCTCATTGACGAGTATTTCATGGAGGTTCGAGCCAAGATTCTCGATGTGGCAGCCTTCCTGGATCGTATGGATCGCTCGGTTGAGCGTAATGGCGAAGATGACTTCAGGATAGTGGCAATGCAGCAAGCACTACAAGCACTCGCTCTAGGCACATTTGGGCGTGTGTACGATATTCAAATGATCTTCAGCGACCCGACAACTGAACCGTTGATGCAGTTGGATCGCAAGAGTGCGTTTGGCGCATTCGATGCCCACAGAGGTGAGGTGAGACCATGAAGTACATTGATATTCATGCTCATATGGTCTCCAGAACCACCGATGACTATCACCACATGGCACTCACCGGTTGCGTTGCACTGACGGAGCCCGCCTTCTGGGCGGGTTTTGATCGCTTATCACCGGTCGTCTTTGCAGATTACTTCAATCGCTTAACCAGCTTCGAGCCCGCTCGCGCTGCCAAATATGGTATTCAGCACTATTGCTGGCTCTGCCTCAACCCGAAAGAGGGTGAGGACAGAGAACTCACACAGCAGGTGCTGGAACTGATCCCGCAGTTTCTAGATCGGCCCAACGTGCTTGGCATCGGTGAGATTGGAGTGAACCGGGTAACGCGCAACGAAATAGCGACCTTCATCGACCATGTTGACCTGGCGTTACACTATAACCAACTCATTCATATCCACACGCCTCACCTCGAGGATAAGTACAAGGGGACAAAAGTGATCGTTGACACGCTTGTCTCCGATCGTCGCGTTGAGCCTGGTCGCGTCATGGTCGATCACGCTGAGGAACACACCATCGGTATGATTCTCGATCAAGGTTTCTGGACGGGCCTGACGCTCTATCCACAAACGAAAACCTCGGCAGCTCGCGCTGTAGACATGCTTGAGATGTACGGCAGCGAGCGTCTCTGTGTGGCGTCGGCGTGCGATTGGGGTCCCAGCCTGCCTACAGCTATACCGCACTTTGTCTTAGAGATGCGCCGTCGCGGCCATTCCGAACAACTGATTCGCAAGATTGTCTACGATAACCCAATTGAGTTCTTGAGTCAATCGCCGAAGTTCCAGTTGACTCCGGCAAGTGTGGAGAGCATTTAGTGGGGTGTACGTAGGATTTTGGCAGCAAGTGCGAGCGAACATGGCTGGGGCGAGGTGGCCAACATGGCTGGGGCAAGCCCCATAGGCGTTAACTTAAGAATTATAGAGCTTTTACATGACCTGCATGGGTAATACGAACGAGCAAAACGGGCAAGATATTCCCCATTCTTGTGATAAATAAGCCCATCATTTAGCTTAAGTTAACGCCTATGGGGGCAAGCCCAGCCACTACTATACCACGCAAAAGGCACTCAGGATCGTCTATAGTAGTGGCTGGGCTTGCCCCAGCCATGCTCAGGATCGTCTATAGTAGTGGCTGGGCTTGCCCCAGCCATGCTCAGGATCGTCTATAGTAGTGGCTGGGCTTGCCCCAGCCATGCCAGAAGTAGTGGCTGGGCTTGCCCCAGCCATGCAAAAAAAAGGAAAACACTTATGTATAGGGGCACTGACGATTTCTTTCACCTGACCTACTGTACAAATATCCATCCTGGCAATGGGTGGAGCGAAGTATATAGCAATCTTCAACGCTACGCCTCGGCCCTCAAGGCACGCTTAGCACCTTCTAACGCCTTTGGCATTGGGTTGCGCCTTTCGGGCAGGGAGAGTAGTGAACTGCTGCAAGACGATTCCTTGCAACAATTTCAGGCTTTTCTGCAGGAGCATGGACTCTACGTCTTCACACTCAACGGCTTTCCCTATGGTCCATTTCACCAGCAACCGGTAAAGGCTCAAGTCCATGCTCCTGACTGGCGTGACGAAGAGCGGGTACGCTACACGTTACGCCTGATCGAAATCCTGGCCTTTTTGCTACCAGACCAGCTTGATGGCAGTATATCTACTAGCCCGCTTTCCTATAAGGCATGGGTTGATAGACGAGACAGCACAACCTGGGCGCATCTCACCCACAACATCGTGCGCATCGCAGAAGCACTCGTACACGTGAGACGCGAGTATGGTAAACTCATCCACCTGGATATCGAGCCAGAGCCGGATGGTCTGCTCGAGAATAGTGAAGAGGTTGTACAGTTCTACAAGGACTGGTTGTTAGATGGCGGGGCACATATGCTCTCAGAGTCGATGCGCATTTCCAGGGCGGAGGCCTGCACGCTCCTGCTCGAACATATTCGGGTTTGCTTCGATACGTGTCATGTGGCGGTCGCTTATGAAGAACCAATTGACGTACTCAAGCGTTTTGAGGCCATCGGTATCAAAGTTGGTAAGGTACAGCTCAGCTCGGCTTTGAAAGTGGTCTTGCCTGAGGCGGAAATGGCACGAGAGAAGCTGGCTCACGCGTTGCAGCCATTTGCAGAATCGACCTACCTGCATCAAGTGGTACAGCAGAATGCTAATGGTAGCTACCACCACTACCCTGATTTAATCGAAGCGTTGCCCTGTATCCAGGATCGTCAGAGTACACAGTGGCGCATTCATTTCCATGTGCCAATCTTCATCGATCACTTTGACGCGTTTCTCTCAACTCAAGATACTCTCGCACGTACCCTTGATCTCCTGCTAGAGAAGCGATTCTGTCGTCACCTTGAGATTGAGACATACACCTGGAGCGTGTTGCCAACAGACTTGAAAAAAGACCTGCTCGACTCGATCAGCCGTGAATACGAATGGGTGTTCCATCGTTTATCATGAAGAAAATTTCAATAGCCCATACATGGCAACAATCTTTCTATGGCTATCTTGCTCTAGCTCGCATCTCTAATAGCCCCACGGTTATTAGTAACACACTCGCCGGAGCAGCTCTTGCTGGTGCTCTCCGGCCTGATGGCAAGATGGGTTTCATTGCCATTGCCATGGTGTTGTTCTACACCGCTGGCATGTATCTGAACGATCTCCTGGATTATGCCATTGATTGCCGCGAGAGACCCGAACGCCCATTGCCGAGCGGTAGCGTGTCCAGGTCAGTAGCGACAATAGTAGTAATTGCCCTCTGCGGAATCGGTAGCATACTGCTCTTGTTTGTTGGCCTGCTTCCGTTCCTGAGTGGACTAGTGCTGATTGCCTTGATCATCTGCTACGATAGGTGGCATAAAAGCAACCCGCTTAGTCCTCTACTCATGGCCCTTTGCCGTCTGATGGTCTATATCACGGCATTTTTGGCGGACTCAGTCCAATCGTTATCCGCTTTGCTGCTTCCGGGTAGCCTATTGGTACTCTATGTGATTGGTCTCACGTACATTGCTAAGACCGAAAACAAGCCACGCATGACGAGCATTGGCCTAGTAACGACGCTCTTCTTACCAACGGTGTATTGGGCAGGGCGACAGTTGGAGTGGTCGACTCTGCCTCTCATCCTGTTCTTTACGATATGGGTTGCGTACAGTGTCTCCTTCACTTTTCGTTCGCCAAAACGCCAGATTGGACGCACTGTGGGACAACTGATCGCAGGGATAGCCTTATTGGATGGTCTGGTGCTTCAAGCGACTGGCAGTTCCCTGGGCGTGGCACTTGCCCTACTTGCTTTTGGCCTGACCCTTTTCTTGCAACGCTACGTGAGGGGGACATGAACATGCGTAAAACCGTCGTGATAAACGTGGTGGGTTTGACAGCCAGCTTGCTCGGCCCAGCGACTCCGTGTCTTCGCACCTTTGCCGAGCAAGGCAAGCTGGCAACAATCGAGCCAGTACTCCCGGCTGTGACGTGTTCCGCCCAGGCCACATTCCTCACCGGTTGCTACCCCAATGAGCACGGCATCGTCGGCAATGGGTGGTATTTTCGGGACGAGTGCGAGATCAAGTTCTGGCGACAAGCCAATGCGCTGATGCAGTGCCCGAAGATTTGGGAGACTGCCCATTCGCTCGACCCGGCATTCACTTGTGCCAACCTGTTCTGGTGGTTCAACATGTACTCGTCGGTGGATTACGCGGTTACACCGCGGCCTATGTATCCTGCGGACGGTCGAAAAATTCCCGATATCTACACTCAACCAGGCGATTTACGCTTCGCGTTACAGGCAGAGCTCGGTCAATTCCCGCTCTTTAGCTTCTGGGGACCCAACACATCGATTAAGGCCAGCCAGTGGATCGCTGAGGCTGCCAAGAGGGTGGAGCAACGCTATGACCCAACCCTGACCTTGATCTACCTGCCGCACCTGGACTACTGTCTCCAACGCTTCGGTTCCACCCAGGAAGCAGTAGTCCAGGACCTCAGAGAAGTCGATACGCTTTGTGGAGACCTCATCGACTTCTATAAGCAGCGTGATGCAAGCATCATTTTTGTGTCTGAGTATGGTATCACTCCAGTCTCGCGGCCAGTTCACCTCAATCGGGAACTGCGGAAGCGAGGTATGCTTGCTGTGCGGCAGGAACTCGGCAAGGAACTGCTCGATGCTGGGGCGAGTATGGCTTTTGCCGTCGCCGACCACCAGGTGGCTCACATCTACGTTAATGACCCAGCGCGTGTCAGCGAGGTACGTACGCTGCTCCAAGCGATCCCCGGCGTTGCACAGGTGCTGGACGACGAGGGTAAGCGAGAAGCCCATCTTGATCATCCACGGTCCGGAGAACTGGTTGCAATTGCAGAGCCGGACGCCTGGTTTACCTACTACTACTGGCTTGACGACGCAGTAGCACCAGACTATGCCAGAACAGTAGATATCCACCGCAAGCCGGGGTACGATCCCGTCGAACTCTTTCTCGACCCACAACTCAAGGCCCCAAAAGTCAAGGTGGGATGGACGCTACTGAAGGCACGCCTGGGCTTTCGCTACCTGATGGACGTCATTCCACTAGATGCCTCGCTTGTGCGCGGCTCTCATGGTCGTGTAGATGTCTCACCAGAAGACAGCCCTTTGTTCCTGACGCAGGAACGGGAGCTCCTCGACGCCACAAGCATCGAAGCGACCCATGTGTATGAGTTGATCCTTCGGCATCTCACGGAGATGGCAAGGGTCGAGGTGAAGTAGCATGGTACTAAACACATGTTTGGAACGTTTATCGACTTTATATTTCACCCCTATAAGGAGACTTTATGATTTCTGATGATAAGAGTAATGCACTAGAATTAGTAGCGGATGGGTTCTCGTTCCCAACCAGTCTGACCTTTGATGAGACAGGTACAATCTATATTGCCGAGTCGGGTCTGCCCTTCGGAGGTGCGCCACGGGGTGGCCGTATCTGGCGTATTGCACGCGATGGCAATCGTTCGCTTCTGGCCGAGGGACTGCGAGAGCCTGTCAATGGTCTTACCTTTTACAAAGATAGCCTTTACGTTTCCGAAGGAGGCCATCCGGGCCGTATTAGCCGTCTCGAGCTTAATGGACAGCAAACCGTCATCCTGGACAACCTGCCGGGTCCAGGAAACTATCACACGAATATGGTGGCTTTCGGACCAGATGACAAGTTGTATTTCAGCCAGGGAGCAATGAGCAACACCGGCATTATTGGACTGGATGCCTATGAATTGGGGTGGTTACGGCGCTTACCTCATGCACATGATCTCCCTGGTTACGATATTACTCTTGCGGGCATTAATATTGAGACAGCAAATCCCCTTAATAAGCAAGCGGACACGCGAACTAAAACTGGGGCCTTTGTTCCTTTTGGTAAAGTCACGGAAGCGGGGCAACACATTGCGGCACAATTGCCGTGTACAGCGGCGGTGATGCGCTGCAATCCCGACGGGAGCGACCTGGAGTTGGTTGCATGGGGGCTGCGCAACGCCTACGGTCTGGGCTTCTTGCCAGATGGCAGATTGATTGCCATTGACCAGGGAGCAGATGACCGGGGAAGTCGTCCCGTGGGAAACGTACCAGACCTGCTTTTTGAGGTACACCAGGGGGCATGGTACGGGTGGCCTGACTACATCGGCGGTGATCCAATCACCGATGCGCAGTATACACCAGAGCGGGGACCGGCACCGAGGTTTGTGCTGGCCAATCACGAGGAACTCCCTCAACCCGAACGCGCATACCTGCGCTTTCCAGCACATGTCTCCGCAGTCAAGTTCGATGTAGCCCCACCCACTCTAGCAGGATTGGCTGGACAGTTGTTTATCGCCCTCTTTGGCGATGAGGCTCCAATGACTGCCCCTTCTGGTCCACGGGTGGGACGTGCGGTAGCACGCATCGACCCAGGTGACTGGAGCCTGCGCCCCGTCATTGCAGATCCACTCTCTCGACCGATCGATGTTCGCTTCGATCCAGCTGGAGAGGCACTCTGGGTCCTCGACTTCGGCCATTTCGAGATGCATGCCGAGCGAGGTGTCATTGCTGAGGTGCGGAGCGGCAAGCTCTGGCGCTTGCGACTGAACGAGTAGTCGACCTGGGAGGAACAACGGGGTGGAGCGCCTTCCCTCGTGAGAAGGTGCAATGCTTATGTTGCAAAAAAAGGCGTTAGGTCGATGCCCGTGGAATCAGTTGTGGTATGAGCGGCTGGGAGATTTCTTCTGAAAGCGGTTGCTCGTTGTGCGAAGCGACGAGCATCTCGACGGCACGGCGGCCTATAGAGAATGTGTCAAAGCGAATAGTTGTGAGGGTTGGTCGTATGAGTTCGCTGAAAGAGATATCATCTGTGCCTATAAGAGCAACATCCCTTGGAACCTGTATTCCCCGATCAGTCAGTGCCCCCAACAAGAGCAGGGCATACTCATCGTTGTAGGCATAGATGCCTGTAGGACGTTGCGCTCCGCTAAGATAGGTATCAACCATCACATGGGCGTCAGATAACGAGAACTGGAGCGGAAGGATGTCGAGTGTCGCTCCCGGTACTTGGGCAAGGGCAGAGTACATGCCTTCACGTCGTTGCAGGAACCCATATTCGTGAAGAGGATCAGCAGGATGCACCAGTCCCAGGCGACGGTGGCCACGTTCCAACAGATGCTGAGCGGCTAGATATCCCGCAGACATGGTTGGCAAAACGATGGTGTGAGCATACGCTATTGGTTTGACAGAGTACAGAACGATATTACTGACGCCTCTGTGCTTTGCCAGAGCGATATTTTCGGCAGTCATACTGCGTGTAGTGGCAAAAATACCCATTGGGCGACGTGCAAAGATCTTCAGCAAAAGTTCTTGCACTTGCTCTGAGGAGAAACCGTGGCTAAAGTACATTACAGGAAAATATCCATGGAGAAAGGCATGCTGCTGCAAAGAGACGAATAACTCGGTACGGTGGACAGAGAAGGGAAGGTCAACGATGATGCACATCTCCTCACTCTGCCCTTTGCGCAGGGCCCTGGCTGAGCTGTGTATACTATAGCCGAGTTCCTGCGCCGCCTGCAGCACTTTCGTACGGGTTTCCTCGCTCACATGTGCGTTTCGTCTCCCATTTTCATTCAGCACATAGGAAACCGAGGTACGCGATACACCTGCTCTACGGGCAACATCGGCACTGGTGAGGGATGTTCGAGGAGGTATTTGTTGTTGCTTCTTCGCCATAGGCCTCCTCATGTATAACTGCAAGCCAATATTTGTCTGATATACCGAGAGTGAAAGGATTTTGTTCTTGAGAGTATTATGACGCAGTATGAATAATTTTGTCAAGTTTTGCCTTCTCTTTTCCTTTCCGCACAACGGGACCGCGTCGGGCATCTTTGCGGTACAATACTTGAAGTAGATACTATAGATTTTCTAGAGGAGCAAGAAAAAAGATGGCAACACATCCACTGAAACTTGGCTATAAGGCGTCAGCAGAACAATTCGGTCCCCGGCAGTTGCTGGATTTTACAACGGAGGCCGAGGCGTGTGGGTTCGATAGCGTCTGGATCAGTGACCATTTTCAGCCGTGGCGTCATACCAACGGGCACGCGCCTTTTGCGCTCTCGTGGTTGGGGTCAGCAGGCGAACGTACCAAGCGTGTAATACTGGGAACGAGCGTGTTGACTCCTACATTTCGCTACCAGCCAGCTGTGATCGCACAAGCATTTGGGACGCTGGGAGCGTTATATCCAGGCCGCATGATCCTGGGCGTTGGGTCAGGCGAGTCGCTCAACGAGGTTGCGGTAACCGCCTCGGAGTGGCCTGCGGCGAAAGAGCGACTGGCACGGTTGCGCGAGGCCATCGATCTGATCCGTCGCCTCTGGTCGGAGGAGTTGGTGACGTTTGATGGCCAGTACTATCACACGCTCAAAGCCACGGTTTATGATAAGCCCGATCAGCCCGTACCTATCTATATTAGTGCAGGTGGCCCTGTCGCCGCAAAATTCGTAGGCCGTGCCGGTGATGGTTTCATCTGTACCTCCGGCAAGGGCGATGAGTTGTACCGCGATCAACTGCTCCCAGCCATGGAAGAGGGCGCGAAGGCGGCAGGCCGTGACCCCTCCACAATTGAGCGCACCATCGAGGTGAAAGTCTCGTTCGACACGGATAAAGTACGAGCACTGGCGGATACACGCATTTGGGCGGCACTGGCCCTGCCAGCCGAGGAAAAGGTGAATATTCACGATCCTCGCGAGATGGAGAAAAAGGCAGAGGAAGTCGCAGACCAGGCACATCGCCGCTGGCTGGTATCCAGCGATCCGGAGGAGCATGTAGAGCAGATTGGACACTACATCGAACTGGGCTTCACACACCTGATCTTCCACGCACCAGGTGATGACCAGTCGCGGTTCCTCCAGTTATACGCTCAGCAAATCCTGCCAAGACTCCGGGAACGATGGGGGTGATTAATGGGAACGCATCCAGGTTTACAAAACGGCCCCATCTACCTTGATTACAACGCAACGACACCGGTTGATCCTAAAGTGGCCGACGCTATGTTGCCTTATCTTGAAAGCCACTTTGGTAATCCTTCAAGTACACATCACTATGGACACGTAGCTCATGAGGCCGTAGATAAAGCTCGCCAGCAGGTGGCAGGACTGCTGGGATGTACCCCTGGCGAGCTTATTTTTACGGGTGGAGGGTCGGAGAGCGATAATCTCGCCATTCGTGGCGTGGCTTTGGCCCGACAGGCTGAGGGTAAACATATTATTACACACGTGACGGAACACCCGGCAGTATTGAATACCTGTCGTGCGCTTGAGCGCTGGCATGGCTTTCGTGTGACATATCTGCTAGTAGATGGCTACGGACGTGTTCATCCAAAAGATGTAGAGGCCGCGATTGAACGAGAAACGGTCTTGATTACGCTCATGCATGCCAACAATGAAACAGGAACGTTGCAGCCAATTGCCGAAGTAGCGGAAATTGCACACCGGCATGGAGTGCTGGTACACACTGATGCAGCGCAGTCAGTGGGCAAAATATCCACGCACGTGAAGGATTTAGGAGTTGATCTGCTCACACTTGCCGGACATAAGCTCTACGCGCCGAAAGGGATCGGAGCGTTGTATGTGCGTCAGGGCATCCAGCTTGAACCACTGATTTATGGGGGTGGTCAGGAGTCTGGACGGAGAGCAGGAACTGAGAACATTACGTATATCGTGGGATTGGGAACGGCATGCGCAGTGGCACAAGAAAATCTCGCTGACGGCTCTGTACAGAGGGTACAATACCTACGAGACTTGCTAGAGCAACGGCTGGCGGAGTTGGTGCCAGGGACTCTTCACCTGAATGGGCATAGGACAGAGCGGTTGCCTAATACACTAAATGTCAGTGTAGATCGTATTATAGGAGAAGAGGTTCTGGCTGCGACACCGCAGATTGCCAGTTCGACTGGCTCAGCCTGTCACGAGGGAAGTACAGAACCATCGGCGGTATTGATGGCCATGGGATTGAGTCGCGCACGCGCACTGAGTGCATTACGTTTAACACTTGGACGATGGTCTACAGAAGACGAAATCAGGCAAACAGCAGGATTGCTGACACAGACTATAGCATCTCAACGCGAGAAAGAGTACAATAGACAGTAGGCTAGCGACAATTAACATAGAGGCAAAAGTCTAGTTCATCACAGTCAGGCAGCTAAAAGAGTTTGAAGGAGCACACGTAGCATGGCCATGAGTGAGTCGCGGATGCAATATCCTGCTCCAGCCGCTATCGAACATCCTGAGCTGGTCTCCTACCGGTCAGAGTTTCCCATTCTACAACGCAAAACCTATCTGAACAGTTGCTCTTTAGGCGCACTCTCTACACGCTCAATGGAGGGATTGGCGCAGTTCATGGAGATGTGGAATGAGTGGGGCGCCCATGCATGGTATGAAATCTGGCTGGGTGAGATTGCCAAGGTTCGCCAGAAGTTTGCCACCCTGATTGGAGCGCAGTTGCATGAGGTAGCCATTGCTCCAAATGCGTCGGTAGCACTCAGTTCGATTGCGACGGCATTAGATTACAGCAAACGCAACAATGTGGTACTGGCCGATATGGATTTTCCGACGCTGGCTTATCAATGGTTGGTAAAAAAGCGCCTGGGCGTCGAGTGTCGCTTTGTTGAAAGCCCTGATCACATTTATACACCGCCAGAGTTATTTGAGCAAAAGGTAGATGCTCAGACGGCTATGGTAGCAACATCACGTGTGTTCTATACTAGTGGTTATATTCAGGATGTGCGAGCTGTAGCGGATATGGCACACAAACATGGTGCTTATATCTTGATCGATGACTATCAGGGAACTGGTCAGATACCCATTAATGTCGTCGCTCAGGATATTGATTTTCTAGTTACAGGGACATTGAAATGGTTGATGGGCGGACCAGGGCTTGCGCTCGTCTACATTCGTGAGGGTCTGCTATCCCAGTTAGAGCCAACTATTACTGGTTGGTTTGGACACCGCGAGCAATTTCAATTTAAGACAGGCGAGTTTGAATTTCGGCAGGAAGCCACACGTGTTGAGATGGGTACTCCGGCAGTTCCCACCATCTATACGGCGAACGGGGGTTTAGATATCGTGCTAGAGATCAGTGTGGAGCGCATTTGCGAACGCACCCGCTACCTGACGAATGATCTGATTGCGCGAGCGCGTGAACATGGCTGGAAAGTACGTTCGCCTCAGGAGCCAGAACGGCGTTCATCTATTGTAGCACTGGAAGTGGGACGGTCTGAAGAGATGGTCAAGTCCCTAGTGGCACGTAACATCATTACCGACTCCCGTCCAGGCTTGTTACGCATCTCACCGTACTTCTACAACACCATTGAGGAAAATGCTATTGTTATTGATACGATTGCGGAGATACTAGAGAAGAGAAAGTAGGACAACAAACTGCTTTTTTCATTCATGGAGGAGAATTTATGCACTGTCCCAATTGTCATGCAGAGAACCTGGAAGATGATCCGTATTGCCGCCAGTGTGGTACGGATTTAGTAGCCTCTTCAAAGAGCCTTATCACTTCCCAATATCGCTTGCCTGCTGTATTACACAATCCACAATTTCCACGGGTCGCCGCTGGTGTGGGAGCAGTAGCCATGGGCGTCGGCATCGAGCTATTACGCCGTGGCTTGCTAGCACGCACGACCAAGCCATCGCGAACCGTGAGTAACACATTGCCAACACTGCACAGACTCAAAGATGTGCTGTTTCCGCAAAATGAGAAGCAGTACAAACTACCCAAGAATTATGAGATAGAAGAGACGATTGTGTATATACAACGTGTCATTCGGCGCAGGGATTAGTAGCGAATAGAGAAGACGTCGATGGTACTGGTGTTACGTGAGGGAGATGTGCGCCGCCTTTTAACCATGCCCGATACAGTGGCAGTTCTGGAGCGGGCTTTTGGCGCATTGGCTGATGGGTGTGTGGTAAATCATCCACGTAGTCGGCTCGTGTTAGCAAATGGTGTGTTGAATATACTGGCAGCGGCAGCTCCAACGCTCGGTGTGCTGGGCTACAAAACATATACTGCCTTTCGCGAAGGTGTGCGCTATGTCGTGATGCTCTTTAGCGCACAAGATGGACAGTTATTGGCTATTATTGAGTCAGATTGGCTGGGACGGATGCGTACCGGTGGAACAAGCGGGCTGGCCACCAAATATCTGGCCCTTCCCCATGCTACGACAGTTGGATTGATCGGTACCGGTAATCAGGCCATTACCCAGTTGATGGGTGTAAGTGCCGTCCGTAAGGTAACGCAAGTATACGTCTATAACCGTACCCCTCAAAAGGGTAAAATCTTCTGCGATGAAGTTACAAGGCTGCTGAATATCGATGCACGACCGGTTCCACACCCGCGGCAAGCAGTAGAAAATACAGATATTCTGATTACTGCTACTACCTCATCTGAACCGGTGTTGCATGGAGAATGGCTCAATGCGGGATGTCATATCAACGCTATCGGCTCCAACTGGCCCACCAAACGTGAAATCGATCTTTCAACGCTACAACGCAGCTTCTTGATCGTAACCGATTCGCGAGATCAGGCGCGTGCCGAAGCTGGTGACTTCATCATTCCTGCTGAGACAGGGCTATTTGACTGGAATAGGGTCTACGAATTGTCCGAAGTAGTGGGCAGACAGGGGCCACAAAGAGAGTCTCGAGAGAACATTACGCTCTACAAAGGGCTGGGCATTGCGCTTGAAGACATCGCTGTCGCGGCCCATATCTGGAAGCTCGCCCAAAAGCAGGGAGTGGGCGAACAATTACAGCTATCGCTCTAGTCGACTCACCAGTTAAACTGATCTTGAATAGTATTTATTCGCGCCTAAATACCTTCCCGCTGGCCGCTCGCAACAACCGATCGCGAATAGCCAACCCCAATCCTTTTTCATCAAAATTTCGGCAGAGAATAACACTTACATGCGCATCTTCCAATGCACGTAAGCCAGCAAATAAGGCTGAAGCCACTTGCTCAGGTGCGGTTGCACTCCCTAGCGACTGCACTACTGCTCCACTCTGCTCAAACGCCGTAACATCCTCATCGGCAACCAATACCCCTACGTGTTCACCAGCTTGCCGTCGTCGTTGTACCTCCGTCAACATCGCTGTACGCATTTCCTCTGGCACACCATCGAAAAGCAAGAGCGGTATCATGGGTGCATAATGCGTCAGCATTTGTCCAGGCGATGTATAGACTAACGGCTCTTCACCCTTTTCTTTTTGCGTAGTCTTTAGGCGAACCTGGGGTAAGATTGTCTGGAGAGCCTCCAGGCTCACGCCGCCGGGGCGCAGAATCGTCGGTACCTCGGCACATACATCAAGCACTGTTGATTCCACGCCTACTGCACAAGGGCCGCTATCCAGAATCAGTGGTACTCGTCCATGCAGATCGGCCAATGCATGCTGTGCCGTTGTCGGACTGACATGCATAAAACGATTGGCGCTGGGGGCTGCAATAGGTGTACCGGCAGCACGTATCAAGGCCAGTGCAACCGGGTGACGCGGCATACGTACCGCTACCGTTGCCAGACCTGCCGATACGATCCCTGGTACCTTAGAGCCACGCGGCACTATGAGAGTGAGCGGTCCTGGCCAGAAAGCTGCGATCAAACGCTGAACTGTAGCAGAAATATTGGTTGTCAGGATAGGCAAGTCGCTTTCGTCAGCAATATGCACAATCAACGGATCGCTCAATGGCCGTCCTTTCGCCACGAAGATACGCTCCACAGCCTGTGGCTGTAGGGCGTTTGCCCCCAATCCATAGACTGTCTCAGTTGGAAATATTACTACCTCACCGGCACGTATCAATGCCGCCGCATGCTCAATTTTTGCTGCTTCAGGAGTAAGTGGATCAATTTCAATAACTTCAGTATGAGTACTCTGTTGCATAACAATGTTGTCCTCCCCTATGATGACCGCAAGCCGCATGATGCGCCCCACCCCATGATGACCGCAAGGGTCATCACTACTATACACGTATACATCGGCCTGCGAAGCCGGAGTATAGTAGTGATGACCCTTGCGGTCATCATGCGGCTTGCGGTCATCATGCTTCACAAGAATATGAACCGTACCCCATAATGCTATTCGTGTTGCAGCCAGCGACTAATTCTGGTACTATGTGCCTAAAAAGAAAACGAACATAGTATACAGAGAAGAGTAACATATATGCAACAGCCTGATCCTGACATCTCTCAGCGTTCCACGCGCATGCTTCGTTCAACAAAGAAACGCCGCCCTCTCGCTTTAGCAGGCATACTCTTCGCATTAGGCCTCATCCTTAGTGTCACTCTTTATGCGGTCTATGCGAACCACACAAGCTCGAATGCTTTCTCCAAACTTAGCACGGTTCTTCACTCAATCGTAGGTACAGCAGCACCAGCTAGCACCTGTACAACACCGCACCACAATCCAGGCAATAGCACCGTCTCTATCACTTCTGGCGGCTTGCAACGTACCATGCTCATTCACCTGCCTCCCTCATACGGTATACAGCCGCAGGCCCTGGTCATCAACTATCATGGCTACAGTTCGTCTGCACAGAATATGGCAGCTTATTCGCAAATGCCAGCAGAATCAGACACAGCAGGCTTTGTGCTGGTATTCCCCCAAGGAATCGATGCTCCCTCATCATGGAACGCAGGTATCAACGGTCAAGGTGTACAGACAGGATCAGCCGATGATGTACAGTTTACACGCGATATGTTGAAGTTTCTCACAAAAAACTACTGTATTAACACCCATCATATCTATGTTACAGGCTACTCGATCGGTGGAGGTATGGCCTATCGTGTGGCCTGCACTTTGACAAATCAAATTGCGGCCCTGGCGACGGTAGCGGGAGCCTTCTACCATGCTCCCGGCGGTTGCCAACCTTCGCGTCCACTGCCGATTCTAGAGATTCATGGGCAGGCAGATGGCTACGCTCCCTATGATGGCAATTCATATCAGGGGATGGCGGCAGTACAGGTGTATCTGAACGTCTGGCTCACCCACGATCAATGCACTGGTGACCCACAAACCATTTTCCAAAAAGGCGACGTTACTGGTATAACATGGAAACATTGCGCTGATGGTACAGTTGTCACTCACTACCGTATCAGCGACGGTGGACATACCTGGCCCGGTGGCGGCACTATCTCTTTCTTAGGGTACAATACCCATGTCATTAATGCCAATGAGGTCATCTGGAATTTCTTTAACCAATACTCGACGTAGCAGCTTTTAGGTGAAAGCTGCTACGCTTGAAAGCGTGGTACTTGCTCAAGCTGCTCACGACAGCGCGTAAAATGCTCAAAGATACCTTTTTGTTGTGGTTGCAGAACCTTCAGTACATCTGCTTCCGGTACCCAACACGCCTGTCCCTCGATACTGTTTTTGAGTTTGCCGTCGACAGCCTCTGCCAGATAGATCACCGTCAGCGTACTCATACGTGTGATATGATCGCTTCTATTGGAGCTACAACCAATCAGCATATGTATTTTCAAACGTAAGCCAGTCTCTTCCAGGCATTCACGCAAAGCTGTTTGTGTGGGATGCTCCTGCCAGCGCATAAATCCACCAGGGAAAACGTAACTGCCTTCAGGTCGTTCAAGTAGTAGATACTTCTTTTGATCCTCAACGATCACACAGACACCTCCAAGTGGTGGTAGATTGCCAGCCAGCAGCAGATTGAGGATGTTAAAAAAAACTGCTACCAGCTTCTTTAACGTCCGATACAAGAAGTTTATTAGCACAAGCTTTCCCGCCGTTCTTCTAGCAGACACCATCTGTACCCACTGGAACACCCTGGCACACATCAGACTTGGACACGTAACCGTCAGCAATAACAGTTGAGGCAATATTCGTGTTATCAACGGCCACAGATGCTGCAAGCACCGAAGGAATATTTATACCATCAGCAGTCGTAATGCGACCATTAACTACCGATGAAAGACCGTTCCCTGCGCTTATGACTCTCACCAGATCAGCAGTCACCTGGGCTTCTCTGGTAATTGCTGCATACACCGTCATTGATTGGTCACCGGTAAGGATATTGTGAATACCCGTATAGGTTGCATTCCTGCCTGTGACAAGCACTTTGCCACTCAGCTTTTGTACTTTGAGAGAGGCAATTACTGAGTTTGCCATAGTATCACTAGCCGCAGAGACAATCTGAATGTTGTTATGGTTGGCCTTCAGTGCTGTATCCATCTCTATTTGGGCCGTGCTGCTACTCTCGTTGGGTACGAATGCCTCATATACCTTCTTCAATTCACCACTATTATACAATGGCTGCAAGACATTTAAGACCCCTTGATAGAAGAGCATGGCATTGTGGTCGGTACGTGAGCCATTGATCATCACTACATTATCACCTTTTTTGTGGTGAGCGACAATATACTCGCCCTGTAGCTGACCGGCTCGCACGTTGTCAAACGAGACGTAGTAGTCCAGGTCTTTAGAAAGGATGATACGGTCGTAGGCAATAACTGATACGTGTCGAGCATGGGCCTTTGCCACAATTGAAGCAGCCTGAGTACTATCATAAGCACCAACCACAAGAATACAGTCACCCCTTGCCAAATCTGCCTCGGCCTGAGCCAATTGGGTAGCGGAGTTCCCCTGCGCGTTATCATAATCTACCTGACCGTTGGGGCTGAGCGCACCCTCAATATCCTGTGTGAGTGAAGGTCTGTCTGTCTTTTCCCAGCGTTCAGAAGGGGCACCTACAGGTAAAAGAACACCAACTTTTGTGCACCCTCTCCCATCATTGCCACCAGTAGGACTACCCCCACCTCCACTGCCGTCAGCACTACAGGCTGTACACAATATAATAAGTAAGGTCAGACTAATCAATAAAGAAAATGACCTGCGCTTTCGGCCATATAGTTTCATCGCGAACATGTCCTTTCGCTTTTACTCATACTTGCCACTTGTCCCCATGATTGTAGAGATGTAGCATAAACATGTCAAGTAAATTATGCTGTGCAAGACTTTTCGGCCTATAGAGACAACAGTCACATACAGGGAAAGACGAAGAGGGCATTTGGCTGAGCCAAATGCCCTCTTCGTCTTTCCCTGTATGTGACTCTAGGGAAATTACATATCAGGATTTAGCGGCCAGTGCGTGCCTGCGCACGGCGCACAAGAGCGTCAACGGTCACAGCAATCACCAAGACGGCACCTTCAACCATTTCTGACACGTCTGTCCCCTGGCTTAGTAGAGCAAGGCCGTTTACCAGGCTACCGATGATAAGCACTCCGAGTACAATAGCCCAGACCGAGCCACGACCACCAAAGAGGCTGACACCACCAATTACAGCAGCTGCGATTGCATTGAGCAGCAGTGTTGGATCGATCTGGCTCGCCACAGCGGTACCATGTGAAGCCGCTATAACACCACCTACGGCAGCAAGCGTCGAGCACAACGTAAAAGCCGCAATGCGTATACCAACGACATTAATACCTGCACGGCGAGCGGCCTCGCTGTTACCACCGACCGCATAGACATGACGACCAAATGCCGTTTTCGTCAAGATCAGCCAGAATAGTGTGATCAAGCCAAAGAGGATTGCGGTCGAATAAGGTACTCCCTGATAGCTTTCGAAAACGACCACGGCTCCCAAAACGAGTACAGCAACTATTACAATCTGAAGAACAATCCGCGACAACGATACGCTCCTGAGGCCAGAGCTCTTGCGTCTCGTATAGTTAAAAATGAGGCCGACGGCATAAAGTAGGATAGCGAGAATCGGCAGGCCGACACCAAGATAGTCAGGCAGGAAACTGCGAGGAGTACCCGCGATAGCAAGGATAAGGCCGTTACTGATGGTCAGCGTGCTATTTCCAGCCAGCAAATTGAGTAGGAGTCCTGCATAGCCAATAGAGCCAGCTAGTGTCACAATAAATGCGGGAACACGTAGCACAGCAACCAACAAGCCGTTAATCAAGCCGATTATGGCACCGACCAGTAGAGCAACTAGTATAGCTATCCCACCAGGGACTCCCAGACGCTCTGAAAATACCGCCATGATCACGGAACAAAGCACACTGACTGAAG
>WNFX01001505.1_pt1 | contig 23923 bp, 21 predicted proteins | sample 5400111 | NCBI WGS metagenome assembly WNFX01 (sample SAMN13153363, study PRJNA577476) | soil metagenome | isolation source: 40 cm soil or saprolite under grassland replicate 1 | place: USA:California | collected 2016-06-15
CCGACCAGGTCGAGGAGATCAACCGGGCCGCCGTCGGCATCGCCCGGGAGATGAGCGAGCGCAGCGGCCGCGAGGTCTTCGTCGCGGGCTCGGTCTCGCCCGCGGTCACGGCCCGGCAGCGGCGCCAGGTCGGCGCCGCCGAGCGGCAGGACGTGATCGCCGAGCAGATCCGCTCCCTCGCCGCCGGGGTCGACCTGATCATCCTGGAAACGTTCGGCTACCTGGACGAGCTCGCCGAGGCGGTGACCGCGGCCAGCGGCGTCTGCGATCTTCCCATCGTCGCGCAGGCGACCTTCGCCGACGACGGGCGCACCCTGGGCGGCGAGACGCCGCACGAGGTTGCCACCGTGCTCGGCGAGCTGCCGATCGTCATGCTCGGCACCAACTGCACCATCGGGCCGCAGCGGATGCTGGCCGTCGTGGAGAGCCTGGTCCGGTATTCAACGCTGCCGGTCAGCGCGCAGCCGAACGCCGGGCAGCCGCGCAAGGTCGGCCACCGCCGGTTCGAGTTCAGCATCGACGCCACCTACTTCGCCCGCTACCTGCGCCGGTTCGCCGAGGCCGGGGCGGCCATGGTCGGCGGGTGCTGCGGCACCACACCGACGCACATCGAGGCGGCGGCGGCGAACGTGTCGGATCTGCCGGTGCCGGGGCCGCGCGCCAGCACCCGGCCGCGGCCGCCCAGGCCGGCCCAGGCGGGCCGGGGCGGGGCGGGCGCGGGCGGGGCAAGCACCGGCACGGGCATCCTCGCCGCCCGGCTCGCCGCCCGGGACTTCGTCGTCGCGGCCGAGATACCCGCGCCCGACGGCGGCGCCATCCCCGCCGAGACGGTGACCGCCCTGCGCGGGCGGGGCCTCGACCTGTTCACGGTGACCTCGCCGGAGAACCCCCGGGCCCACCGCGACTCCCTCGGCATGGCGGTCCAGCTCCAGGCCCAGGGCGGGGTGGAAACCATCGTCACGATGACGACCTGGGACAAGACCATCATGACCTTGCAGGCCGACCTGCTCGGGGCGCACGCGCTCGGCATCCGCAGCGTCATCTGCGAGACCGGGAGCCCGCCGGTGCTCGGCGACTACCCGGCCGTGGACGGGATCTGGGAGGTCGATTCGCCCGGCCTCGTGGCCCTGCTCGCGGGCCTGAACGCCGGCCGGGATCTCGACGGCCTGCCGCTGACCACGCAGACATCCTTCTGCATCGGGAGCCGCGTGAACCCGGGCGCGCCGGACGCCGGGGCCGAGCTCGAGCGGGTCAGGGCCGAGGTGGCGGCGGGGGCGCATTTCCTGGTCACCCGGCCGCTGTACGAGCTTGACTCGCTGCGGCACATGACCGCCGCCCTTGGCGCCGACGGCGCCAAGGGGACCCGGGTCCCGGTCCTCGCCTGCATCGCGCCGCTGCGCGGCTTCGAGGAGGCCGACTACCTCGCGCACGAGGTGCCGGACGTGAACATGCCTGCCTCCACCCTGCGCGCGATGGAGCGTGCCGGGCAGGCGGCGGCGAGGGCGACCGGCCTGCGCCTGGCGGCGGATCTGCTCGCCGAGGCGCGCCCGCTGGTCGGCGGCGTGGTGCTCACCATCCATGAGGGCGATGTTGCCGCGCTGGGGCCGCTCCTGGCGGTCCTGGCGTGAGTATCCTCATGGCGTCGCGGGACCATTGTGCTCCGGTCACGGCCGGGGCGCACAGGTCGTGGCCGGAGCACAATGGTCCCGGTGGGAGCTTGTGGGATGTGCCGTAGCAGGCGGCCGGCCGCTGCCGCATGCTGTTGCGCACCCCCGCGGGACCCGCCATCTCCAGGCCGTCCCGCCTGACCGGTTTGAACGAGGCGTTGGACGTTAACGAGGCGTTGGAAGTTACGGAGGCTAGATGAGCATCCTGGGCACCCGGGTGGTGCGGATCGAGGACCCGCGGTTGCTGACCGCCGGCGGTACCTATGTGGATGACCTCAGGGTCCCGCAGCTGACGGGGGCGGCACGGGTCACGTTCGTGCGCAGCCACCACGGCCACGCGCTGATCACCGGCGTCGACGCCTCGGCGGCGCTGGCGGCGCCCGGCGTGATCGCCGTGCTGACCTACCAGGACATCAACGACATCCCGCCGCCGCCACCGCCGCCAGAGGGCGGCCCGCCCCCGGGCAGCGAGGCCGCTCCCCTCCCGATGGGCGGGGTGTGGCAGGAGCCGCTGCTGGCGGTGGACCGGGTGCGGTTCGTGGGTGAGCCGGTGGCCATGGTGCTGACCGACGACAGCTACCAGGGCGAGGACGCCGCCGAACTGGTCAGCGTGGACTATGAGCCCCTCCCCGCCGTCGTGGACCCGGCCGACGCGCTGGCCGGGCAGACGCTGCTGTTCCCCGACGCGGGATCGAACGTCGTCGTGGCCCATCCCGCGGGCGACACGGCGTTCGACGGCTGCGATGTCGTGGTCGAGCACGACATCGTGAACCAGCGGGTGGCGCCGGTGCCCCTGGAGGGCCGGGCCGCCGCCGCCATGTGGACCGGCGGCAAGCTGACCGTGTGGGTGAGCACCCAGAACGCTCAGATCAGCCGCTTCATCATGGCCGGCGCCTTCGGCCTCGACCCCGGCGCCATCCGGGTGGTCGCCCCGGACGTGGGCGGCGGGTTCGGCGCCAAGGTCGGGATCGACCGGGACGCGATCCTGGTGGGCTGGGCGGCCAGGCACACCGGCCGGGCGCTGCGGTGGGTGGAGACGCGCAGCGAGAACCTGGTCGGGATGACGCACGGGCGCGCCCAGGAGCACAGCATCAAGATCGGCGGAACCAGGGACGGGCGCGTCCTGGCCTACCGGCTCGACGTCGTGCAGGACACCGGGGCCTACCCGCGGATGAGCGGCTTCCTGCCCACCCTCACCAACCTGATGGCGGTCGGCCCCTACGACATCGCTCACGTCGAGGTTGGGTACCGCGTCGTGGTGACCAACACGACGCCCATCGCCGCCTACCGCGGCGCCGGCCGCCCGGAGGCCACCGCCGCGATCGAGCGGGCGATGGACCTGTTCGCGGGCGAGATCGGCATGGACCCGGCGGAGGTGCGGCGCAAGAACCTCGTACCGGCCGACAGGTTCCCGCACCAGACCCCGTGCGGGGCCCACTACGACAGCGGCGACTACATCGGGGCGCTGGACAAGGTGCTGGCCGGCGCGGGCTACCCCGGCCTGCGGGCCGAGCAGGCACGCCGGCGGGAGCGCGGGGACGTGGTCCAGCTCGGCATCGGGGTGGCCAGCTACGTCGAGATCACCGCGGCGGACGCCGACAACGGCGAGACCGCCCGGGTGGTGGTCAACGGCGACGGCACGGCCACGGTCTACACCGGCAGCTCCCCGCACGGCCAGGGCCACGACACGGCATGGTCGATGCTGGTCCAGTCGGATCTGGGGATCCCCATGGACAAGGTCACCGTGCTCCACGGCGACACCGACGAGATCCCACTGGGCACCGGCACCTACGCGTCGCGGTCGCTGCAGCTCGGCGGCATGGCCGTGCACAAGGCCGCCCTGGAGGTCAAGGACCAGGCGCGGCGGCTGGCCGCGGACATGATGGAGGCCAGCGAGGCCGACCTGGAACTCGACACCGACCGCGGCCTCTGGCATGTCCGCGGTGACCCGGAATCGGGCAGGACCTGGGCTGACGTGGCCGGCCATGCCGGGCCGGATGGCCTGGTGGCCGCCGTCCACTTCACCGAGGCGCAGCCCACGTTCCCGTTCGGCGCCCACGTCGCGGTGGCCGAGGTCGACACCGAGACCGGCAAGGTGACCCTGGTGCGGCACGTGACCGTGGACGACGCCGGAATAGTGGTCAACCCGGTGCTGACGGAGGGGCAGCGGCACGGCGGCATCGCCCAGGGTGCGGCGCAGGCGCTGCTGGAGGAGATGGTGTACGACGCCGATGGCAACCCGCTCACCGGCACGCTCGCGGACTACGCCGCCATCACCGCTACCGAGCTGCCGAGTTTCGAGCTGTTGGTGAGCGAGACCCCCACTCCCATCAACCCGCTGGGGGTCAAGGGGATCGGGGAGGCGGGCACGATCGGCGCCACCCCCGCCGTGCAGAATGCCGTCATCGACGCGGTCAGCCACCTCGGCGTCCGCCACATCGACATGCCGACCACACCCGGACGGGTATGGGCCGCGATCAAAGAAGCGAGGAACAGCCAGTGAAGGTGAGCATGACCGTCAACGGCACCACGGTCGACGCGGAGGTGCCGGACCGGACCCTGCTCGTGTATTTCCTGCGGGACGTGGCCGGCCTGACCGCGACCAACGTCGGCTGCGACACCACCTCGTGCGGGGCCTGCACGGTCCTGCTCGACGGGCAGTCGGTGAAGTCGTGCACCGTGCTCGCCGCCCAGGCCGACGGCCACCAGGTGACCACCGTGGAAGGGCTGGCCAACGGCGACGGCGAGATGCATCCCGTCCAGCGGGCCTTCCACGCCGAGCACGGCCTGCAATGCGGGTTCTGCACCCCGGGCATGGTCATGGCGACCGTCTCGCTGCTCGCGGAGAACCCCCGGCCCACCGAGGAGCAGGTCCGCACCGGGCTGGAGGGCAACCTGTGCCGGTGCACCGGCTACCACAACATCGTCCGGGCCGTGCTCGCCGCGGCCGATGGGGGGGAAGGCCGGTGATCCCCGCACCCTTCACCTACCAGCGGGCCGGATCGGTGGACGAGGCCCTGAGCCTGGCCGCGCAGGGCGGCGATGACGCGAAATTCCTGGCCGGCGGGCACTCGCTGCTCCCGCTCATGAAGCTCCGGCTGGCCGTGCCCGAGGTGCTGGTCGACATCGGCCGGCTCAGCGAGCTCTCCTACGTCCGGGAGGAGAACGGCCACATCGCGGTCGGGGCCCTCACCACCCATCACGACGTGGCGAACTCCGGCCTGCTCGGCGGCGAGCTGCCGCTGCTCGCCCACGCCGCCGGCCAGGTCGGCGACCCGCAGATCCGCCACCGCGGCACGATCGGCGGCTCGCTGGTGCACTCCGACCCCGCGGGCGACCTGCCCGCGGTGATCCTCGTGCTCGACGCCACGCTGGTCGCGCGCGGCCCCTCCGGCCGCCGCGAGATCCCCGCCGGGGAGTTCTTCGAGGGGCTGTTCGAGACCGCGCTGGAGCCCGGCGAGCTGCTGACCGAGATCCGCATCCCCCGGCCGGCCCAGGCCGGGTGGTCGTTCCAGAAGTTCACCAAGCGGGCCATCGACTGGGCCATCGTCGGCGCCGCCGTGCAGGGCGATCAGGTGGCGCTGATCCACATGGGGTCGACGCCGCTGCGGGCCGGCGCGGTCGAGCAGGCGCTGGCCGGCGGGGCCGCACCGGCCGATGCCGCCGCCCACGCCGCGGAGGGGACCAGCCCGCCCGAGGACATCAACGCCGACCGCGAGTACCGCGAGCACCTGGCCCGGGTCCTGGTCGCCCGTGGGCTGGCCGAATCACGCTCACGGGCGTGAGGGCGGAGATCTAAGGAGATCTAACCGGTTGCTGCCGCGGCCGGATCACGTCCGAGGCGAGGAGGCTGGACAGGGCCTTTCCGCATGCGTCCCGGCGCCGCTCTGGGACGCATGCGGCCACGGCCTCGCGGGCGCTGGGATAGTCGCCCAGGGCCTCGACGAGCGTGACCAGTTCCGGGGCCTTGAGGAAAACCAGACGGCGGTTCCCGAAGTGATAGGCCAGGCCGCCGAACCCCTCGTGCCTGATCGCTACCTGTGGGTGCTTTTCGTAAGCCCGGCCGTCGTCAAACCCGGCCATCATGGAGCCCCGCCGTCATGGCGCTCAGTAGACGCCGCACATGCCGTCGATGGAGATCTCCTCGACCAGCAGTTCCTCGGTTTCCGCGACGTCCTCGGCCTCGGTGGGGACCTCGGCCGGGGCCTCGGTGCCGGCGTTCTCTGTGCTCATGAGGGGCCGCCTCCCGTGTCGCCGCCCGGGACGCCAGGCCACGGCGGCATGATCACTGGAATTATGCTTCCATACCATGCCAGCCAGTGCCACTCCCTGCCCCGGGCGTTCGCTCCCGGCCGGAATTGACCCCGTTCGACGGGCCTGACCGGAGCGGGCCCGGGGCGCCCCCGCCCGGCCGGCCGCCCGTGCCGGCCGGGATGCGCCTGCGCCCCGACCCGGGCCTGCTCAGCTTGGCCGGCGGGACCGTCCTGGTGGGCGGGGCGCCGCTGCGGCTGCTGCGACTTGGCCCGCGCGGCGCCGCGCTGGCCCGCGGGTGGTGGGACGGGGTGCCGGTGCCCGGCCGGCCCGCCGCGCAGGAACTGGCGCGCCGCCTGCTCGACGCCGGGCTCGCCCACCCGGACCCGGCCGGCGGCCCGCCCGGCCCGGAGCCGGACGAGGTCACGGCCGTCATCCCGGTGCGCGACCGCCCGGCCGAGCTGGCCCGGTGCCTGGCCGGCCTGGACGGCATGCGGGTCATCGTGGTGGACGACGGGTCAGCGGACCCCGCTGCCGTGGCGGCGGCCGCCGCCGCGGCCGGCGCGCTCTGCCTGCGCCGCGACCGGTGCGGAGGAGCGGGCGCCGCCCGGAACACCGGCCTCGCCGCCGTGCGCACGCCGCTGGTCGCCTTCGTCGATTCCGACTGCGTCCCCCGGCCGGGCTGGCTGTCGCCGTTGCTGCCGCACTTCGCCGACCCCGCGGTGGGAGCCGTGGCGCCCCGGATCAGGGCTCATGAGCAGGGCAGCGGCTGGCTGGCGCGGTACGAGGCGGCCGCCTCGGCCCTCGACATGGGGCCGGTGGAGAGCATCGTCCGGCCGGGGGCGCGGGTGCCGTACGTGCCGGGCGCGGCCCTGCTGGTCCGCCGGGTCGCCGCGGGCCGCGGGTTCGCTGAGGACATGCCGGTCGGGGAAGACGTCGACTTCGTCTGGCGGCTGTCGGCGGCCGGCTGGCACATCAGGTATGAGCCCCGGGCGGCCGTCGGCCACCAGCACCGGGTCCGGCTTGGTGACTGGCTGCGCCGGCGCCGCGACTATGGCACGTCGGCGGCGCCGCTGGAACTGCGCCATCCGGGCACGGTGCCGGCGTGCGCGATGTCCGGATGGAGCGCGCTGGCCTGGGCCGCGGCGGCGGCGGGATGGCCCGGAACCGGCGCCGCGATCACCGGGGCCGCGGCGGTGCTGCTCGCCCGGCGTCTCGGCCCGTTCACCGATGACGCCTGGCCGCTGGCCGGGCGGCTGGCGGGCCGCGGGACCCTCGCGGCCGGCCGGCTGCTCGGCAGCGCGGTCGCGCGCACCTGGTGGCCGCTGGCCCTGCCCGCCGCCGCCGCCATCCCCCGGCTGCGGCTGCCGCTGGCGGCGGCCCTGATCGTGCCGCCGGTCCTCGACTGGCGGCAGCGGCGGCCGCCGATGCCGCCCGCCAGCTACGCCGCCGCCCGCCTCCTCGACGACCTTGCCTACAGCGTCGGGGTGTGGCAGGGCTGCCTCACCCACCGGACCGCCCGCCCGCTGGCGCCCGCGCTGTGGTGGTGGTCGGGCACCGGCGAGCCGGGCGGCCCCCGGCCCGGCTCGTCCCGCCCGCCCGGCGGGCGTTAGCCCCTTTGTCAGCTGACACAGCGGTCACAGACCGTCCCGCCGCCGCTGGAGGAACGACCGCTCGGCCCGGTTGGCGCTGAGGGCGATGGCCGCGTCGTACGCGGCGATGGCGTCGTCCCGCCGGCCGAGCCTGCGCAGGAGGTCCGCGCGGGTGGAGTGGTACAGGTGATAGCCATCGAGGCCGAGCTGGCCCACGAGCTCCAGCGCGCGGGCCGGGCCTTCCACCTCGGCCACCGCGACGCACCGGTTGAGGGCGACGACGGGAGTCGGCGCCACCGCCATCAGCTGGTCGTAGAGCGCCAGGATCTGGCCCCAGTCCGTCTGCGCGGCGGCCGGGGCATCGCTGTGCACGGCGTTGACCGCGGCCTGAAGCTGATAGGGCCCGGGGCGGCCCAGCCGTAGGCAGGCCCGGACGAGATCCTGGCCCTCGGCGATCATGGCCCGGTCCCACCGGCCGCGGTCCTGGTCGGCCAGCAGGACCAGCGAGCCGTCCCGCCCGGTGCGGGCCGGACGGCGGGCCTCGGTCAGGAGCAGCAGGGCCAGCAGGCCGCGGGCCTCGGGCTCGTCGGGCATCAGCCCGGCCAGCAGCCTGGCCAGGCGGATGGCCTCGGCGCACAGGCCGGGGCGGACGAGGTCATCGCCGGCCGAGGCCGTGTATCCCTCGTTGAAGATCAGGTAGACCGCGGCCAGCACGAACGGCAGCCGGTCGGGCAGCTCGGCGTCGCGGGGCACCCGGTAGGGGATGCCGGCCGCGCGGATCTTCCGCTTCGCCCGGACCAGGCGCTGCGCGACGGTCGCCTCGGGCACCAGGAAGGCGCGGGCGATCTCGGGGGTCTGGAGCCCGGCGATGAGCCGCAGCGTCAGCGCAAGCTGGGCCTCGGGGGCGAGGGCGGGATGGCAGCAGGTGAAGATCAGCCGCAGGCGGTCATCGGGCACCGGTCCCACCTCGGGCGTCTCGTCGTCGGCGTGCAGCAGGGCCGCCTGTGCCTCGCGGCCGGGGCGGGACGACTCCCGCCGCAGGCGGTCCAGGGCCTTGTTGCGGGCCGTGGTGACGATCCAGCCGCCCGGGTTGGGCGGCACGCCCGCGGCGGGCCAGCGCTGCGCGGCCACCGCGAAGGCCTCCTGGACCGCGTCCTCGGCGATGTCGATGTCGCCGAAGACGCGGGCCAGGGTGGCCACGGCGCGCCCCGAGCTTTCCCGGTAGGCGCGCTCGACGGCGGCCGCATCCGCGCCCGGCAATCCCCTACTCCTCGCCGGTGTCCTGGAACGGCCGGACCTCGACCGGCGCGCCGCAGGCCTCGGACCCCTTGGCCGCCCAGGCGAGCGCGGCGTCCAGGTCGGGGGCCGCGATGACCCAGAACCCGCCCAGCTGCTCCTTGGTCTCCGCGAACGGCCCGTCGGTGGTGACCACCTGCCCGTTCTGGGAACGGACGACCGTGGCCGTCTCGGGCGGGTGAAGGCCGCCGGCGAAGACCCAGGCCCCGGCGGACTGGACCTCGGCGTTGAACGCGTCGACCGCCTTGTACATCCGCTGTATCTGGTCCTCCGGCGGCGCGGGCTCCCCTTCGATCATGTGGACGGCGAGCAGGTACTGCCTCATGGCGGGTCTCCCTTCATCTGGCCCGGCCCCGGGCCGGCCCTCTCATAGCTGTTCACGAACGGCGGCCGCCGGAATCGACACCCGCCCGCGCCAGCACCGCCTGGAGGACGAGCCGATCGCCCGTATGGCAGGCACGCCGCTCATAACGTTACGAAACTCATGACGTTACGAAACGAGGCAGCCGCGGACCCGCGAACTGACCGGAGTGCAGAAAGCGGCAAGAAGCCGACCGTGCGGCGGGCCGTCAGTGGTCGATGATCATGACCCCGCGCAGGTTCTTGCCGTCCGTCAGGTCCCGGTATCCCTGGTTGACCTCCTCCAGCCGGTACCGGTTGGTGACCAGCTCGTCCAGCTTGAGGTGGCCGGACCGGTAGAGCTCGAACATCCGGGGGATGTCGTCGAACGGGTTGCCGCTGCCGAAGAGCGCGCCCTGGATCCGCTTCTCGAACAGGGTGAGCTCGAAGCTGGGGATCTGGATGTTCTTCACCCCGGGGCCGTTCAGGCCGGTCACCACCACGGTGCCGCGCTTGCGGATGACGGCGAAGGCCGCGTCGATCGCCTCCTGCGTCACCACCCCCATCGTGATGAGGGCCTTGTCGGCGCCCACCCCCCGGGTGAGACCGGTGGCGAGCTCCTGCGCCTGCGCCGCGTCCGCCGCGCTATGCGTGGCCCCGAACTGCTCGGCGAACTCCCGCTTGTTCGCCAGCGGGTCGACCGCGATGACGTGCTGCGCGCCCGCGAAGGCGGCACCTTGCACGGCGTTGATGCCGACCCCGCCGATCCCGTAGATCACCACCGTCTCGCCCGGCCGCACGCCGCCCGCGTTGACCGCGGTGCCCCAGCCGGTGGGTACCCCGCAGCCGACCAGTGCGGCCGTCTCCAGCGGCAGGTCGTCGTCGATCTTGACGCAGGAGTGCTCCGACACCGTGGAGTACTGGGAGAAGGTGCCGAGCAGGCACATCTGGCCGAAGTCCAGGCCGCCGGTGTGGAAGCGGAACGTGCCATCGGGCAGGCAGTTGTCGTACAGGAGCGCGCCGAGGTCGCACATGTTGGTCATACCGCGGGCGCAGAACCGGCACTTGCCGCACACCGGCAGGAACGAGCAGACGACGTGGTCGCCGGGCTTCAGCCGGGTCACCCCCGTCCCGACCTCCTCGACGATGCCCGCGCCCTCGTGGCCGCCGACGATCGGGTAACGCACCGGAATGTCGCCGGTCTGCAGATGCTCGTCGGAGTGGCACAGCCCGGCCGCCACCCAGCGCATCAGCACCTCGCCGGTCTTGGGGGGATCAAGGTCCATCTCGGCGATCTCAAAGTCATTGCCCAGCTCGCGGAGAACCGCTGCCTTGGTCTTCATGCGCTCTCCCACCTTTCTGCCTTGTCATCTTGCGGGCCCGCGGCCCGGCGGTCATTGTGGGACAGCCCCAAGAATGTGGGTGCGTGATTGTGCTGGCGGAGGTCTACGCCACCGGTACCGCCCCGGCCGGCTCGGCGTCGCCGCTCGCGGCCAGCTGCAGTTCGGAGCTGTGGTGGGTCGCGTGCACCGCGAGTTCCGGGCTGTAGCGGGCGATGATCTGCCGTACCCGGTGCGCCGCCAGCGGGCCAAGCAGGTCGTAGGTGGTGGTGAACAGCTCCCGCGCGGCGGCCCGGGGCCACGCGTCGGGCAGCAGCTCATCGGGGAGATCGGGGTCCAGCTCCGGGAACCCGCGCCATTCGTCCATCACCCGGGTGCGGGCGACGAGCGCCGCCACCGGCGACACCCGTCCCGCGAGCGTGCGCTCCCGCAGGCGCTCGGTGTTGGCGATGAACCGCACGTACCGCTGCTGGAGGTTGTCCAGGTCCCACGCGCGCTGTGGCAGTCCGTCCGGGCTGACTCCGGGGACGGTGCTGGCACGGAATGCCGTCGCCGTGGTGATGCCGAGCCCGGCGAGCTGGGTGATCACCTCGACGGCGCGATCGCGGGGGGAGACCCACAGGCCGTCGTAGAGTGGCGCGAACCCGAGCCAGCGCAGCTGCTTGCGCAGCGAGTCACGGGCTGCCCGGTTCTGCTCGGGAATGGAGAAAGCGACCAGGCTCCACAGGCCATCCCACGGCCGTGACGCCCGGCCGAACGAGAAGATCTGGCTGCCGCCGTCGTCGAGTATCCGCGCGGCGCGCCCGCTGAGCCTGACCACGGTACGGCGCCCGCTCTTGGAGGTGACCAGGAGCCGATTGCGGGTGAGGCGGCTGAGCGCGGCGCGGGCGGCCGAGTCGCTGACGCCGAACTCGGCCAGCAGCGCCACCAGGGCGGCCGACGGCAGCGGCTCGGTACGCCGCCACCAGTAATCCCCCAGCAATGTCAGCAGGAGACGTGGCGGCCGCTGCACCGCGCCTGCTGACCAGGTGACCGGTACCTCGTCGCTGGCGTACACCGCGTCGCCGGGCTCCGGCTGCCCGCCGGGGCGTGGTGCGGCCGCGGTGCCCACGCGGCTGGCGGGGCGTGACGTTGACTCCACCATGATCCGAGGGTAGCGAACGGGCGCGTGCGGTCGCCAGCTTGATAGCACCCTTTGAGGCTGACGCTCGACACATATTTCATTTCATGAATTCTTCGTAAGCTGACGTAATGATCGTCATATATCGATCGTTGGGCCGCCCCGGGCCGGGCGGTCAGCTGCCAAAAGCTTCGGGTGCGGCCGGTGGCGCCACTCCCAGGAACCGGAAGCAGTTGTGCCAGGTGATGTCGTCGAGCACGTCGCTCGGTAGCCCGAGGGAGCGCAGCGTCTTCCCGGTCGGCTCCTCCCGGGGCATCGCCGGGAAGTCGGTGCCGATGAGGAGCCGGTCCGCCCCGAGCATGTCGATCAGAAACCGCAGGGCGCGGCGGTCGAACACGCAGGTGTCGTACCAGTAGCGGCGGGCGTACTCGATCGGCGAGCACGGCCGCCGGCCCTGGCTGGCGGCGCGCTCCGGCACGGGCGGCTCCTCGTTCCAGGTGCCGGCCCAGAAGTAGTGCGCCCGCGGCAGGACCAGCGGCATCCCCCCGCCCCCGTGCGTGAACGCCAGCCGGAGGTTCGGGCACCGCTCCGGGATCTGGCTGGTGATGACCGACGCCGCGCCGAGCGCCGCGTCCACGCCGACGCCGAAGTCGGCCATGGCCGAGCCGGGGAGCCGGTCGGTCAGGCCGGCCGGGAGCGCGTGCACCAGCACCGCCAGGCTCAGCCGCTCGGCCTCGGCGAAGAATTCAACGAAGCGATCATCGCCGAGCGGGACGCCGTTGACCTGCGAGGTGATCTCGACGCCGACGAGCCCCGCATCGGCGATCGCCCGCAGCTCGGCGGTGGCGAGATCGGGATCCTGCATGGGCACGGTGCCGAGGCCGAGGAACCGGCTCGGCTCGGCCGCGCACAGCGTCACGATGAACTCGTTGATCCAGCGGGCCAGGTCCCGGCCGCTGCTGGCGGGCAGCCGGTAGTTGAGCAGCGGCGGCATGGGCGAGACGACCTCGGCGTCGGTCTTGCTCGCATCCATGGCGGCCAGCCGGGCCGCGGCATCGAAGAACGCCGCCTGCGCGGTGAACCTCATCGGCCCGAACTCCAGCAGCCGGGCGCCGTTGCCGGCCGGGGTCATCGTCGGCCAGCCCTCGGTAGCGGGCCCGGGAGCGGGGTACTCGCCGGGCAGCACGTGCGCGTGCATGTCGATCAGCATGTGCTAGCCCCTTCCCGGGTGGATCGACACGTGCACCGCGGTCTCCTCCCCGGCCTCGCCAGCGAGCGTCTCGATGGCGCGGGCCACGTCCGTGAGCCCGAAGCTGTGCGTGTGCAGTTTCTCCAGTGGGAAGCGGCCCGACTCGATGATCCGGATCGCGTCCGCGTAGCCCCGGGCGTCCACGCTGAACGCCCCGGCCACGGTGGCCCCCTTGTTGATGATCAGGTCGGTGTTCACCGGATGCGCCTTACCGCCCTTCAGGCCCGCCAGCACCACCCGGCCGCCGTGCCGGATCGCCTCGATGGCGTGGGTAACCGGCTCGGTGGCAATCGGGGTGAGTTCCAGTGCCACATCGACGCCGTCGCCGCCGGTGATCTGGAGCACCCGGGCGACTGTGTCTTCTTCCTCCACGTTGATGGTGTGGTCGGCTCCGAACTCGCGGGCCAGGTCCAGCTTGGCGTGATCCCTGGCGAGCCCGGTGACAATGACGGTCTCGGCACCGACCGCCTTGGCGGCGATCACCGCGGACAGGCCGCGCTGCCCGGCGCCGAGGATGAGAACGGTGCTCCCGAGCCCGACCCCGCCGAGGTGGACGGCCCACCGGACGCCGGCGCCGAGCGGGTTGTACATCACCGCGATCTCGGCCGGGATGTCCGCGGAGATCGGGTGCAGGATCGAGTTGGGGTGGAGGTGGATGTACTCGGCGAAGCCGCCGTTCAGGCGCGGCTCCCCCGGGTTGTACCCGCCGTAGCTGCCCTTCCTGTTCTTGCAGGCCATGTACCGGCCGGTCAGGCACAGATCGCAGCTGCGGCAGGGGATCAGGATCTCCAGCGCTACCCGGTCGCCGACGCTGACCCCCCACCGCTGCGCCGCCCGCTCGCCCACCTCCTCGATGATCCCGAGCGGCTCGTGGCCGGGCACCATGGGCAGGCCCCGCTGCCCGAGGTGGCCCTTGTACTGTTCCACGTCGCTGCCGCAGATCCCGCACGCCTCGACCCGCAGCAGTCCCTCGTCGGGGCCGGTCACCGGCCGCGGGAACTCCCTCATCTCGAAGGTGCGGGGAGCCGTCAGCACCACGGCCCGGACCATGTCAGCCATTGAGGTCCACCGCCTCCTCCATCGTGGTCACGTCGAGCGGTATCAGCGGGACCGGGCCCGCGTTCCCGGCCGCCGGGATGTACCCCCAGTACTTGGCGCGGGCGCCGCCGTCCACCACGAAGTCGCACCCGGTGATGAGCCGCGCATAGTCAGAGCACATCCAGGCGACGCAGTGGCCGATGTCGGTGGGCGTCGAGGGCGCCCCCATCGGGATCATGCCGCGCACGTCGAACCGGCCCGCGGGCCGCCACCAGCCCGGGCGGTCGATCGGCGGCGGGGCGGGCGGCCGGAGCTCCGTCCGGCCGGTCTTCCGCCATTCAGCCAGCAGCTCCGGGTTGTCCGGCGTGGGCGCGGTGGGGGAGAAGCTATTGACCCGGATGCCGTACGGTGCCAGATCCATCGCCGCGGCGCGGACGAAGTTGGCCAGCCCGCCCTTGTGGAACGCGTACGCGATGACTCCCCCTGCGCCCTGCCAGGCGTTCGACGACAGGATGCTGACGATGCTGCCCTTGATGCCGCGCTCGATCATGGCGATGGCGGCGTGCTTGGTGTTGAGGAAGTTCCCCGCCGCGGCGACCGTGACCGCCCGGTTGAAGGAGGCGAGATCCTCCTCCAGCAGGCCCCGCCCGCCAAGAATGGCGGCGTTGTTGATCAGGATGTCGATCCGGCCCCAGCGCTCCAGCACCTCGCCCAGGTAGGCCGTGACGTCGTCCTCGTCGCTGACGTCGCCGGTGACCGCCATCGCCACGCCGTCGTTGCGCTCGATGCGGCGCGCGCACGCCTTCGCAGCATCGGCGGAGAGGTCGTTGCAGGCCACCCTGGCCCCGTACCTGGCCAGCGCCAGCGCGATCCCGCTCCCGATGTTCGGCCCCGCCCCCGTCACCAGCGCCACCTTCCCCGCCAGCGAAATCTCCATCTGTGCCTCTCTCTTCCGGTGGCCCGCTCCACGCCGGTGCGGTGCCGGCGCCCAGGCTGCGGAGCAGGCCAGCTCGGAGTGGATAGGTGACGAATGACGCTACGATCGTCGTAGCAAATGACATGCTGCGGGTCCCGCCGTGTCAAGGGTGATGCCACCGAAAACCGGTCAGCTTCTTTGGCCTATGGCCATGGCCACGGCAGCGCGCGGACATCGGCATTCCGGGGCCGGGGCCGTTCCCTTGGCACGCCCGGGGGCGGGTGGTATAGATACATATGCCACCACAGTCGTCGAACAAGATGTCATAGGTTGCGGCTGAGTCAAGGCTCGCGGCCACGGTTTTGTGCTGGCCGCCGGTGGGCGCCCCGTGCGACGCCGCCCTCCGGGTGACGAGGAAGGTCAGGCCTCATGGGCACGATGAAGACGCTGGCGGCGGTCCTCCGCCAGGGCGGTGAGCCCTGGGAGATCACCGAACTGGACCTCGACGAGCCCAAGGCGAACGAGGTGCTGGTCCGGATGAAGGCGGCGGGCCTGTGCCATTCCGACGAGCACATCCGCGCCCGCGGCACCGCCCGCCTGCCGCTGGTCGGGGGGCACGAGGGCGCCGGCATCGTCGAGGCCGTCGGCCCCGGCGTCACCCGGGTGAAGGTGGGCGACCACGTCTCCTGCTCCTACATCCCGGTCTGCGGGAAGTGCCGGTACTGCTCGACCGGCCGCCAGAATCTGTGCGACGCGGGGAAGTGGGCCGCGGTCGGCTGCCTGCAGGACGAGACCTTCCGGTTCCACTCCGGCGGCGAGGACCTCGGCGGCATGTGCGTCGTCGGCTCGTTCTCGCGGTGGTCGGTGCTCTCGGAGTGGTCCTGCATCAAGGTCGACGACGACATCCCGTTCGAGCACGCGGCGCTGGTGAGCTGCGGTGTCACCACCGGGTGGGCATCGGCGGTCTACGCGGCAGGTGTCCGGGCGGGTGACACCGTGGTGGTCTTCGGCACCGGCGGGGTGGGGATCAACGCGGTCCAGGGCGCCCGCTACGCCGGGGCCAAGAACGTCATCGCGATCGACCCGCTGGACAACAAGCTGGAGGCGGCCAAGTCGCTCGGCGCGACGCACGGGTTCACCGACCCGGCGAAGGCCCGCGAGGTGCTGGTCGACATCACCTGGGGCCAGCTTGCCGACCACGTGATCTGCACCGTCGGCGAGATGGACAACGAGGTAATCAAGAACGCGGTCGACATGTGCGGGAAGGCGGGTTCCGTCATCATCACCGGCGTCGGCTACTTCGACATGGTGCTGCCAGGCGGGATCCTCATCGGCTATCACCGCCGGATGCAGGGTGCCCTGTTCGGGGGCGCCAACCCGCTCTACGACATTCCCCGGCTGCTGGGCTTGTGGAAGGCCGGTGACCTCAAGCTCGACGAGCTGATCACCAAGCGGTACCCACTGGAGCAGGTCAACGAGGGCTACCAGGACCTGATGGCGGGAAAGAACATCCGGGGGGTCCTCATCCACGAGCATTGACGCGCCGCAGGCGCCGTGTCCCGGCATCGAGGACCGCCTCCCGCGGCGCCGGATGGCGCGCCTCCGGCACGACCAGGCGAAGTACCGGCTGGCGCGCCTCCGGCGCGACGCACCGCGAGGGAGGCAATGAGAGGAGCAAGGAGAGGCTGAGATGCCGAACGTGATTCTGGACCCGACCGGGCAGGCGGACCGCACTCCCGCCGGCGGGACGTTCGCCCTTGCGCCGCGGCGCCCCGGCCTGCACGGCGCCCGGGTGGGGCTCCTCATCAACACCAAGCGCAACGCCGGGCTCCTCCTGACGGAACTGGGCGGTCTCCTCACCGGGGAGCACGGCGCCGCGGGCGTGATGGCCCGCACGAAGCTGGCCTTCGCCCTCCCGGTGCCCGAGGACATGCTCAAAGAACTCGTCAGCGAGTGCGACGTCGTGATCACGGGGGTCGGCGACTGCGGGTCGTGCAGCGCCTCCGCGGTCACCGACGGCGTCATGCTGGAGAGCCGGGGCGTCCCCACGGCGGTCATCTGCAGCGACGCGTTCGGTGCCAGCGCCGATGCGATCGCCAGCCTGCGTGGCGCGCCCGGCTACCGGTACGTGACCACCAGGCACCCGGTGGCGGTGCTCACCCCGGACGAGGTGCGCGACCGCGCCCGGCAGGTGCTCCCGGAGGTGGTCTCGCTGCTCGTGGCAGGCGGCGAGGCGGCCGCCTGATGGCCGGGGCCGACGGCCTGGATCCCGACGCGGCTCAGCGGGCCATCGAGTACTGCTACGAGCAGGGCTGGTCGGATGGGCTGCCGCTGGTGCCGGCCTCGCAGCCGCTGGTGGATCAGTTCCTGGCCCGCACGAGCCGCGACCCCGGGGAGATCATCGGGACGCTGGAGCAGGTGGGCCGCGACTGCACCGTGTATCTGGCCGCGATCAACGCTGCCATGGCGGGGTGCCGGCCCGAATACTTCCCGGTGGTCCTGGCCGCCTTCGGCGCGCTGATGGCAGAGCGCGCGGCGCGCGGCGGCGGCTGGCAGAGCACGAGCGGCCCGGCCCCGCTGATCGTGGTGAACGGCCCCATCCGCCACGAGCTGGGCTTCAACGGCACCGGTGGCGTCTTCGGTCCTGGTTTCCGGGCCAACGCCACCGTCGCGCGCGCGATCGGCCTCATCGTCCGCAACGCCTTCGGCATCCGGCCCCATGTCCTGGAGCAGGCGACGCAGGGAATCCCCGGCCGGTGGTCGATCTGCATCGCGGAGAACGAGGAAGAGAGTCCCTGGGAGCCGTTCTGCGTGGACGGCGGCCTGCCGGCCGGGACCAGCGCGGTGTCGGCGACGCTGCTGCGCACCAGTGAGTTCGTGGACAACCGGCACTCCCACCATGTCGAGGACGTGCTGTGGGACCTGGCGGACACCATCTCACGCACCGGCGCGCAGATCTTCCGCGAGGCCTCGGCCGGCGTGGTGCTGTGTCCCGAGCATGCCCAGATGCTGGCCGGTGCCGGGTACTCCAAGGCAGGAGTGCAGGAATGGCTGATGGCGCGCTGTGGCCGCAGGCCCGCCGATCTGCGGCGGGCGGGCAAGGGTGACTTGAGCAAGATCAGCCCGGAGGACGAGGGCCAGCAAGTGGCGTCCGGCCGCGCTGAGGTCTCGCGCACCATGGAGTCCCGCCGGCAGGTGCCGCTGATCGTGGCCGGCGCCCGCAACGCGGCCATCTCCATGGTGGTGAGGATCTTCGGTGAGTGGTCGGGGGCCGCCACCCCGGTCGAGGTACCGGCAGGAGCCGGGGCCGACGCGGGGGCCAGCTAGCCGGAAGGCGGGAGAGGCAGCCATGATCGACGCGGCACGCCTGGAGCCGCTGCAGTCGTCGCTGGGCGCCGACGGTTACCGGATGCAGGCCCGGGAAGTGGGCGGCCGGATCAGCGTCCGGATCTCGGCGTCCGCCGATGCCTGCGCCGACTGCCTCGTTCCCAAGAACATCATGCGCGGCATTCTCGGCCAGGTACTCGGGGTCGCCGAGGACATCATCGACCTCACCTACCCGGGGGAGGCAGGTTCTGCGGCCGGCTTGTGAGCATGGCACAAGCACGGCACCACCTGGGTGGGGCGCAGATACAAGATCATTTCTCAACGACCGTGCCAGAAAATCAAGCCTTGCATCCGCTACGAGCGGCCTCTAGCATCCAAGACAAAACCAGGCACGCCCGATCTGTAAATGTCACGTACTTGTCACACCCGCCATCGTGTACATGTCCCCCACCGGCCCGGTGGCACCTGGGACCAGCCGGCCACCGGCGATGCAAGCCCCCGCTCTTTCACTGATTTCGTGACCACGAAATTCGAGTAGGTGGATGCCGTGAGATTTTGGAGCAAGACCACGAAGTCGGCCCGCCTTGGTGTATCCGCGGGACTGCTCGCCCTCGCGCTGGCCGCCACCGCCTGCGGCAGCAGCGGCGGGACCAGCGCGTCCAGCGGCGCCAGCGCGACGCCCCACGCCGGTGGCTCGCTGACCGTGCTTGAGGACTCCGGCTACGAAGGCGCCTGGCCCGCGGGGCTTGACCCGGCCACGAACACCAGCGGCGCCGCGGATCAGAGCTACATGGACTCCATCTACGGGCAGCTCTTCGAGCTGGGATCGCATGGCAAGATCATTCCGGACATGGCGACCGGGTACGCCTTCTCCAACGGAGGGAAGACCGTCACCATCCACATCCGCCCAGGCATGAAGTTCACCGATGGCACGCCGTTCAACGCCCAGGCGGTCGTGTGGAACATCCAGCGTGACCTGAAGTCACCGTGCACCTGCAAGCCCACCTGGCCGGTCTCCTCGGTAACGGCTCAGGGGACCGACACGGTGGTCATCAACCTGAAGACGGTGTTCGCGCCGATCATCTCGTCGTTCATCGACTCGACCGCGAACTGGATCGCGTCCCCGACGGCGCTGAAGAAGATGGGTGAGAAGCAGTTCGCGCTCACCCCCGTCGGCGCCGGCCCCTTCATCGTGGTCAGCGACACGCTGAGCTCGGTGCTGGTGCTGAAGAGGAACCCGAACTACTGGCAGAAAGGCCGCCCCTACCTGGACAAGCTGACCTTCAAATCGGTCGGCGGGGACGAGGCGGCGTACGAGGCCTTGCTCGCCGGGGAGGCGCAGGTCTACGAGAACATGTCCACGCCCGCCCTGCTCAAGCAGGCCGCGCAGCATTTCACTGTGGTCAACCAGCTCTCCACCTCGCCCTACGACCTGCAGCTCAACACCGCCATCCCGCCGTTCAACAACATCAAGGCCCGGGAGGCGATCTACTACGCGACCGACATCCAGCCGATCGTCAGCCACATCTTCGACAACCTCTACCCGCTGACCCAGTCGTTCACGGCCCCCGGGGGCATCTGCTACCAGCCCAAGGTCCCCGGATACCGCACCTATGACCTCGCCAAGGCCAAGGCGCTGGTCAAGCAGCTCGGCGGGCTGACCGTCAACCTGGGAACGATCAACATCCTGGTGGCGAAGGAGACCACGCAGGCCCTGCAGACCGAATGGGCCAAGGCAGGGATCAAGACCACGATCAGCTCCTATGACCTCGGCCCGCTCATCCAGCAGTTCACCGGCAAGAAGTGGCAGGCCATGGTCCAGACCGCGGGCGCGTATGACCCGGCCGCGGGCGTCGGGGTCGGCTTCCGGTTCTCCTCGCTGTCCCCGTTCAGCGGCGTGCACGACCCCAGGCTCGACTCGCTGCTGAACCAGGCCTCCGGGACCCTCGACATGAGCACCCGGTGCAAGCTCTACGATCAGGCCGCCGCCTACATCAGCCAGCAGGCCTACGGGCCGTTCTACTTCTCCTTCGCCCCCGCCAACATCGCGGCCAAGGGGGTGATCGGCCCCGGGCTCACCTCGCCGCTGTCCAGCGTGGTGGTAACGCCCAACGTCCCCTGGGAAGACGTCTCCAACAGCGGCGGCAGCACCGGGTGAGGATCCAGCCCACCATCCGCTCAGTGGTCTTGTTACTGACCCACTAGCTGAGAGGCAGGCCTGATGGCGGCGGAAGCCGGCCCCGCGCCCGCCGGGCGCGCTGTGCTCGGCTCCCCCGGGCTGCGGCTGTCCGGCAGGCGGCTGCTGGCGGCGATCCCGGTCCTCTGGGGGGTGACGTTCCTCACCTTCGTGCTGATGAACCTGCTGCCGGGGAACGCCGCCCAGGAGCTGCTCGGGGCCAACGCGACCCCGGCCGACGTGCGGGCGCTCGAGCTCAAGCTGCACCTCAACGAGCCGTTCTGGACCCGCTACTGGCACTGGCTCAGCGGCGTCCTGCACGGGGATCTCGGTGCCTCGCTGACCAGCGGGCAGCCGGTGACATCCATCCTGGCCCAGCGGCTGCCGGTGAGCTTCGAGCTGATGATCTACGCCTTCTGCATCTCGGTGCTGCTCGCGGTGCCGGTCGCCGCCGCGGCGGCGCACCGGCCCGGCGGCTGGGCGGACCGGCTGAGCATGATGGTCAGCATGGCCGGCCTGTCCATCGCGCCCTACGTGCTGGCCCTCCTGCTCATCTTCATCTTCGCCGTCCGGCTGCAGGTGCTGCCGGCGATCGGCTTCGTCCCGCTGGGCCAGAGTGTGGTGGGCAACATCAAGTCGCTGACCCTGCCCGCCCTCGCCATCGGGCTCCCGCTGGCGTGCTTCTACACCCGGCTGCTGCGGGCGGACATGGTCGAGCAGATGCAGGGCGAGGACTACGTGGTCACGGCCCGGGCCAAGGGCGTGGCGCCGTGGCAGGTGCTGATCCGCCACGCCATGCGCAACTCCATGTTCGGGTTCCTCACCGTCCTCGGCCTGAACCTGGGGACCCTCATCGGAGCCCTGGTGATCATCGAGCCGATCTTCGCGCTGCCGGGGATCGGCCAGGTGCTGCTGCAGTCCATCCACGACCGGGACATCGTCGTCGTAGAGGCGGTCGTCCTCGTCTTCGCGCTCATCGTGGTGCTCGCCAACCTGCTCACCGACCTGCTGTATGCGCTCCTGGACCCGAGGATCCGGTATGGTCGGCCCGCTGCCTGAGGCCCTGCTCCCGGCCGTACCGGGCGGGCCGGGCGCCCCCGCCGCCGGCGCCGCTCCCCCGGCGCGGCGCCGGCGGCGGCCGGCGCTCACGCCCGGCATTGTCATCCCGGCTGCCATGCTCGCCCTGATCGTCGGCGCCTGTTTCCTGTGGCCGCTGGTGTACCCGGTACCGCCGCCGGTCGGCGGGAGCATCCTGGACGCGAGCATGCCGCCGTTCTCGCCGGGCCACATCCTCGGCACCGACCCGGTCGGGAACGACATCCTCTCGCGGATCCTCTACGGCGGCCGGGTGTCGATCGAGGTCGCGCTGGCCGTCAGCCTGATCGGCCTGCTGGTCGGCGGCGTTCTCGGCACGGTCGCCGCCTACCGCGGCGGCATGGTGGACACGGTCATCATGCGCGTGCTCGACGTGCTCATCGCGTTTCCCGCCCTGGTGCTGGCGGTCGCCATCGCCGAAGGGCTCGGGCCCAGCGAGATGCATGTCATCTGGGCGCTGTCGTTCTTCAGCATCCCCGCCTTCGCCCGGATCGCGCGGGCCGGCACCCTTCGCCTGCACGGGCAGACCTTCATGCTCGCGGCCCGGCTGTCGGGCACCAGGACCTGGCGCATCCTGCGGCGCCACGTGACGCCGAACATCATGCCGCAGCTGGTCACGTTCGCGCTTCTCGGGGCGGGGGTCGTCATCATCCTGGAAGGGGCGCTCAGCTTCCTTGGGTTGGGCATCCCGGCCCCAGCGCCGAGCTGGGGCAACATGATCGCGCTCGGCCAGGGCACCCTGTCGGCGCAGCCCGCCCTCGTGCTCATCCCGAGCCTGTTCCTGCTCGCCACCGTGCTGTCGCTGAACCTGCTCGGGGACGCCCTGCGCAAGCGCTGGAGCGTGCGTTGAGCCCCGGCCTGCTCGAGGTCACCGACCTGACGGTCCGCTTCCGGCAGCGTGGCCGCGACGTGCCCGCGGTCAACGGGGTGAGCTTCACGGCCTGGCCCGGCAGGACACTCGCGATCGTCGGCGAGTCAGGGTCGGGCAAGACGGTGAGCTGCCGCGCGGTGATGGGCCTGCTGCCGCCGTCGGCCGTGGTCACCGGCTCGGCCAGGTTCGCGGGAACGGAGCTGATCGGGCTGGCCGAGCATGACCTGCGGCGGCACCGGGGCGCGGACCTGGCGATGGTGTTCCAGGACCCGGCCCGCTCACTCAACCCGACCATGCGGGTCGGCACCCAGGTCAGCGAGGCGGTCCGGTCGCATCTGCCGCTCGACCGCCGCGCGGCCCGTGAGCGGGCGATCGAGCTCATGGGCCTGGTCCGCATCCCGCTGCCCCGGCGGCGCTTCGCCGACTACCCCCACCAGTTCTCCGGCGGGATGCGGCAGCGCCTCATGATCGCGATCGCCCTCGCCTGCCACCCGAAGCTCCTCATCGCTGACGAGGCCACCACCTCGCTCGACGTGACGACCCAGGCCCAGATCATGGAGCTCCTGCTCGACCTGCAGGCCGAGCTGGGCATGGGGCTGATCCTGATCAGCCACGACCTGGGGCTGGCCGCCTCCTACACCGACGAGATCATCGTTATGTATGCCGGCGGGATCGTGGAGCAGGCCACGACCCGGCAGCTCTTCGCCAGCGTCCGGATGCCCTACACGAAGGCGCTGCTGGAGGCGGTACCGCGGCTTGAACGCCCGCCGCATTCCCCGCTGCCGGTGATCGGCGGCCGGCCACCCGACACCGGGGCGCTGCTCCCCGGGTGCCCGTTCGCGCCCCGCTGCCCCTCGGCCGCCGACCGCTGCCGGCGGGAGGCCCCGCCCCTGCTGGAGCAGGAGCCGGGCCACCGCTGGGCGTGCTGGTTCCCGTGCGGGAACGGGGAATGAGCGCCACCACGGGCCCGGCGACGGGGGGCAGGCCGCTGCTCGAGGCCCGTGACGTCGTGCAGGAATTCGTGGTCCGTGACTACGGCGGCGTCAAGGGTGGCGTGGTGCATGCCGTGTCCGGCGTCTCGTTCGACCTGTGGCCGGGCGAGACCCTCGGCATCGTCGGCGAGACCGGATCGGGCAAGTCGACCCTCGCCCGGTCGCTGCTGCAGGCGCCGCGGCCGAAGTCGGGCGCCGTCCTGTTCCGGGGGACCGACCTGGTCGCGCTGAGAGGCCGGCGCCTGCTCGAGGCGAGGCGCCACCTGCAGATGGTCTTCCAGGACCCGTTCGGGTCGCTCGACCCGAAATGGCGGGTCGAGGACATCGTCGAGGAGCCGCTGATCGCCTACCGGATCGGCGACCGTGGCGACCGCCGGCGGCGGGTGGGCGAGGTGCTGGAACTGGTCGGCCTCGACCCGGCGAGCTACGCCCGGCGCCGGCCGGGGGAACTGTCGGGCGGCCAGTGCCAGCGGGTCGCGATCGCCCGCGCGGTCGCCCTGTCACCGGCGCTCATCGTCTGCGACGAGGCCGTGTCCTCGCTCGACGTGCTCATCCAGGCGCAGGTGCTCAACCTGTTCGAGCGGCTGCGCGGCGAGCTCGGCCTGTCCTACCTGTTAATCGCCCACGACCTCGCGCTCGTCAAGCAGGTCAGCG